>Ga0210405_10005754_pt1 | contig 11222 bp, 15 predicted proteins | sample IncBWH11MmetaG_FD_155492 | JGI IMG/M metagenome (GOLD analysis project Ga0210405, IMG submission 155492) | Forest soil microbial communities from Barre Woods Harvard Forest LTER site, Petersham, Massachusetts, United States - Inc-BW-H-11-M | ecosystem: Environmental > Terrestrial > Soil >... | reverse complement strand
TGCGGGCTCCCTGCGCGGATTCACCGGCCCCGGAATCGAAGGAAAAGCAAACGAAGGAAGTGTAAAGGATGTCTTGGCAACCCCTGTAAACCATGTCCTGGCACTTTACACTTCAGGTGGCCCCGCCTTCTTAGTTTTGCTTCGCTTTTTCCCACTCCGTCATCCCGACCGGAGTGGCCGGCTTTTTCTTCCGCGCCGTCCTTCGGCGCGCCGGCCACGAAGCGCGCTTTTTGCGTCCCGCGTGCTTCACCGGGACGGAGGGACCGTGGCAAGTCGAAATGTTCTACCTCACTCGATGGGACGTCCCGCAACTCCTACCACCATATCCCCGAACTTCCCGGCTGCGCCGCCGATGGAAAGACTTACAAAGAAGCTCTAGCCAACATAGAAATCATCATCCAGGAATGGCTCGAAACCACCAAACAACTCGGCCGCCCAATCCCCGCCCCGCGCGGCCGCCTCACCTTCGCCTAAACACGCGTTACAGCAGTTTTTGCAGGTCTTCAGCGCTCAGGCCCGCATCGCGCATAATACTTTTCAGGACTTTGGGATGGAGAACTTTCGCCGCGTGAAATGGAACCGTAGCCCGCTTGCCTTCGGCATTCTTGTAGATTATGTGGCTGCCACTCTGGCGCGTCACCGAAAATCGCAGCTTTTCCAGGATGGAACAGATTTCGCGGGCTGTCAGGCGCGGGAGCTTGGGCATTAGACAGCAATTTCAACGGTGGACAGGCTCACGGAAACCTGGGGGATCTCCTCACCGTCGGCGAGACGATCAGCAATGTGTAGCTTAATGGCATCCTTAATGTTCTCGACCGCTTCTTCATAAGTGTCGCCCTGGCTGTAGCAGCCCTGGAGCGTGGGACAGGAAACAAAAAAGCCATCTTCGTCCGCTTCGATGACGATGGGAAGAGTTAAGTTCTTCATGTCTTGGGCCATTATAGGTCGGGCATAGGGTATGGCAACAGAGAATTTGTGGAGCGACGCGGAGCGGACAGGGTCAAATACAGGGATGCCCGAAGCGTCAAAGACCTTTTGAGGCGGACCGCTCTTCCAACTTTATTCGCATCGTAGAGTCATAATCGCCAACTCCGCGCGACCAGCGCCGGAGGCGCGGCAGAATCCAGCCCAGCCCGTAAGGGCTGGGAACCCTTTCCCCGTGCCCCCGAGCGCCGTAGGTGCGACACGCTTTTTGCACCTCACTCCAATAAATCGTAACCGCATTCCCGAGCGGGCGCATTTTCTTGACGGATATATTCAATTATTCGGAAAAGGTCTCGAGCGGCGGCGGGTGACTACAAGCTGTCTCGTAAGTGGTCTTCGGGAGGGCACGGCTTCAGCCGTGCCGAAAAGGTCGCGAAAATCATGGGCTTTAGCCCCTGAGGTCACGTCAACACCAAGCGGGTCCATTTATGAGATGAGTTCCAGCGAAGCTGCATCTACTTGCGAAACATTTGATCGATGCGAGCGCCGACTTCTTCGTGCGTGAGGAACTCCCCTTTGTCGAGTTGCTCCAAACCTCTTGTCACCTGCCGGCTAAACCAGGCGTCATGGTCGACGTAGTGCTCCACAAGCTGTTTGACATATTCCTCTGCGCCGCTCTTGTTCTCGGCAGCGGCCCGCTCCGCTTTCGCTTGCAGCTCGGGGGAAAGATGCACTTCCATATTTTGTCAGCCTAAATTTGCACCGCGCCGCTGGTCATCTTTGCTGTCACTCGCCACTTCCCTTTCGCGCCCCGCGCAGCCGCCTTGCCTTGGCTTAAATCTTCCAAATAATTGGAAGCTTCAGAAGATTGAAAAGCCTGTCCACCCAGCCCCCCAGTGCTAAGATGGGACTTATATGAATGCGCATCGCCGTGCCCGACTGGCAGGCCCACCGTATTTTGAGAAGGACGACGTTCGATGCGATTGTTTCTTACTCAATTCGGACGGCACCCAAGCGGAACCTCCGGCTCTGATACAACTTACTTCTAGCCGAACAAAGCATCCATCGCTTCCTAACTGGAGAGCAGGAGACATCGTCGTATTGCAGCCGACTATGGCCCTCGGCTGGAATGACACACAAGATACCGGTCGGTGCCGCGTGGAGCTAGGGATTTTGGTGGGTTGCGAGGGCCGAGAAGGATTTTTATTTGAAATGATTCCGCTAAATCCAGATCGGCATGACTTTTCCCTCAACGAGAAGCAGTGATGCCTAGTTAACCTAAAGAAATGACTCTTGCCGCTTCTTTCTACTCTTCTAGTAGGGCTGAGGTACATTGATGAGCAACATGCAATTCGTTATCCTATGCGGCTGCATACTCTTCTCGGCAGCTTTGATTAGCGGTGGCATCTATAAGATTCTGGCGGGCGTCCTAGAACTATGTCGTCGAGCGGAAGCAGTTCAAAAAAGTCTAGCGGAGCTCGAGATAGTAGGCTTAAAGAGGCTGCATATCGTGGTGGACCGCCTCGAAGACATCGCACAGAAGTGAGATCCGGTGCGATGGACAAAGTTACCCTCGCCGCTCTCACCGATGCACAGATCGAAGCACTCCTCAAGGATTAGGAATTAAGAGGAATCCGGGGACAGGAATCCGGGGACAGACGGAACGTTTTCTAATATTTATTCGACAAAACTCGTTTGGCTCATAAGGATTGGAGATTTTCAGACTAAAGGAAACTTGCCATCTGTCCCCACCTCCGTCTCACCTCCTGTCCCCACTTCCCCAAAAACCGCGCCTGTGCCAAGTCTCTAATTCCCTGTGATTGCCACGACCCTGTCCTGCCCGTCGAGATGATAGGCCAACTCGCGCAGCCTATGGATTTCTTCGCCGATGGGTATCCGAAACTCTGCTCCTTTCTCCAACGGCGCATCCCAATATCCAGTCATTAATCCTTTTGCCTTTAGCTCCGCGATGATGCCGACAGTCCTGGATCTGAATTTATCAAGGTAAATGGCTTCCATCTTCTTGGTTGCCTCGTCCAATGCTTTGTTAGCGGCATTCTTTTGTTCAGGCGTCATCGTTTGGACCTGTTCTACGGTAGGCAGAGTCGCATTCTGCTCCCTTACGAGACCTTCCAAATCGTCCGTGAGTCGCACCACTCGCTTCCGAAGAGAATTCTTGGGTTCCACTGTCGGCTTTGGCTTTTGAGTTTTCAGAATCTCAATTTCGTGCTTAGCGTCCTGGAGTTGCGCGCTTTGCGCGTTGAGCGCCATGCCGAATTGTTGTTTCTCTTCTATAACGGTCGCGAGGTTTCGCGCTGAGTTCTGATAGGCGAGGAATTGGGCCAAGAAAAGCGCGGCCAGTACTGAGCCGAGGCGAACCCAATGAGGAATCTCCAATTCTTTGTGTTTCGGATGGAGCCACTTAAGGATGTTACGCAAAGGCATAACCAGGCCCGGGAGTAGCGCCCACCAATAGTGGAGAATTGTTGCAAAATAATTGACGATAATTTGGCCTGTTGTCGGTACTGGCATAGTAACAACAGTTTACACCGCGCGTGGCTCGTCCTTCGATGCAGCGCGTTTTTGTGTCCCGGATGACTTTTAGAGATTCGAAGGGAGGGGCCTTTTCTTGTCCTTTTCTAATTTCTAATTTCTATTTTCTACTTTCTACTTTCCCACCGCCCGCGCGCCGCTCAACTGCCACACCAAAAACTCCATCACCGAGTGCAGATCCTTCGCCCCGCCCTTCAACCGGTCATCCGCCTCGCGCAGCGCGCCCAACCCATCCAACAATCTTTCCTTCGAAATTTTCCGCGCACTCTGAATCGCCAACTCCGCCTGCTCCGGACACATTCCCAACGCCTTCGCCGCCTGCCAACCGTTCGTAGCCCCGCGCACTTCCGAAGCCTCGATCAACTTCCGGTACATCCACGCCATCGCCCCAAGCATCGCCACCGGCTCTTCCCCCTGGCGCAGCAGCCGCTCAAAAAACTCCAGCGCCTTCTGCGGCTGCCGCGCGGCCAGAAAATCCGCCACTTCCCAGATCGTCGCGCCCTTCTCCGAAATCACCAGCGTCGCCACATCCTGCCGCCGCAGAATCTTCCGCTCCGCCGCATACGTAGCCAGCTTGTCCACTTCCGTCTTCAACCGCATCAGGTCCCCGCCGACAAACTCCGCCAGATCCTCAGCCGCGCCTTTCTCAAACTCAATCCCCTGCTCGTTCGCCAGCGATTTCGCCAGCAACGCCGCAGCCGCCACGCGTTCGTCCAGCTTCTCGCCCAACCCCACCTCAACCACCAGCGCCTTCTCCACCAGCAACTTCGCCAGCCGCATCCTCTGGTCCAGCCCCGACGCCTCAATCACCAGCACCGTAAACGGCGCGGGATTCTCCAGATACGCCTCCAAAGTCTTCACCGCTTCGTCGCGCGATTTCTCTCCCAACTTCTCGATCGCCTCCCCGTCTTCCAGGAACACCACCTGCTGCGGCGAAAGCATCGGGATCGTCTGCGCCTGATCCACGGCCGCCTGCGTCTCTCCGTTATCCGCCGAAAACCGCGAAATCGCCCAGGTCCACGCGGCCTCCGGCACATATTTCTCAATCAACTGTTTCCGGCACTCGTCGCGCAAATACGGCTCGTCGCCCAGCAGCAGCACCGCCGGCACCACCTTCCCCTTCTCCAACTTCTCCAGAAACTCCTCGGTGCTGACCTTGCCCATTAAAAATTCTCCGTCACCGCGGCCACCAGCCGCGCCGCAAAGTCCTGCGCCATCCGGTCCATTGCCGGGTCGCCTTCCTGGAAGAAATTCCGCACGTCGGTGGACAACTGGTACTCATTCCGGAAAACAAAATTCGCGTTGTGGTAAAGCACCTTCTCCGTCGCCTTGTCCGTCAACGTCACTTCGCACGTCATCGTCACCAGCATCGCCGTCGCCTGCGCCGTGCTGGTCGTCGCCGTCGTTGTCGTCTGGAACAGCAGCGGCACCACTTCCATCTTCAACACTTTTCCCGTCAGCACCGCGTCCCCGCCGTTCGCGTCGGACACCACGCGATATTTCGTCTTCGCCAGCAGCTCGTGAATCGTAGCCGCCGTCAGTTTCTGTTCCACCCGGTACGTCGATGTCTTGTTTTCCATCGCCGGCACCGCAATCACATGCACGCTCTTCGGCATCGTACTGAAATGCCCCGCGGTGTGATACCCGCAGCCGCAGAAACTCAGCGCAAGAATCGCCACCCCCACCAAATTAATGCAACGTCCGTGCCTCATCCTTCCAACCAATCCGCCAGCTTGATCCCGCTCGCTGCCGGCATCCGCAAATTGTCGCAAGCGCCCCAGAACCACCACGCCCCGGCCCGCGACAGATCCGCCTGCGGCTCGCTCATAAACAACTGGCTCTCGCCCGCCACACTCACGTTGCTCGGCCCAGCCTCCGATTCTCCCGCAACTGCCCACCCCGCTTCCTTGCAAGCGGCGATCAGTTTGCTCGAATCAACTCCCTCCCCCAAATCCGCGCAAGCGCTGAATGTCAATCCATAAAACACCGGCGCATGAACCAGATTCAGCGAAATCTTCGCATCCTCGCTCACATCGCCCACCGCCGCGGATACCTCCGCCCGAATCTCCAGCCCCTCGCGCGCCAAATCTTCTTTGCTCTCCGCCCCAAATCGCGGCAGCAGCGTAAACGCGGTCTGCGTCCCAAACACCTGGCTGCCGATGCTCTGGAACGACAACAACTGCGAGGTCTGGGTCTCCAACTCTTCAATCCCGTTTCTGCCCGTTTCCGACACCGGCCGGAACATCACTGCCACCAGCCTCTGCAATCCAAACTTCCGCAGCACCAGCGCCAGGCTCGCCGCAGCTGTCCCTCCCCCCGAAAAGACGCTGAACGTCTTCGCGTTCCTTGCAACGCTTTTCCCCGTCAGTGCCTCGATCTTCGGAAACCACGGCGTCGCATCCGGATCCGAAAGTGTCGCGTGGGTAAAGTCGATGATCGTCGCCCCAGCCTCGCGCGCCGGTCCTAAGCAAATTTTCCCGAACGCCGTTGAACCCGCCAAAAACGCGTACTTCGCCCCGCGAAACGTATCCTCCTCCACTCGCTGAATGACCGCCGCTTCCCCGCCCGCCTCCGTCAGCGTGCCCGCCACTGTCTCCTCGTCCACCAGCCGCAAATCCCAACCCGCAAACCGGCTCTCCTCCAAAAGCGTCTTCAACTCTCCGCCCAGCAGCGAAGACGCACCCGCAATCACGATTCTCTGGGAATTTCGATCCGCGGACATGAATCAAGCCGTCCTGGTCACAAGACGTCGCCGCAAAAACCGCACAATGTGAAGAACCAATGGGATCGTTGCATACGTTCCCGCAATGATGATCAGCGCCATTTCCGAATACTTCCAGATAATCGCCACCAGCAGGCACATTAAAATAATGGCGATGGACGGTTGTTTGCGGCTCCATGGAATGTCTTTGAAACTGTAGTACCGCACCGTGCTGGTCATCAGCCCGCCCAGGACCACCAGCAGCACGAACCACGCGATCGCCCAATTCCTGTCGCTGATCGGGTCGAAGAAATGTCGCGAGTGGACAACCGCCGCAACCACTCCCGCAGCCGCGGGCGTCGGCATGCCCACAAAATTCTTATTCCCGCCGGGTTCCATCCCCTTCACGTTGAACCGCGCCAGGCGCCACGCCGAGCAGATCAAAAAGGCCAGGCAGCAGATCCACGCAAACTCCCCCAATTGATGGAATTCTCCGCCGGAGCCGAACGCGTAGCGAAAGCCCCACGCGTACGCAAGAATCGCCGGCGCGATTCCAAAACTCACCACGTCCGCCAGCGAATCGAGCTGCACGCCAAATTCCGTGTTCGTCCCGGTCATCCGCGCGATCCGCCCGTCCAGAGAATCAAACAAAATGGCGATCCCCAATGCTTTCGCGGCGTGGTCGAAATCTTCTCTTCCGCCCACCAGCGCGGCGATCGATGCGTAGTAGCCACACAGCAGGTTCGCCACGGTGAACAAGCTCGGAATCAAAAAGATGCCCCGCCGCAGCCTCGCGCGTCTTGTCGGTTTTTCTATAAACGGCATTTGGTGCTGTTCAGGCTCAGTCATATCCCATCCCATATCCCGTGTAGGGGCGGCTTTGCGCCGCCTTCTTGCTCTTCGAGCAACAGGGTACTACGTGCCGTCCCTCGATTCCTTAGCTTTTCTGCACTCCCACCGGCATCCGCGCGATCACGCTCGATCCGCCCTTCACGTTGTCCCCCACCTTCACCGCAATCTCCGCGCCCTCAGGCAGCCAGAGATCCACGCGCGATCCAAAGCGCACCAGTCCCACCAGCTCGCCGCGGCCCACCGTATCTCCCGTGTTTTTCCACGACACCACCCGCCGCGCCACCCATCCCGCAATCTGCTTGAAAACAATTTCCCCGTATTCGCTCGAAAGCGTGAAAATGTTCTGCTCGTTTTCAAGCGAAGCCTTTTCCGCCCACGCCGCCAGAAATTTCCCAGGCTTATACTCCAGCTTGGCAATCGTCCCCGCCGCCGGCGAGCGATTCACATGCACATTCCAGATCGCCAGAAAAACACTGATGCGCTTCCCCGGCCGGCCAGCATTCTCTTCATCCTTCACAACGACAACGCGGCCGTCTGCGGGAGACACCACCACCCCCGGTTCCGTCGGAATCTTGCGATCTGGATTTCGGAAAAAGTAAAAGACAAAAAGCGCAAGAAAGACCAGCACCGCGCCAGCAAAAAGAAAATGTAGGGGCGGCTTTAGGCCGCCTTCCGCTCCGGAACTTATCCCAAAGGCCAGCAACGCCCCGCCCAGCACCAGCGGCGGAATCCCAAACCAATACCCTTCTTTGACCATAGTCTCCCCGACCCCGGCGCGATCGCTGCTCGCGGGAGCACCCTGGCCATTCTACGATAAATTTTCCTGGGGCGTGTTTCCGGACAGGTTACTGCGAATGTCGAGCGCCTGCACTGTGAACGCGCGCGGCAATGCGTTCCATTTCGTCCTTCACGTGGAGCTTCAACTTTTTCAATCTGATTTCTTCGATGAGGTCTTCACTGTTCAGGTAGGGTGATCGGAAGAGTTGCTGAAGTTGTGCATCGTACTGCCGGTGCTGCTCCGCCAGACGCTGATACTCGGCGTCTGATTCACCAATTACGTCCCGAGGGCTCCGCTGTGCTGTTGCCATGCGTTCCTCCTCTTTCGTGGTTTTGTGACTGGGGCGTGAATATCACATGAGCGCAGAGTAGCACTGGGAAACCCGGAGTCAAGAGAGAGTTCGTACTAAACTGTGGAATTTTTCAGCCAGAGCTCCATCACACTCGCCGGCTCCTTCGGGTCTTGGTAATAGTCCCTCCGAATTCCAACCGCCTGAAATCCCAGCTCTCGGTAAAAGGCGATCCCCCCCGCATTCGACTCCCGGACCTCTAAGAACACTCGACTTACGCCGCCCTCCTCGAATCGATTCAGCAGTTGTCGCACCAGCGCTCGCCCCTCCCCTCGCCGCCGCATTCCCAGCGCAACTGCCAGGTTAAGGATTTCGGCCTCATCCAGCACTTGCCTCCCGACCACGATTCCGGTTATGCCACGGTTTCGCTCGCTCACGTATGCCCATACCCCAGGCAGTAGCACCGTTTCCCGCAACGCCTCTTCGCTCCAACTCGCCGCCTCTCTTGCCTGGCGCAAAATCTCCGCCACTGCTCCCGCGTCCTGTGCGCTCTGGAACGCACGGACCGCGAACCCGGTTCCCGCCGAAGTATCACTTCCCATGGCTCGCTGGATCTTTCCAAAAGATTTCTGCGTCGGAACGCCGCACGTAATTTGCGTCCAACAACACCGAATCCGTGAACTTCCCCTGCGTCGCTCGTTCCTCCCCTAACGCCGCAACCCCCGCGGCCAATCCGTCCCCGCAATGAAGTAGCGTTTCGCCTTTGGCCGCGCGTTCTCTCCAGCTCGGTCCGCCCGCAAACAGTTCCGGATCGAGCGTGCTCCACCGAATCATCTCTCCGTAAGAGTTCCTTGCGACCCACTTCACAAATTCATCCGGCGCAATCACCATTTCCTGCTCGATCAGCCTCCAGCTCCCTTTGCCTTCGTTCCTATACAGCCCGCCAAATACCTGGCCACGCTGGGCGTCGAAACTCGCGGCAACAAAACCCGTGCTTTCCGCCACCTGCCGCGCCATCACCTCCAGCCTGGAAACCCCCACCGCCTCAATCCCAAACAACTCCGCCCAAGCCTTCACCGTCGTTAGCCCCACCCGTACCCCTGTAAACGATCCCGGTCCCGCAGCCACGGCCAGAAGGCCAACCTCTCGCAATGTCGCTCCCGCAGCGCGCAAGCCTCGATCAACAGCCGGCAGCAGCCACGAAGAATAATCCTCCCCACTTTCATGCTTTTGCAGAGACGCCAGGGCGCCATCCCTCCGGACGGCAACACTGCCTCGGGCTTCGCAAGTATCAATGCCCAGCGTGATCAATTCACTCCTCTCCTCTCGTGTACTCTCTCGCCATTTTTCCTTCCGCACCTTACTCCATCAAACAAAAGGAGTTGCCAGCGGTCCACGCCCTTAAGACAATTTCGTACCGATTACTCCGTAGTCACCCGGGAATAAATCTGCACCAAATTGCCCCACCGTAGAGCAATTTGAGTGCCAAAATGGTCCGACCATTTCTCTATCTTCCTCATTCCACAGGATATATCTTGACTCTTGCAACACACTACCCTAAACTCTTCTTATCTTCTAGGGGGGACTTCCGAAGCTATGGACTATAAGATTGGCGACAAAGTCGTTTATCCGAACCACGGCGTAGGGGTTATCGAGCAAATCAATTACGGGGTGTTGAACGGCAGAACCGAACGGTATTACATGATCCGCGTTGTTGTCAGTGGTTTGCGGGTTATGGTCCCTCAATCAAACGCGGCGACGGTTGGTCTTCGCTCCGTCATCCGCTCCACCGACACAGGCAAAGTCCTTGGCTTCCTCGAAAAAGGCAAGCTCAACTCTCATCACGACTGGAAACACCGCTTCAAAGAAAATTCCGAGCGCATGCGCACCGGTTCCCTCCTCGAAGTCGCCGTCGTCCTCAAGAGTCTCGTTTCCCTCAGCCGCAGCAAGCCTCTCTCCTTCCGCGAAAAGAAAATGTTAGAGCGCGCCAAGTATCTCCTGGTCAGTGAAATGGCTACGGCTCGCAATCTGACGTCCGAAAACGCAGAGGGACTCGTAGTGAAATCTCTGGCCAAAGCAAAACTCCAGTTCCCCCAAATGCAGGAAGGCCTCGAATCGTAACGCTCCGGTAACAAAGTTTCGCCAAACGGGCAGCCCACAGCTGCCCGTTCTTTTTTTGAGTGCGAGAGCGAAGCTCTCGCTTTTACGGCCTAACCCAGCCCTCCCAATTCTTCCGCACCGCAACAACCGCTCCCCTCTCCAAATCCTTTACTTCCTTTATCTCATTTACTTCATTTACCTCCCTCTTCAAGCCAACGGCATACTCGCCTTCGCATTCAACGTAACATCCGCCAAACTCCCCTCGCAAAATCCCGCAAACGCCGCCGCCGCAATCATCGCCGCATTATCCGTGGACAACGCCCGATCCGGAAAAAAAACATGCAATCCCTTAACCCGCGCCCGCTCCTCAAACGTCGCGCGCAACTGGCTGTTCGCCGAAACTCCGCCGGACACCAGGATTGTCTCCACCCCGCACTCTTCCGCCCCCATCATCGTCCGCTCCACCAGGTCGCGCACCACCGCATTCTGAAACTCCCGCACCAGCCCCAGTGTCATCGCATCGCAAAGCGCCAGCAACTCCGCAAACGAACGGTGCCCTTCCCGCAAAGCCTCTTCGCGCTTGCGAATTCCCTCGCCGTATTCCGGATGCTCCCGCAAATGATAAAGCACCGCCGTCTTCAATCCGCTGAAGCTGAAATCCAGCGCATTTCCCCGCGTTTTCGTCGGCCCAAATTTCACCGGCGCCGCCACATTTCCCGCCTCACCCGCCAAACGATCCAGAATCGGCCCGCCGGGATAGCCAAGCCCCAACAATTTCGCCACTTTGTCGTATGCCTCTCCTGCCGCATCGTCGCGCGTTCCGCCAAGTTTTCGATACGCAAAAGCGCCGCCGCTCGAATCGTCCGTCGATGTCACCTCGTATAAAACCGTGTGCCCGCCGGAAACAATCAAACACACCGCCGGCAACTTAGGCTGCAATCCCTTCTGAAACGCCTCCAAAAACACCGCGCGCACATGCCCTTCCAGGTGATTCACCGCCACCAGCGGTGTGTTTGATTGTTTCC
>Ga0210405_10005747_pt1 | contig 11231 bp, 6 predicted proteins | sample IncBWH11MmetaG_FD_155492 | JGI IMG/M metagenome (GOLD analysis project Ga0210405, IMG submission 155492) | Forest soil microbial communities from Barre Woods Harvard Forest LTER site, Petersham, Massachusetts, United States - Inc-BW-H-11-M | ecosystem: Environmental > Terrestrial > Soil >... | reverse complement strand
GACCGTGCGGTTCTCGAAAGCGCGCGAGTGAGAGCGTGGGCCGTTTCGAACAAATGCCGCCAATCTTTTCCGCAAAAAAAGTGAAAGGCCGCCCGGCGTACGAGCTGGCGCGCAAGAAGCAGCCCGTTGAACTTAAGCCAGTGGAAGTGGAGCTGTTTGAATACAAGCTGACAGGAATCGAAGGAAGCGTTGCGCGCTTTGTGATCGAGTGCTCGTCGGGCACGTATATCCGCTCGCTGGCGCACGAAATGGGACAGAAACTTGGCTGCGGAGCACATTTGTCGGAGATTACGCGGACAGCAGTCGGCGAGTTTTCGTTGGAGCAGGCCATTAAGCTGGAAGAGCTAGAGGAGGCGTCACGGGCGGGAAAATTTGCCGATTGCTTGATTCGTTTGGAGAATTTGTTGCCGAATTTTCCCCGGGTAAACGTGCTGCCGGTCATCGAGAAGCGCGTGCGCCATGGGACGAAATTCAACGTGCAGGTCTCGCAGATTCAGCCCGGCCGGGTGGAGCTGCCTCCCGGCGCAACCTTGCAGCTTGATGCGGGAGAAGCAAAGCCTCCGCGTTTGCGCATTTTCAGCCAACAAGACAAGCTTGTCGCCATCGCCGAAGCGCTTGTTCCACGCACCTATCAGCCTATCGTCGTCTTCGAACCGCTGGCATAGATAAGAGTATTTTCCGTGAAGGCCGACCGAACTCCCGCGCGTGTCATTTGGGTTCAGGGGGCGGGCGCGGAGCCGGCACAGGGGCAGCCAAGGAACCGCCGCCGCGGCTCGTTCCTGTGTCGCGTCCGACGTAGATGGAGCGGGAGACGCGGTCCGTAAGCCGCAATTTGTGCGGAGTAATCAGAATCAACATCTCGGTGTCCTGCGCGGTGGTGTTTCTTTGCCCGAAGAAATGGCCGACTGGGCTGGGAAGATTCGCGAAGCCTGGGAGGCCGGTGAGAGTGCGGCTTTCTTGGCTGTCGAGCAGTCCGCCAATAATGGTGGGTTCACCTTCTTTGATACGGACAGTTTGGGAAAGCGTCCGGTTGGTGATAATGGGTATGCCGTTAATGCTCGTGCCGGCGAGGGCGCGAATCTCAAATTCCAACTGAAGAGTGACCTCGTCGTTCGGATGAACGGTGGGCGTAGCTTTGATCTTAACGCCGAGATCTTCGTACTGCGCTCCGGGGTAGGGCTGCTGCGCGACACCAGCCCCCGCGTTGGAAAACAAGCTCGCGGGACTTAGGATTACCGTGACCTGACCTGCGGCGCCTGAAGGATCATCCGTGACGGCTACGTCCGGCAAGGAAGCGCCACTGAGGGTGGCTGACAAAATGGCCGTGGGATTCGTGCCGACAGGAAGTTCGAAGGCAGGCGCGAATAATCCCTGGCCCAGTCCGAGGAACACGGAAACGCTATCGGTCTGCGGGTCGGTCACGGCAATGTCTTGATTGTCGTCCGCGTTGAAATCTGCGATGGTGACCGCCGTCGGCGCTTGGCCGGTGGTAAGCGGTGAGTTCGTCGCTGGGGTGAAAGTGCCGTCACCGTTTCCCAGCAAAACGCTAACGGTATTGTCGGTTTGGTTTACGACTACGAGGTCGGGGTGGGAATCGTTATTCAGGTCGCCTGAGGCGATTGCCACTGGCAACTTGCCGACGGCAATTGGAGAGCCACCCTGCGAACCGGTAGCCTGCGTAAAGGCACCTTTGCCGTTGCCGAGGAGAATGGAAACGTTGTTGGTCGTCTGATTCACGATCGCCAAATCCAAATTTCCATCGGAATTAAAGTCGGCTGCCGTCATGGCAATGGGACCAGCCACAGCGCTCGGCAGGACAAAAGGCGAACCTGTTGCTTGACTAAAAGTTCCATCACCGTTGCCGAGAAACAGGGAAAACGTGTCGTCGGTGAAATTCGTCACCACGAAATCTTGCTTGCCGTCGCCATTGAAATCGCCGGTGACGGTGGCACTGGGCTGCTGGCCGACAGTTATAGGAGAACCCGGGGCCTGCTTAAAAGTATCGTCGCCGTTGCTGAGGAGGACTTGCACGGTGTTGGCAACCGGATCCGTGACGAGCAAATCGTGAAAGCCGCTGGTGGTAAGGACAGCGGAAGCGATGGCGGGAGCAACAGTAGGCGCGTTCGCCCGTTTCGCTCCTAGCGAAATGGGTGAACCTGAGGACGCGAGAAAAGTTCCCGAACCCTGGTTCACGAGAATGGTGAGGGTATTGTCGATTTCGTTGACGACCGCAATATCCAGTTGGCCTACGTTGCGGAAGTCCGCAGCGGTCAGTGCCACGGGGCCGGTGCCTACGTTGTAGGAAGTGCTGGGCAGGATGCTGTTGGTTGCTCCAGCAACAAACGAAGTGGGGCCCAGGCTGTTGGAGAGCAGGGACAGTGTTATCGGGAAGCGATCACCCACGAAGAAGGAGGCAGGTTTGCCGTCCTGCGCACGCAATAAAACTTGGCGTCCGCTGTGTACGAGCGTCAGCGCGTCGGAAAACTGCGCCGCGAACGTCGGCATTGTAAGAAGAAACGTCGACTTGCCTCCCCCCACTCGAGCAATTGGAGGGATGAGGGAGCTGAGCGAGGTTCCGGCGCTGCCGGAGGTTCCCTTGTTTCCGAAAATGCTTGCCAACAGCGTGACCAGCGTGCCGACGTCATGGGCTGCCTGCAATTGGGAAATTAGGCTGGTACTGAGAGATATCAGTTCTGTCGAGGGAGGTGGAAGAATCCCCAGAGTGCGGGCTTTGTTGCGATCGACCTCGAGGATCTCTATCTCCAGGAGCACTTCGCCGCGAGCCTTTTCGGCTTGACGGATGATTTCTCCTGCGAGCGCCAGCCGTTCCGGCGTGTCGCGGATGCTGACGGCGTGGCTCCGGGAATCGAGTTGGACGCGCGTGGACCCCGTCATCTCACGCAGAACACGGACAAGCTCGGTCATCTCTTCGTTGTTCACGGCGGCGGGCAATACAAACGATTGTTCGGCTTGCACGCCGTATTGGCGACGCTTTTCCACTGTGTCCTGGGCTACGAACAAGAGTGTAGAAGTTAATGGGCGGTAGAATGTTCCGGTTTGCGTGCTGAGGACTTTTAGCGCGGTGGGAAAATCGACATTGTCCGCGTGCAGCCGGACGGTTCGCGCGGTCAGGTCAGGATCGAAGGTGACTTTAATCCCGAAGAATTGTCCCAATTGTTCGTAAACCGTCCTTGTATCTCCGCGCAGGTCGAGATCTTGTTTCTTGCCGAGCGGCTTGAGTTCCGGCAGGCCCTCGATTTTTTTGTCGGGTCTTGCGAGCGGCTCATCCTTCATCGCGTTCATCTGGTTCAATCGCTCAGTGACGATCGTGTTGCTGGGATCGATGAGCAGCGCTTTCGCTAACTCCTCGGTTGCCACGTCGGCGTGGCCGGCGAGGGCGTCGCGCTCCGCGGCCTCGACGTGGTCGCGAACGAGCTTCGAGCGCATGGACGCGATGCGCTCGATGAGGGTCGTGTCCTGGGGCGCGTAACGTGCAGCTTGCTCGTAATAGTTGAGGGCTTCATCGAAACGCCCTTCGGAGAGCTCTTTGTCTGCTAGCTCGGAGAGTTTTTTCGCGGATTTGGGATTGGGGCGGGGAGCCATCTGGAGCTGCGCTTCATTGGGTGCCGTCTGCGGGGGGGCGGTCTGAGCTTGAGAAGAGGATTGTGCGGGAGACTGGGCGCAGCAAAGAAGAAGCGCTAGCAGGACGGAGACGGTTTGACGGATGTGGGAGGAGACGTTCATTGAGTTGAGCAGGCCATGTATTTTAGCGTATGTTCATATAAGAAGTCGGACTAGATTGGTCCGGTTGACGTAAATTAATACAAAGGGTAGACTTGGAGCGTAGTTGCAAATGAATTACAACTGGAGATTCTGTGCTTCCCGCTTTTCTCATCGCTCTCCGTGAAGGTGTCGAGGCCTCCCTCGTCGTCGGGATCATCCTGGTTTACCTCTCGCGTACGGGCCGCTCGCAACTGGCGCGTTTTGTTTGGTATGGCGTGGCCGCCGCCGCGGCGCTCAGCCTGGCCGTGGCCATTGCCTTGGAGCGCTGGCGGATTAACGAAGACGGGTTCGAGGGGGTGATGTACCTCGTCGCGGCAGCGTTCGTCATTACGATGATCCTATGGATGAATCGCGTTGCGCGCCACCTGAAAAAAGAAATCGAGCAGAAGATTGAGAGTTACGTGGGGCGGGCGGGAGCGGCTGCGGGTTGGGGCATTTTCTTCTTCGTTTTTCTCATGGTTTTGCGCGAGGGAGCAGAGTTAGCGATCATTCTGCGCGCGGTTGAGCTATCCAGTGAAGGGCTGCAAACCTGGATTGGGACGGCTTTGGGGATTGGCGCGGCCGTGGCTGTGGGCTTATTCTTTTTTAAGGGCACGCTCCGCGTTCCGCTGCACCGATTTTTTGCCGTTACTAGTGTCATTCTGATTCTTGTCGGGTTTCAGCTTGCGCTCACCGGCTTGCATGAGTTGAGCGAAGCGCAATGGTTGCCGTCCAGTAAGGCGGAGATGGCTATCATCGGGCCGGTCGTCAGGAATGAGTTATTTTTCTTCGTGCTCGTCTTTGGTGCCGCCGCGCTGTTGGTCTTGCGCGAATGGCAATCGGCCTCGCACGCGCGCGCGGCGAAAGAGACTGCCGGGGAGGCAGACAAGCGGCTAGTCGAAGCGCAGAATCGGCGCCAGCGGCGGTGGATGATCGCTGCCGCGACAGGATGCTTGGCCGTGATTCTGGTGCTTACAGCGGACTTCGTTTACACGCGCGCGAATTCCGCGCCGCCATCGGCGCAGGCAATCGCTGCGGTGGGAAACGAAGTGCGCATTCCGGTGAGTGAAGTGCAGGATGGCAAGATGCATCTGTTTACGATCAGCGCCGGAGGCCAGTCGCTGCGCTTCATGATCATCAAAAAGCCGAATGGATACGGCACGGCGCTGGACGCGTGCCGCATCTGCGGCGCAGAGGGATATCGCCAGGACGGGCAGAACGTCGTTTGCAGGCACTGCGGTTCGGCGATTTATGTGCCGACGATCGGTGAGGCAGGCGGCTGCAATCCGATTGGCGTGCCGTCGCATGTCGATGGTTCTGATCTAGTCCTGGACGTTTCATTGCTAGTGCAAGCGACCAAGGAGATTCCGCAGTAGGGGCACGATATATCATGCCCGTCTGGTGCGGCTTCAAACGAAATGTTTCTCCGCCTGGTAGCCGATTCATTTACGCGCCGTCCGCGCCGCAAGGTGCTGACCGCCGCGGCGCTGTCGCTAGGCATGGCCGTGGTTACGGCGGCGTTGAGTGTGTCGCTCGACGTGGGCGACCGTCTGGCGAGCGAATTCCGAAGTCTTGGCGCAAACTTACTTGTTACGCCGCAGGCCGATTCGCTGCCGCTCGAGATTGGTGGCGTGGACTACCGCCCCGTCAACGCTGGCGCGTATCTTCCTGAGGCCGACCTTCCCAAAATCAAGACAGTTTTCTGGCACAACAACATCATTGCCTTCGCTCCTATGCTCGAACTCCGAGCTGAAGCCTTGCCGTTGGCATCCCAGAATTGGATCGACGGTGTGTCTTTGATCGGGACTTGGGCCGATCACACGGTTCCGCTTCCTGACGGCGGGAAGTTTCAAACCGGAATTGCGAAGACGAATCCTTGGTGGCAAATCGAGGGCCGATGGTTTTCCGACGATGCCAAAGAATGCGTAGTGGGTGCCACGTTCGCGCAGAAGAGACACGTCAAGATCGGTGACTCCATTTCCCTGGCCACGGGTAGGGTCACCAGGATTCCCTCTCCAATGAAAGTCACTGGGATTCTCTCTTCGGGCGGTCCAGAAGACGAGTCTATTTTGGTCCCGCTCTCAAGCGCGCAATCGCTCGCAGGAGAGCCCGGCGAATACCGCAAGCTTTATGTGAGCGCGCTGACCAAGCCGGAAGATGATTTTGCGCGGCGCGACCCCAAGACGATGAAAGCTGACGAGTTCGAGCGCTGGTCGTGCAGCCCGTATGTTTCTTCCATTGCCTATTCCATTAAAGAAGTGTTGCCGGGGACGGACGTGCGCGTGATTCGGCGCGTTGCCGAAGGCGAGGGTACCGTCCTAACGCGAGTTCGCGCGTTGCTATGGATGGTCACATTTGCGGCGTTGCTGGCTGCCGCGCTGGCGGTCGGCGCTTCTGCTGCGGCCTCGGTGATTGAACGGCGCACGGAAATTGGCTTGATGAAGGCTTTGGGAGCAGGCTCCGGCACCGTTGGTTTTCTGCTGGCTGCGGAACAGCTTGTGCTCGCGTTCGTCGGCGGAGGGATCGGCTATTCTCTAGGCACGCTTCTTGCGCGCCTTGTCGGCCAAAAGATCTTCGGCGTTGCGCCTGCGCCGTCGGTGCTTGTTCTTGTTGCGGTACTTGCGCTCGCTGCTGGGGTCACGCTGTTGGGAAGCGCCATTCCCCTGCGCCGCGCTTCGCGGTACGAGCCGGCGCCCATCCTGCGAGGCGAATGATGGCGGCCACTCGCTCGCAAAATCGGCAGATGTTCTGGCGCATCGTTCGCCGACTGCTCGGAGCCAATCGCACCCGACTGTTTGCGATTCTGCTCGCTCTCGGTGCAGGCGCCGCCGTCACTGCCGCTCTCCTTAATCTCCAAATAGATGCCAAGCGCCGCATCACGACTGAGTTTCGCGCCTTCGGCCCCAATGTCCTCGTTCTGCCGAAAAACACTTCGCTCTCCGACTCCGGGACCTTGCCCGAAACGATAGCCCATTCTGTGCCCGCGAATCTCCCCAGCGGCCGCGTCGTCGTAACATCCCATCTCTACTTCGTCGCAGCGGTTTCCGCGCCGGAATCGGGAAAGTCTCTCGCAGCAGTTGTTGCCGGAACCAGCCCGCTGGTTTTTATCAACGTATCCCCACTTCCTGCTCCGCCGCGCGCGGGTCGCGAGTGCGTTGTGGGGGCAAAAGTTGCGCGCCAGTTGAATGCCCAACAAACTGCCCAAATTTCGTTAACCATTGGCGACCGCCGCGAGACTTGCCAGATCGCCAGTTTCCTCGAGCTTGGCGGGCCAGAGGACGACCGCGTCGAGATAGACCTTGGAGCCGCGCAGCGGTTAGCCAATCTTTCTGGCCGCATCAGCTCCCTCGAGCTTATTGTTCCCGGCAAGCCCAGCGAAATCCAAACATACATTACAGCGCTTCAGCGCGAACTTCCGGACGCGGACGTTCGCCCAATTCGGCAATTCACGGACGCCCAAGCAAGAATTTACGGCCGTATTTCAGGAGTTCTGAATTTCACAATTGGAACCGTCCTGGTGCTCACGGCACTTTGCGTGATGGCCGCGATGACCAACGTTGCAATGGAGCGCAGGAACGACGTCGGTTTAATGAAAGCCATTGGCGGCGCGACGCGGCGTGTGTTGCGTCTCTTCTTGGCGGAGGCGGCGTTGCTCGGGTTAGCAGGAGGCTTGATTGGTGCCGCAGCGGGAATTGTTCTGTCCATCTGGCTTGGCAAGCAGGTGTTTGGTGTGGCGGCACAGCCGCGGCTGATTGTGTATCCTGTAGCTGTGGCACTTACGATCATCGTTGCGATTCTCAGTGCGTATCCGCTCCGGCGGCTCGCCAGCATTCGCCCCGCGTCGGTTTTTCGAGGTGAAGCGTGAGCGCTCCGGTCCAAATTCTGCCTGAGCAAAAGACCGCAGCGCCGCAGGTTGCCATCGAAAACCTTGTCAAGAAATACGGTGCACTGCGCGCTCTTGATGCCCTTAGTTTCAACGTGGGAGCCGCCGAATGGGTGGCTCTGATGGGTCCATCCGGCTCGGGCAAGACCACGCTCATTAACATTCTCGGCGGTCTCGACAAGCTCAACTCTGGCCGCGTCGTGGTGGACGGCATTGACCTTTCGAAACTCAGCGAAAACGAGATGGTCCGTTACCGCGCCGAAAAGGTCGGCTTCGTCTTCCAGCAATTTCATCTCGTTCCTTATCTAAGCGCGCTCGAAAACGTAATGCTCGCGCAATATTTTCACAGCGTTACAGATGAAAAGCAGGCGGAAGAGGCCTTGCGCCGCGTAGGCATGGGCGACCGCATGACGCACGTCCCGGCACAGCTCTCCGGCGGCGAACAGCAGCGCGTGGCCATCGCGCGCGCGCTGATCAATCAGCCGAAGATCATCCTGGCCGACGAACCCACCGGCAACCTCGATGAAGCCAACGAAGAAATCGTTCTGAAAATCTTTCGTGAGTTGCACCACGCAGGCCATACGATTCTGATGGTCACGCACGACCCGGACATCGCGCGGCAAGCTGACCGTCGCATCGAACTCGCACACGGCCGCCTCCACTTTGATACGGCGCAACACGGCCCAGGCCACCCGCTGGCGTGTCCGCTTGCCAACACCGCCGATTGCTGTACTCCTGTTACCGCGGACGACGAGATCCGCTTCGATCACCTTCTCGAGCAAATTTGGATCTGCGGCGAGGAAGGGAAGCCCGCTCAAGTAACTAGCCTCCACGCCACCGGCCCCGCCGGAAGTCTCCCGCTTGCATCAGCCGAGCCGGCTGCAAGGATTCTGGGGCGCATGACGGATCTGCATCTCGTCGACCTTCGAAACGGAGAAGCGCAGCTTACACCGGCAGGAACTCAGCGCGCTCGCGACGTCGTCCGCCGCCACCGCCTCGCGGAGCGCCTGTTCAAGGATACTTTTTCCATCGACGAATCCGAAGTGCATACGCAAGCCTGTAAGTTCGAGCACATCATCAGCCCGGAACTCGATCAGCGCATCTGCACCTTCCTCGGCCATCCGAAGACTTGCCCGCATGGCAATCCCATTCCCCCGGGCGATTGCTGCAACGGAAAACCCAAAAGCTAAGCACCATCTGCCGCATGCCCATTCCACTCGATCCGCGAAAGAAGCCGACGGACGTGAAAGTACACGTCAAGACCGGCGAGGGTGTCGACATCACGTGGGCCGATGGCCACGCCAGCCACTACGATTTCGCTTATTTGCGCGAAGAGTGTCCTTGCGCCACATGCAATGACGAACGCGGCAAAAAGGAAGCCTTTGCCGCCACCGCAGCTCCAGGGAGTTCCTCTTTTCCGGCGCTGCCGATGTTCAAACCCAAGCCGCGCGCGCAAGCCGCCACCGTCGTCGGCAACTACGCCGTGCAAATCAGCTTCACGGATGGCCACTCCACCGGCATCTACAGCTACGACCATCTCCGCAGCATCTGTCCCTGCCCCGAGTGCGCCAAAGCGTTCCGCGCGGCCACTTCCTAAACCGTTTCAGTGCGAGCAAAAGGTCAGCCGCCTCGCTAGACTTCGCGGCGGAAAAATGCGAGCATTTTAACCCGCTGATCGAGATCACCCGTACATGAGCAGTTCCTCCAACAGCCCTGCTGCCGCAGGCAGCCGTGGCAACGGTATTCCGCGCGTCATTGTCGCCACGACGGCTCTCCTCACATTTATCTCTTTCTGGCGGGCGGCCGCCATTGTTTTGAACGATCTGGCCTCCTCGGCTTATTACGCGGGTGGTGAAGCGGAAGGCTACATCGGCAAAACCGCGCCGTGGTTCATCCTGGCCATCATGTTGTTTTCGTACGCGGTGCGTGCTGTTTATGTCGAGAGCTGCAGCATGTTCGTGCGCGGCGGGGTGTACCGCGCGGTGAAGCAGTCCCTCGGCGGAACTCTCGCAAAATTCAGCGTTTCCGCGCTGATGTTTGACTACATCCTGACCGGGCCCATCAGCGGAGTCGCGGCCGGGCAGTATTTGGCCGGACTGATCAGCGACCTGCTGAAGTACTCGCACCTCGGAAATCCGCTCACACCGAATCAGGTGGACTCCATCGCGGCGGGTTTCGCAGTTCTTGTCACAGTATATTTCTGGTGGGAAAACACCAAGGGCATCCCGGAGTCCAGCGAGAAAGCGCTCGTCATCATGAAGCTGGTGACGGTGATGGTGGTGCTGTTGATCGCTTGGTGCATCTATACGGCGGTCCTGAGGCACTCCGCACTTCCACCCTGGCCCCACCCGAAAAATCTCCGATTGACTGCCAACGCTCTCGGCTGGCTCGCCGGCAGTCCGCTTCCGCACATGTTCGGAATTATCGCGATCTTCATTGCACTGGGCCACTCGGTACTGGCAATGAGCGGAGAGGAATCCCTGGCGCAGGTTTACCGCGAGATTGAAAGCCCCAAACTCCCGAATCTGAAAAAAGCTGGACTCGTCATTTTCGTTTACAGCTTGGTCTTCACGTCGCTGGTTTCTTTCTTTGCGGTGATGATCATTCCCGATAACGTCCGGCAGAACTATCTTGAGAACCTTATCGGCGGGCTCGCGATGAACTTGCAGGGGCCGCTAATTGCCCAGTTGATTTTTCACGCATTCGTCGTTGTAGTGGGGACGCTGATCCTGGCCGGAGCGGTCAATACCGCCATCGTCGGCTCGAATGGCGTTCTAAACCGTGTTTCCGAGGACGGCGTTCTTAGCTCGTGGTTTCGGCAGCCGCATCCCAGATTCGGCACCAGCTACCGCATCATCAATATAGTCGTCGCGCTGCAGATCCTTACCATCTTTATCAGCCGCGGTGACGTCACCTTCCTCGCGAACCTCTATGCGTTCGGTGTCATCTGGAGCTTCACCATGAACGGCCTCGCGGTGCTCGTCCTCCGCTACACCAGGCCCGGCCAGCGCGAGTTTCAGGTGCCCTTTAATTTTTATATTCGCGGGGTGCAAATCCCTGTCGGCCTCAGCTTGATCACGTTGACTCTCTTTCTCATTGCCGTGGTCAATCTTTTCACCAAGCCCGTAGCCACCATGGCCGGCGGCACCTTCTCGGTTCTTCTGTTTATCGTTTTCACGATTTCCGAGCGTCGCACTCACGCAGGAGGCTCCGGCCATCAGGAGATGGACCAGTTCAACCTGGAGCTGGAGTCCGAGCTGACGCCTGAGGCCGTTGGAGCACGGCCCGGCAACATCCTTGTGCCGGTGAGCAACCACTTCAATCTCTACCATCTGGGAAACGTCCTCGATCGCATCAAGCCCGGACGCCGCGATGTGGTTGTCTTGCATGTCCGGCTATTGCGCCGCTCCGCTTCCGGAGAAAATGAGCTGGATGCGGATCAGCTGTTCGGCAGCATCGAACAGCATCTGTTTTCGCAAGCTCTTTCCATGGCTGAAAAACGAGGGAAGTCGATTCGGCTCGCGGTGGTTGCCTCGAACGATCTCTGGGAAGGCATCCTGCGCGCGGGCGCTTCGCTACAGTCCAG
>Ga0210405_10005744_pt1 | contig 11237 bp, 8 predicted proteins | sample IncBWH11MmetaG_FD_155492 | JGI IMG/M metagenome (GOLD analysis project Ga0210405, IMG submission 155492) | Forest soil microbial communities from Barre Woods Harvard Forest LTER site, Petersham, Massachusetts, United States - Inc-BW-H-11-M | ecosystem: Environmental > Terrestrial > Soil >... | reverse complement strand
CGGATACTTGACTCCTTTTTGCACGTGGGCCAATCCGTCCATCTCGTACAACGCCTTGCATTCAGCCTCATCTTTAACGGTGCCAAACTCCGGAGTGTTCACTGGACCGTTGGGCGTGAACTCCATACGCATGGCATTGGCGCAGCCAACGTTGCAAATCGCCGCGCGGAACAAATCCGGGCGCTCCGTTATCGCGCGACTGATCAAAATTCCGCCGGCACTCGTGCCCGTCCCCGCCAGCTTCCCGGGACTGGTATAGCCTTTCTTGATCAGGTATTCGGCGCACGAAATAAAATCTTTCCAGGTATTCGGCTTCGTTGCCTTGTAACCGGCCCTATACCATTCCTCGCCTTTTTCGCTGCCGCCGCGCGGATGAGCAAAGGCAAGCACCACACCCGTCCGGGCGACGGAATAACGAATGCTGAAACGCGGCGTGTAGCTGATCCCATAAGAGCCGTAGCCATCGAGGACGCAGCTATTCGAGCCGTCCATGGGGAGCCCTTTCCTGTGAACAATTGAAAGTGGAACCATGACTCCATCGTGGCCGGGCACTTCGACTTCCTCCGAAACGAGTTCATCAAATCCCGGATACACGACGTCGGAATTGAAAATACTCTTGGCAAAGGTCTCCTTCTCCGCGTCCATATCATAAATGGTCACTGGCGCGGTCCAGGAAGTCAGCTCCGCCAGGCAACGATCGGTTCTGAAATCCGGGCAGGAGCAACTAACGATCCCCGAGCGGGGCAATTTGATTTCGTCCGTTTCGCCGCTTGCCAAATTATATCTTACCAGCCGCCCCACCACGCCGTTCGAATAATCGACGATCAGATAATGTTTCGTTTTCGTTATCGACTGGATCGAATCCTTCGCTTCCGGGATGACGGTCTGCGCATGCGCCCAATCCGGATGTTTCACGCTCGTGCGCACGACTTTGTATTTCGGCGCGTTCTGATGTGTGATGGCGTAAATGTAATCCCCATGAAACGCCATGCCGCGGACGAGATTGTCCGAGTGATCGCACAATAACGCCCAATTGATTTTCTTGTTCTTCATTTCGGATGCCGGCGCGTAATAAGCCCGCGTTTCACTCTGCACCGTCCCGAGCGTGCCGATGAGATAATCCGGATACGATTCATCAATCGAAGCAAAGGGAAATTCTTTCGGCGCGATATTCAAATCCGGATTCGCCTCGTTGCTGAATAAATCGATGTCTTTGTCAAAATCGGAACCGAGCTTGTGCAGCCGCGTTTTGCGGTTCAATTCGATCTCGGGATTTTTAATGTCCGCCACCTTGCCTGCGTCATAGAAAAACGAAACGTTGTCCTTCGTCCACCCAATCGGGCCGTATGAAGGATACATTTTTTCCGGCAGCAGCGTCCCTTTATCCACGTCCAGAATCCGAATCTCGGAATACTCCGCGCCCCCCGATGACAGCCCGAAGGCCACATGCTTTCCGTCCCACGACGGAACAATGCTTTCGATGGTGATCACCACGCCGGTTTTGTATGTGCCGGGGTCGAACAGCAACTTCTCCGCGCCGGTCCATCCTTCGCGGAAATAAAGTTTGCCGACGTTTTCACCGCCCAGCGTTTTCTTGTAGAAAACCCGGCCATGCTCGTAATTGATCGACGAGTACGTGGCGGATTTCAATTTATCCAGCGCCACCCACTCGTTCACCAGCGCTTCGCGGCCGGGAATTTTTGCCAGCAACCCATCGGTCAAGTCGGCCTGCGACTTGAACCAGGCTTCGACGTCTGTGTCCTTCAAATTCTCCAGCCATCGATAGGGATCTTTATAAGTTTTGCCGAAGTAAACGTCCTCGGCATCCACCGTTTTGGTCGCGGGATAGTGCCATTGGGCGAAGCAGGGCGCGGCTGCGAGCAGCGGGAGGACGAGTGAAACAATTCTCTTCATAGTGGAATCGTTGGTTGATGGTTGACGGTTGATGCGAATTCACATGCGACCCTCGACGACGAGCAGGGAAATGTCGCCAGGATGAGATGTTATAAGAGGACCGTATGCGCAGGGAGGCGGGATCGTCAAGACTGGGTTGAATGGGCGCGATTAAAAGTGGGTGAGCGCAACGCAGAGGACGGAGCGCGGGTCTCCGACCCGCAGCAAGCTGGAGCGAAAGATCGGTGTGATAAAGCCCACCGCCTCTCGTGCGGGCGGAAGTGCTGCGGGTCATAGACCCGCGCTCCGAAAAAGCCCCCGGCAGACGTTTCTCCTCCTTTCTGTCCTCACCCACTTTTAATCACACCCGGGTTGAATAGGGGTCATACACGTTGACATTTTTGTGTCACGTGTATGACTGACCGTTTTGCCACACCGGGCCGGGAGCTGGCACTCGCGCCAGCCCGGCCCTTCGCGGAAGTTAGTTAGTCGCGAACAGCCAAACCGGCCGCGCTGGCGGCAATTCCACTGACCGAATCCACGGGTGCGAGCGAACCGTCCCGCGCGATGTGGAAAACATTGAGTGTGCCGTTTCCGTTGGCCACTACGAAGAGGTAGCCGCCGTCATGACTGACGCCCATATCCACCGGATGACTGCCCGAACCGATATTCGCCGTGACGCCGTTCGCGCTTAGCAAGGCAAGATCGCCATTGGACGCGATGCCGAAGCCGGAGAGCGTGCCGCTGCCGGCGTTAGCCGTGTAGGCAAAACGTTCGTCTGGACTCAGGATCAGCCAGCATGCCGCCTGCTGCATGGTTGAGTTGGTGCGGCTGATGACCGCAAGGCCGCCTGTGCTGGAGACCTTATAGGACGAAGCTGAACTTGCGCCGGGCACTCCCGCGGCTTCTGAAACATAGATGCGGTCCTTTCGGCCAGCCGCAAACCCGAACGGCGCCTGGCCGGCCGAAACAAATATCTCATGCGAGGTAGCCAACCCATCGTGGCCAATGGCGAATGTATCGATCAGGCTGGTGCCCTTTTCTGTGACGACGAGCACGCCGCCTTCGTCCGAAAACACTACATCTGTAGGCGTTGTATTCGTGCCGCTCAACGCCTGCGTGGAATTGGGCAGCGCATGGAGTTTGCCGTTGGCAAAGACGAACCCGCTGAGATTGTCCGTCCCGCCGGCCTCTCCGCCCGCGTTGAGCGCGTAGAGCAGATTGTCCCGCAAGGCGAGACTGACGGGCATGGCTCCCCCTGAATTGACTTTGTCCGCAAGATCGAGGCGGTCCTTGCCGGCCTTGAACACGGAGATTTCGCCACTGCCGGCGTTACAAACGAAAAGCCAGCGGCCATCCTGGCTCAGCGCGATTGACCCCTGGCTGGACAGCCCACCCCCGGCGCCAGCGCCGCCCGTCTCGACGCTGCCCTCGGCGTGAAGCCCGCCGCCTCTGTCCTGCCTGAAAACCAGGACATGATTGGCGCTGGCCGCATTATCCATCGTATAAATGCGAGTATCGTCATCCGCGCTGGCTGCCGCTGCGAACAGCGCGAAGCCGATTGAATACGCCGCGGACAATTTGCTGAATCTTGAGACTTTCATACATTAACTGATTTTGGTGTGTCTTATCGTTTGCTTTTTGTCCGAAGAACCTCATCGCGCCCGAGCGCAATGCATCTTCGATTCATGTTGCCGCGCGCGACCGCAACCACAGGTCCAGCCGCGCGCTCGTCTATGAAGTCGGACGAGAGGCAAATTCCTTACCGGCTTTTATTGCATGGAAAGGAGCGGGGAGCCATTCCAATGCGCAGTGCGAAGTGCGGAGAGCGGAGGGGCAGGCGGCCGGATGAATCCGGCGTTCCGGGTGCGCCGGAAGGTTCGTCAGGCACCCGGGTTGCGTCCTGTTAGCGTTTCCGATTCGTGTGAATTCGTGTTCATTCGCGGTTGATAAGAGAATTAACAAATCAGAAGGCGGCGCGGCGGCACCGCCCTGCCAGGCAAGTCCATTCGCGGTTGCTCTGACCATTCTTGAATCTCTGACTTTCCTGGCACTTTTGTCCCCGAAACAGGGTTTGTGTAGGTGGAACGCAAACGACTGTGAAGCACAGCCTGCATGACCCTGCCACCGCCATCGCGGAGGACAGGGCGTCTGTGAAAACTGGTGCAAATATGAAGAAAACATATATGAAGAAGACGTTACTCATCATTGGCGCAATTTTGACCCTCACCCTCACTGCGGCTTTGCCTGGCGCAGAAAAGCCGCCGAAAAATGCGGACAGCCACCTCGGAACATGGCAGCTCGTCTCGGCCAAGTACGGAGACGCGAAGGAGTCTTCCGATGTTTCGGATCCTGGGCCGCATATCAAGATGCTCACGCCGGACCGCTTCGTTTGGGTGATATACGATTCGAAGACGAAGCTCATTTCCCGCTCCATGGGTGGTTCCTACCGTTTGCAAGGTTCCAGCTATACAGAGACGGTAGAGTTCTTTCTCCCCAAAGGTATGAAGATCTATCTGGGTAAGGAGCAGACGTTTACCATCAGGGTTGAGGGCGACAAACTATTCCAGTCAGGCCAACTTTCTGATGGAATGAAAATTGAGGAGATTTGGCAGCGCGTGAAGTAGGACAACCCATCTTTGCAAGTTTTGGGCCTTCGGCCCGCCACGTAGCGAAGTTTTCCCCCGACTCCGAGTCGGGCTGTATCGCCGATTTCCTGATCGGCTGATCGGCTGGGTGTGGCGGGCGGCTGGATGAATCAGGCGTTCCGAAAGCGCCGACGGGCGGTGGTCAAAATGATCCACTCGGGAGCACTTTGGGACCGCTGGTACAGATCTGGGACACTTTGGTACGGATGTTGGTACGGATAAAATGTGCAAAATCCCCAATGTTTATGGGCTTTGGTACGGTGGTACGGATAAATTGGGGGGGGGTAGAAGACATAAACATCAAATTCCAAGCTCCAAGCTCCAGAGAAATCCTTGACCGAGATTCAAAGGGAATCCGGCTTAATGAATCCGGCTTGCTCGGGTCAAAAAATCCCGACGGGCAGCGGAAAATTAAGGTGATTTAAAGCAAATTAAACCAAATTAAACCACTTTTTATTTTTGGGCGCCTGCGGCTGGGCAAGGCCAGTGACACCTGCGGGCCAAACCCGTGCAAACGCGTGACAAAACAGGCGTTGTCACGAGATTGAACGGGTCTGCACGGGCTTGCACGGGTGCTTTTTGATTCTTTTTTATGAGCACCGGGCATCGCCGGGGCGCAGTCGAACCACGGCCCTTGATTAACTGTACGCCGAGCTATCTGCCGGCGATGACCAGAACTGCAAACATTGAGATGGGCCTTTTGAAAATCACTAATTAATTCCGACCCGAGCGAAATTGTGATAAATAAGGACCATGAAATCATTGACCGAGCATCTGTGGTTCGAGGTTCCCGACAGGCGCGGCTTTGTGAACATCACAGACACCATCGAGGGATTGGTTCGGAAGAGCGGCGTTCAGGAAGGCCTGTGTCTTGTCAACGCCATGCACATTACCGCTTCCGTGTTCATCAACGATAACGAAAGCGGGCTTCTTCACGATTACGAAGTTTGGCTGGAGAAATTGGCGCCTCATGCGCCCACCGATCATTACCGTCATAATCGCACTGGAGAGGACAACGCCGATGCCCACCTCAAGCGCCAGATCATGGGTCGCGAGGTGGTAGTTGCCATCACGAAAGGAAAGCTGGACTTCGGACCGTGGGAACAAATTTTCTACGGCGAGTTCGACGGCCGTAGGCGCAAGCGCGCCCTGGTGAAAATTATCGGAGAGTGACGGACGTCTTGTGTACGTTGCGCGCGGTTCATAATTTCCCTTCCCTTTCCGGGCTTCCGTGCTAAAGATTTGCGTTTCGTTTGAAATACGAGACATGAAAGAAATTTTTCCGCCGCCCCCGGCGATAGTTCATAACGAAGCCGCGGGGATTCAGTCACTGTTCCAGGAGAATGTGATTCCTTCGTATGGCCGCCTGGATCTGGTGTTGAGTCACGGTTCCGGCAGCCGGGTCTGGGATGTTAATGGCAAAAGCTATCTCGATCTTGGCGGCGGAATTGCCGTGTGCGCCCTGGGCCACGCGCCGCCGGCAGTCACGGAGGCGCTGATCGAACAATCGCGCCGGCTCATTCACATTTCCAATTTCTATTACCACGCGGCCCAGGGCCGGCTGGCGCAGGCGCTGGTGCGGCTGATCGGTCCGGGCAAATGTTTCTTTGCCAACAGCGGCGCGGAGGCCAACGAAGGGCTCTTTAAACTGGCGCGGCGATTCGGGCACGACGATGGCCGTTTTGAAATCATCACCACGACCAATTCGTTCCATGGACGCACCCTGGCCGGGATCGCCGCCACCGGGCAGGAAAAAATCAAGAAGGGATTCGAGCCGGCGGTGCCCGGGTTCCGGCACGTTCCGTTTAGCGACCTCGCTGCCACGCGCGCCGCGTTGTCGCCGGCAACAGTTGCCATTTTGGTTGAGGGACTCCAGGGCGAAGGTGGCGTGATCGCGGCGACACCTGAGTATCTGCTCGGCTTGCGGCAGTTATGCACTGAGAAAAAGCTCCTCCTGCTGATGGATGGAGTGCAATGCGGGCACTTCCGGACGGGGCGGTTTCAGAGTTACCAGCGGATTCTCGAAGGAGTCCCGGGCGGCGATCAATTTCTGCCCGACGGGATTGCCATGGCGAAATCGCTCGGCGGCGGGTTTCCGATGGGAGCGTTCTGGGTTCGCCAGCCGTATGCCGACCTGCTGTCGTCCGGTTCACATGGCAGCACCTTCGGTGGATCGCCGCTGGCGTGCACGGTCGCGTTGAAAATTCTCGAAGTGATCCAACGCGAAAAGCTCGCGGATAACGCGCGCGAAACGGGCGCTTTTCTCAAGGCCGGCCTGGAGGCGATTGCCCAAAAATATCCGGGCGTCATTCAAAACGTAAGGGGGCTGGGGATGATGATCGGGATCGAACTGGCGCCGGACATCCCCGCGTTCGCAGGCGAGGGAAAAACTCCGGCGGTGCGATTCACCAATCTGCTGCACGCAGCCGGATTGATGGTCATTCCGACTTCCAACCGGATCATTCGTCTCTTGCCGGCGCTCAATCTGCGCCGCATCGAGGCGGAAGAGGGATTGAAAATCATCGAATCGGTCGCGTCCGAATTGGCTGCAGGTTGAATCGGCGTGAACTTCCGCTGAGGTATGAAGCATCTATTGAGCATCGAGAGCATGTCCCGGCCGGAGATGGAGACAATCCTGGGCGCATCCCGCCAAATGAAACGGGACCGTGGACAGCACGCGAGGCTTTCGCTATCAGGCAAGGCGTGGGCGCTGATATTCTGCAAATCCTCGACTCGCACCCGGGTTTCTTTCGAAGTGGGTATTCGCGAACTCGGTGGCCAGGTCATGTTTCTCAATCCGAACGACATTCAGCTTGGCCGCGGCGAACCGATCAAGGACACCGCGCGGGTGCTGGGGCGGATGATTCACGGCGCGGTCATCCGCACTTTCGCGCAGGTGGACGTGAACGAATTTGCGAAGTTCTCCGGCATCCCAACCATCAACGCGTTGACAGACGATGAGCATCCATGCCAAATCCTGACCGACATATTCACGTTCGAGGAAAAGCGGGGTCCGATCCAGGGCAAGGTGGTCACGTTCATTGGCGATGGCGCGAACAATATGACGAACTCCTGGATTTTTTCGGCGGCGAAGTTGGGGTTCGAGTTTCGCATCGCCGCCCCCAAGGGTTACCAGCCTTCGGCTAAACTGCTGGCGAGGGCAGGTGGCAAAATTTTTGTCACCGAAGATGTACAGGCTGCCGCGGCCGGGGCCGATCTTTTGTACACAGACGTGTGGGTTTCGATGGGACAGGAAGCGCAATCGGTGGAACGCATTCAGAAAATGACCGGCTATCAGATCAACGAAGGCCTGGTCCGTCTCGCCAAGCCGGACGCTCTGGTGATGCATTGCCTGCCCGCTTATCGCGGCAAGGAAATCGACGAGGCGACGTTCGAGAAGAACGCGCAGACCATTTTCGATCAGGCCGAAAACCGGTTGCACGTGCAAAAAGCGATTTTGGATTGGATTGTGACCTGAGCTCGAAATTCCTGCTGCAAATCCTCCCCGGCAGTGCGAGCCAAAACGGCACGCTCTCGTGTTACTGGTCGGAAATTCAGTTTGAGTAGCGTCTCAGATATTTTATTGCGACCGCCAAATCCTTGGGCCATGGAGCTGAGATTGCGATGACCTGGCCGGTTACTGGATGCGGCAGGGAAAGACGCTCCGCGTGGAGAGCAACGCGCGATATCAGCGGGCGTTCGGTCTGATTCGGCTTGAGGCGGTAGCCGCTTTTCAAACGAGAGAGCAGCAGGGGACCGCCGCCGTACAATTCATCACCCACGATTGGCAACCTGGCCTTGCGCAGATGGACGCGAATCTGGTGCGTGCGGCCTGTCAGGGGCATGCACTTCATAAGCGCGTGGGCCTTGAACTGTTCCATTACCTCGAATTGTGTTCGGGACTTTTTCCCGTTTTTTTCATCCACGCGGATCATGCCGACCTTCACCGGATGCGGAGCGAGTCCGGCATCGACCTCGAATGCCGGCTTTGCAGGCAGGCCGTGGACGAGAGCAATATAAATCTTCGACGGCTTCTCGGTCCCGAACAGGTTGGCGAGTTCGACAAGGACCGATTTGCGGCGCGCGAGGAGAATCACGCCGCTGGTTTCGAAATCAAGCCGGTGCGCGTTCATCAGGTAGGACAACGAGCGAACCCTGGCCCAGGGCGCCCCGCGCTCGATCCCCGCATGGAGAAGCTTCATTAGATTCGGCCGATTCGGATCGTAACGATCCGGAGAGGTCAGCAGTCCGGCAGGCTTGTCGAGCGCGATCAAATGTTCGTCTTCGAAGAGGACGGCAATCTCCCAATACTCGCGGGTGGCAGGCGAGGAAAGTTTGATATGTTCGCTCATTGTCTGCGCCGGTACGAAAGCATCCTGAATTCACCCCAGGTCGACGATCCCCAGTGAAATCCAAAGGACCGATGGATCGGGCGTGGTCCGTTCCTACATGGCTGATTTCCGGCTTCGATCCTTCTGCGCGTCCTTCGAAAGCTGGGTCAAGGTTTGCACCAGCCCCTGATCCTGTTGAATTTGCACGTTGAACCATTCATTGAAGGAATCGCTTTGGCGGACCTGGCGGAGCATCGCTAGAAAATCGGCCAGATCGTGTTTGAGCTGATCCTCATTCACGGGCGCGAGCGATTGGGCATAGAGCACGAAACCGCCGTCGTGGGTCTGCACAAAAGGACTGACCTTGCCGACCTCAGTCCCGAATCCGGCCTGTTTGAGTTGGTTGATGCTGACGCGGTCCTCAACGCTCGCCGGCAGATTGGTCGAGCTAAGCGAGAATGGAGTCAGCTTTTCCGGCTTGAGTCCCGCCTCCGCGGCGACAGCGTCAAATGATTTGCCCGCCGGCAAACCGTTGGTGAGCGAGTTCGCGAATTTGGCCCCAGCTTGTCGGGCCGCCAACCCCGCCAGCCCCATCCGATAATCGGACGTCACCTTGGATTCGATGCTGTTAAGCGGCGGAATGCTGGAGGGTATCACGTTCTTGTAAGCCAGCACGTAATAACCGTCCTCCGCCTCGACCTGCGTTGAGTACGGATTGCTTGTGGGATCCAGGGCGAATGCGGCTTTGAGATAAGCATCCGATACGCGCAACCCTTTCGGTCCTTCCTGCTCATCGAAAGGCTCCGTCGTCCCGACCGTGAGGTGGTCGTTCGCCGCCTGGACTTGAAGGTTGGTTGCATACTTGTTCGGCATGGCGTCCAGTTTGGTTGCAAATTCATTGGCCGCTTTGCGGGCCAGGGACAGTTCGCCGACGTTGGGCGCGCTGCGCAAGACTTCATCTCTGATCTTGGCTTTGGCTTCCTCCGGCGTCTTGGACATGAACTGGGCGTTAGTGCCGAATTTCTGATAATCTTGTTCCACGACGGCGTCGAGGTTGGTGATGTTTGCCTTCGCCTGGGCGAGGTAATTGCTCAACGGAAACCGCACGAAGTCAACTTGCACTTTGGTCGGAACGGCGTACATCGCCTGGCGATTACTGTAATAGCTCGCGAGGGCTTCGGGCGTAACCGTCACACCGGACAGATAATTCGAAGCGGAAAAGTAAATCATCGACGCGGACAACTCCTGATGTTCTTTGCGATACATCTCGGAGGCTTCCTGGGGCGTCACCAGCTTTCCGCTCGTGCCGGCGACGGATGCCATTTGCATCAGCGCGACGCGGCCGCGCAGAAAATTATCGAGGTCGCCGAGATTCATCCCGCGGGGCGCGAGGTAGGTCTGTTCGAATCTGTCCAGGTTATCCGCGTGGAAATTAGAGAGCACGACGCGGGCAAAGTCCGCCACCGATTCTGCGCTGACCTGGATGCCGAGATCCTTTTCCTTTTCGTGCATCAACAGCCGGAAATAAGTGTCCCTGCCGATCTCGAAAGTAGTTTTACCGGAATTCGCGGCATCTGGCCATTCGCCGGTGTTGAGGAAGCCTTCCAGGAGGACTTCGTTTCTGGCCTTGTTAAAGTCGTCCAGGCTGATCGGTTGGCCGTTCAGTATGCCGACGGCCTCGCCGCCGCCGCGACTGAACGCTTTGCCAAACCGGGAGTTGGTCGGGCCGAACGCCACGAAGCTAATGACGGTGAGGCCGACCAATAGCGCCAGGGCCCATGACTGGTGACGTCGAAGAGTGCTAAACATATCGTTTTTCTACAAAATAAGAGTGGTCAACCTAACCGCCCCCGCCGCCAGTGGTCAAATGCAAAAAGCCAAACTTTAACGGGCTGATGGCCCAAAATATGCCTGGGAGAAGCGCACATCGCGATCGCAGGCCCTGGAAAACGCCCGGTCTTCCGTAGCCATCCCACACACTTTGTCCTCCACTTTGTCCTCCACTTTGTCGAATTCGTTGGCCGCGAACTCCGATAAATCGGGAGCGGAGGACCGATGCGCAAAATTCACAAAACCGAACTGGACCGCCGATTCAGATTGGGAACGCCTTCACCGCAGATTATGCAGACCACGCGGACGGGATTTTTTTGTCACGAAAGCTCGCAAAGAGCGCAAAGAAATTACTTTCACCGCGAACCAGGCGAACTACGCGAACCCAATCTCGAATCCGTGGTAATCGCTGCAATCCGTGATAAAATCCAATTCGGAGTTCGGAATGCGGAATTCGGAGTGGGCGAAATTTCAATCGCCGTCTAGCGTAGAGGTCAGCGATGGGACGCCGCCGCTGCTGGTGTTTGATTCGTCT
>Ga0210405_10005742_pt1 | contig 11238 bp, 13 predicted proteins | sample IncBWH11MmetaG_FD_155492 | JGI IMG/M metagenome (GOLD analysis project Ga0210405, IMG submission 155492) | Forest soil microbial communities from Barre Woods Harvard Forest LTER site, Petersham, Massachusetts, United States - Inc-BW-H-11-M | ecosystem: Environmental > Terrestrial > Soil >... | reverse complement strand
CATAACCCGGCAGCGAAAGTATTCGGGCGGCGAAATATATTTTCGGGCGGCAGCTTGTACCGGAGCGCTCTACGAGGTCGAGCTTTATCTGGTTTGTGGGGATCTCGACGATCTTCCGGCGGGCGTTTATCACTTCGCCCCTGCCGAATTCGGCCTGCGCAAGTTGCGTGCCGGAGACTATCGCAGCGTGCTGGTCGAAGCCACGCGTGGTGAACCCGCTATCGCTCATGCACCGTTGACCATCGTCTGCACTTGCACCTATTGGCGCAATGCCTGGAAGTATCAGGACCGTACCTATCGCCATTTTGGCTGGGACAACGGCACCTTGCTCGCCAATCTGCTGGCCGTCGCCACCGCACTGGGGTTGCCAGCCAAGGTCGTGTGCGGCTATGTGGACGACAAGGTGAATGGCCTGCTGGATGTCGATTCCCAGCGCGAAGTGGCCTTTTCCTTGGTTGTCCTCGGCCACGGCTTGGCGATTCCGTTGCAGTCTTCGACCGCCACTTCTCGTCTCGGGCTCGAGACTGTTCCGCTCTCGCGGCACGAGGTGGACTATCCTCTGATGCGCGAAATGCATGCTGCCTCTTCGCTGCATTCGAACGAGGAAGTTGCCGCGTGGCGCGGCCGCACTCCGCCCCGCAGTTTTCCGCCGCCAACCGGGCCGGTCTTTCAGCTCCGGCCTTTATCTGACGATGAAATGCCTTGCGATGCCCTCGAGCAGGTCATCCTGCGTCGCGGCTCTTCCCGCAAGTTCGCGCGCACGCCGATGACTTTGCCGCAGCTCTCGACAATACTGGATCGAGCTACGCACGGCGTTCCTGCTGACTTTCTCGATCCGCTGGGAACTCAACTCAACCATCTCTATCTGATTATCCACGCCGTGGAGGGGCTCGAACCCGGAGCCTACTTCTTCGACCGCGACCGTAGGGAGCTCGAGTGCCTAAAGCAGGGAAATTTCCGAGACGTTGCCGGCTACCTCGGACTGGAGCAACAGTTGCCTGCGGACGCTGCCGTAGACATCTTTTTCCTGGCGGACCTGCGGCCGATCTTGCAGCGTTTTGGCAATCGCGGGTATCGCGCTGTGCAGCTTGAGGCCGGCATCCTGGGTGGCAAGTGCTATCTCGCGGCCTACGCTCAACGTCTAGGCGCTACTGGCCTGACCTTTTACGATGACGACGTGACCCGCTTCTTCAGCCCCCACGCCGAGGGCAAGAGCGCAATTTTTCTGGTCGCCTTCGGCCACAGCGTTAAACGTCAATCCTAGCTAGCCTCACAAGATTCTCGGCGTTCATTTTGCATTCGGTAGAGCAGAGCTGATCGCGGATTGCGGTCTACAGCGCAAAGTGTCGCAGATGGTTTTCTTAGCTTGCTCAAGTTCATCGCCCACCAACTCCAGGCGCGGCGGACGCACGCGTGCATTCCCAATTCCAACTTCCGCCTGCACCAACTTAATGAGTTGAACGAAGTTCGGTTTGGTATCCATGCGAAGCAAGGGAAGGAACCAGCGATACAAGCTAAATGCTTTGTCACTTTCTCCGTTCATACCAAAGTTGAAGAGGTCGACAGATTCGCGCGGCAGTGCGTTGGCCAGCCCGGCGATCCAACCGGTCGCTCCCACTCCAATGGCTTCGTGCACCGCGTCATCGACGCCAACAAATATTTCCAGACGACGGTCAACCAGCGCACGGATCGCGGATATGCGCCTGATGTCGGTGCTCGATTCCTTTACCGCCTCGAAATTTTCGTGCTCGGACGCCAACTCTTGAATCTGCTCAGGAAGAAAGTCCGTGCCGTAAGCAACCGGGTTGTTGTAAAGCATGCAGGAAAGCGGCGTGGCTTTAAAAACCGCGGCGACGTGAGTCTTCATTTCGCGCCAGTTGCCCTGATAAACGTATGGCGGCAAAACCATGAGAGCATCGCAGCCTAAATCTGCTGCTGCCTTTGCGATCCTGACGGCTTCGGAACTTGTCAGCGCCGAAACAGAAGCCACGACTGGACTTCGGCCGTGCACAGCGAGGACGCAGGTACGCAAAACCTGCAACTTTTCTTCGAAGGACAGCGTTGCGCCCTCGCCGAGCGAACCCAGCGCAATGATGCCCGCGCAGCCATTCTCCAGCAACCACCGGCAATGCCCTGCCATGAAGTCGTGGTCGATATAGAGATCTTCGCTAAAGCTGGTTGTGATGGCGGGCATCACTCCCTTCCAGTTCATCAGCGCCCTCCTGCTGCTCTGCAAAGTTCTCGGCCGGCATGGCTTTGCGCGGCGGCCATGACCGTTAACGTGAGATCACTCGGCATGTGTGTGTTCCTTGGCCGCTCGCGATGGCAAATACGGCTCAATGGGGATTTCCGGTTTCGTTCCCGTGATTTGATCGACAAGGATTCGAGCAGTTGCGAGAGAGGTTGTGATACCGAGTCCCTCATGTCCGGTCGCAAGGAACAAGGACTCATCGCCCGGCCACGGCCCAATTAAGGGAAGCTTGTCAGGCGTGGCGGCGCGGAATCCGGTCCGCGCATGTACGGTCGACATTCGCGCAAAGCCCGGCATGTATTCGTACGCGCGCTGCAGCATGCGCGCCAGTATTTCATTGTCCACTTCTCGGTGCTCCGCCCCGTATTGCCTTGAAGATCCGATCAGAATCTGACCGGTGCGGCGGGGTTGGACGTTGAAGGCAACCGAGTCACTGCTAATCGAATGCGCGCTCTTCAAGTATCCGAGTTCCACCAACTGATGCCGCAGGAATCCCGGATAGCGGTCGGTGATGACCAAGTGACCTTTTCTCTTTTTGATTTCAACCCCCGGCGTGAGTTCGCCAGCGTAAGCTCCCGCTGCATTGACGACAATCTTCGCTGTGATCTCGAAGCCATCCGTCATTCGCACTCTTCCCTGTCCCGCCAGCGCGACGGAGTGACCGAGATGAACTGTGGCTCCGCGTTTTTGTGCGCGTTCCATCAGGAAGCGTGCAGCGCACGGCGGATTGACGACGAGGTCTCGCGGAACGAGTAGTCCTCCGGCTAACCCCGCCCGCAGATTGGGTTCAAGACGCTGGAGCGTTTGCGCGTCCAGTACTTCCGCCGGAACTCCCCGCTCCCCGTAGTAATCGTGTTTGCGCCGGACTTCTGCCATCCCCTCTTCATCGGCCGCCACCCAAATGGTGCCGCACTGCTCGTACTCGACATCCATTGGCAACTCATCGCGTAATTGTTGCCAGAGTTGCTGGGAATAGCGCGTCAGCGCAAACTGCGCCTCAGAGTCGTCCATGGTTACAACATGGCCCATGCCTGCTGAGGTCGCACCGCTCCCGATCTGGTCACGGTCTGCGACTGCGACACTCAGGCCGCGGCGCGCGAATTCGTCCGCGCAAGCGGCGCCCACAATGCCGGCGCCCACGATAGCCACGTCATAGGCAGCGAGGCTCATGTGCGAATGCCCATGCACAACGGATCGCGCGGATGAAGTATCAGTTCGGCTTCGGCGGTCACGAATGCGGATCCTTTAATGCTTGGATAAATCTGGCCATCCCGGATCTTCACGGTGCCTTCAAACACGCTTCCGATCAAACTTTCCTGTCTCCAGGTTTGGCCTTCGCGAATCTTGCCGTCGGCATAAAGACATGCTAATTTTGCGCTGGTTCCGGTGCCGCAGGGAGAACGATCATAGGCTTTGCCCGGACAGAGCACGAAATTCCTGCTGTCGGCTTCTGCAGTTTGAGGCGGGCCGAACAACTCAATGTGGTCAATCTCTTCACCCCCGGCGCCCGTAATTCCGTTCGCGGGAAGAGCCTGGCGGATCGCCCAACTAAAGGTGGTCAGGGTTTCAACGTTGTTGAGCGTCAATTCCAGGTGGTGATCGCGAACGAGATAGAACCAGTTTCCACCCCACGCGACGTCACCTCTCACCTTGCCGTAAGCGGGCACCTCCACCTCCACGTCGGCTGCGCTGCGATAACTTGCGACGTTGTTGACCGTGACGTCGCCGCTCCCGTGCAGAGTTGCGCCCACCGTTCCAACTGGAGTCTCAATCCAATGCTCTCCCGGCTTAATGCGTTTCAAATACGCTAGAGTGGCAACGAGGCCTATGGTTCCATGGCCGCACATCCCCAGGTAACCCACATTGTTAAAAAAGATCACGCCCGCAGCGCAGGCGGGATCCACGGGCTCGCACAGCAGCGCACCCACAATGACGTCTGAACCCCTCGGCTCATTGACGACGGCGGATCGGAAACAATCGTGCTGGCTGCGAAAAAGTTCCAGTCGCTGCGACAGCGGACCAGTCCCCAGATTAGGGCCGCCGCTCACGACTAGCCGCGTCGGCTCGCCCCCAGTGTGGGAATCAATCACCCTGACTCTCCGGGCTTCCTCACTCATTGCGCGTCCCAGTTCATAGGTAGCATCTTAATTTTTTAGACACAATGTGCAGCCCTCAAAACTAATCGAATCTTCGTTCCAGAAAGACGAGCGTTGACTCGTCGTTCCGCGGCTCGGGGCCAGATACAAATGCAGTATAGTAGACCTTGCTCGGTGGATGTCCTCGCTTGTTTCGGATGACAAAAAAGTAGTATTGCTGAACGATCTCACTGCGACTGCTCTCAGTCTGGATCGGCTCGGTTCCGATGACTTCGCGATCTTGAATCAAGGAACACCGGAGCCTAATGCGACCCTCACCGTCTTTAACTGGAATGGCCGGAAAGTAAGCCCTGAGGTGCGTAATCATTGGATCAAGGTTTATCCAGAGACAAGCGCTCCGGCGCCTACCGAACAAGACGAAAAGCCATAACCGCGGACGAGATAATCGGCCGATGCTCTCTAAGCGACGTCAGGTCGTGTCTTCAAGTAAGCGAGCACAAACAGGACGCCAAGCACCAAGTCGCTCCCGACAAAGACGAGATCTGACGGGTGCATACGCCCCTGTAAAACCAGAACGACCACAGGCGCGACGTAACTGACTTTCTCAAGCACCGAAGGAATCATTAATGGTCGATAGCGGACCGGGTCCGTCGCGATAACGAAAAACACAATCTGCCATGCCAGGCCCGCACCCACGAATCCGTAGAAGAATCCCGGATGCGTGATGGGTGGCGGATCATTCCGGCCGATCAAATCAAACATGAAGTACAGCGGGGTGAGAACTAGCACACCCCAAATCGCAGCGATCCAAAATACAATCTTCGCAAATCTCATGATTGCGCCTCGAATGGTCCGGAGATTCTATCGCAGGAGCCCACTACGAAACCAATTCGCTCCATTTGGTTACAATAGAAGGCATGAAAGACCCATTGATCATCGCCGGCCGCGAATTCCGTTCCCGCCTGATTGTGGGCACGGGGAAATACAAATCATTTCAGGAGACCGCACGAGCCCTCGAAGCCAGTGGCGCGGAGATGGTAACGGTGGCCGTGCGCCGGGTGAATCTCGACCGCAGCAAGGAATCGCTGCTCGACTACATCGACGCCAAGAAATATTTCCTGTTGCCGAACACAGCGGGCTGCTATAACGCCGACGAGGCCATTCGGGCAGCACGTCTCGGACGCGAGGTCGGCTTGTCCGATTGGGTCAAACTCGAAGTGATCGGCGATCAGGCCACACTCTATCCCGATGTGCAGGCGACGCTCGAAGCAACCCAGGTTTTGGTGAAGGAAGGTTTCACTGTTCTGCCCTACACCTCGGATGACATCGTGTTCGCCAAGCGCCTGCTCGATGCCGGCGCCAGCGCGATTATGCCCTTGGGAGCACCCATCGGCAGTGGCCTAGGGATACAGAATGAAGCCCATATCCGAATCCTGCGCGAGATGGTTACGGGTGTGCCGTTGATCCTCGATGCCGGTGTGGGCACGGCTTCAGATGCCGTGATTGCGATGGAACTGGGGGCTGACGCCGTTTTGATGAACACTGGAATCGCTGGCGCTCAGGACGCGGTGCTCATGGCGGAAGCCATGAAACACGCTGTGCTTGCGGGTCGCCAAGCCTATCTTGCCGGACGCATGCCTAAGAAGTTATACGCGACGGCGAGCTCGCCCTTGGAAGGCGTGGTCCGTTAATTTTGCCCAAAAGAAAAAAGGGCGACATCAAGCCGCCCTTTCGCGTCTGTTCCCACAAATCAGAGCATCTTCACGCTGTCTACGTGAATGGAATCTCCAGTCATTGCTCCCGTGACTGCCACGTGATGTCCTTCATGTCCTTTGAGCACGTCCGGATTGGAGACATTCACTACCTTCTGGTCACCATCGGTGACAATGACCGCCGTCGCACCCTTTCCTAAGCACTTCGTCATACAAGCTGCATGGCTCGCGTTCGCGCCTTTAGCGCCGCACATGGAATCGCTGACGTACCCATTCACGGTCGCGGTCTTGTCAGCCGCCGAGGCTACAGCAACGATGAAGAACAAAACCGAGACGGCAGCACAGCTCATCAGTACTTTTTGCATCCCAACTTTTTTCATAGCACACCTCTTCTAGCGGTCAACCCGCCGATTTTTGAAACCAATCGCAAGCTGCACGGCACGCTGCGTACGTGCAGGTCACAAACAAGGTGGAAAATGTCGCCCGCCTTGCGCTTCTCAATGGAATTGATCAGAACTATATCACAAACCAATTGCGCCGAAACTCCCAGAGAGCAAGCTATTTCTGAGCGGCGTTTGTGTCCCGTGTGGCGACATGCGGCGCTGGTGGCGCGACGTATACTACCTCGCCCGGACGCGCATAATGCAACTGCTCCCTCGCTTCTTTCTCAATCGTGTTGGGATCGGGAGCCTGCAATGCCTTCACCTGCTGCGTGTAACGGTCGTTTTCCTTTTGCAAACCGCCGATTTCCTTCTGCAAGGTTTGGTATTCGGTTTTCTTCTGCCGGTAGATCACCATGCCGTTATCGCCAAACATAACATGGACAAACAGCCACACGGTCAGCACCGCAACCGCAGCCGTGGCCAACCGCCGTCGCAAGCCATAGAGCAACATCATCGTCGGACGAAGTTTTGCCATCGTGCGGTCGGCCCAGGCTTCGGCCTGCGGAGCCCGCTCGACCAGCGTGCGAAGACGATCCTCCGGCTTTGGCAAGGCTCGGATTTTACGAAAATGTCCGATTCGAAGACGCATGGCTCGGTCGCAGCGACCGAAAAAGTCGCGCGGATTCTCCCCCAGTTTCCCAGTGAACGTCTCTCCCCCTTCCGTCGTCAAGCGGAAGTTCTCTCCCCAATGCTAAAAGGAACCAACTTTGACAAATGGCTCGGCTGACGGCCGGCATTCCTCCCGCGACCTTTCGAAAGTGGTAGTCTTTGATGCCGTAAACTAAAAGCTGAAGGCCGACTTTCATATGACCGACAAAAGAATCGTCATGACTACCGCCGGGTCCGTCGATGAGGCGCGCCGGATTGCCGAGACCTTGGTAGACCGCAAGCTCGCTGCCTGCGTCAATATCGTCCCCAAGGTGGTATCGATTTACCGCTGGAAAGGAAAGGTGGAAGAGGCAGAGGAATGGTTGCTGTGGGTCAAAACCGCCGCCCCTTTTGAGCACGTGCGCGATGCCATCCTGGAAATGCACTCTTACGAATTGCCGGAATGCTTGTCGATTTCGATCGAAGCCGGCAGCGAGCAGTATCTCAAGTGGCTTGTTGATTCATCGAAATAATTTCTCGGGCACTGTCGTTCGTAATTCTTAATGCAGTGGCGTTTCGTGCGAAGCGAGGAATCCCTACCCCAGCGTCGCAGGCCGAGTGGCGGACTACTTTGTTTCGGGCAAGCTAAAACGCGAACGAGAGCAGGCTAAGAATCGAGCTTGATTCGAAGGTCTGCTTCCGGATCACCTAGATCGCGCCCGAGCAGAAGGCGGTGCATGCGGGAGCAGGCAGTGGCGAGGATCCATGTTGCCAGCAGCGGTACACCCCAGTTGATAAGACGAGAGTTGATCTCGGCCACAGGGCCGGGATAGAGATGGTTCTGATAAAGTCCGGCCAGATAGAAAGCGAGCAGACCTCCTCCAAAGCCAAATGCAGTGGCGATCGCAAGAGCCAGCAATGCTCTCCGCCGCCGAGCGACAGATATTGAAGTTGTGATGAGTGAGAACGCCAGAACAAGGCAAGCGGCTAGAACCGCCGGTACCCACCAATAGAAGATGATAATGGTAACCAATCCCCCAAACACCAGGGCAATCTGTGCGAAGCTGTCGCGAAGGCCAAAGCGGATGGCTACATATGGCGCGGCCATCCACAGAACCATGCCGAGTCCTGAGAGAACCGCGAACATCGGCATCCATTCCTGAGGAGGCCGATGGGCCGCATACATGCCATAGATCGGCATCTGAAGCGCGCCCAGCGCATGTAGGCCAAGGTAGAATGCAGCCGCAAATGCGAGAGGCCGCCGCCACGCGACCGCTAGCACAATCCCTGCAACGGAACGCCAGAACCACAGGGTTCCCTTTTCGGAGCGGCTCTCAAAAAGATCTCCAACGATGGAGGCAGCTCGGCTTCGGGTGGTAAATCGAGTGAGAATCCATTCTGCTACGAACCCACTACGCATTTGCACCCCCAAATAGATCGAGACCCTCGAGCAAACGCCTGAAGAGGCGCTGGGCGTTGACTATGGCAGCACGACCTTTTGTTGTAACAACGAAGTACCGCTTGGCGCGGCCACCGCGTTGAGGCGAGGGATCGCCAATGCGAGATCGCACCAGGCCTTTTCCTTCCATGCGGTCGAGGGTGGTGTACAAAGCGCCGGGCGCAGGCTCGCGCCGAGCGCACTCCATGATTTCTCTGCGGATGGTGACGCCATATGCGTTGTCGCTCAGGCGCAGAATCGCCAGCAGAACCGTCTGTTCAAATTCACCCAACGACTCCGGCCTCGCCATATCAACTACAATGTAGTAATCAATAGCTTAGATGTCAATAAGAATTTGGTTGGTGAACATTCCTTACTTTGCCCTGCATCGGCGAGGACGCATTGCGTTTAGATTGCAGATAGGGCTCGGTCAAGATCTGCGATGATGTCCTCCACATTCTCGATGCCCACGGAAATTCTCACCAGACCATCGGTAATGCCAATCTCTTTTCTTCCCTTTTCGCCTAAAGCCGCGTGAGTCATGGTGGCGGGATGCGAGATCAATGTTTCCACTCCGCCCAGCGATTCGGCCAATGAGCACACGCGGACTTTTCTCAGCATCTTGTTGGCATTCGACAAGGAACCGGTCTCAAACGAGATCATGGATCCAAAGCCAGTCATCTGCTTCTGGGCAAGTGCAAACTGCGGATGATCTGGCAACCCTGGGTAAAAGACTTTTTTCACCTTCGTGTGCCGTACCAGGAATTCCGCGATGACCCGGCCGCTGCGATCATGCTGCTCCATCCGAACCGCCAGCGTCTTTACTCCGCGAAGCACCAGCCAGCACTCAAAAGGAGAAAGAATCGCTCCCGCCGTCTTCTGTACAAAACTCAGTTGCTCGGCCTGTTCGGGCCCCGTGCACACGACCACGCCACCGAGACCATCACTATGTCCGTTGAGAAACTTCGTGGTCGAATGCACCACCATATCTGCGCCGAGCGCGATCGGCTGCTGGAAATAGGGCGAGAGGAAAGTGTTGTCCACTACCAGTTCCACGTTCTTGTTGCGGCAAACCTTGCTGATGGCCTGGATATCGCTCAGTGCCATGAGCGGATTGGTGGGAGTCTCCAAATACACCATGCGCGTCTTCTTGCGAATCGCACGCTCTACGTTTCTAACCTCGGAGGTATCCACGTAAGTGAATTCGATTCCATACCCAGTCAGCACCTGATTGAAGAGCCGGGGCACGCCGCCATAAAGGTTATGGCCGCATACCACGTGGTCACCCGACTTGTACATTGTGCAAATGGCATTGATCGCGGCCATGCCGCTGGCGAAGACGCGCGACGTGATTCCACCTTCGAGGGCAGCGAGATTCTCCTCCAGACGAGTGCGCGTCGGATTAGAAACTCGGGCATACTCATATCCTTTGTTCTTGCCGATCTCCTGCTGGACATAAGTGGAGGTTGGATGAATGGGCGCCGAGATCGCACCGCTTTCAAGATCAGGCTCTTGCCCAACATGAATGGCGCGAGTAGCAAAACCGGGAGGATTATTTTTCGACATGATTGTTGTTTGTGGTAGAGACGGGTGCTTGCAACGTCTCGCTAGATGCCGCCTTCGAAGATTTTTTTGGACAGATATCGCTCCGCTGAATCTGGAATCATAGTGATCACGCGTTTTCCCGAACCCAGGCGACGAGCGATCTGCAACGATGCGAAAACGTTGGCCCCGCCGCTTGAGCCGGCCAACACTCCTTCTCGTGCTGCCAACTCTTTCACCATGCCGAAGGCTTCGACATCGCTCGAGACGACAACTTCGTCGCACACGGAGGCGTCAAACGTCTTGGGAATAAAACTCGATCCAATCCCTTCGACTTTGTGCGGCCCCGCTTCACCGCCTCCGAGGACCGAGCCTTGGGTGGTTACCGCGATCGCCAATATCTTCGGCAGACGCTCCTTCAAGTAACGCGCGACTCCGGTAAACGTTCCAGCAGTTCCGGCGCCAATTACGACGGCGTCGATCTTCCCATCCATTTGCTCGAAAATTTCGTGGGCGGTAGTTTCGTAGTGATAATCAGGGTTGGCAGGATTTTCAAACTGAGCTGCCATGAAGGCGCTGGGATCTTGGGAGGCTAACTTTTTCGCTCGGTCGATTGCTCCTTGCATGCCCTCGGCGTCCGGGGTGCGGGTTACCTCGGCGCCGAGGGCCCGCATGATCATCACCTTTTCCTCCGAAAACGTTTCCGGGACGAACAGCGCAACCTTGTAGCCGCGATTCACTCCAATCAAGGCCAACCCGATCCCGGTATTCCCCGCCGTCGCTTCGACAATCGTCCCCCCCGGCTTGAGCCGGCCCTGCTCTTCCGCTCGGCCAATAATCCCGATAGCGGCGCGATCCTTGACGCTTCCTCCAGGATTCAGATACTCCAGCTTGGCGTAAACCTCAGCCGAACCGGCGGGCACAATTCGCTTGAGCTTGAGGATGGGAGTTTCGCCAACGAGCTGAGTAATATCGTCAGCGACCTGCGGGCGGGAGCGTTCAACGCTTGTCTTCTGCACTCTACAGGGTACGGAAGCGGCGCGAAGGCGTCAATCGCACCAAAGGGGTGGTAGAGCCTACCCACATCGTATCCCCCTAGCGGGGTTGAAGTGTTTGAGTGAGAAACGCAGCAGGGAGCTGGCCGTACGGCTCCACAAAAGCCGGGAGG
>Ga0210405_10005740_pt1 | contig 11239 bp, 8 predicted proteins | sample IncBWH11MmetaG_FD_155492 | JGI IMG/M metagenome (GOLD analysis project Ga0210405, IMG submission 155492) | Forest soil microbial communities from Barre Woods Harvard Forest LTER site, Petersham, Massachusetts, United States - Inc-BW-H-11-M | ecosystem: Environmental > Terrestrial > Soil >... | reverse complement strand
GACGGAACGAACGAGCTAGTGGCAACCAGAGGAGCGCGGGTAATACTACTCGGCGGCGGGAGCTCGATCTTCATCTGCTGGGGCCTAACCAATTTTGTGACTGGCTGCGTTGGGGATTTCTCTTGAGGCGGAGTCGCGTCCGTCACCGGTGGAGATATCGTGCTCAACGCCGGCGTTACACTTAGCGGCTCATATCTTGCTCCTAATCGTTCGCCCCATCGAATAAGCGAGTTGCCGAATTCGCGACGATAGGCGTGAAGCTGGAGTGCACCCGCGACAAGAGCCGAAATAAGAATCCCGAAAACCAAACCACCGGAGAACCCGCTCCACAGCGCGCGCGCTTTCAAGGTCGCGGAATGCACCTCGCGCGGGACAGAATTCTCACGGCCAGCATTTCTGTTCACGTGACTTGCACCGAGGGTTGGTCATTCAGTGGGTGTTGAGTGCGGCTGTGCCGGCTTTCCGCCAGGGGTGCGCGGCGCTGCAGGTTGGCTTACCCAATCATGAATTTGTGCGCGAGCTTCCGCGGGCAAAGTAGTGAACTGCAAGCCACCGGTTTTGTTCGTCTCATCCATCCATGCCAGTCTGCCGTCCGCTTCGATTCGCTGATTGTGGTCCAAGAACCAGAAACGGATCGTCTCACTGCGTCGAACAGGATCGACAGAGTGAAAGCAGAGTCCGCCGTTAGAAACGTTCAACACAATAGCTCCGTTATTCGACTCAAGGTTGATATAGGCGAGCCGATTCACGGTGGTCCGCGTGTCCTGGCGACGTTCTGGATTCATCGATGGAGCTATCATCGGTCATCCGCCCAAGTCAGGGTTTGTCAATTCGGCATTTCATTAGAAACCGCAGAAAATGACCGTCAATGGTACGGAAGCACTAAGGGACTTAGTACTCGCTGCGATGCTGATGCTTAAGACCGCTTTGAAAAGAGCTAAGGGTAGGTTTGTCGGAGATAAGCAACCGTCTGGCGCTCAAGGTCGGCATAGTTTGTCTGTATGGACGCCCGCATGGCGGCTTCGAAAGACGGATCCACATCAAAGCGATCGAAAAGACGCTCGATACCCCAGGTGCCGGAAGCAGCGATGATGGATTCGACCGCGGCCAGCGACCAAGCGTAAGCAAAGCGCGCAGCGGGAGCGGGCAGCCTCGTCCACGAGCCTTCCAGGTTCTTTAGCGGAATATACTGTCCTTGCTCATACGCGGCGATCAGGCCAGCAGCGTCACTCTCGCTTCGCCGGCCTTCCATCCATTGTGCCAAGCCTTCATTCAGCCATCCCGGGCACCGCCCGCGGGTTTTCTGCCAAACGAAGCTATGCACGAGTTCGTGCTTGAGCTCGCGCGACAGCTGATCAGATACCGATGTGAGGCCCTGTACCGGCACGCGAATCCTGCCGTCATTTCCGGCAGCGGCCCACGTTGGCGCTTGAGTGATGTCGTGGAAAGCCTGTTGCGTATAAAGGACGACTCCGATCGGCTCTGCCGGAGTGAAACGCAGCACGGATTGGATGCTGCGGAAATGCTCTTCGAGAGTGCTGAGAATTTCCGCCGCAAGCTGAGGAGTAGCCTCACCTTGGTAACGGAGATTGAAATGGCCGCTGTTCGCTTCGCGCGCTTCACTTTCAGCCACCTTGTCGCGCTCAGCCTTTTCGATCATCGTCTCCAATTGTTGCGAAGGCTGGATACGCTGCGCGGTCTCCCACTCTTTGATGGCCTCGTCGATCTGGTTCATGCCGTAGTATCCCCAACCGGAGAGTTGGGCTACCGCCGCTGACTTCGGCGCCAACCGGCGCGCGCGCTCAAGATACTCAAGCGCGGCAGAGTATTTGCTCTGCACCAGGTCGATGTAAGCCAGGCTGAGAAGGTTCGCAAGCTGTAAATCCGCCCGACCACCCGAAAAGTTCAAAGAAAACTGGAATTGCTCGATTGCCTCATCGACGCTGTTTCGGGAAAGTTCGAATTTTCCCGCGGCAAAATGTGCCAGCGCAGCACGCGACATCCCAGTGGATGATCCGTCGCGCGCGGCGGCGTCGAACTCGGCCATTTTCGCCGCATCAATGGAACCCTCTCGCACAGCGAGTTCCGCAATTTGATTGTAGCCGTTGATAGCACCAGCGGTTGGCGGCGGAAGAGATATGTGGCGTCCGGCCTGTCGCGAAATGTCAGCACTTATCGGTGCCCCGCCGGCGTGAGTTGCAGAGTCTGAGTGGCGCTCGATTCGTTCCAAACCTTGACATTGCACATAACCCAGCCTGTTCGTCTGCAAGGGTCGCCTGACGCCGCACCAATGCTCGCTCGCCTTGATCTCGAAATCGATTACCACTCCCTCGCCTTTTTTCAGCGATTGCACGATTAGACCGGACGTGTTCATGTCGGGATAAACCGCGAGAGAGTCAACCTTCACCACGGCGCTCGGAATGTTTGCCGAATTCTGCGCATGGCAGGTTCCGCTAAATGCGATAAGCGAACAAATCGCGAGCAAACCCAACTTCAATCTCCGGCTCATCACCAATGGAATCGCCTCGCGCCGTGCCTGTCTGAGCGTTACTCCGCAACAATCATAGCTTAGCCTTTCGTACAGGTACCCTGCACTCCGGCCAGCCTGTTCCAAATCCATCCTTCCTGCCAGTTCTCCATGGAACAACCGAAGACTAATCTTCTCTTGCCCACCCTTCCAGGCACTAGAGGGACAGACATCGTGCGCATAAGCCAACAGCCAGCACTCAGTAATCAGCACTCCGAACTCCGCTGCAAACAAATCTCGCTCCGCCAGTTTCATATTGGACTCTTCTTGGCAGCACTCATTTGCCTTACCTGTATTCCAGCCTCCGCGGGCAAACGGCATCAATCCCAGCCCACCGGGGTCGATTTCGGAGATGTTACTGTCGGAACCAGCAGTACTCAGACCGTTGTGGTCACAAATCTCGGGCATTCGAATGCCACCATCTCAGCAGCTACGGTCACCGGCAGCGGCTTCAATTACATGGGTCCTGCTCTTCCTTTGACCCTGTCACGCGGTCAATCCGTGAGCCTGACTATCAGTTTTGCTCCCTCCGCCGCAGGCATCTCGGCCGGCAACCTCACGCTCTCAGCAAGTGGGAACGTCTCGCCGAATAGTGTCCCTCTCACCGGCACAGGTGTTCAGTCTCAGCAAACCCTCTCCCTAACAGTCAGTCCCCAGAGCGTAAGTTTCGGAAATGTATCGGTGGGCACCAGCGGCTCTCAGACCGTTTCATTGCTTAACACCGGCAATGGCCCTGTGAATGTCTCTCAGGCAACAATGGCCGGAAACGGCTTTGGCATGAGCGGTCTCGCAGTGCCTATGACACTCGGCGCGGGCCAATCGACCGCTTTTACAGTCAGTTTTGCTCCTGCCGGAGCGGGAAGCGCAAGCGGCAACATCTCGGTCGTCAGCAATGCGGCGAACTCGGTGTCCACCGTTGCACTCAGCGGTATGGGAGTTCAGCCGCAGATCTCCTCAGCTCCAGGCAACATTAGCTTCGGCACGGTGACGGTCGGCCAGACCAGCTCGCAGACGGTCACCCTAACCAACGTCGGCGGCGCGAATCTTAACATCACGCAACTTGCTGGGCCCGGCACAGGGTTCAGCCTTACCGGTCTCGCTTTGCCGCTCACGTTAGCGCCGGGAAAATCCACGGCTTTCACGGTGAGCTTCACTCCCACCTCCGGTACCAGCTCTTCGGGCAGTCTGATGCTGGTCAGCAATGCCCCGAACTCACCGACCACGATTCCACTCACCGGCACTGGCTCAGCGCAGGTTCTGCAGCTCACGCCCAGCACCACTTCATTGGGTTTCGGCAATCAGGCTCTCAACGCCAGCGCCACGCAAAGCGTAACGCTCACGAATACGGGCAACTCCGCGGTGAGCATTTCGCAAGTCAATGTTGCGGGCAGCGGTTTCACTCTCAACGGCTCGGCGCCGCTAGTGACACTATCCGCAGGACAGGCAGCCAGTTTCAGCGTCACCTTCACTCCGACAGTGGCTGGCAGCGCCACGGGAAGCGCATCGGTAGTCAGCACCGCCGCGAATTCGCCGCTCTCGATTTCACTCAGCGGTGTGGGAATTCAGCCGCAGATCTCAGTAGCTCCGGGCAGCGTAAGCTTCGGCACGGTGACAGTCGGCCAGACCAGCTCGCAGACGATTACGCTGACGAATCCAGGAAGCGCCAATCTTAACGTCACGCAAGTTGGTGGCCCCGGGACTGGGTTCGGCCTCACCGGCCTCGCTATGCCGCTCACTTTAGCGCCGGGAAAATCCACGGCTTTCACAGTGAGCTTCACGCCGACGTCGGGTACGAGCTCTTCGACCAGTCTCACGTTGGTCAGCAACGCCCCGAACTCACCGACCGCGATTCCACTCACCGGCACTGGCTCAGCGCAGGTTCTGCAGCTCACGCCTAGCACCACTTCACTGAGCTTCGGTAGCCAAGCTCTCAACGCCAGCGCCACGCAAAGTGTAACGCTCACGAATACGGGCAATGCCGCCGTGAGCATTTCGCAAGTTAATGTCGCGGGCAGTGGTTTCACTCTCAACGGCTCCGCTCCGCTAGTGACACTATCCGCGGGACAGGCAGCCAGTTTTAGCGTCACGTTCACACCGACCGTCGCTGGAAATGCGACGGGAAGCGCATCGGTAGTCAGCACGGCCGCAAACTCGCCGCTCTCGATCTCACTCAGCGGCCTGGGAGTCCAGCCGCAGATATCGGTAGTTCCCGGCGCTGTTAGCTTCGGCACGGTTACAGTCGGTCAGACAAACTCACAGACGGTTACGTTGAGCAATCCAGGAAGCGCCAACCTTAACGTCACGCAATTCGCTGGCCCAGGTACAGGCTTTGGCCTCACCGGCCTCGCTTTGCCGCTCACGTTAGCGCCGGGAAAATCCACCACCTTCACGTTGAGCTTCACTCCGACGTCAGGCACCAGCTCTTCGAGCAGTCTCACGCTGATCAGCAATGCCCCGAACTCGCCGACCACGATTCCACTCAGCGGCACTGGCTTAGCGCCGGTTCTCCAACTTACTCCCAGCACCACTTCCTTGAACTTCGGTAGCGAAACTCTTAACGCCAGCGCCACGCAAAGTGTAACGCTCACGAATACGGGCAATGCCGCCGTGAGCATTTCCCAGGTCAATGTCACCGGCACCGGTTTCACTCTTAACGGCTCAGCTCCTCTTCTGACATTGTCCGCGGGACAAACAGCCAGTTTCAGCGTCACGTTTACGCCGACAGTGGCGGGAAGTGCCTCGGGCAGCGCATCGGTGGTCAGCACCGCGGCGAATTCGCCGCTCTCGATCTCACTTTCTGGCTCGGGTGCTCAGCCTCACTTTGTCAACCTCGCGTGGTCTGAGACCAGCTCGGGCGTTGTAGGCTATAACGTGTACAGCAACACGCAGCCGAGCGGCCCTGCCATCAAGCTGACTTCGACCCCGGTGGGCACCACGACCTACACTGACAACACCGTGCAATCCGGCCAGACCTACTACTATTGGGTCACGGCTTTGGATTCCAGCGGTAATGAGAGTGCCTACTCGTCCGACGTGGTAGCCACGATTCCGTGACATCTTCGCGGCGTACTCGTCACCTCGATCGTAGCCGTTAGCTCTCTCGCCGGAAGGCGTCACGCCTCCGGCGAGCCATCCGCGGCTCCACAGCCGAAATCGCCGTGAAGAATCCGTCGCTCCTTTCAAAATACATGCGCTCCTCGTTTTCGCAGGCTTATCACCGCCCAGATAGTTAAAAAAAGTGGATAATGCCTGGCAGCTTTGATTTCCGGCAAACTTTGCCTGCTACGCGGGAGGTGTTCATGAGCGAGGATGTTCTTAGCGGGTTTCTTAAGGCGCTGAGTTCCGGCGCGATTCGCGTGGTTGATCTAAGCCAGCCCCTCGATGCTGGCACCGCTACGATTCAGTTGCCGCCTGAGTTTGGCAAGACGTGGCCTTTCCGCCTCGAAGAAATCTCGAAATACGACACCCGCGGCCCCGCCTGGTACTGGAATAATTTCTCCTGCGGCGAACACACCGGCACGCATTTCGACGCGCCAATCCACTGGGTCACAGGAAAGGACTACCCCAATAACGCCACCGACAATATTCCCGTGGCGAAATTCTTCGCCCCCGCCAACGTCATCGACGTCTCGCGCGAAGTTGCCAACGATCCTGATGTCCTGCTCACTCCTCAGCACGTGGAAGTTTGGGAGACCACGTACGGCCGCATCGAAGCGGGCTCCTGGGTCCTGATGCGTACAGACTGGTCGAAGCGCAAAGACGCCGCATCATTTCTCAACATCAAGGAAGACGGCTCACACGTCCCCGGCCCGCATCCCGATCTGGTTCCGTTTCTCGCAAAAGAGCGCGACATCATCGGCTGGGGCTCGGAAGGAGTCGGCACCGACGCAGGCCAGGCCTTCAAATTCAACCCGCCATTTCCATGCCACACCATCATGCACGGCAGCAATAAATTCGGCCTGGCCAGCCTGATGAACCTGGATCAGCTTCCGCCAAAAGGCGCAATCCTGATCACGCCCCCGCTCAAAATCGTCCGAGGCTCAGGCAGCCCCTGCCGAGTCCTAGCCTTGGTCGCCGCTTAGCGATTTACGAACCCTTGTCCAGCACCCGTAGCTCAGGTCCCATTCCAGCCAGTCCTCTGGCCGGAATTGACCTGAGGCCTTCCGCCACCCGCCCTGCCTATTGCTTCCGGCTCAAATGAGAGAGACAATCACTTTTTATTGACCCCCACTTTTTAGGAGGCAAGGCACATCATGGCCACGGCACCGGTTTCCCAGGCTTTCCATCGCGGAGGATCGTTTCTCATCACGTCCACCAGCCCCGAGGACGTCTTTACTCCCGCCGATATTACCGATGACCAGCGCCTGATCGGCCAGACCGCTGAAGAGTTCGTCCAGAAAGAGGTTCTGCCCAATGTGCCGGAGCTCGAAGCGCACAAAGAAGGATTGATGGCGCAGATGCTGAAGAAAGCCGGAGAAATCGGCTTGCTCGGCGGCGCGATTCCTGAAGAATACGGCGGCGCGGGCCTCGACAAGATCTCCTCTACCGTCCTCGCTGAAAAGTTGTCTGGCTACGCGTCCTTTGCCGTCTCTCACGGCGGTCACTCCAGCATCGGAACGATTCCGATCGTCTATTTCGGCACCGAAGAGCAAAAGAAAAAATATCTGCCCAAGATCGCCACGGGCGAACTTCTTTCCAGTTACTGCCTCTCCGAGCCGCAGGCTGGCTCGGATTCGCTCGCCGCTCGCACGCGCGCGGTGCTTTCGCCCGACGGCAAGAACTGGATTCTGAATGGTCAGAAGATGTGGATCACGAATGGCGGGTTTGCCGATGTCTATATTGTCTTCGCCAAGGTAGACGGTGAGAAATTTTCCTGCTTCATAGTTGAGCGCGGCACGCCCGGCTTTTCGGCCGGACCTGAAGAAAAGAAAATGGGAATCCGCGGCAGTTCCACCACGCCGATCTTTTTCGAGAATTCCCCCGTCCCCAAAGAAAATCTCCTTCACGAAGTCGGACGCGGCCATATCGTCGCGTTCAATACGCTCAACGTCGGGCGCTTCTCCCTCGGCGCCTCCTGTCTGGGCGGCGCAAAAGAAGTGCTGAGAGCCTCGTCAAAATATTCCAAGGAGCGCACCGCGTTTGGCAAATCGCTCAAGGATTTTGGCCTGATCAAAACCAAGCTCGGCGAAATGGCCATCCGCATCTATGCTGTCGAATCCATGATCTACCGCTCTGCGGGCATGATCGAAGCGGCCGTTTCGTCGCCGACACCCGGCTCGAACAAGACTCAGCAGGCTATGCAGGTACTCGAGGAATATGCGATCGAAAGCTCGATCAGCAAAGTGATGGGCAGCGAAACCGTTGACTACTGTGTCGACGAAGGCGTCCAGATTTTTGGCGGCTACGGTTTCCATGAAGACTATCCGGTGGCGCGCGCCTATCGCGATAGCCGCGTAAACCGCATCTTCGAAGGTACGAATGAAATCAATCGGATGCTCATCATCCAAATGTTGATCAAGCGCTCGATGGCCGGAATCCTGCCCCTGATTCCCGCTGCAATGAAACTGGGCGAAGAAGTTCTGGCGGGCCCGTCCTTCGAGGAAGCGCCCACGGGAGCATTTGCCGAAGAGGAGCGCTCACTGGCACAGGCTAAGAAGATCTTCTTGCTTGCGGCAGGCACAGCAATGCAAAAATTCCGTGAAGGCCTGGCCGAACAGCAGGAAATCGTGGCTTCACTCGCCAATATTGCAATGGACGTCTACGCCATGGAATCGTCGCTGCGTCGCGCTCAGAAAGCGTTTACCAAGCCGGGTGAATCCGCAAGCGTAATGGGTGACGCCGCACGCGCGTTTGTGTATGACGCGATGGACAGAATCGAGAAGGATGCTCGCACCGCTCTGGCTGCTTCCGCCGACGGCGATACGCTCATCACGCAACTCGCGGTTCTACGCCGCTTCGCCAAGCACGCTCCGATTGATACGATCGCGATTCGCCGCCGCGTTGCCGACGCCGTTCTCGCGCAGGACCGATATCCATTCGACGGACGATAGCAGTCGCGTAGCTCGCTTTTCAGCGCGAGCGGTTCGCGCATCATCTGAATCGAAATATCCGCTGCGGTTTTCGAAGGCGCGGCGAAAGAAAAATAAAAACGTCTGCGTTGGACTAAAAGTGTCAGCTGGAATTCTGCTGTTCACCTTCGGCACTTTCGGAACCTGACTACTCCTTTCTGCGGAAAGCGTTTTCTCTTGTGCACGGTTTAGCCGCATACAGGCTTTTCCCATTCTCCTTATCTTTCAGTAACTTACGCGATGCTGCATTTGGGCTTCCCGTTGCATCTAACCTTGTGTGAGACGGTGAGGCCTGATGAAAACGTTCCTGGACCAATCGAAATCGTTGGCACTGTTAATAGTTGAAAAAGCGAAGGTCCGCAGAGGGCTGCTGCTGGGCGTTGCCACTCTCTTCGTGTTTCAACTCTACTTTGTTCGCGAATTGCTCGCGGCTGAGCTTCTCTTTGGTCTCGGTTTTGCGGTTTTGCTTGCCGTCGCGGCTCTGGCGTATCTGGTCGGCTCACTGGGAGAGCGCGGCTTGGACTTCGCCGAAGTTGGAGTTCGAGTGATCGGTGATTCGGCCCGCCGCGGCTTCAGCGCGATCGAAGAAATCAGCAGAAAACAATTCCGTCATCCGCGCTCGGAGTCTGCCCAATAAACGCGCCCTGATCTGCCCATTCTAATCCACGGTTCCGCTATTAAAATTCCCTCTAACCCCCTCAAAACAAAGACTCGGGCCCTGGTCTAATAGGCGGTAAAAGCCGATTTCGCCGCTCGAGCTTCGATGCCGAATCCGGCACCAAAACCACTCGCTCGCTGTAGCGGGAAGAACCAGCTTCGGGTAAACTATCAATCTGCGGAGAGTGAATTGACGCTGACAAATATTCAAGGCGCCAATGGGGCGAAAACACTGGTAAGGGTTCGGCCCAGAGGCTTTTGTGCCGGTGTGGTGCGGGCCGTCGACATCGTCGAACTGGCTCTCGAAGCATACGGCCGGCCAGTCTATGTGCATCACGAGATCGTTCACAACCGCTACGTCGTTGATCAGCTGAGGCGGCGGGGGGCGATCTTCGTCGAATCCATCGAGGAAGTTCCGGAGGGCGCGGTGCTAGTGTTCAGCGCGCACGGTGTTCCGCCGCGCGTTCGCCTCGAGGCCCAAGAACGCCGGCTGCGCGTGATTGACGCAACATGCCCGCTGGTAACCAAGGTCCATTTGGAAGCGTTGAAGTTTGCGCGCGAAGGCCGCACCTTGATTCTGATTGGCCACCGCGATCATCAGGAAATCGTGGGCACTTCCGGCGAGGCTCCTGACCAAACCGTGGTTGTGGGAAGCGTTAAGGAAGTGGACGAGCTCGTGGTTCCTGATCCCGAACGCCTGGCTTTCCTCACGCAAACAACGCTCTCGCTTTACGACACGCAAGAGATCGTCGCGCGGCTGCGCCAGCGATTTCCGACGATCGTTGGCCCGGCGTCGGACGACATTTGCTACGCGACGCAGAATCGCCAAGAGGCGGTGGAGGCGCTGACGCGCGAAGTGGAGCTGATTCTGGTGGTCGGCTCGGCGAACAGCTCGAACTCGAATCGTCTCGTAGAAGTGGCCAAGCGGGCAGGCGTCGCCGCGCGCTTGATCGAAGATGCGAATGACATCGAAGAATCCTGGGTCACTGGCGTAAAATCACTCGGCTTGACGGCCGGAGCGTCAGCGCCTGAGATTCTTGTCGAGCAGGTGAGCCAGCGTCTAGCGAAATTCGGGTTCACCGACGAGCGCGACCTGGATTTGATTCGTGAAGACGTGCGTTTCACTCTGCCGCCGGAGCTTGCGGCACGCCAAAGCGCACACTAAGCGGCAAGGTGTGAACAATCCTAGGAGCCGATGAGTGGCGGTAAAGATAGTCCGCCAGCCCAATAAGATCGCTTTGCTGGGATCGCCCACCAGCGCAGCCGCGATGTCAGCGGGACATGAAGGCGCCCCTGCGGCATTACGCGCTGCTGGATTAATTGATAGGCTCCGCGCTGCGGGCTACGAAGTTTCTGATTTAGGCGACGATCCGCCTCAGTTATACAAACCCGACGATGAAAGTCCTCGTGCACGCAATCTGCCGCGGGTAATTGCCGCGCTGGAAGCTCTCAAGCCACGGGTCGAGCAAGCCGTGAAATCCACTGCACTTCCCGTGATTCTCAGCGGGGATTGTTCAGTGGCACTCGCCACTGTGGCCGGAACACGACGATACTTTCGCAACGTCAGCATGATCTACATGGATCGCGACGCGGATTTGAACACTCCTGCAACGACTCCATCCGGATGTATCGATGGCATGGTGGTGTCTCACTTAACCGGAACCGGCGCCGCGGAGATGGTGCGTTTCTGGGGCGAGCCGCCGCTGGTGCGCGAACCGGACCTGGCCCTTTTTGGCGTCGCCCGGCTCGATCCCGCGGAGGAGCAGTTGCTCACGAAATCGCCGCTTCGTTGTTTTCATGCGGCTGACGTTCAGCACCTGGGAGCCGCGGCCGCCGCGCAATCCGCAGTCGAACGGATTCATGCCAACGGATACGAATTTATTTTGCACTTCGACGTGGATGTGATCGCCGACTTTCAAGCGACCAACTATCCTGGAAGTGGCGGTCTTACCCTTGACGACGTGCGGCAAGCGCTGGAAGTCTTCGT
>Ga0210405_10005738_pt1 | contig 11239 bp, 12 predicted proteins | sample IncBWH11MmetaG_FD_155492 | JGI IMG/M metagenome (GOLD analysis project Ga0210405, IMG submission 155492) | Forest soil microbial communities from Barre Woods Harvard Forest LTER site, Petersham, Massachusetts, United States - Inc-BW-H-11-M | ecosystem: Environmental > Terrestrial > Soil >... | reverse complement strand
AGAACTGGTCGTTGGCCGCAGCGAGAAACAGCGTCGGTAGCGCAAGTGAGGCCAGCTCCTCGTCACCGAACCGGTGACTGGCCATGGCCTCGACCATCTCACCCACCGGCGGTTTGGTGCCGAAGCTGGAGATAAGGTTGTACAGCACAACCAGATCGGGTTCCGAGCGGCTGAAGTCGGCGGACACGACCGGGTGGCGGTCGCGGCGTGGACGATCGGGCACCGCGGCCTGCAATGCGCGGGTGTGGCTCGGATCGGCGCCGGCCAGGGTCGTCGACAGCACCAGAGAGATGGCCCTGTCGGGGTGGTTCAGGGCCGCCCGCAATGCGACGAACGCACCCATCGACTGACCGACCAAATGGGCCCGGCGTATCTGCAGGGCGTCCAGGACGGCGATGAGGTCGCCGGCGGCCTCATCGATCCCCGTGCGTCCACTGTGTGCCGTCGAGTTGCCAAAGCCGCGCTGATCCCAGGTAATCACGTAGTACCGCTGGGCGAACACCCCGACCTGCCGCCACCAGATCGCGTGATTGCCGCCAAGCCCATGGCAGAAGACGATCGGCTCGCCAGCGCCGGTGGCCTCGGCGTAGATCTTCTCGCCGTCGCGGGCGACGATAGTCGCGCGGCGTTCAAATCCCTGCGTCATCCCCGCAATACCCGTTCAGCGTGCAATGTGTCGCCGTACTCCCACGCGGCGCAGATGCGGCCGGCTTCAACCTTGAACAGAAAGTGGTAGGCGTTGTCGAACTCGCGGCCGGTCGCCGTCCTGCCGGACGCCTCCGCGCGCACCGCGATCCGCGGCCCCTCTACCGTCGTGCCGACGACTTCGAACTGAAGCCCCTCGGGAAACAGGGTGGCGAAACCCGAGAACCAGACGGCAGGCTTCACGTATCCCCGCCGATGCAGCACCCACCAGCTCGCCTGCGGATGCAGCAGAGCCTGCGCGTCGTCGTAGCGTCCCTCCGACAACGCGGTAAAGAACGCCAAAATCAGGTTCAGACTCTCCCATTTCTGCGCGTCTCCACGGTCAGAGACCGCCACCGATGTGGACATATCTACTCCGTCAGCTTGGCAGGGTCGAGGCTTTTACGATATCATATCTGTTAGTCAGGCACGAGGGTCTTACCGTTGCGCAGTTCATCACTCCGGCAGAGAGGTGGTCGCCAGATGTATCGAGACGTGTGCGACAGCGCGGTCGCCTCGCGGAGCTGGCCACGACATGCCAGGTGAAGGAGCGCTGAGCTAGCGGATGGTCCTCACGACTCCGGACGCCGCGCAGGTCGGCGGCGCGCTAACGCAAGCCGAGCGCACACTGGCCGCCGAGGCCCTCTATCTCGCCGAGCTCAATCGCCGGCCCATTTCCGCGCTCAGACACCAGTTTCCCGAGATATCGGCGGCCGACGCCTATCAGATCCAGTTGCTCAACGTACAGCGTCGCGTCAGCGACGGCGCAGTCGTGCGCGGGCACAAGGTTGGCCTGTCGTCGCGGGTGATGCAGCAGATGATGCAGACCCACGAACCCGACTACGGGCACCTGTTATCGGACATGTTCGTCGCCGAGAACACACCGATCAAGATGTCGGCGTTGTGCGCGCCGCGCGTCGAAGTCGAGATCGCGTTTGTCCTTGCCGAGGCACTGCCGGCGCCCGGCTGCACGGTGGCCGACGTCCTGCGCTGCACCGCGTTCGTCTGCCCCGCGCTGGAGGTCATCGACAGCCGGATATTGAACTGGGACATCCGGTTGCCCGACACCATCGCCGACAACGCTTCGTCGGGCCGCGTCGTACTCGGCGGTCAGCGCACGTCGCTGGACGGACTGGACTTGCGCACCATCGGGGCCAGCTTGCGCCAAAACGGGCGCGTTGTGGCGACCGGTGCCTCCGGTGCCGTTCTGGGCAATCCGGCCACCGCAGTGTCGTGGCTGGCCAACACTGTGCACCGATTCGGTGTGACCCTTGACGCGGGTCACGTCATCCTGCCAGGGTCTTGCACCCGCGCCTGCGACGTCGCCACACAACAGACGGTTCGTGCCGACTTTGACGTACTCGGCTCTGTGACAACCCGTTTCGACTAAGGACACGCACACCTATGACGATGCTCGCGGCACACAAGCAGGCGGCTGAAGCGCGCCGAGAACTGATCGCGCGCTACCTGCACGATGGTATGCGGGTGGTCGGCATCAAGATCGCGCTCACCTCCCCCGATGCGCAAGCCCGGATGGGCACCGATCGACCCATCTGGGGATGGTTGACCGACACAATGGAAATCCCGGACGGCGCAGTCATCGACGCCGCGCAGGGCTCGGGCTTGCGCGCAGAAGCCGAACTGGTCTTCGAGCTCGGCGAAGATATTGCCGGGCCGGGCATCACCCGGCGCGATGTCCTAGACGCGACCGCGGCGATCCGCCCCGGCATCGAACTGCCCGGACGTAGCGAACGCCCGCCCGCCTCGGCCGCCGACATGATCATGGGCAACGCCATGGCCAAACACTTCGTGGTAGGTGACGCGCTGGCGGATTGGCGCCGATTTGATCTGCCGCTGCTGGGCGTGGTGATGGAGGTCAATGGCGAGCCGGCATCGTCGGGGTGTCCGGCCGTCGTATTGGGCCACCCCGCCGATGCGATCGCATCCGTGGCCAACGACCTCGCCCGCCAGGAGGGCGGGACACTGAGCGCCGGCCAGCTGGTCTTCACCGGCGGTATCACACCGGCGGTTGCGCTTGAGCCAGCGATGACCGTCGACGCGAATTTTTCCCGCCTCGGCCGTGTCGGTATCTCAGTGGCCGCCGATCGACTGAGCGAGGTCGCATCATGACCCGCCCGCTTGATTTGCTGAGCTGGCGAGTCATCGAAACCGCTTGCGGCACAACGGGCGAATCGATGATCGCCAACGACCAACGTCACGACCTTGTCACCCTCACCAGCGGGCGCGGGCTGAGCCAGCTGTGGAAAACCGACCATCTTCTCGAAACCTGTGATGGCAGCGATCCCGGAAGTGGTCTCTTCCCGGGATTCAACGGCCTTCGCATGTGGATATTGGTCATCCCGCCCGATGGCGACCGATCACCCACCCCGATGCACGCGACCGCCACCATCGATTTCGGCTTCGTGCTGCGCGGCACCGTCGTGTTGGAGATGCAGGACGGCAGCTCATCGGTTCTACAGCCCGGTGACGCGTTCGTCCAGGCCGGAACCAAACATCGATGGCAAAACTCGGGCGCCGAGTCGGCCGTGCTCGGTGTCGTGGTGGTCGGCGCGACACCAGCCGCCGACCAGGGCGCCCCGGCCGACAACAACGATTGCTCAGAACACCACCGGGAAAGGGTCGACGATGACGCTGGAAACGTCTGATGCATCAACCACATTGGCCTGCGATGCCACCCGCTACCTCACCGACCCCGCGTTCCGGCGGGATCCGTGGCGTTTTCTTGCAGAGGTACGCGCCGCGTCCCCGGTTATCCACGCCGACAACGGCGTCTGGCTCATCACCGGCTATGAGGCCGCCAGCGAGGCCCTGCGCAACGACGAATTGTTGAGTCGGCGTGAGGCCGGGCTGAAGCACCTCGTTGTCGATGATCCCGCGGCACGACTGATTATCACCTCCAAGATGCTCTACAACGACCGGCCCCAACACACCAGGCTTAGGCGACTGGTATCGCATGCCTTCACCAGAGGCGGCATCGCGGGCTGGCGCGATCGCATCGCCGAGGTCGCCAATCACACCCTCGATCAGATCCTGCCGACCGGGCACATGGACCTGGTCAGCGAATACGCCTACCCTGTTGTCGCGCAAGTCATCACCGAGATGCTCGGCATCAGGCAAGGCGATTTGCCCAAGTTTCTGGCTTGGTCAGAGGCCATGGTCGAACCGCCCCCCGGCGGCAATGTCGAGCACGCCCGGGCGGCGGCCAACGACGCGACCCGCGCCACCACCGCGTACATTCGCGAGCGCATCGCCGAACGACGTTCCGCTCCGGCCGAGGACCTGCTGACCAAGCTCATTAGGGCCGAAGAACCCGAAGACGGCGTGCTCGCCGAGCACGAGCTCGTCGCGATGACCATCGAACTCCTTCATGCCGGGTTCGAAACCACGTCAAACTTTGTCAGCAACGCCGTGCATGTCCTGCTGCAGCACCCCGACCAGCTCGATGAGTTGATTGCTGACCTCTCGCTGCTGCCGGCGGCGATCGGCGAGTTGCTGCGTTACGAAAGCCCGGCCCCGATGCCGCTCCCGCGGGTGGCAACGGGGGACCTGGAAATCGGCGGCCAGACGATCAAGAAGGGCGACACCGTTGCGGTTGCCCTCGCGGCGGCCAACCGAGACCCTGCCCACTTTTCCGACCCCGAGCGATTCGATATTCACCGCACCGACAACAACTACATCTCATTCGGTTTCGGTGCCCACTACTGCCTGGGACACGCACTGGCACGGCTGGAATCCACAGAATTACTAACTGCGTTGCTGGTCCGCGTTCCCAGCATCCGATCATCAGGAGAAGCAAAATGGAGCGACCATCAGTTCTTCCGGACACTGACATCACTGCCGGTGGAATGGTGAATGTGCCCACCGCCTGGTGCCACGTCATGGGCACCGGGATAGCCGAAAAGTACTACAGCGTCAACGGTATCCGCACTCGCGCCCTGGAGGCCGGGAGCGGCCACCCGTTGATCCTGCTGCATGGCACCGGCGGGCACGCTGAAACATACCTGCGCAACATCGGTCCGTTGTCCCGGCACTTCCGCGTGCTGGCCATCGACATGGTCGGACACGGTTACACCGACAAGATTGACGGCGACTACACGATGGACGTCTTCGCCGACCACGTCGCCGCGCTGATCGACACCATCGGCGCCGAGAAGGCATTCTTGTCCGGAGAGTCGCTCGGCGGCGGGGTGGCCTGTTGGACGGCACTGAAATACCCCGATAAAGTGCGCGCGCTGTCGCTGAACACGGGCATCCTGGCGCGCCCTGACGAAAAAGGCCTCGCCGACCTCGCCGATATCGAAGCACGAACCGAACAGCTCGCGCAGAACTTCACCGCGGAGACCGTGCGGCGCCGCCTTGAGTGGCTGGTCTACGACCCAGCCAGCATCACCGACGAGATGGTGCAGATCCGGTTGAAGGTGTACTCCCAGCCCGGTATGACCCAAACCATGGTCAAAGTCATGAAGACCGTGCTGCAGATGAACCGTGCCGCCTTCGGCGACACCGACTACTACGACCACACGCTGGCCCAGATCAAATGCCCCACGCTGGTCATCTGGACCGATCACAACCCCGGAAAGAGTTTCGAGGCCGTCAAGCCCGCGATCGACTCCATTCCCGACGCGGAGGTTCACCTCCTTGAGGGTGCCGGTCATTGGCCGCAATGGGAAAAGCCCGACGAGGTCAATGCCCGGATGATCGACTTCCTCAGCCGCGTGGTCGCCTAGATGCTCCAACCGACGGTGTCGGCGAAAACGGGCGAGCAGCGGCCGAAAACCAACCATGGTTGATCTCGAACTGGATCAAGGGTTGGCGGTCATCACGATTGATCGCCCGCATGCGCGCAATGCCATCGCACCGCAGACCATGCACGAACTCGAGAAGGCCATCGACGCGGCCGAAGGTGCACTGGCCCTGGTCATCCGCGGCGCCGGCGATCGGGCCTTCGTATCGGGTGGGGATCTCAAGGAACTCAGCGCGCTAAGGACCGAGGATCAAGCCGTTGCGATGGCCTCGCGGATGCGCTCGATCTGCGATCGGCTGGCCGATTTCCCCGGCCCCGTCATCGCCGCACTCAACGGGCATGCCCTCGGCGGCGGAGCCGAGGTCGCGGTGGCTGCGGACATCAGGGTTGCCGCCGACGACATCAAAATCGGCTTTAATCAAGTAAGTCTGGCGATCATGCCCGCCTGGGGCGGCGCGGAACGACTCGCCGATCTGGTGGGACGAGGTAGAGCGTTGCTGCTTGCGGGCAGCGGAGCCGTGCTCGACGCAGCCGAAGCTCAACAGGTTGGGCTCATCGATCTGGTAGTACCGCGGTCAACGTTCGAGGACAGGTGGCGTTCAGTGGCCCGGTCGCTGGCTGCGGCGCCGGCGGCTGAAATCAAGCGTGTGCTGACCGGGGTTTCCGCCCACGACGCGGTCGCCGCATTTGCCAAGCTCTGGATCGCCGACGAGCATTGGCGCGCGGCGGACCGAGTGATGAAGCGCACCAAGTGATTCGACGACCGAGCACCCCAACCGGCGGCACCGGGCGATGAAGGTTGCAGATCTCATCGACGCCGCGCAGAAGGGATCTGCTCGTGCGACCGGGCGATTGCTGAGCCTTATCGAGAACGGTGGCCGAGAACAAGTGCTGGCGGCTGTTGGCACATCGTCGGCCCGAGTGGTTGGCCTGACCGGGCCGCCTGGCGCAGGCAAGTCCACGACTGCCGCGGCGATCATCGGGGTGTACCGCAAGCAGGGCCGACGCGTGGCAGTCCTGGCTGTCGACCCGTCATCGCCCTACAGCGGTGGCGCGCTGCTCGGCGACCGCATCCGAATGGCCGCACACATCAACGATCCCGATGTGCTGATCCGCTCACTGGCGACCCGCGGCCACCTGGGCGGGATGGCCGCCGCGGTCCCAGCCGCCATCCGCCTGTTGGGCGTGCTGGCCTACGACATGGTCCTGTTGGAAACGGTAGGAGTTGGACAGTCTGAGATCGAAGTCGCCGCCGTTGCCGACACCACCATCGTTGTGCTCAATCCCGGCACGGGCGACGCCGTGCAGGCAGCCAAGGCCGGCCTGCTCGAGGTAGCCGACATCGTCGTCGTCAACAAGGCTGACCGTGACGGGGCCGAGCAGACCGTGCGGGATCTCCGAGCCGAGATCCAAGCACCGATCCTCAAACTTGTTGCCGCCCACGGCGATGGAGTGACCGATCTGGTGGCCGCCATTGATTCCCACCAGCGCGCCGACAGCTTCGCGCGCCGGACCGCTCGGGCGCGCGCCCAGATTCTGTCCCTGGCCCACACCCGATTGCAGGAACATCCCGATCTGGCCGCACTGGCGGAATCGGTCGCCGACGGGCGCAATGACGCTTACGCCGCAGCGAACCGGCTCATCACCTTTCCTTACACGTGATCCGGCGAGCCACCGTGCTCGCCCAGCCGCGGCGGCGGCCCGTAGGTGGGTTGGTAGCCGGCAACCTGGATGGGACTGCGGACCAACCGGAACCGACCGGTTTGCACGACGGCTTCCGGTGTGGCCGCCAACGCCTCCGGTAGCGTGCGAACCGCCGCCGCCGGAACCCCCAGCGGGCGCAGGCGCGACTCCCAGCCGGCAGCGGTGTCGGAGGCCAGGACCGCGGTCACCGCTGTGAGGACCTCGTCGCGACGCGCCGCGCGCTCGGACATCGTGGGAAAGCCCTCGATGCCCGCCTCCGCGGCGAATAATCTCCAAAACCCGTCGTGGGTGATGAACAACGCCAGGTAGCCGCAGGCCGTCGGGAACATTTGGGCCGGAACGTAATACGAGTGGGCACCCAGCGGAAGGCGGCGCGGCTCAATTCCGTCGTTGAGCCACGCCGATGCCCGATAGTTGAGCTGCGAGAGCATCACATCGCGCAGCGATACGTCAATCTGGCCGCCGCGGCCCGAGACGATCTGGGCCAGTAGGCCCACCGCTGCGGTCAGTCCGGCCGAGTTGTCGGCCGACGAGTAGCCGGGCAGGATCGGTGGTCCGGACGGATCGCCCGTCAGCGCCGCGACACCGGTGGCGGCCTGAATGACATAGTCGAACGCCGGATCATCTCCGGCTTCCAACCCGTAGCCGGTCAGCGCCACACACACGATCCGATCGTTGTATCGGCGGAGCGCTTCGTAGGTCAGACCGTACCGACGAATCGCTGACGGCTTGAGATTCACAAGTAGCGCATGCGATTCGGCCACAAGCTCACCCAGTCGGTGCTGCCCGGCTGCAGAGGCCAGATCCAGGCAGATGCTGCGCTTGCCCCGATTCAAACTCGCGAAGTATGAGTCACCGACCTGGCGCGAGATATCCCCGCCCGGCGGCTCGATCTTGGTCACCCGCGCGCCGAGGTCGGCCAGCGTCATGGTGGCGAACGGCCCGGCCAGCATGGTCCCGACCTCAAGGATGCGCACCCCGGCCAGCGGTCCAGAAGTCACCGCAGCTCCCGGGTGGGCCACGCGCGCGGGGGTTTCATTGCACCGGACCGAACGATTGCTCCACACCTCCCAGGGCGTCGGTGAGCGCCCGGACCTCGCTGACCAGCGAGTCGAGCGATGTGCCGGTGGGGAACACCGCAGCCGCCCCCGCCGACAGCAATTTCGGGATGTCGGCGTGCGGAATCGTTCCGCCGACGACGACGGCGATGTCTCCCCCGTCGGCCGCCTGCAACGCCTCCACCACCCGCCTGGTGAGCGCGAGGTGGGCGCCGGACAGGATGCTCAGGCCGACGACGGCCACGTCTTCCTGGATGGCGATCGATGCGATGTCTTCGATGCGCTGCCGGATGCCGGTGTAGATCACCTCAAAGCCAGCGTCGCGCAAGGTGCGGGCGACGATTTTGGCGCCGCGATCGTGTCCATCCAGGCCGGGCTTGGCAACCAGAATCCGCGGGGCCATCTAGAACACCACCGGCTGCTGGAACTCGCCCCACTCCGCCTTGAGCGCGGAAACCATTTCACCGACCGTGCAATAGGCGTTCGCGCAGTCGATCAGCTTATGCATCAGATTGTCGGATCCTTCGGCTGCACGCGACAGCGCCGCAAGACTGGATTGCACTGCGGCCGAATCCCTTTCGGCCTTTACCTGAGACAGCCGCTTCAGCTGGGTGTCGCGCCCCTCGGCATCGAGCTCGTATGTCACGACCTCGGGAGGAGGTTCATCGGAGACAAACTTGTTGACGCCGACGATCGGACGCTCGCCCGATTCGATCTCCTGGTGCACGCCGTATGCCTCGTCGGCGATCAGGCCCTGCAGATAGCCGTCCTCGATCGCGCTGACCATCCCGCCGTGGCGCTCCAGGTCATCCATGATCTCGACGATGCGAGCTTCGGTGGCGTCGGTGAGCGCTTCGACGAAGTAGGAGCCACCGAGCGGGTCGGCGACGCTGGCGACACCGGTTTCGTAGGCCAGGATCTGCTGGGTGCGCAGCGCCAGCGTCGCCGACTCCTCGGTGGGCAGCGCGAACGGTTCGTCCCAGGCCGCGGTGAACATCGACTGCACACCACCCAACACCGCCGCCATCGCCTCATAAGCCACCCGCACCAGATTGTTGCGCGCCTGCGGCGCATACAGCGACGCGCCGCCACACACGCAGCCGAAGCGAAACATCGACGCCTTGTCTGTCGTCGCGCCGTAACGTTCCCGCACGATCGTCGCCCAGCGCCGACGCCCCGCACGGTACTTGGCGATCTCCTCGAAGAAGTCCCCGTGGGTGTAGAAGAAGAACGAGATCTGCGGCGCGAACTGGTCGATCGTCATCCGGCCCCGCTCCACCACGGTGTCGCAATAGGTCACACCGTCGGCCAGCGTGAACGCCATCTCCTGCACCGCGTTGGCCCCGGCGTCACGGAAATGCGCCCCGGCCACCGAAATGGCATTGAACCGCGGCACCTCCGCCGCACAAAACTCGATGGTGTCAGCGATCAACCGCAACGACGGCTCCGGCGGCCAGATCCAGGTCCCCCGCGACGCGTACTCCTTGAGGATGTCGTTCTGGATCGTCCCAGTGAGCTTGGCCCGCGGAACCCCCTTGCGCTCGGCCGCAGCCACATAGAACGCCAACAGAATCGCCGCCGTCCCATTGATCGTCATACTGGTGCTGATCTTGTCCAGCGGGATGCCGTCGAACAAGATCTCGGCGTCGGCCAAGGTATCCACCGCCACGCCGACGCGGCCCACCTCCTCGCCGACCTCGGGATCATCGGAGTCATATCCGCACTGCGTCGGCAGATCCAGCGCCACCGACAACCCGGTCCCGCCCTGCTCGAGCAGATAGCGGTAACGGCGGTTGGATTCCTCGGCGGTACCAAACCCCGAATACTGACGAAACGTCCACGTCTTGCCCCGATAGCCGGACGCGAAGTTACCCCGGGTGAACGGGAAGGCGCCCGGCGCGGGCGGCTCGTCGCACAGGTCCTGCCGGCCGTAGACGGGCTTGATGGGGATGCCGGACGGAGTATGGGCCATGTCATCCATCGACGATTACCGCACTTTCCTTCAATCAGCCGTCCGTGTCAGATCGACCGAGGTCGCCATCGAATTGACGATATCATATCGCACTCCTGCAGGTCCGGTCACCGCCAAAGGGGTGAACGGTGGTGAGGCCCAAATGGTGCGCGAATCGCCCGAGGGAATCCGACCTGGTCTGCGATAAAATGTAAGATGTCGCAATGGCCGGAAAGCCGAAGACCACTATCAGCGCGCCGATCGCCCACAAGTCGATGACCGACCAAGTAAGCGAAAAATTGCGCAGCATGATCCTCTCACGTGAACTCGCGCCGGGAACGCGGGTCACGCAGGCCGATCTAGCCGAAATGCTGGGCGTCAGCACGATGCCCATCCGCGAAGCGCTGCTGCGCCTCGGCGCCGAAGGCTTGATCACCGCGTCGGCTAGCCGGTCGTTCGAGGTAACCGCCGTAACCGGGCGCGGCATCCGCGACGTGTACTGGGTTCACGGTGTCCTGGCCGGCGAGCTGGCTGCGCGAGCGTGGGACGAAAAGTCCGACGCGCTGATCGGCACATTGCGCCAGGAGCATAAGAACTACATCGCTGCCCAAAAGGACGGCAACCACGAACTTTCGACCGAAGTGAACCGGCGGTTCCACGCGGCGATCAACTCGGTGGCCGCGTCGCCCACGCTCAATGTGCTCCTGCGAAACACGCTGCACTACTTCCCCGATTTCAGCCTTGACGTGCCGGGGTGGCGCGATTTGGCCAAAAGCTGGCAAGTCGAACTGATCGACGCCTTCACCAAGGGTGACCGGGAGAAGGCGCGTCAAGTGTCAATCGAGAACAGCCGCACCGCCGGCGAGTTGTTTGTCCTGGCGTTCTGGTCGCCGACCGTGGCCTAGTCAGCCCCCACCGCACGCCGGTAGATGTCGACGATCGCGCTCATATCCGCCGGTACGTGATAGCCGGTCTCGTCGCATACCTGGGCGAAGTTCTGCGCAACCTTCTCCACCGTGAGCTCACTGTCCACGTAGCCAACAGTTTCCCCGACAAAGATCCTGGCCATTCGCCCTG
>Ga0210405_10005735_pt1 | contig 11243 bp, 12 predicted proteins | sample IncBWH11MmetaG_FD_155492 | JGI IMG/M metagenome (GOLD analysis project Ga0210405, IMG submission 155492) | Forest soil microbial communities from Barre Woods Harvard Forest LTER site, Petersham, Massachusetts, United States - Inc-BW-H-11-M | ecosystem: Environmental > Terrestrial > Soil >... | reverse complement strand
CTCCAGAAATTCCCCGCGTTGCCATACAGATTCTTGTAATAATCGCGCGTCACCTGGTACGGATAACCCAGCAGAAAATCGGCGACCGCGTTACCGCTGATCTGCCCGTTGAACGTGAAGTTGCCGACCGAGCTCGATCCGTTAAAATAACCCAGCGTCTGGTGCATCAGTTCGGCCCCGAATTTCACATCGTGCCGGCCATTGGAGAAGCTCATCGTATCGCCGTAAACCCAGTCGCGAATGCGGTTCGATTTCGGGCGCTGGTCGCTGGGCGATCCGGTGAATGAGGCATAGCCCGACAACGCAATCGTCGGGAAGCTCTGGATCGATGTGGTGTCGGCGAAGCCCTGAATACCCGCCATCTGATCGATGTTCGTGCCCTGCAGGATCGCGCCGAAAAGAAAGATGCTCCGGTAGTAGGAGACCTTGGCGTTGTTGATCCATCGCGGACTGAAAATGTGGTTCTCCGAGATCACCGCGCTTTGCGCGCGGCTGTGAAGAGTGGCGGCTCCCATCGCGGGAAAGGCGTTCGGGTCGCTCTCGCTATTCTCGCCGACCGAATAGTGCCCGCTGAGTTGATCGTTCACCGTGATCTGGTGATCGAGCCTGAGATCCGCTTTGGTGGCGTCGATGCCCAGCTTGGCAATCAGCACGGCGCGGTAGCTGGAGCCTTGAAGGTAGTTGGACGCCGGGATGTAGGGCAGCAGGAAGCGCGCCTGCGGCGATATTAAGGATGCCGGGATCTGATTATTTGGAAACTGAACGTGCGTAGTAGGATCGGTGATCTTAGTGCCGCCGAACGCGCCCGTCAGTTGCGCCGGGCTCGGGACCACGCTGTTGTTGTCCTGCCCCTGCCGGATGTTGGTCTTCTCCAGATCGGCGAAGAAGAATGTCTTGTTGCGGCGAATCGGCCCGCCCAGCGTGAAGCCGTATTGGTTGCGCTGCAGCGGCTCATTCTTGACGCTCGACCCCGCCGGTGGAAAGTAGAAAAAGTTGCGCGCGTCGATCGCGGAGTTGCGGATGTACTCGAACAGGTCGCCGTGGAATCCATTCGACCCGCTCTTCAGCGAAGCGTTGATGAGCGTTGGCGTGTGCCCGTACTCGGCGGGCATGTTCGCCCCTTCGACGCGGAACTCCTGTATCGCGTCGACATTCGGCTGGATCAGCGTGCCGCCCAACTGCGGCTCGGTGATGTTGGCGCCGTCCAGGTTCCATCCGGTCCAGATGCTGCTGGTGCCATTGATCGTGACGCTGACGAAACTGGCGCGGATGTTCTTCCCATTGCCGGTGGTGCCCTGTGTGACCGGTTGCGGCGCGGCCCCCGGAGTGAGCGCGGCCAACTCCCAGAAGGCGCGGCCATCCAGCGGTACGCTGTCGATGATCGACGAATCCACCACCTGTCCAACTGACGAGTTCGCCGAGTTCAGCAGCGGCGCGATGGCTTCCACGGTCATCTGCTGGTCGATCGAACCGGTCTCGAGGACTGCGTCGTAGGTGGCATGCTGGCCCACTTGCAGCTCGAGATCGGGGAGCACCCCGGTCTTGAATCCCGTGAAAGAGACTCTCACCATATAGTGCTCCGCGGGAAGATCGGCGATGACATATTCGCCTTGAGGGCCGGTCTTCACCGTTCGCGTGAAGTTTGTGGCCAGGTTGCGTATTTCCACGGCCGCGCTCGGGATGACCGCGCCGGTGGGGTCTCTGACCGTGCCGCTGAGAGTCGCTTGAGAGATTTGCGCCGCCAGCGGAAGCGCCAGCAAACAAGTCGTAAACGCGTAGAAGAAAGTAGTCCGCAAAACCGCCTCCTGGATCTCGGCCAGCATCAATTGTATATCCACCGCTCCACTTTTGGTTTAATAGTCTCCATGCGCAGAAACATTGTGGTAGGGATCGGAGCCGTTATCCTGGCGGTCACCGGCATTGCTTGCAGGCGGTCTTCGACCTACACGGTCAAGGACGGCAGCTTGACCGTCGAACAGAAGGGCAAAGACGCTGGCTCGATGACCTTTACTGGTAAGAATGGCGAGACCGTGGCAATCAATATGAATGGCGGGAAGGTTCCGGACGACTACCCAAAGGACGTGCCACTTTATGAGGGAACAAAAGTGATCATGTCCAACTCTGCTTCGGAGAAACATGCGCGGCATTTAATCCTCGAATCGAAGGACCCAGCCGACAAGATCGCCGAGTACTACAAAAAAGGCCTCGATTCCAACGGCTGGAAGATCGAGGGCACTATAAACATGGGCGAGATGAACATGTTCACGGCGACAAAAGATAACCGGCAGTTAGTAGTGCAGATTTCCAATAGCTCCGATAAGCGAAGCATCAGCCAGATTCTCACGGACAAGTAACTGCCTTCTTGCGCAGCGCCACCCAGGATTCGAAAATCCCTGGATTTTCGAGCCACACCAGCATCCACTCGACCATCTCGGCCCGCTGCCGCCGCTTTTCCGAATCCACTTTTTGATTTCGGGAGATCAGCCTCGCGCGGTCCTTGGCTTGGATGACCGTGCGCCGGCACGCGATGGCCCGCTTGCGGTCGTGACTAGCGACCGCCTTCGAATACTCCTTCTCCATCTCCAGCAGTGACGTTTCCAGATCCTCAAACGAGCTCTGCCGCACCCCTCCGAACGGCTGCGTGATAGGAAGGCCGGTGGCCTGCAACAGATCGCGCAGATAGTTTTCGGAGATGGGCGCGAGCAGCGCAGCCAGCTCGCGCCAGCGCTCTTCGGAGATCGCCTTGAGTTCCTGTCCCTGCAGAAATTCCTCAAGCCTCTGCTTCTTGGATTTCCTTGACACATTCCGAGAGTACAATAATTGTCGGAGGTCCCTCGATGAAACCTTTGCTGTTGTTTTCTCTGCTGTCCTGTTCGGCCGCTCTGGCGCTCGAGCAAACAACTGTCGATTACGGCCACATCGCCATCACGGCCGATCGCCAGGAAAAGGACGGCGCCCTTGTTCGCTGCCGCGGGCAGGTGGAAATCGCGACTGGAAACACACTGCTGCGCGCCGACGAAGCCGACTTCCATTCCGACACCGGCGAAATCGAGCTGCGTGGAAATGTCCGGTTGAAATTGCTGGCCGCCGCGCCCAGGAAGGAATCGACCAGCCGTTCGCCGGAGCCGCCACGATTCTGGCGACCCTTATCCCTTCCAGAGATCTGGGAGTAGCGGCCGCTCTTGTGGGGCAGGATGAAATCCTGCGGCCGATTGGCAATCGGCCTCTTTTTCGCAGTGCAACCTCAAGGAAGGCCGATTGACAATCGGCCGCAGGATTTCATCCTGCCCCACAAGTGAGCCTCCTGACCACTCATTCCCCGGCACGCCTGCGCCGGAAATAGATTACAATTCCCATAACAAACGAGGAAAACCGTGCTCCGTTTTGTTCCCACCGCTTTACTAATCTATTACGCCGTCCTCTCCCTCGCCCAGACCAAGACCCATCCCCTCACGCTTCACCAGGCAAACTACCGTGTGCGACCCGGCCACACAGTCTCTCTCGCTGCTCCCACCGAGACTCTCGACTTCGTACACAACGCAAAAACCCGCAGCGCGCGCATTATCGTGACGCCAGCCAAAGGCTTAGTCATAATGCCAGGAAAAAGGCGCGATCGAGTACTGTTAGCCGCCTCTCTCCGAATGAAACCGGGTGAGTACGCCGTCAACGTCTTAGCCGTGAGCCCGACAGGCGAAGCGCGCGAGGCCACCGTTCACCTCACCGTCGACGCTCTCCCGACAGTTCCCGCCACTGCGGCCACTCCGCCCGTGCTCCTGTTGAATGGCTGGAATTTCGGATGCCTGTCGCCATCGGATGCGCTGAGTACATTCGGAAACAGCGTTACGGATTATCTTGGAAACGCGTCGGCTTATTACTTCGATAACTGCGTGGAATGCCCAAACTGCTCCATTGAGGATCTGGGTAACTCGCTCGGTCAATCTCTCGGCTTGATAACCAACGACGATGGCTCCGATGTAGCGCAATTTGACCTCGTTAGTTACAGCATGGGCGGTCTCATTGCGCGAGCCTATTTGTCCGGATTGCAATCCGACGGATCCCTCGCCTCGCCGGTGAATCCGCGCATCCGGAAGCTAGTCGAAATCGCAACCCCCAACTTCGGCTCGTTTATAGCCGCTACTCTGGCCCCCTTGCTTCCCGGTACCCAAGCCTCCGAAATGATTCCCGGCAGTGCGTTCCTGTGGGGCTTGGCACGATGGAACCAGGGTGGCGACGATCTTCGAGGCGTTGACGCGCTGGCCATAATCGGCAACGCCGGCGCCTTCAATGGCTCGCCCAACGCCAGTGATGGGCTGCTGTCGCTCACCAGCGCATCCCTGGGATTTGCCCGCGACCAATCCCGCACCAGAATTCTCCCGTACTGCCACACCGACCCCATCCCCGGCCTGGACTGCTCCGGCGTTAGCATTGCAAATTTCGATGAAGCTCCGATCACCGCCCAAATCGTGCAGTCCTTCCTGGCTGACACGCCGGACTGGGCCTCGATGGGAACCACCCCCAGTCAGGATCCGTACTTGTCACAATACGGCGGCATCTTCTTCGGACAGCTAACCGCGGCGGACAAATATGTGGGCGATTTCAGCCAGGTCTCCTTCGGAACCGTGGCGCTTCAGGCCGGGGGCGCGGCAGGCTCGATTTTCTACAACGAATTCTTGAACGGATCGGCGACGTTTCAGGCCCGAAGCGCATCGCTTGGAACACTGACCTGCGGCCCTTTCACCGAGCCCATCGGCTACTTCGTGGCTTTGCGCTGCAAATCCCCACCCCTCATATTGTCGGTGGGCCCGCTTCTTCCTGACGCCTCAGCGAACGTGGTCATCTCAGGCGGCACGATAACCATAACGGGTTCTGGTTTCGGACAACAGTGCAATACTTGTCAGTTGACGGTGTACCCCGGTGCGTCGCCGTTGAAGGCCGCATCCTGGAGCGATCAGGCCATCACAGCCAACCTTCCAGCGAGCTTTAACGGCATTGCCGAGGTTGTGGTGCAGACGGCCACCGGATCGGACGCAGTCACATTCATCGCCGCGCCGTTGAGCCAGTAGTATGATGAAATCCATGCGATCCTTTTTCCTGTTCACTCTGTTGGCCGCGATTTGCTTTTGCCAGGATGGCTCCGACCCCTGGCCGAAAGCGGACCTGCTCGAGACGGATGCACTTGCCCAAGCGATCCAATCCGCTAACCCTCCAGTCGTTGTAGCCGTGCCGTTCGCGGTCTTGTATCGCAGCAAGCACATTCTCCATGCCATCGATGGCGGCACAGGCTCCAAGCCAGAGGGCATTGAGACGCTCAAGAAGGCTGTAGCAAGCCTTTCCAAAGATGCCGACATCGTCGTCTATTGCGGCTGCTGCCCGATGGTCAAGTGTCCGAACATCCGTCCGGCCTACCGCACTCTGAAGGAAATGGGCTTCACCCATGTTCGTGTGCTGAACGTCCCAACCAACATGCACACGGACTGGTACAGCAAGAACTACCCATCCGAGCCGGGAGTCGCCGCGGCGCCGCAGAAATAGTATGAATGTCTAACTTAGTTTTCCGACCTTGGCCGCATCGTATTGTGGCCTACGCACTCTCGTGTCGGCGCCGCGAGTTACTTCTTCTTCGGGCTGCGAACGATAAAACCGATTGCGTGGTCGGAGGGTGTTTTAATCTCTGGATATCTTGGACAACGGCAACGAGAATCGAGCCGTGCTCTGCCTGTGTACGTGCCTGCTGTCTTTGGCTGGCCTCCAACCGGTCGATTTTGCGGGCCAGGTCTTTGTGGTTGGCCAGGAGTTCCCGTAGTTTAACAAATGCCCGCATGATGAGGATGTTTATCTGCGTGGCGCGGTCGCTGTTCAGTATGGAGGAGAGAATGGCTACACCGAGCTCGGTAAAGGCGTAGGGAAGAAGGCGCGGGTCGCAGTGCTTTTGTGAACCGGTCGCAATTTGCGACTGGTTCAAGATTTCAACTTCCTCGGCTTTGAGACGGAACATGAAATCCTCGGGGAAACGGCCCGGGTTGCGCTTTACCTGTTCGTTCAGGCGCTTGGTAGGCACGTGGTACAGCTCAGCCAGATCCGCATCCAGCATGACTTTCTGGCCGCGGATGACGTAGATGCGGCGCTCGATAAGTTCCACCAGTATCAGTGGTTGGCTGATCGGCGAGGAAATGGTCTTGGGCTTTCGGTTAAACGTTAATCATAGCGCCGCGAGTTACTTCTTCTTTGGGCTGCGAACGATAAAGCCGATGGCGCGGGTGGTCGGAGGGTGTTTTAATCTGTGGATATCTTGGACAACGGCAACGAGAATTGAGCCGTGCTCTGCCTGTGTACGCCCCTGCTGTCGTTGGCTGGCCTCCAACTGGTCGATTTTGCGGGCCAGGTCTTTGTGGCTGGCCAGGAGTTCCCGCAGTTTTACAAATGCACGCATGATGAGGATGTTCATCTGCACGGCGCGGTCGCCGTTCAGCACAGAGGAGAGCATGGCTACACCGAGCTCAGTGAAAGCGTAGGGGGGTCTGCGTAGTCCCATCTTCGCGGCTGGATTGGAGGTCGCAATTTGCGACCTCCAATTTGCCAGCTCCTCCTCGCCTAGCTGAAACATGAAATCTTCTGGAAAACGGTTGACGTTTCGCCTCACGGCTTCATTGAGGCGCTTGGTGGGCACTTGGTACAGCTCGGCCAGATCCGCATCCAGCATGACCTTCTGGCCGCGGATGATATAGATTCTCCGCTCAATGAGCTCCACGGGTATCGGCAGTCGGCCGGTGGTAGAAAGTTTCTTCGACATTCGATGAAATGTTTAACGGTTTAGGGGGGCGGGCCTTTCATGGGTGGCTTGCCCATGGCTTGCAGTTTGGTGTTAAGTGCGTCGCGTTTGGCTCTCGAGCGCGCTGGCTGAACGAAGTAAAAATCGAACAATTGTTCTAGCACATCGAGCTGCCATTCTGCCTCACCAGGTTCTACGTCCACGATCTCTGCGCTGTTGGTAGCTTTGAGCGGGTGGGACGCAAAATTGCCGATGTTGCGAATGGCATCAAGGTCCTCTGCCATGTGCGTGGGCAACTGTTTCGAATCGAGCACTTGCTGAATTTCATTGGCCAAGTCGCCTTTCTTTACGCCCGCTTTCTCGCGCAGCAGGTGCTGTAAACAGCGGCGGCTGAGAGCTGCGCTGGCGTTGGCGCTTTCGGGCAACACAAGGAAGGCTTCGCGGTAGTCAGCTGCAAATTCTACGGGCAGTTCTGGAGGTATGGGGGAGCGAGAAACAGCCTTTGGGTAAACAAGTCTGAAAGACCCCTCTTGGGCAACGTACGAAGAGGTACCATCCCTCTTGACTAGTTCCATCATTTTGCCAAGTGTAATCACGGCGCGCTCGCAGGCAGGGCATCCGGTGGAAGCCGCGCCCCAGATGTCTTTTGCATCTTGAATCAAGACTGTGTAATTCCACTTTTCGTGAAAGTGCTTCAAGCAATGCGGGCATTGCATAGGTTTTAGCCGGCCGGATTCAGTGGCGCGTCATGAGGCTCAGACGCATCTGAAAAAATCCTGGGACAACAGGCCCGATGCCGTTTTTTCCAGGGCTTTGGTTTTTTCTGGCCCGCCCAACATAATCGTAAATATATCATGCCTGGCACTCGCCGGTCACGCCTCATGAAAATAATCTCGAAACGACTCTGCGCACAGGACTTACTCGCAAGAACCAATAGTCCGCTACCCTGTTTTTGGGGCCTCGCATGCGATAATGAAGATAGAGAGGGAGTCAGGTCGTGATGGTGGATCGAGCAGTAATTCGGGGAGTGGTGGCCGAGTCGCGCGCGCATGTTCGGCTCAAAACCAATAAACCATTTGTTATCAACAGAACTACCCAGAAAATCCGCGCACGCATGTGCGGTTTTTCGAAAAACGAATTGGCTTTGTTCGTCACAGGGAGCCCAAAATCGCATCCCTTCTCAGCCAAATCTGGCCGTCACCCGGTTCTTCAGCCAATTTGGCTTCGTTTGGCATTTTTCCGTTTTTGCGGCAGCAGTTCCCAACCCAGACAATTTCAGTCGCAATTTAACTTCATGAGCCGATTGCCGCTTGCAACCGGAGGTAATATAGGACTAGAATAGTCTTAGATAGCTCGCGATGCTAAAGCTAACCAAAAAGGCGGACTACGGCTTGATCGCCCTGAAGCACCTGGCGGTCACCTCCGGAGGCCCGTCTTCCAGCGCCAAAGATATCGCCGACTGCTATGGCATCCCGCAGCCGCTGCTGGCCAAGATCCTTCAGAAGCTGACTAAAATCGGGTTGCTGCAATCGCTGCCTGGCTCGAGCGGCGGCTACCGCCTGGCACGCGATGCGAGCAAGATCACGGCTCTCGAAGTGATCCGCGCTATCGACGGGCCCATCATCTTGACTGCTTGCTTCACCGCCCACGGCGAGTGCCAGCAATCGGAAAAGTGTAACGTGCGCGAGCCGCTGCGCAAAGTTCACGAAGGAATCTTGCAACTGTTGAACACCATCACCATCTCAGATATGTCGAAGGATGAGCCCACGAACGCTCTCTTGAGGATTTCATGAAGACGCCAATTTATTTTGACAATCACGCCACTACGCCAATGGATCCGCGAGTGCTGCAAGCCATGCTGCCCTACTTCACCGAAAAATTCGGGAATGCGGCCAGCCGTAACCACGCTTTCGGTTGGGAATCGGAAAAAGCCGTCGATCACGCTCGTAAGCAGATCGCCGACTTGATCGGCGCCAACCCCAAAGAGATCGTGTTCACCAGCGGCGCGACCGAGTCCGATAACCTCGCGATCAAAGGCGTAGCCGAGATGTACGCCGAGAAGGGCAATCACATCATCACGCCCGCCACCGAACACAAGGCGGTGCTCGACACCTGCAAGAAGCTCGAAAAGCACGGCTATCGCGTCACCTACCTGTCGCTCAAACCGGATGGCCTGGTCGATCTCGATCAGCTTCGCGATTCCATCACGGACAAGACTATTCTGGTCAGCGTCATGTATGCCAACAATGAGATTGGCGTGATCCAGCCGGTCGCCGAGATCGGAAAGATCTGCCACGAGCGCGGCGTGCTGTTCCACACCGATGGCGTGCAGGCGTTCGGCAAGGTCCCCGTGAACGTGATCAAGGACAACATCGACCTGATGTCGATCACCGCGCACAAAATTTACGGCCCGAAGGGTGTCGGCGCGCTCTATGTGCGGCGCCGGAATCCGCGCGTGCAGCTCACCGCCCAGATGGATGGCGGCGGCCATGAGCGCGGAATGCGCTCCGGGACATTGAACACCACAGGCATCGTGGGATTCGGAGAAGCGGCCGCGATCTGCCAGCGCGAGATGGCCGAGGAATCCAAGCGCATGGCTTTTCTGCGCGACAAGCTCAAAAACAAATTGCTCAGCGAATTGGATGAGGTATTCATCAACGGCACTTTAGAACACCGCCTGCCCAACAACCTGAACATCAGCTTCGCTTATGTGGAGGGCGAGAGCCTGTTGATGGGCATCAACGACATCGCGGTCTCGAGCGGATCGGCCTGCACCTCGGCCACGCTCGAGCCCAGCTACGTTCTCAAGGCGCTCGGCGTCGGCGACGATCTGGCCCATACGTCAATCCGTTTCGGCCTCGGCCGCTTTAACACGGAAGAAGAGGTCGATTACGTAGCGGTCCGTGTGATCGAAACAGTGAGGAAACTGCGTGAGCTGTCTCCGTTGTACGAGATGGCAAAGGAAGGCATCGATTTGAGTCAAGTGGCCTGGGCTGCGGAGCCCACACATTAGAGCTGTTAGCTGTTAGCTCTTAGCTCTTAGCGGTTAGCTTTTAGCTAGAAGCTAGAAGCTAGAAGCTAGAAGCTAGAAGCTAGAAGCTAGAAGCTAGAAGCTAGAAGCTAGAAGCTAGAAGCTAGAAGCTAGAAGCTAGAAGCTAGAAGCTAGAAGCTAGAAGCTAATCGCTAGAAGCTAGAAGCTAATCGCTAGAAGCTTTCTTAGGAGATACTATGGCATATTCAGAAAAAGTTCTCGATCATTACAACAATCCCCGCAACGTCGGCTCTCTCGACAAGACCGACCCCAACGTGGGCACGGGTATGGTGGGCGCGCCGGAGTGCGGCGACGTCATGAAGCTGCAGCTCAAAGTCAACGAATCGAGCGGCATCATCGAAGACGCCAAGTTCAAGACCTTCGGCTGCGGCAGCGCCATCGCCAGCTCATCGCTGGCCACCGAGTGGCTCAAAGGCAAGACGGTGGACGAAGCCTTGTCCATCAAGAACACCGAGATCGTCAACGAGCTCAGCTTGCCGCCGGTGAAGATCCACTGCTCGGTATTGGCCGAAGACGCCATCAAGGCCGCCATCGGGGATTACAAGAAGAAGCAGGAACAGCGCAAGGCATCCTTAGTCGTATGATTGAAGTCACTCCCAAAGCGATCGAAAAGATCAAGAAAACCTTCGAGCGCGAAGGGGTCACGGGAGGTCTGCGTCTAGGCGTTTTGGGTGGAGGGTGTTCCGGGCTGAGCTATCAGTTTAAGTTCGACACCCGGCAGCGCCCCACTGACAAGGTCTTCGAGTACGATGGCGTGAAGATCTACGTCGATCCCAAGAGCCTGCTGTATCTCAACGGGATGGTTCTCGATTACCAGGAATCCCTGATGCAGTCCGGGTTTGTCTTCGACAATCCCAACGCGAAGAAGGCCTGTGGCTGTGGCACGTCTTTTTCGGCCTGATGAGCCCCCCGTCGAATTACTTCGATTTCTTCGGATTGCCGCACAAGCTGAATCTGGATTCGAAGGACCTTGAATCCCGCTTTTACGCATTGAGCAAGCAGTGGCACCCCGACCGTTTCGCACGCGCCAGCGCGGATCAGCGGCGCATTTCCGAGGATGCAACAGCCACCCTCAACGATGGCTATCGAACGCTGAAGGAGCCAATCGCCCGAGCCGAATACCTTTTGAAGGAGCATGGATTCGATGTCGGCGAGCAGAAATCGAGCAACATCCCTCCGGAGCTGTTGGAAGAAGTCTTCGAGCTGAATATGGCCTTGGAGGAGATCGAGACCTCTCGCCCGCAGTTGGAGGAAGCCAGGCAGAAATTCGTCAAGATGCGCGAAGCCATAGATCGCGAGCTCTTCGAGCAGTTCGCCGCGTATGACGAGAAGCAGGAGAAAGCGGTGCTGGAAAAAGTCCGAGCGATCTTGAACCGTCGAACCTACATACGGAATCTGGTGAACCAGGTAGAGGACGCGCTC
>Ga0210405_10005734_pt1 | contig 11245 bp, 9 predicted proteins | sample IncBWH11MmetaG_FD_155492 | JGI IMG/M metagenome (GOLD analysis project Ga0210405, IMG submission 155492) | Forest soil microbial communities from Barre Woods Harvard Forest LTER site, Petersham, Massachusetts, United States - Inc-BW-H-11-M | ecosystem: Environmental > Terrestrial > Soil >... | reverse complement strand
GCGCCGGGGCCAGGTAGCTGACCTGGCCGCTGCCGGCCCGCAGCTGGGCCAGGACGGCGGCGGCCTGCTCCAGCTGGCCCGATCCGGCCAGGCCCTCCACGAGCAGCGGCCGCCACAAGACCGCCCACACCCGGCTGCGGCCGTCCAGGGCCGCGTCGTCCTGCCAAGGGCCCAGCGCGTCGGCCATGCCAAGGTAATCGCCAGCTGCCTGGCAGATCAGTGCTCGGGCGACCGCCGCGTATACCCGTTCCCGGCCGTAGTCCACGCTGGCCGCGGCCTCGTCGGCCAGCCGGGCATGCCGCTCGGCCTCCTCGGCCGCACCGCGCCCGGCCGGCACGGTCACAGCCGCCAGGTGCAGCAGCGGCAGATCGAACCGGCGAGGATGGATCGCGGCGGCGGAGAGCCCCTGTTCGGCGGTGAGCAGGACGTCGTCCCACGCGCCGGCCAGGTACTGGGCTAGCGCCAGGTAGAAATAGGCGCGCAGGCCAAGGGTGAGTGTAGCGCCCCGGCGCGCCATTTCGAGGCTGGCGGTCAGGTCGCCGATGGCCTGTCCCAGGTCCCCGGCCAGCAGCCGGAGCATCCCCCGGTACGACAGTCCGTCCACGTCGATCGCCCGCGCCCGCACCGGATCGGCCTCGAGGTAGGCCAGCTCGGCCAGGCCGGCGCGCGGCCCCGATACCTGGGCGGCGCCGATGGCGACCAGGGTACGCGTCCGGCTGGCTGCCGCGGGATCTAGCGTGCCAGTGCCCAGCGCCTGCCGCCCGAGGGCCATCACTTTCTCCCCGTCCCCCAGCAGGGTGTAGGTGCTAGCCAGCCGGTTGACGATCAGGGCGGCCAGCGGCTGGCTGCCCGGGTCATCCCGCGCCTGTTCCAGCGCCTGGCTGAACTGCCGTTCGGCCTCACCGAGCTGGCCCGAGGAGTACGCCATGGTGCCCAGCACGCCGCTACGCAGCGGCGATGGCGCCGACGCCTCGACCGCCTGGCGCAGGGCTAGGCCGCGGGACTCCTCGGCCAGCATCAGGTGCAGCGCGGCGGTCAGCAGGCGACGTTCCCGGTCCGCGAGGGCCGGGGAGATGTCCGAGGCCCACTGGAGGTGCGTGGCGGCCATCGCCAGGCGGCCGCCGGCCGCCTCTTCGCCCGCCAGGTGCTCGAGCTGGGCGGCCAGGTCCTCGTCCAGCTGATCTAGGGCGGCCACCCGGTGCTCCCACGACGCCGCCTCGCTGACGAACAACGCGGCGCGCGCGTGCAACTGCCGCCGCCTGGTCATCGTGATACCGGCGTAGATGGCGTCCCGCACCAGCGGGTGGCGGAAGGCCACCGGGCAGGTGGGCTCCTCGGGCCACCAGCTCACCAGGCCGGCCGCCACGGCGGGCTCGATCGCCGTGCTGGACGAGCCGGCCTGTGCCGCCTGGCCTAGCTGCGCCAGCGGTACGCGCAGGTTCAGCACCGCGAGCATCTCCAGGATGACCCGGGTCTGTGACGGCAGCCCGCGCAGGTGATCACCGACGGCGGCGGCCAGCGACCGGGGCAGCGCCGACCGGCCCGGCGCCCTCGGATCGAAGCCGGAGCCCTCGGTCAGCAGCGTGCGCAGGTACAGCGGGTGGCCGCCGGTGTCCTGGTACAGCCGCCGGACCACCTCATCCTCCAGCGATTCGGTCCCGAGCGCGGCCGCCAGCGACGCCACGTCGTCTAGGCTCAGACCCTTCAACGGGATATGCAGCTGGTTCTCCACGCTCGACAGCATCCGCTGGGCCGCCTCGTCCAGGCGGTCACCGGGCCCCCGGTACGTCACCACCGTGATCACCGGGTCCACCGACAGCCGCCGCAACATGAACGTCAGCGCCTCCACCGACTTGCGGTCGGCCCACTGCAGATCATCGATGAAGATCGCCACCGAGCGACTGGCTGCCTGCTCTCCCACCGCCTCGAGCAGCCGCGCGCCGACGGCAAAGGACGAGATGTCCGAGCCGGTCCCGCCTGCGGGCACAACGAGCCGGGAGACCCTCCCCGCGGTCCGCAGCAGCTGGTCGACGAGCCCGAAGTCCAGATCGGCCTCGGCCTGGTCGGCGCGAGCCGGCAGCACCCTCAGGCCGGTGCCCTCGGCCTCGGCCAGACAGCGCCGCGCCAGGGCCGTCTTCCCGACCCCCGGATCGCCTTCGATCGTCACCAACCACGGCTGCCCCGCCTGCACCCTGGCGATCACCTCCGCGACCCGGGCCAGCTCCGGTGCCCGGCCCACGAAAACCCCCAGCGGCGGCCGCCCCTCCTGCACGCGCCCACCTCGCTCCCGCCCGCGGCGTCAGCCACCCCGGATAAATAGAGCGTAACGCGCCGGCGATTTGGCGCACCATTCCCTGAGCGCGGACCGGGGGAGGCGCACCAGGGGGGCGTCTCAGCCGAGAGCGGATCATCGACAGCAGCAGCTGAGCCGAGGAAGACATCCGCCATGAGCTAGGACCGGCGGCTACGGCCGCCGCGGCTGGCGCCATAGCTCGATGAGGCTCAACGAGTCCGGGTTGATGATCTGCGCCGTTCCGAATGAGACGCTGGTCCTGGTGCACGGTTCCCGACCTAGCTCCGAATTCGCCGAGGGGGGAGGCCTAATGACCGGCCCGGAACACGACGGGGACATAACTGAACAGGCCACTAGCTTCCAGACCAAGGCGCATTGTCCGGACTGCCATGGTCTCGTTTAACAGCCTGCTGATCGTTGGCGTGGTGGCCGTTGCGGTGCCTCTGCTCCTCGGATTGGTCCCGGCCGTGAAGGTCCCCCCGGCGGTGCTCGAGATTCTGGGCGGGGTCCTGGTCGGGCCGGCGGTGCTGGGCTGGGTGCATCTCGATGTTGCGGTTCGGGTGATATCCGACCTGGGCCTGGGTTTCCTGTTGTTCATGGCCGGCTACGAGATCGACCTGCGCCGGTTCGATCGCCGGGTCCTTTCCCTGGCCGGCCGGGCCTTCGTCGCCTCCGCCGTACTGGCTCTCCTGGTGGCCTTCGGGCTCCAGCTGGGCGGCCAGATCAAGGACGGCCTGCTGGTGGGGATCACGTTGATGGCGACCGCGCTGGGGATCCTGGTGCCCATCTTGAAGGACGCGGCCCAGACCGGGACGGACTTCGGAAATCTGATCATGGTCGCGGGGTCGCTGGCCGAACTGGTCCCGCTCCTCCTGCTATCGGTGTTCTTCTCCGTGTCGTCGGCCAACCCGGGCGTGGAGCTTGGACTGCTCGCCGGGTTCATCGGATTGACGGCGGTCGTCGTGGTGGTGACCCAGCGGGTTAGCGGATTGAGGCCGTTGCAGGAAGTGGTACACCGGTTGGAGAGCACGAGCTCTCAGCTGGGTGTCCGGCTGGCCATTACGTTCGCCCTAGCCTTCGGGGTGGTAGCCGAACGCTTCGGGCTGGCCACCATTTTGGGAGCGTTCCTCGCCGGGGTCATCGTGCGCCGGACCGGCGAGTCGCCGGCTTCCCAGGAGCAGCTCCAGGTCAAGCTCGAAGCGATCGGCTTCGGGTTCTTGATCCCGGTGTTCTTCGTAGCCACCGGCGCCAGCCTGGACATATCCGCATTGTTCGCCAGCACCCGGGCGATCGTTCTCGTGCCGGTGTTCCTCGTCGCCATGCTGGTGGTGCGGGGGGTGCCGGCTGCGCTGTACGTGCGGACGGTTGGGCGTACCCACGCCTGGGCCGCCGGTTTCATGCAAGCCACCTCCCTGACGTTCATCGTGGTGGCGACGGTCATCGGCGTCCAGACCGGTCATCAGCGGCCGTCCACGGCCGTCGCGCTGGTGGTGGCCGGCCTGCTGTCGGTGATCATTTATCCGCCGCTAGCCCTGCGGTTGCTGCACAGCGCCGCCGCCCGTCCGGTGTCGGGTCCTGGACCCTCCGAACCCGACTCTGCACAGTCCGTGTAGCGACCGGCTAGGAGCCCCCTGGGGAAGGCCAAGTTGGCAGTTTCTTTAGGGACTGTGGTCCCCGGCCGACGGACAGTGGAACCATCCACGCGGCAACGAGGCCGGCCTGGCACCGCACCGCAGGGTGCACGTTCTGCGCCGGCCCGCCGCCGTGCGGCGGTGCGGGATCGGCACTGGCGCCATGAAAAACGAAAAAGCCGACCTCCTAGGAGGTCGGCGATGACGAGCGGGCCTACGGTGGCTTCGCGGACGAACTGCCCAGTGAACGGCATGACAGGACCAGCTGCCGCGCAGGCGAGTTCCTCAAGGCGAACGCCTGGCGGCAGCTGGTGACGGTCATCTAGTTGTCCGAGGCGCCTCAGCTCTGGCTGCCCGGTGCCGCGGGAGTGGCCGGGACGGCGGGGTTGACGGTCGGCCCGGAAGGCTGCGCGGGGTTGACGGTCGGCCGGGACGGCTGCGCGGGGTTGACGGTCGGCCGCGACGGCTGCGCGGGGTTGACGGTCGGCCGCGACGGCTGCGCGGGGTTGACGGTCGGCGTGTTGGGCTGGGCCGGGACGGATGTGGAGGTCGACGGAGCGTTGGTAACCGGGGTAGCGCTGGACTGGCCGTGGAACAGGGCCAGGGCCAAGGCGGCGAAGGCGATGGTCACGACCGCAGCGACGGCCAGGATCCAGCGCCGACGCCGGGAGGGGCTGGTGACGTGCTGGTTGGTGGTCTCAGGGTTGGTGGTGTAGGTCTGGGTGCTCATTTGGGTGTCTCCCTTTTCAGCTAGTTGCACCTTGTGGATAAGTCCAGTTTCGATCTCGACAAGAGCAAAATCCCTAGTGAGACTCCCTAGTTCTGCTCCCTAGGAGCACCGGTTCCCCAGGTTCCGCCTCGCCTCGAGTGCGCCGACGGAGGTGCTGCTGGCCGGGTGTGCGAAGGGATTTCAACGGGTATGGCCGGTTGGGACCACCGGCATCGAGGATGGGCGCTGCTTCGCCAGCGCCCTTTCGTCCGGATGGCCGACGTCACAGGCAGGAGCGAGGTGCGCGCGTGCAGGACCGGCTCAAACCGCTCGACCCTTTCATCGGCAGAGCGGCGGAACTGGCGCGCGTCGCGGAGGTCATCTCCCGGGTCGAGGCAGGGCAGCCATGGCTGGTGGCTATCGAAGGCGACCCCGGGGTAGGGAAAACGGCCCTGGCGCGGCGATCCCTGGCCGAGGCTGCCGACCTGCGGGTGCTTTCGGCTCGAGCAGATCAGGCCGAGGCTGATCTGGACTTCGGAATCGTCGACCAGTTGCTCAGGGCGGCTGGAGGCGTGGTACCGACGGCCACGCCGAACGGCGCCGCTTCGTCGTTCTCTGTGGGAGCCGGGCTGCTAGAGGTAGTGGGAGAACAGCAGGCGGCTGGCGCGTTGGCCATCGTGATCGATGACCTGCAGTGGGCCGACCGGAAGTCGGTCGAGGCCCTGACGTTCATGTTGCGGCGCCTGTCGGTTGACCCGGTGATCGCCATCGTCACCTACCGCGGGCTTAGCGACCGCCTGGACGAGGCGGCCCAGCGGCTGCTGCTGAGCGTCGAGAACCGGCTGTTCATCTCGCTGGGCGGGCTGAGCCAGGAGGAAGTCGCGTCACTGGCTGCCGCCCTCAAGGCAGGAGGAGCGCTGGACGATGAGGCCGCCGCATGGCTTTACCAGCACACCGGCGGGCACCCGTTGTACCTGCGCACGCTGCTGAGCGAAGGGTTCGACTTCGATCCCCGGGCCCCCGGACGGCCCGCGCTGCCCCGGACGCTGGCTGCCGCCGTTGCTGATCACCTCAGGGTGCTGCCGACCGAGACCCGGGTCATCCTGGAGATGCTCTCGGTACTGAACCTGCGCATGCCCCTGGCGCAGGTCGGCCAGGCGGCGGAGGTCGGCTCACCCAGCGCGGCCATAGAACCGGCGGCGGCCTCCGGCTTGGTGGACTGGTGGCCGGAAGAGCCGAGCTGCCCGGTGGCAATCCGCCACCCCCTGGTCCGGGATGCCATCTACGCGGGCATAACGGCCACCAGGCGCAGGATGCTGCACGCCCGGGCTGCCTCGGTCGTCAACGAGTCGGCGTCCTGGGAGCACCGGGTGGCTGCCCTCGAGCGTCCCGACGAGGACCTGGCCGCCCAGCTGGAGCGCCTGGCGGGTCAAGAGACGGCCGGCGGCCACCTAGCACTCGCCGCTACCCACCTCCAGTGGGCGTCTGACATCTCCCCTGAGCGGGCCGACCGGGAACGAAGACTGCTGACCGCGGCGCTGCACCTGATGCTGGCTGAGGAATCCCGCGGCCTGGCCCTCCGCCAGGCGGTCGAGGAATCGGCACCGTCCCCGCTGCGCAGCTGCGTGCTCGGGACCATGGCATTTTCCTCGGGCCGGCTCGCCGAGGCAGAACGCTGGTTCAGCGAAGCGCTAGCGGCTGCCCGCGATGACCCTGGCAGCCGCCAGCTCGCCGCGATGATCGCTAACCGGCTGGCTGGTACCTACACGCTCCTGGGTAACGGGGAGAAGGTGATGACGTTCGGCAGGCAAGCGCTGGAGGGCGGGTACCTGGACGCGGCGGCCGCCAGCCAGACGCGCACCCTGATCGCCATCGGCGCCTCCCAGGTGGCCGGCCCGCGCGCCGCCCTGGCTGAGCTCGAACATCTCGACGCTGACGCGGTGCGGGTCGGCCCGGTCGACGTCGACGGCCTATCGTTCCGCGGGGTGTTCCGGCTGCTGGCCGGCGACCTGGACCAGGCGGTGACCGACATGACCGCCAGCCTCAGGCTGGCGCGCCGGGGTGCCACCTTGACCCTTGGCCTGCGCGCCTACTTCTACCTGGCGCTGGCCCAGTACCTAGCCGGCGCATGGGACGACGTGCTGCTCACGGCCGAGCAGGGGTTCTCGGCCGCCGCGATCCATTCCCGCCGCTACGAGTTGCCGTTGCTGCACCTGGCGGCCGGCTGCGTGCCGGCCGGCCGCGGCGAAGCCGCAGAGGCGGAGCGGCATGCGGTGCTGGCCGAGGAGGCGGCGGCCAGCCTGGATTACGGCCAGGAACGGCTGTATGCCGCGATGATGCGGGCCCTGGTGTGCCAGGCTTCGGGCGACTACCTGGGCATGGCTGACGCCCTCGGTCACTGGCGGGACGAGGAGACCCTGGACGGCCGCAGTCGGGTCTATGCCGTGCTATGGCGGCCGCTGCTGGTCGAGGGCCTGGTCGGGTCGGGCCAGCTAGAGCAGGCCGCCGCCGTCCTGGACGCGCTGCGCACCGACGGCGGCAAGGCCGGCTATCTGCAGCAGGCCCTGGCCTGGCTGGACGGCTGGCTGGCCGAGCAGGGCGGCGACCCCGACCAGGCCCGGGAGATCTACGCCCGTGGCGAGGACACCGCCGGCACGCAAAGCCCGGTGTACGCGGCCCGGCTGCAGCTGGCCCATGGCCGGCTGCTGCGGCGGACGGGCCAGCGGCGCCCGGCGGTCGAGCACCTGCGACGGGCGAACGATCTGTATCAGGCCCTGCGCGCCGAGCCGTTCATCGCCCGGACCGAAGAGGAGCTGGCGGCCTGTCATCTTCCCGGCAGTCCGGCGAAGAAGCGGTCTGTGCTAGCGCTGACCAGCCGGGAGACGGAGGTGGCTCACCTGGTCGGCAAGGGACTGTCGAATCCGGAGATCGCAGGCGAGCTGTTCGTCAGCCGCAAGGCCGTGGAATACCACCTGGGCAACATCTACGCCAAGTGCGGCCTGCAGGGACGGCAGGAGCTGCGGCGCTTCGTCGAGGGGTGGCGCCAGCCGACGGCGGTCTGACCGGTCCCAGGTCGTGCGCCTGGAACCGGTCACATGTTTGCGGTAAAACGGCCGAAGACCGGGAACACGGTCCCGGTCTTTCGGTCGCTGGTGGGGGCGTATGGGTGCCTTAATCAGCTGTTCCCGCCCATCTGGTTGTTGCCGTGGGCCAGGTAGTTGGCCAGAGCGGCCTGGGTGGCGGCGTTCATCTGGCCGGTCTGCGGCAGGCCCGCCTGACGCTGGAGATCCTGGATCGCCGCAATCGTCTGGGGTCCCATGACGCCATCGACCGGGCCCTCGTAGTAGTTCAGCTGCCCCAGCTGCCGCTGTAGCTGCATCACCGAGGCCGAGGGCTGGACCGGGGTGACAGGGTGGGAGGGGTTGGCCGGGTTAGACGGGGTGGCCGGGTTAGACGGGGTGGCCGGGTTGGCCGGGTTGGCCGGGGTAGACGTCGAGGCCGACGGGCCGGTGGTGGCCGGGGCCTGGCTCGAATGCGAGTTGGACAGGACCAGGGCCAACGCGACGACGGCCCCCACTATGGCCGTGCCGATGACCACGGCACAGATGCGGAACCAGGACGAGTGGCCGCCCTGCTGGCGGGGGGTCTGCTGGTGGGGGGTCTGCTGGTCGGTGTAGAACTGAGTACTCATTTCGGGTTTCTCCTTGTCTGGCTCAGTTGCTCGGTGTTGATAGATCCACGATCGCTTGAGCCGAAAGCAAAAACCCTGGGGAAACTCCCTAGTCTTCGCCTCCCCAGGACGGCTTCGCGCGGTCCTGGGGAGGCAAGGTTCAGTAGCGGGCGCCGGTGACCTGGGCCGCGAGCGGATCGAGGAGGGCCAGCTCGTCGGCGGTCAGGGTGATCTCGAGGGCGGCGACGTTCTGCTCCAGCCACTTGATGCGCTTGGTGCCGGGGATCGGGGCCACCGGGACGCCGAGCCGCTCCTCCTGGGCGTAGACCCAGGCCAGCGCCACCTGCGCGGGCGGCACGCCCTTAGCTTCGGCTACTTTTCTGACGGTATCCGCGATGGCCTGGTTGTCTTGGCTGGCCTGGCCGCGGAACCGCGGGTTGCGGCGGCGAAAGTCCCTGTCGTCCAGCGCGGCGAGGTCCACGGTGCCGGTCAGGAAGCCGCGGCCGAGCGGCGAGTAGGGCACCAGGCCGACGCCCAGGTCGCGCATGGCGCCGACGACCTTAGTTTCCAGGTCGCGGGTCCACAGCGAGTACTCGCTTTGCACCGCGGCGATCGGGTGCACCGCGTACGCGCGGCGCAGCAGCTCGTCGTTCACCTCGGACAGGCCCAGGTAGCGGACCTTGCCCTCGGCCACGAGCTCGGCCATCGCGCCCACGGTCTCCTCGATCTCGGCCGTCTGCGGCGGGCGGTGCAGGTAGTACAGGTCGATGACCTCGACGCCGAGGCGGGTCAGCGACGCCTCGCAGGACCGCTTGACGTAGTCGTGCTCGCCGCGGACCACGCGATGCGCGTCGCCCGCCGACCGGTCGATGCCGAACTTGGTGGCCAGCTGCACCTTGTCGCGCCGGCGTGCGATGCCCCGGCCGACCAGGACCTCGTTGTGGCCCGCGCCGTAGATGTCGGCGGTGTCGATGAAGGTCACGCCCAGGTCGAGCGCGCGATTGATGGTGGCGATCGACTCGTCCCAGTCGGTGGCGCCGTACCACTCGCTCATCCCCATGCAGCCCAGCCCCTGGGCGGACACGGTGAGATCGCCGAGTTTGGTGGTGCGCATGTGTGTACCTGCTCCTTGGTTCACGGTTGGCATGGTGGTCCCGTCTCGGTCAGGCGGCCTTCGTAGCTGCTGACCTTCGCATCGAGCAGCTTCAGGCATTCCCGCTGGCTGGCGATGGCTCGCCGGACCTGCTCGCGGTGTCCTTTGAGCAATTCGAGGCGTTCGGCGTGGCCGGCGCCCGACCGGACCAGCTCGGCGTAGCGCTGCATGTCCCGCACCGGCATTCCGGTGGCGCGCAGCTTGGTCAGCAGCGACAGCCAGTCCAGGTCGCCGTCGCTGAACCGGCGCCGGCCGTCGCTGCCTCGGTCGATATGCCCGAGCAGGCCGATGCGTTCGTACCAGCGCAGCGTGTACTGGGACAGGCCGCACTTCTCGGCGGCCTCCCCGATAGTCCAGGTGGTCACGAAATGGAGCCTATGAGTTAGAGCGCGCTCTAACGCAAGTGGCTTGGTTTAGCTGGTTGCGGGGCCGCCGAAGATGACGGTGACGTGCTGGAAGCCGAGGGAGGTGAGCATACCCTCGAGCATCCCCTCGGTGTTCTTCTGCGCCTCGGTCAGCAACGGGCTCTGCTTGGCGGCGGTCTGGATCTTCTGCTGGGCCAGGATGTAGACCTGCTGCTGGCTGTTCGGGTTGCCGGAGAAGAAGTTCCCGATCCGGTTGAACAGGCCCTGCTGCTGCGCGTACACGTAGGACTGCGAGACGTTGAGGACGGCTGGTTCCAGCTGGGCCTTCGGCAGGGCGACCGTGACCGAGGTGCGGTTCGCGTTGACCTGGATGGCCTGGCTCTTCAGCGAGGAGAAGTCGACGAACGCGATGTCGGTGCCCTGACCGATGAACAGCGTCTCGCTGCCCGCGAGGAAGGAAGGCAGCAGCGACGTGCGCTGGGTCAGGTCGACCACGACCTCGAACGAGCCGCTGGCCGCCTCGTAGCGGCTGAGGTTGGTGATGGACTTCAAGATGACGGGTTCGCTGCGGACGGTGGTGGTGGTCGCGAACGGGTTACGCAGCTGCGGCAGCAGGTGCACCGCGGACAGCACCACGATCAGGATTCCCGCTGCCGCGGCTGCGACTACGACTCCGGCCAGCGACCCAACTCTCGGCATGCGCGCCATGGTCTTCCCTCGTGTCGTGGGGGGTGCGCTTCAGCTACCCGGGCGGCTTCAGATAATTCGGCGGCTTACGCATATTGCGCGGGGGCTGGGAATACACACGGGCATGGACAGGTACCGGTTCGGCCGGCGTGCGGATTACGACGGGCGTTCTGGCAGGCGCCGGCGCTGGCCGAGATCCAGGGCGGCCGGCTGTCTGCTGTGGATCGTGCTCCTGGTGGTGCTGCTCATCGTGTTGTCGGTGTTGTTCGGCGGCTTCCAGAAGGGCACTCAGGTCAAGGGCTTGGACTTTGGTTCGGGGCTGGGCTCGGCGCTGGGGGCTCACCAGCCCCTCACGTCGCAGGTGGCGGAAGCGCTGAACCGAGGGTTGTGACAGCTTGACGGATCTTCCGAGCTTGTTGACGGATGCGCGGTGTGCTGGCGTCCGGGTTAAGCAAATCGCGATTGCCCGAATTGCCTTACCGGGAAGCGCGTCGCCGCCAAATCCTGTTTGACGATGAACGCGGCAGTTAGGACGCGTCGGAAATCAACACGCGGTTATGGGTTTGTCCCCGTGGTGATGTGCTGCCGGCCGGAGCTGCAGGCATTGCCGACGGGCTCCGGCGGTCGGGATCTGGCTGTTTTCCATGATCATGGAGGATTTACTACTCTATGGAGTAGTAAATCCTTCGTGATCATGAAGTTTCGCTCCGGTGTGCGTTTTATTGCCGCTGATCGGG
>Ga0210405_10005733_pt1 | contig 11248 bp, 10 predicted proteins | sample IncBWH11MmetaG_FD_155492 | JGI IMG/M metagenome (GOLD analysis project Ga0210405, IMG submission 155492) | Forest soil microbial communities from Barre Woods Harvard Forest LTER site, Petersham, Massachusetts, United States - Inc-BW-H-11-M | ecosystem: Environmental > Terrestrial > Soil >... | reverse complement strand
GGACAGTGTCGCCGTCGCGGATCTCGCCGGCGAGGATCTTCTCCGCCAGCGGGTTCTGCAATTCGCGCTGGATCACCCGCTTCAGAGGCCGGGCGCCGTAGACCGGGTCGTAGCCCGTCTCGGCCAGCCACTTCTTCGCTTCGGGGTCGATCTCCAATGTGATCTTCCGCTCACTGAGCAGCTTCTGCAGTTGCGCCAGCTGGATATCGACGATGCCGACCATGTCCTCGCGCGACAGCCGGCGGAACAGCAGGATCTCGTCGAGGCGATTGAGGAACTCCGGCCGGAAGGCGGCGCGCACCGCTTCCATGACCTGGCCGCGCACCGCGTCGACCGTCTGACCTTCAGACAGGTTGGCGAGATACTCGCTGCCTAGGTTCGAGGTCAGCACGATCAAGGTGTTGCGGAAGTCGACCGTATGACCCTGCCCATCTGTCAGCCGCCCGTCGTCGAGCACCTGGAGGAGGACATTGAACACATCGGGGTGGGCCTTTTCGATCTCGTCGAAGAGGATCACCTGGTAGGGGCGGCGGCGCACCGCCTCGGTCAGGCTGCCGCCTTCCTCATAGCCGACATAGCCGGGGGGCGCGCCGATGAGGCGCGCGACCGAGTGCCTCTCCATGAATTCCGACATGTCGATGCGCACCATCGCGCGTTCGTCGTCGAACAGGAATTCGGCGAGCGCCTTGGTGAGCTCGGTCTTGCCGACGCCGGTCGGCCCCAAGAACAGGAACGAGCCCATCGGCCGGTTCGGATCCTGCAATCCGGCGCGCGCCCGGCGCACCGCCTGCGACACCGCGGCGATCGCCTCGTCCTGGCCGACGACGCGCGCCTTGAGCGCGTCCTCCATGTGCAACAGCTTGCCGCGCTCGCCCTCCAGCATCTTCTCGACCGGCACGCCAGTCCACCGCGACACGATCGCCGCAATGTGCTCGGCGGTGACCGCCTCCTCGCCCATCATCCCGCGGCCCTCTTTGGCTTCCGCCTCGGCGAGCTGCTTTTCGAGTTGCGGGATGATGCCATAGGCGAGCTCGCCGGCGCGCGTCCAGTCGCCGCGGCGCTGCACCTGCTCCAATTCGATGCGCGCCTGGTCGAGCTGCTCCTTGAGCTTCTGGGCGCTGGCGAGCTTCTGCTTCTCGGCCTGCCACTGCGCCGTCAGCTCGGCCGATTGCTGCTCCAGCTGAGAGAGCTCCTGCTCCAGCCGCTGCAGGCGTTCGCGTGATCCCGGATCGGTCTCCTTCTTCAGCGCCTCGCGCTCGATCTTCAATTGCACGATGCGGCGGTCGAGTTCGTCCAATTCCTCGGGCTTCGAATCGATCGTCATGCGCAGGCGCGCCGCCGCCTCGTCCATCAGATCGATCGCCTTGTCGGGCAAGAAGCGGTCTGTGATGTACCGGTTGGCGAGCGTCGCCGCGGCGACGATCGCTCCGTCGGTGATGCGCACGCCGTGGTGCAGCTCGTACTTCTCCTTGATGCCGCGCAGGATCGAGATCGTGTCCTCGACCGAGGGCTCGCCGACATAGATTGGCTGGAAGCGACGTTCGAGCGCGGCATCCTTCTCGATGTTCTTGCGGTATTCGTCGAGCGTCGTGGCGCCGACGCAGTGCAGCTCGCCGCGCGCCAGCGCCGGCTTCAACATGTTGGAGGCGTCCATCGCACCTTCCGCCTTGCCGGCGCCGACGAGCGTGTGAAGCTCGTCGATAAAGAGGATGATCCCTTCGGCGCCCGAGGTAACCTCCGACAGAACCGCCTTCAGGCGCTCCTCGAACTCGCCGCGATACTTGGCGCCGGCGAGCAACGCGCCAAGGTCGAGGGCCAGCAGCTTCTTGTTCTTGAGGCTCTCCGGCACGTCGCCATTGACGATGCGCTGCGCCAGACCCTCGACGATCGCGGTCTTGCCGACCCCGGGCTCGCCGATCAGGACGGGATTGTTCTTGGTGCGGCGGGAGAGGACCTGGATCGTCCGGCGGATCTCCTCGTCACGCCCGATGACCGGATCCAGTTTCCCTTCACGCGCCGCTTCCGTCAGGTCGCGGGTGTATTTCTTCAAAGCGTCGTAGCCCTCTTCGGCCGAGGCGCTGTCGGCTTTGCGGCCCTTGCGCACGTCCTCGATGGCTCGGTTGAGGCTCTGCGGGTCGATCCGCGCCGCGGCCAGCGCCTTTGCGGCGCCGGTGCCGGCGGCCGCCGCCAATGCCAGCAGCAGCCGCTCGACAGTCACAAAATTGTCGCCGGCTCTCTGCGCCAGCTGCTCGGCCTGCTCGAAGACCCGCGCCAATTCGGGCGACATGTAGACTTGCCCGGCGCCCGACCCCTCGACGCGCGCAAGCTTATCGAGCTCGGCGTCGACCGCCTGGAGCGCCGCCTTGGGATCACCTCCGGCGGCTCGGATCAGGTTGGCGCACAGTCCCTCGGCATCCTCCAACAGGACCTTGAGCAGGTGCTCCGGCGTCAGCCGCTGATGGCCACGCCGCAACGCCATGGTCTGCGCCGACTGCAGAAATCCCTTCGCGCGATCGGTGTATTTCTCCATTTCCATGACGGGTCATCCGTGTTTAAGAGAACGCATCTGAGAAAGGCAGTCGCGCCGGAAGGCGGAGCAAACGACGTTGCTCCGCCCCTGCAGGCCTTTGGTCGGCGCCGGCGCTAGACGGCTATCGCGATCTGGTTCACCACCCTGGTCACTCCAGGCGCCTTCCAGGCAGCTCGCTCCGCCTCTTGACGCTCCGCCCAGGACCGCACAGTACCCCTGAGGACAACCTCACCGCCATTTGTTTCAACGGTGATCCGGCTCGCATCTATCTCGGCGCTGCGCCGGAAGGCTTCCTCGATCTTGCGCTTGATCTCGCTCGGTTCGACCCGTGGTTTGAGCAGAATCGTGTTGATCACACCGGTGACGCCTTTGACCCTGCGGACCGCCCGTTCCGCCTCCTCGCGCTGATAATTCCACTCGACCTGGCCCTCGAGTGTCACCCATCCCTTGTCGACGATCACTTTGATCTGCTGCCACGAGAATGGCAATTGGGTCTTGACCGCTGCGACGGCGTCGCGCGCGATCTCGGGGTCAGGTCGCTTGTCAGAGAGGGGCAGGCGCACCTCCAAATCGTTCGCCAACCCGACCACGCCGGCCACACGCTTGGCGGCGGCTTCGGCTTCCAACTTGTCCATGAACTTGGGTACGAAGCCGCTCAGAGTGACGACACCGTTCTTCACCGCTACGGCAATGTCCGTCGCGTCGATGCTCGGATCCGATTGGAGTTCTGCCTCGACGTCCCGTTTGATATCGCTGTCAGACCTCATTTCAACTCCTCTTCTGCGGCCTGCGTGAGCCGGCATGGGAGACGCTGACACCCGGTGTCTGCGCCCGCATTGATAATCGTCAAATTCGCGCGTTCTAGCGCAAATTGACCATTCTCAAGGCGCGCTTGGCCGCTCGGCCGTTCAATCAGCACATCGCATTGGGATGGTCGCTGAGCGAGCTGTTCCACCCCAGCAAGGAGGCGGGTCATGATGGAGAGAGGGTTCGCCGTTGCGTTTTGCCCATCGGATTGCTGCACCGACGTGAGCGACGATGCTGGCACCGACGAGACGCTCAACGGTGAGGACAAACTGCACAGACGGGACCTTCTGCGAGCGGTCGACTTCTACATTACGGTTCTCGCCATGGCGAGCCACGATCTGCGCCAGCCATTGCAGGTCATTGTCGGCGCGCACGAGCTGCTCGCCCGGCGGCTGACCGCCAGACCCGAGCGCGAGCACCTCGAACGCAGTGAACAAGCGAGCGCCCAGCTGGAGGAAAAGCTGGACCAGCTGGTCGACGCGCTGCAGCTTCACCAACGCGCCAGGCGCATCGAACCGCAGCCGGTTCGCGTCGAGCCTATTCTGCAGCGCCTCGCGCTACAGCTCGACGGACCGGCGCGGCGCAAGGGGGTCGATTTCCGATTTCTGCCGACGAGCACCGTGATCCTGAGCCAGCCTGTGCTGCTCGACGGCATCCTACGCAATCTCTCGCGTAATGCGCTCGATCACACATCGCCGGGCGGGCGTATCCTCGTCGGCTGCCGCCGGCGCGGAGCGACAGTTCGCATCGAGGTTCACGACACCGGCGAGGGCATCCCGCCGGATAAGCTGGCGAGCGTATTCGAGCCTTTCTTCCGGCTCGATGCGACGCGCTCGGATGGCCTCGGGCTCGGGCTGTTCATCGTCAGACGGGCGGCGGCCTGCCTTGGGCATCACGTCGACCTTCGCTCGGCGGTAGGCCGCGGTTCCTGTTTTACAGTCGTTGCCGAGGCAGTGGTTTGACCGACATCGATCGATCGCTGCCGCGATCGATGCATTGTTGCTTGAGGTAGATGGATGCCAGCACGAAATATCGACAAATCCGGATGGCGCGCCTATTGCGACCGGTTTTCGAAAGATCTGGTTCACAGTCTTTGGGAAACCGCGACCGCGTCTCTTGTCGTCAACCATGAAGTCGTCGCGGAGTGGGTACCGCTGCGCGGGATCACCTACGAGCCTCAAAAAGACGTTCTCGAAATCACCCTCCGAGATCTCGATCACAGGGTTCGGCGACCGCAGATCCTATATGTCGACGAAGGGCCTCGAGGGGTAGCGGGGCTCGAGATCATTGCCGCCGACGGCCTTCGTCATACTTTGACGTTATCTAAACCATTGAAATTGGCCCAGAAGTTAGCAGGGTAACGGGGTGCGCGGAGTGGCCGAGCCGAACGAGCTGCCGCATCGGATCGCCTCAGGGTGCTGCGCAGCCGGATACATTGGTTAGTTTTACGTTACGTAATTTTCCCAGATTTTCCGCTCTATCGCCGACGGTTCATTCTCTCCCATAGCGGCAGTTCGTCGATGGCTGTCGACGATTTGGGCGCTGCGGAGGAGAACAGCATGATCATCAGGAATTCGTCTGCCGTCCGCGCAACCGAGCCGATTTGGACGCATCAGCGCGCAACTGTCCGACAAACCCCTTTGGAAAGCCTGGAACCTCTAGCCGCACGAATACAATGCGCTCGCGGCCAAGAAATCTACAAAGAGGACAGCCCAGTCAACTATTGGTACCGGATCATATCCGGTGTAGCGCGGCGATTTTCGGCGAGGGCAGACGGAAGGCGGCAAATCGTCGATCTGCTCCTTCCCGGCGATGTTTTCGGCTTTGGCGCGCGCGGCAAGCACCACTTCGCGGTTGAGGCGGCTATCGACGGTACGGTCGTCGCACGCTACCCGCGCTCGCGCCTGGACGCGCTCGCCGAGTCGGACGCCCGCATCGCACGAGAGCTTCGCGACGCCGCCTGTGAAGCGATGTCGCGCCTGCATGCTCTAATCCTCAACCTCGGGCGGACCACTGCCGAGGAAAAGGTCGGACACTTCCTATTGAAGATAGCGGAGCGTTTGGCGGGTGGTCCTTCAGACAAGGTGGTGCTGCCGATATCGCGGGAAGACATCGCCGACCATCTCGCCCTTTCGGTCGAGACGGTAAGCCGTTCTCTGACGCAGCTGAAGCGTCGGGGTGTGATCCGGCTGATCGGCACACGACAGATCAGGATCATCGATCGCCGGGCGCTCGCCAAAGGTGACGAGGACCAATTCGCGATCATCGGCGGCCAACGCCCGGCAGAGCCGTATCGCGCGCGTCGCCTCGCCTACTCCGATTACGATTGATCCTCGAGCGACGGCGTGGTCGCTCGACTCAATGGGCCATCAACACCGGTACGTTCATATCACGCAGGATGTCGCGCGTGACGCCGCCGAGGACTATTTCACGCAGCCGCGAATGGCTATATGCGCCCATCACCAGGAGGTCGGTGTCGAACTCGGCCACCTGGGTAAGTATTGTGTCCGAGACCGCGAGGGTGACGAGATCGCGCCGGATCACCTGCGTCTTGGCATGCAGGCCGTGTCGCCCGAGGTGCGCGACCAGGTCTTCGGCAAGTTCGATGTCGGCGTCTTCCTCCGGATCCACCAACAGGACAGTAACGGCACTCGATGTACTCATCAACGGCAAAGCGTCCTGCAACGCTCGGCCCGCTTCGCGGCTCCCGTTCCAGGCGACCAACACATTCTCGCCGAGCCGGTCTGGCCGGCGACCCGCATAAGGCACGACCAATACCGGGCGGCTGCTAGAGAGGACCACATCCTCTGGATGGTACAATCCGGAGGAATAGTCCGGGATGCGCTGCCCGAGAACGACGAGATCGGCGCAGTGAGCGCGGCGCGTGACATAGGGTTCGGTTAATCCGATCGACATGTGCCACTCGCCGGGAACGGCTTCGTTCAGCAGCATCTTTTGGAACCGTTCGCCGACCGTAACCGCATCCTCGGGCACGACCCCGATGAGATAGGCCTCAAAGCGATGGGCCAAACGGAAGGCGAGGTCGAGGCGCTCAGCCGAAGCTGCTGACGGGTCCGCATAAACCAGAATGTCACGAATGGCCACGGTGGTCCTCCAATTTGGCTGAGGGTGGGTTAACCAGGCCGCGCCGCGCCGCCTTTGGCGACGCCAACAAAAGCCGGGCGGAGGAGCCGCTCGTGATAGGCGTAACCGGGCAGAACGATCTGAGCGATGGCGCCGGCAGGCCATTCGCTGCCCTCGACCTCGAACATCGCCTGGTGAAGGTTCGGATCAAACGGCTCCCCGAGCGCCGGCTGGATCCGTCTGATGCCATGTCTCACGAAGGTATCCTGCAAAGCTCGTTCGCTCGCAGCCACCCCGGCCAACAGATTCCGTATTGTCTCGTCCTGGGCCGGCAGGTCCGCTGGCACGCTTTGCAGCGCGCGCGACAGGTTATCTGCCGTCTGCAGGAGGTCCTTGACCAGCTGTGTCGCCGCGAACCTGATCGCATCCTCGCGTTCGCGCTCAAGCCGGCGTCGAAAGTTCTCCTGCTCAGCGAGGACGCGCATCAGGCGGTCCCTAAGCTCAGCCGGTTCGGCTTCTGAACATTCGACACTTTCCGGCGGGCTCTCCTCGTCGACAGGCGGCGGTGCCCTTTCCCCGTTGACCGGTGTCCAGGAGGGAGGGTCGCTGGCCGGGAACGATTCGACCGAGGCTTCCTCGACGACATCGGTCGGGTGAGGCGTGGTCGACGCCTCTAAAGCTTTCGGCTTTTCCGCTGTAGCCACGCTCGATCCGTCAGCTCTGTCTTCCGATGCTCTTGTCATTGTTCATCCGACCTCAAATACCGCGGGGCACCGCACCTGGAGGCGCCACCGCCGGTCGCCGGCCGCGCAGCCGAAGGGCGAGCACCAACATCGCAACGCCGAAGATCAGCGCGTAAGCCGCCATCCACCAGGTCAGCACCAATGCCCCGATCAGCGGCCAGATGATCAGCAGAACACCCCAGATCACCGAGATGGCGCCGGCGAGAGCCATCAGCCATCTGCCATGGGGGATGTTGAGTCGGTAGCTCGCGCCGAGCAGCAAAGCGCCAGTGACGATTGCCCACGCGCCCATCAGCAAGGCAAAGGCGACGATCGTAATCAGCGGCCAGACGGCGGCGATCCCGCCGGTGACGAGATCGACGAGGCCTTCGAAGATCAGCCATCCCCAGCGCTCTTGCCTCCGTGCTGCCCTGACGGCGGCGATGATGGCGAAGATGCCGTCCACCAGCAGATAGGCGGCGAACAGCAGCACCAGCGCGAGCATCGTCGCGCCGGGCATGAGCAGAGCAATAATGCCGAATATGATCGCGAAGACCCCGCGCAGCGCAATCGCCCACCAGTTCTGCGCCAAGAGGGCGCTCATTGCATCGTCACCTGCGGGCCACCCGCCCGCTGTACCCGCGCGATCGTCGATCATCGTCATTGCGATTTCTCCATAAAGCGAGGCGTCGCGCTGAGCTTAGGAAGCGCGGCGCTTGGGGTCGTCGACATCTTCGAACTCGGCGTCGACCACACCCTCAGCGCCAGCTCCGGCCGAACTGCCGCCGCCCGCAGCGCCCGTATTCGCTTGGGCGGATCGCTGCATTGCTTCGGCAATCCGCATCGCAGCTTGGGTCAACGCCTCGATGCCTTGCCGGATCCGGGCAGGATCATCGCCAGCCATCGCCGTTCGCAGCTGACCGATCGCGTCCTCGACCGATCGCCGATCGGCGTTGCTCAGCCGGCTGCCGTGCTCCTTGAGGTTTTTTTCAGAGCCGTAGATCAGCGCATCGGCCTGGTTGCGCGCCTCGATCAGCTCGCGGCGTTTTTTATCCTCTGCTGCATGCTGCTCGGCTTCGCGAACCATGCGCTGGATATCCGCCTCGGAGAGGCCACCCGACGCCTGGATGCGGATCTGCTGCTCTTTGCCGGTGGCCTTGTCCTTGGCCGAGACGTTGACGATGCCGTTGGCGTCGATATCGAACGTGACTTCGATCTGAGGCATCCCTCGTGGCGCAGACGCGATGCCGACGAGATCGAACTGGCCCAATAGCTTGTTGTCGGCAGCGAGCTCGCGCTCGCCTTGGAAGACGCGGATGGTGACAGCAGTCTGATTATCCTCTGCGGTCGAGAAAATCTGGCTTCGCTTCGTCGGGATGGTCGTGTTGCGGTCGATCAGCTTGGTCATCACGCCTCCGAGCGTCTCGATGCCGAGCGACAACGGGGTCACGTCGAGGAGCAGGACGTCCTTGACGTCGCCCTGCAAGACACCGGCCTGAATAGCCGCCCCGATCGCCACGACTTCGTCCGGATTGACCCCTTTGTGTGGGTCGCGGCCGAAGAACTCGCGCACCGTGTCAGCGACCTTGGGCATGCGCGTCATCCCGCCGACGAGGATCACCTCGTCGATATTTTGGGCCGTAAGCCCAGCGTCCTTGAGCGCGGCCCGACACGGCCCAACGGTCCTCTCGATCAGATCACCGACCAGCGCCTCGAGCTTGGCGCGGGTTAATGTCATCGTCAGATGTTTGGGACCCGTCTGGTCGGCGGTAATAAACGGCAGATTGACCTCTGTCTGCAGGGTGGAGGAAAGCTCGATCTTGGCCTTTTCCGCCGCCTCCTTCAGCCTTTGGAGGGCAAGCCGGTCATTACGTAAATCGATCCCCTGTTGCTTTTTGAACTCGCCCGCCAGGTAGTCGATTATGCGCTGGTCGAAGTCCTCGCCGCCGAGGAAGGTGTCACCGTTTGTCGATTTCACCTCGAACACGCCTTCGGCGATGTCGAGGATCGAAATGTCGAAGGTTCCGCCCCCCAAATCGTAGACCGCGATCTTGCCGGTACCCTTTTTTTCGAGCCCGTAAGCGAGCGCTGCCGCGGTCGGCTCGTTAATGATGCGCAACACTTCGAGCCCGGCGATCCGCCCCGCATCCTTGGTTGCCTGACGCTGTGCGTCGTTGAAATAGGCGGGAACGGTGATAACCGCTTGGGCAACCTTCTCGCCGAGATAGGCCTCCGCGGTCTCTCTCATCTTGGTGAGGATGAAGGCGCTGATCTGGCTCGGGCTGTAGCCCTTGCCGCGGGCCTCCACCCAGGCATCGCCATTGTCTCCCGGGACAACCTTATAGGGGACGAGGCCCTTGTGCTTTTCGACCATCGGATCGTCATAGCGGCGCCCGATCAGCCGCTTGATCGCGAAGATGGTATTCTCGGGGTTGGTGATCGCCTGGCGCTTGGCGGGTTGCCCGACCAGCACCTCGCCTGAAGTCGAAAAGGCCACCACGGAGGGCGTGGTGCGCGCGCCTTCCGCATTCTCGATCACCTTTGCTTTGCCGCCTTCCATGACGGCGATACAGGAATTCGTGGTCCCGAGATCGATCCCGATGACTTTAGCCATGCAATACCTCCGCCGCGTATTGTCGAGCGGAGCCCCCCAGCTCGTTTATGAGCTGGAAAGGCTCATTCCTCGTGCATCAACGCGCGACTATTCCGCCGCGGTTTCCTTCACCTTCTCATCTGCTGTGGACGGCGCCGCTGTTGAGGAACTCGCGGCCGCGTGCTCGCTCCGCGACGCCGAAATTCCACCAGCGGAGCTGGCGGCCTGCTGCGATGAGGTGGTGCCGCCCCCGGCGCTCGTGTCCCTTTGAACCTCGATCCGGTGCTGCTTTTCCTGCACCTCCTTTGGCTTGGGGACCGTGATGGTGAGAACACCGTTCTTGAAGTCAGCCTTTACCTGACTCGGGTCCGGGGAAAACGGCAGCGGCAGAGTTCGCGAGAAGACGCCCTCCACGCGCTCCCTGAGATGGTAATTTCGGTCCTTGTCCTCACGCTCTTCCTTCTTCTCCCCGCGAATGATTAACCTGTCGTCGTCGAGCAAAACCTCGACATTGTTCTCATCAGTCCCGGGCATTTCCGCGGTGATTCGAAGCTCGTTCTCGGTTTCGCTGACGTCGACTTTTGGCGCCGCCGGCATATGGCGAAGAACAGGACCGAGAACAGGTCCGAAGAGGCTTGGCAAACCAAAACCACCGAAAGCATCGTCGAAAAGGCGGTTCATTTCGCGGCGTAACGTCAAAAAGGGATCCGTCTCCTCGCCCGACCGCGACATGGGCATATTACGGGAAAACGGTAATAACGACCTGCTAGCCATAGAAATTCTCCTTCGCTGAAAGTTAAGTGCTGATGGTGATCTGGTTATCCACTCGTCTGACGCCTGGTGCCGCCCAGGCGGCTCGTTCCGCCTCTTGACGTTCGGCCCAGGAGCGCACCGCGCCTTTAAGGATCACCTCGCCGTCATGGGCTTCGACGGTGATCCGGTTCGCATCGATTTCCGCGCTGCGGCGGAAGGCTTCTTCGATCCTGCGCTTGATCTCGGTGGCCGGGAGGCGCGGCTTGACCTGAATGGTGTTGCTTACCCCCTTCAGCCCGTTTATGCGGCGGACGGCGCGTTCGGCTGCCAGCCGCTGATACTCCCACTCGACCTCGCCTTCGAGGGTGATCCAGCCATTGCGAACCACCACCTTGATCTGCTCCGCGACGACCGGCAGCCGACGCTGGATCGCTGCGATCGCGTCGCGCGCGATTTCGGGATCTGGCCGCTGGTCGAGGCTCGGCAGGCGCACCTCGATATCGTTTGCCACGCCGAGAACGCCGGCCACCGGCTTTGCCGCCGCCTCTGCTTCGAGCTTGTCGCTATAGCCGCGAGTAAACCCGGCCAGCGTGACGACGCCGCTCTTCACGGCAATGGCGATGTCGGTCCCGTCGAGGTCAGGGTCCCACCGGAGCTCGTCCTCGACGTCCCGTTTGATATCGCTGTCGGACCTCATCATGCCTCCTCGCTGGGTTGCGCGCTCCATAGGGCCGCTTTCAAGGATTAGGCGTTTATGGG
>Ga0210405_10005732_pt1 | contig 11249 bp, 6 predicted proteins | sample IncBWH11MmetaG_FD_155492 | JGI IMG/M metagenome (GOLD analysis project Ga0210405, IMG submission 155492) | Forest soil microbial communities from Barre Woods Harvard Forest LTER site, Petersham, Massachusetts, United States - Inc-BW-H-11-M | ecosystem: Environmental > Terrestrial > Soil >... | reverse complement strand
CGAAGGTGTACATGCCGCAGCATCAGGTTGCTGGCCCCGAGTGCCAGGATCGTGGCGATAACGACTTGCAACGCGCGAGTTGGTGCTCGGAAGGCGAATCGTCCAGCGCGGGACCGTCCCACGGTAAGGAGCCATGCACCCAGCACGGCCATAACCAATCGACCGGAAGTTTCCAGTACCACGTACCAATGCCGAGGCAGAAAAAAGGACGGCACGAAATGCCTGTCCAGAAAGCGCTGATTAGCGATGATCGCGCAGACGAGGAATGTCCCACCAAAGGATGCGACAACGATCTCGGCAACCGCATGCGCCGCGAAATGTTTGAATACTTGGGTCTCACGAACCGGAGACATGTCTCGCAAGGCTCACCTCTATGAGTTGATGCGCGTACGACCAAACTGAAAGTGGTTTCAAGGCAAAAATAATTGTCAAAATCTGCAGGGGTTAGGCAAAGCTTTATGTGGACTGGCTTTGAGCATACCGAGGGAAGTGGGCGTGCGATCTAACTATCCGAAATTAATTGCAAATTATTGACAAAACTTTGACCTTTTCAGACTCCAAATAGCACATCTTATTAGCCTCATGATGGATGCGTCTCGGCCCCACGAGCGGCCCACAGCGTTTGATCGAATGTTGACGCCTGTACATCGCTGGATCTGGAGCGATACCGATCGGCGTGTACAGAAACTCCTTCGCTTCGGCGAAACCGAAACCGATGGAGGCCGCGATATCTTGCGTGCAGCCGAGGTTACTTCAGACCCTCTCTTACGACGCCTCTATCTCGAACACGCGATTGACGAGTTTCGTCATGGCATTCTGTTTCGTCATCGCGCAGCGGAGCTTTTGAGGGCCTCTCGATCCCGTACCAATATCGGGTTCCAAGGTGATTGGCTTGCGCCTGGAGGGCACGGCCTTGACGATCTGCAGGTAGACGGCGAATCGGATCAAACCATGCTCGCTTTTCTGCACTTATCAGAGAAGGCAGCAGCGAGTCGCTTCTCAGTCTATCGTGACGTAATGCAGCACGACCCACCGACGCGTGTGATTTTTGAAGAGATTCTGCACGATGAAACATTTCACATGAACTACACACTCACGCAACTCGCCCGAGTTGAACCCGAGCGGCACAAGCGTCACTTGTGGCGTGCACGCCTCAGTCGACTATGGAAGGCCTACTTGCGCCTTGCGACAGGCCTTGCAGCAATCCTGGGTTCAATCCTGCTGACCATCCAGTACTTCGTCCTATTACCGCCATTCGCCTGGATGGCGAAGCGCGCGGCGCATCGGGAACATTTTGGGTGGACGATGGTCTCTCCCGGACGCAGCGACTCACTCAATAGGCAATATTGACATGAATATTCTTGGCATTTCGGCGCATTACCATGATTCTGCGGCAGCCCTCGTTGTTGACGGCGTGCCCGTCTGCGCTGTCCAGGAGGAACGCCTATCGCGCCACAAAGGCGATGCTGCCTTTCCGCTCTTGGCGATCGAATGGTGTCTTCAGAATGGCGGGATCGAATCCGACGACCTAGACGCCGTAGTCTTCTACGAGCGGCCGATGCTGAAGTTCGATCGCGTACTCACCTGCGCGTTGCGTGCGTTCCCTCAGTCCTGGCGGGCATTTCCCAAAGCAATGAAGAATTTGCTCGGCGAGAAGGTGTGGATGCGTGGGATTATCTCATCGCACTTAGGCGTACCCGGACGCAAGGTCCTGTTTACCGAGCACCATCAGTCTCACGCTGCGGCCGCGTTCCTCACTGCGCCAACGCGCCGCGCCGCAATCATGACAGCTGACGGGGTGGGTGAGTGGGCAACGCTCTCAGTCGGCGACGGCGAGCGAGGCTCGAGCGATTCGACAAAAATCAGGCGCTTTCGTGAAATCAGGTTTCCGCATTCGCTGGGGATGCTGTATTCGACATTCACCGCATATCTGGGTTTCAAGGTGAATGAGGACGAATACAAGGTCATGGGCCTCGCTGCCTACGGCCAGCCAACCATGGTCGAGCAAGTCCGTAAGCTCATACGCCGCACACCCGATGGCGCATTCGCGCTTGATCTGAGTTACTTCGAATTTCACACCACCGCCGAACGGTCCTATTCGCCGCGCCTCGTCGAACTTTTTGGGCCGCCACGAAATCCGTACGAGCCGATTGACTTGGACACAGCGGAGGGTCAGCGGTTCGCCGATTGCGCTGCTAGCGTGCAGCGAGTGCTAGAGGACACACTCGTGGAACTTGCCCGGGCACTCCATCAGGAAACCGGCTTGACCGATTTGTGCTTGGGAGGGGGCGTAGCCCTAAACGGCGTCGCTAACGCACGCCTTCTCGCAGAATCAGGCTTTGAGCGCATATTCGTGCCTCCGGCGCCGGGTGATGCTGGATGCGCCATTGGTGCGGCCCTCTACTGCGACCGCATTCACTTTGGAAATCCGGATCGCGATCTCCCCGATCATCCTTTTTGGGGACCTTCGGTGGATGGATCTGAATTAGCCCGACTCGCGCGAGAAGACGGCCATTCCGCCGTGGAGTCCCAGGACGGCCCACTCATCAATCAAATTGCCGACGATTTAGCGGGGGGCCGCATCGTGGGATGGATGGAAGGCACTCTTGAGTTCGGGCCGCGCGCGCTTGGCCACCGTAGCATCCTCACAGCGCCTCATACGACCGAAATGCGCGATCGGCTCAACCGCGAGATCAAATACCGTGAGCCATTTCGTCCTTTTGCACCGGTCGTCCCGATCGAAGCCGCAGGACGCTATTTCGACATTCCGCCAGGCGGCACACGCTTGGCGCGCTTTATGTCCGGTGTGTTTCCGGTTCGATCTGAGTGGAGGTCGCAGCTCCAGGCCGTCACCCATGTCGATGGGACGGCACGAGTCCAGGTGCTGGATCCTGCGATGGCACCACGCTTGCACGCATTGCTGGAAGCATACGGGCGGCGCACCGGGATACCCGTGCTGCTCAACACATCCTTCAACTTTGCGGGAGAGCCGATTGTCAATCGCGCGGTCGAGGGATATTCGACATTCCTGCGCTCGAAGATCGATGTTCTGGTCGCCGGCGCGACTCGAGTCACGAAGCGTACCTCGGCAATGGGAAGCAGAGATGCAGAGAGAATAAAGGAGGAGGTTGCGTGATTAAGACGCGTGGCAAGACCCGACGCGGACTAATCGTGTTTGGGAGCACCTTCGGATCGATGGCACAGTTGGCGCGGGGACTATGGCAAAGCGATTCTGATAAGCGCTGGCTCACGCCGCTGGCCGTCTTTCTGTGTGTAACCGGGCTCTTGCTCATCATCGGTACAGCGGTTGAAGCATTGGCTCCGTTCATCTACTCAATCTGGTAATCCGTGGATGCCTTCGCAGAGCTATTAGCCTGTCTAAAGTGTGCAGGTCCGCTAAGAAGCGATTTGTCCTGTCGCGACTGCGGTATGCGCTACGAAGCACCCGATGGAATTCCTAACTTACGACTGCCGGGCGACAGGCGAACGGAAAGTGTGCGCGACTTTTATGAACAGGTACCTTTTCCTGACTATCCGCCACGTGCCAGCTTGAGCTGGTTGCGAGGGCGCGCCGAACGCAGCGAGTTCGCCGGATTGATTGACCGAGCGATTCCTGGCGATGCCCGCATCGTAGAGATTGGGTGTGGCACCGGTCAGATGAGCTTGTATTTGGCAAGTGCCCATCGGATTGTGATTGGGGCCGATCTCACCCGCGCCTCGCTTAAGCTGGGTGCTGACGCGGCGCGACGTTTCGACCTCGGTCAGGTACAGTTCATCGAAACCGACTTGCATCATCCCGGCCTGCGAGCGGGTGCTTTCGATGTGGTCTACTCATCGGGGGTCTTACACCACACTCCAGATCCAAGTGCAGCATTCGCGAGCATCGTGCGACTGGCACGCCCCGGTGGCATGATCGTTGTCGGAGTCTACAACGCATTCGCACGCATGCCTCTCCGCGCCCGGCGCTTCGTCGCGCGACTGTCTGCATACCGATTCATCCCGTGCGATCCGGTCCTATCCGATCGGGAGAGTGAGCCGGCACGTTGCGCGGCATGGCTGCGAGACCAATATCAGCATCCCGAAGAGCATCGTCATACCTTGGCTGAGGTCCAGAACTGGTTTGCCGCAAATGACGTGGAATACGTGCGTGCTTACCCGAGTGCAGTGCTGGGTGAGGAATCGGAGGAGTTGTTCGCAAGCGCTGCAGATAACTGGCGCATTGAGGGATGGCTGGCGCAGATCGGATGGATTGGAGCTCTTGGGCACGAGGGAGGCCTTTTCGTTACCGTCGGTCGCCGCGCTTAGACCTTGAGGATTTGCAGCGTTGTTCGCGGTATTTTCGCGAGCGGATAAATTCTGCGCGCCCTCTGGCTGAGCATTCAGAACTCCTCGCACCCGGCTGGAGGTCGCCTTGCTGAACAAACTGGTGTTTGAGAACCTGCGCCACCGACCAGTCCGGACTGCTTGAGCGTTCTCCCCATTGCATCTATACACCAGAGCAGCAGAAGAACGGAAAGCCCGCGGCCCGTATGGTCGTCTGTGAAGCTGTGACCGGGAAATAGAGGAAGACTTACGCTCGGATCAGCCTTGATGTGGTGATCAGCATCCATCCCTTATGCGAATCCTAATGTGATGGCGTTCCTGCGGAGGCTTTGAAACCCGAACCTGAAACTCGTATTGCTTCGCATTGACTGCCGGGCGACGGAGGCGTCGCCCGCCCTATTCGAATCTTCGCGGGTATGCCTCATATTTTGTTACGTTTGCCGAAACCTCGCTAAATGCAACGGGTGTACACCGTGACCTCCCAGACAATCTTTTCGAATTCCTGAACGGGACTCGGACCAACAGACAGTGTGAGCTATTCGTAACGCAAGGCAACCAGCGGATCCAAGCTTGCCGCTCTGCGTGCTGGTACTGATGCTGCTAGAAGAGCGCACCCAATCAGAATCATCACTGCCAAGCCGAGGATCAGCGGATCATAGTTCTTGAGGCCGTAGAGTTGACCGGCAAGCAGGCGTCCTCCTGCCAGCGCGACTGGAATGCCGATCGCCAGCCCCAGGCCAACTTGTACCAGGGCGCTACGTAGCACTAGGCTGAGGACATTCCTGCGGTCCGCGCCAAGTGCCATGCGGATGCCGATCTCGTTGGTTCGTCGCGCGACCGCATAAGCGGTTACGCCGTATAGCCCGACGCACGCAAGCACGAGTGCGAGGATACCGAACAGCTCCGCGAGGCGGGCGATGAGTCGTTCCTGATTGAAGTTGCGCGCTACCTGCTCCCCAAAGCTGACAGTGTCGAGGACGGTGAGATTGGGATCGACGACCGCAAGAGTTTTTCGGACGGCGGACTCAAGATTCTCCGGCTTGCCCGCAACCTGCAACTCGATGGCACCAACCCATCCCCGCAGCGAGTCTCCCGATGGAGTTTGAAGCAACGGCAAAAAGAAGGTGGCGTAAGCAGGGCCGCGCGTGTCCTGGTATTTCGCGTCCTCGACAATTCCGACGATTTCGTAGTCGCCGCTGTGACGAGCATCCCCCATCCCAAAGTGCTGCCCAATTGGATTCCCGCTCGAGAAAAACCGGCGCGCGAATGTTTCGTTGATCACGGCAACGTGCCGGGCGGTGGGCGTATCCTGCTCGTCGATGGCACGTCCTCGCACTAGCAGCGTGCCAATCGTCTCAAAATAATGGGGTCCGACCCGAAGCCAAGACGGCGCCGTCTCCCGATAATCGGGTGCTTTTCCTTCAATGTACACGCGTTCATTCCAATTGTTCCCTTCGAGTGGGCTGTAAGTCGAGAGGCTGGCGCTCAAGACACCGGGTATCCGTGGCATAGCCTGCTCAAGGCGCTGATAGAGTCCCGCAAGTTTGTCTTCCGTGTAGCCAGCCAGCGATGGATTGACACTTACAATCAGGCGCCCCTCAGTCACGAACCCGAAATGCTGGTCTTCAAGATTGCGCAGATTCTGAGTCAACAGGCCAGCTCCCATCAAGAGCACAATGGAGAATGCGACCTGCACGACCACTAGAGGTTTCTGTACCCCCGAAGAGCGATCACCGGTGGAGCGTCCGGCTCCCCGCAGGGCATCGGCGGGATGGGACCGCGACGCGATCCAGGCTGGCGCCATCCCGAACACCATGCCGGTCGCCACCGAGATAAGAACTGCGAACACCAGTACGGGCAGGGAAGGCCGCGCATCGATAGGAATATAGTGGGCCCCGCGGAAAGCAAGCACCAAGATGGCGCGACTCCCCGCATACGCCACGTAGACTCCTGCTGCTCCTCCTAGCAATGCCAGCAGAACACATTCGGTGAGCATCTGCCGGACCAGACGGCTTCGCGCCGCGCCCAGGGCCAGCCGGACCGCGGTCTGCGAACGGTTTGCGGACCCGCGCGCGAGGAGCAGGTTGGCGACGTTTGCGCAGCCGATTAGTAGGAGTAACCCGGCGAGCGTCACCAACAGCCGCAAGCCTGTTGCATAGTCCGTTTGCAGCTGCTCGACCCCCCGGCTAGCCGGCATCAGACGAACATGCTGCCGCGGAATCTCGCCCCAGTCTCGCTGAGGGATAGCCTCCCGATGGCTGCCTAGCCACTGCTGTAATTCGACGGTAAGGCGAGCTTGGACGCGCTCCGGCGCGATCCCGGGTTTCAGTCGTCCCAGCAGATATAGCCACTCGAGTTGAGGGCTGTGCAAGCGCACACTTTCCGGCTCGTCGACCAAGGGTAGCCAGAAATCCGGAGGATCACTGCGCAGGGTATCGCCATAGAATTGTGGCGGCGTCACACCGGCAATCGTGTAAGGAACACCATTGATATTGAACGTCGAGCCGACGACTGCTGGGTCGCTTCCGAAGCGCTGCTGCCAGGTGTGATAGTTCATTACCGCGACGCGAGGCGCGCGCGATGAGTCATCTGCCGGGGCAAGGAGTCGACCAGCGAACGCACGGATACCGAACATCGAGAAGTAGTTTCCGGAAACAAGCTCGCCCTTGTAGGGCTCGGCGAAATCGCCATCGCGCCGAACACTCAAATCCCCCAAATAGGACTCAAAGGCGGCGAGGTCGGTAAATTCAGCGGTCTGGTCGCGAAGGTGCTGGTAAAGCGGATAGGAATAGAGAACAAAACTACCATCATTCTGGGTGCCAGTCATGACGCAGCAATTGTTGTTGTCGCCGAGCCGATAGATTTCAGAAGGGTGCGCTACCGGCAGCGCCTTCAGCATCACGGCATTCATCAGGGTGAAGATTGCGGTGTTAGCACCGATACCCAGCGCCAAGGTAAGCATCACCACCGCCGTGAAGCCGGGCGACTTGTACAGTCGGCGAAACCCAATGCGGAGATCCTGGCAGCACGTTTCCAACACGGATTCCCACCCGGCGGCGTGGACAACTTCCCTCGTCACTTCGAGACTTCCCCGCTCCAAGCGCACGGCGCGAAGCGCATCCTGGCGGCTCATGCCCCGCTTCATTTTTTCCTCGGCTGCCATGTCCAGGAAGCCGTCTAGTTCTTCGTCGAGTTCCTTCCGGACCCTTTCGTTCCGAAACAGCGACCGGAGACCATGCACTAAGTTATGCAGGAGAGACATGACTTTCTACGCCTCTAAGATCCTCGTGATGGCTGCCACCTGCCTCCCCCATTCCTGAGTCTCGCTGTCGAGCCGCTTTCGTCCTTGCTGGGTCAGAATGTAATACTTTGCGCGCCTGCTATTCTCAGTGGCCTTCCACTCACTCTTTATCAGCCCTGCGCGCTGTAGTCGCTGAAAGGCAACAAACAGCGAGCCAGCATTGATACGAAAGGTGCCCTTGCTCATCTGCTCGAGCCGGACCGCTATTCCATATCCATGCATGGGTTCGAGAGCCAGCGTTTTAAGGATGAGCATGTCCAGCGTGCCTTGGACGAGGTCACTGGATTTGTCAGGCATAAATGTTCCCCCTGAGGACCAAGAGGAAGCATACGCTTCTCCCACTGATTGTCAAGAGGAGAAGCATGTAGGCAAGGTCTGTGATTCCTCATGCCAAATCTGCCCAGGCGATCTCAGTCACCGGCTTTCCAACATACACAAGTAATCGACTGAGAAGCGTTATGGCCCGTGGCTGTTAAGAAACTCCATTTTCCTCAAAAGAGCTGAAATTTGGGGGATAGAAAATTTCTAGAAAAACCGAGAAAGACGCAATTTTATTTTTGCCAATTTAGCGGAAAGGAGTTTTTCAACCTCCATGCCTGTTCACAACAGTTGCGTCCGGTGAGCCCGTCGTCCAGACAACTCCCAATTTTGCGACACAGCAGCCTTGCGCGGCTCCGACGAGTGGCAGGCGGATCAAAACGCGTGGGCGACTGCGTGTGCCTCGCGCTCGACAGTCTGAAAAGATATTCATACCGCGTTAACTTTCCCGCAACATGCCTGAAACATCATAGGGCGACGCTATTTCGTAGTCTTGGGGATTTCCAAATTCATCGCTAAGTTGCAGTTGGTAGCCCGTCAGGTGGAGGTCTAAGTATGCGTTCAATTCTCTCATCTCTGGCGCTTGCGTTGAGCATAGCCCTGTTAAGCTCAAGCGCTGCCGTCGCGCAAGTCGGTGCGATCTCTGGAACGGCTAAGGACACCAGCGGAGCCGTTTTGGCAGGAGCGCAGGTTGAACTTGACAAGGGACCTGCTGCGGTATCGGACGGCGAGGGTCAGTTCACGATTTCAAATGTTGCTCCGGGAAGCCACACCGTCACGGTTAACTACGTTGGATTTACGCCTGCGACCACGACCGTCACAGTGACAGCGGGTCAAACGGCGCGAGCCAATATAGCCCTGGACGTAGCCTCTAAGAACGACGTCGTTATCGTGACCGTAGAACGCGCGCATGGTGAAGCCGAAGCCATTAACGAGTCGCGCACTTCGGACAACATTCTCAATGTCTTGCCCTCCGAGGTGATCGAAAGCCTTCCCAACGCGAATGTCGCCGATGCGGTGGCCCGGCTGCCAGGAGTTACGCTGGAGCGCGACGAGGGGGAAGGGAAATACGTCCAGATCCGCGGCACCGAGCCGCGTTTGAGTAATCTGACCATCGACGAGGTCGAGGTGCCTTCGCCGGAAGGTGGGATACGGCAAGTGAAGCTGGATGTCATCCCGACCGAAATGGTCGAAATGGTTCAGATCAACAAGACACTGCAGGCTAACCAAGATGGCGACGCCATCGGTGGGTCGGTGAACATCGTCACCAAGACCGCGCACGAACCGCCCACCTTGACCATCTACGGAAATGGCGGGTTTACGCCCATCATTAACACGGTTCCTGTTTCTGAGTTCGGGTTGACCGCCGGCCAGCGCTTTGGTCCCGAAAAGCGCTTGGGAGTGCTGGTTAGCGGGTCCTACGACTACAACGGCCGCGGCATCAATGACATTGAACCAGTTCCGGGCACTGTCTCGAATACCGACCTCACCCCCGCCTCCTCGGCCATGGACATTCGCGAGTACAAGTACAACCGCAACCGCTATGGGTTCGGCGAAAACGTGGATTACAAAATTGGTGAGTCCTCAGTAATTTTTGTTCGCGGGTTATTTTCTGACTTCAAGGACTCCGGCCGCAGGTGGGCCTACACCCTGAACGACGTCAACGCGGGTGGAACTGGGCCGGGTTTCAACACCGAGATTCGCGCGGCGCATTATCAGGTCGCGAGCGTTCTATTGGGAGGCACCCACGTTTTTTCGAAGTACTTCGCCAGTTGGGGACTCTCGGCTTCGCGCTCTCGTGTCTTTAATCCGATCAATGGTGGCGAGTCGATCGACACTTTTTCATACGTCGGACCAGCAAGTCAGTGCACCTATGACGTCGCCAACACCAAGAATCCTTTACTGCCGCAGTGGTCGCCGATTTGCTTCACGGAGGCGTACAACCCAAGCAACTTCACCCTTTCTCAGGTGGAGGACGCCAATCACGGGCAAGCCAGCCAGTTGAATCTGCAAGGTCAGGTTTCAGTGGGCAGGCTGTATAGGGCTGGATCTCACGCGGGACGATTCGTGACGGGCTTTAGGATTCGCAACGCGCATAAGTTTGACGACTCATTCGAGAACTTCTATACACCGAACCCCACCGTGGACCCGACGACGATCACAATTTCGGCGTTTCCCGCCGGCCTGACGGATAAGAACTATTATGGCGGCCACTACACTCTGGGACCGCTCGCCAGCTGGGACAAGGTCCTTCAATATTTCAGGGCGAACCCGGGAAACTTCTTCAACAACGGCTCGGGCAATACTTATGGGACCAACCCTGCCAATTTCGACCTGATTGAGCGCGTCACTGCCGGCTATGTCATGAATACGATCGATATCGGCCGCTTTTCGATCGTCACCGGCGTCCGCTTCGAAGGCACGCAGTTCAACAGTCTCAGTGTGGACCAAACCCTGGCTGCGCCCTGTCTTTGCTCGAAGGCTTCGGGTTCGTATATTGACGTGTTACCCAGCGCCTCGCTTCGCATCCGCATCGACAAAGATTCAGGGATTCGACTGGTTTACGGTCGCGGCTTATCGCGTCCGCTGCCCCAGCAATTGACGACTTCCGTTTCTCTGGATACCAGTACGGCGCCCCCTACCTACACGATTGGCGCCGTGCTGAAACCGGAGCACGCCAACAATTACGACGTTCTCTATGAAAGGTATCTGACTCCGCTCGGGCTGTTTCAAGCTGGATTCTTCTATAAAAGCATCAGTAATCCCATCGTGACGAATGTCACCCTTCCTTCAACCGGACCGTTTGCCGGCTTCTACGTGGCCACTCCCGCAAACGCAGGCACTGCCTATGTGACCGGTCTGGAGGTGGCCTTCCAGCAACATTTGACGTATCTCCCGGGCTTATTGAGTGGACTTGGCGTGTCGGCGAATTACAGCTACACGACGTCGGGAACCACGAAGGTGGACCAGCTTCGCTCCGATAATCCGGCGCTTCTCCGCCAGGCTCCGAACACCTGGAACATCAGTCCCACTTATGATCGGAATCGGCTTTCGGTCCGCGTAGGACTGGCGTACAACGGTCCGAACATTTTTCAATATCAGTATCACAACCTGCAGTTTGACCCCAATAACCCCGGACAGATCATTCCGAACCCCCAGCCGGGTGGCGTGAAGGGCCCCGGGGGTGATAACTACCTTTATGCGCACTACCAAGTCGACGCGCAGGGCAGTTATTATCTCGGGAAAGGCCTCACTTTGGTTGCGGCGGGCCTCAATCTGAACAACGCGGTGTTCGGATTTTACAACG
>Ga0210405_10005731_pt1 | contig 11252 bp, 8 predicted proteins | sample IncBWH11MmetaG_FD_155492 | JGI IMG/M metagenome (GOLD analysis project Ga0210405, IMG submission 155492) | Forest soil microbial communities from Barre Woods Harvard Forest LTER site, Petersham, Massachusetts, United States - Inc-BW-H-11-M | ecosystem: Environmental > Terrestrial > Soil >... | reverse complement strand
AACCATTCGGGGGTAATCGGGTTTTTAGTGTATGTGTCAATTAGCCATTAATTGGCGCGACACACTGGAACACACTCGTCAAGAAGACTTCGCGTCTTCTTATACTCGAAGGCATTTTCCCCGGGAGTGTCTCGAAACGGGAACAGGAAGTTGTCCATGAGTTCAAATCGGATTGAATTCATCGATGGGCTGTCGCCCGGTCCCTCACGAGCGGCCCACTGGTGGATCGCGGTAGTTTTACCAAGAAGATTGTTCCGGCGCCTGAGGTATGTTCCACGGTGACACGGCCGCCGTGATCGTGAACGACCTTACTCACGATGGCGAGTCCTAAACCCGTCCCGTTCGATTTCCCCGAACTGACGAAAGGGTTAAAGAGCGTGCCGCGGATGGAATCCGGCACCCCGGCCCCGTTGTCCGCCACTCGAATCTCAAAGGACTCTTCTGAGGATGCAACTTCAACTTTTATCTGGCCTTGAGATTGCGCGGTCGCTTCACACGCATTCAACAGCAAATTGAAGAATGCGCGCTCCAGCTTCTTGGGGTCGAACACCCCATTCATATCTCCAGAAGTGCTGATGGAGATCGCCCGGCTCCTTAATTCCGGCCGCGCTCGCACAGACTCTATCGCTCTTCGAACGCTCTGATCCAGGAAGCCGGGGACCGGGGCGATGTAGCCCTCTTCCCGTCCAAGCTCACGCAGCGAATCCAGCAAATCGATCATTTGTTCCGAGGCAGTTTTGATTTCGTCATAAATTTCGTCTTTATTAAGCTTCAGTTTCTCCGCTTCGTACAAAAATTCCGCGTTGGCAACCACGGCCGCGAGATAGTGCCGCAGGTCGTGGGAAATCGAGCTGGCCGCCGTTCCAAAGGCCGCGATGCGTTCGGTAGCGAGCTGCTGTTGTTGCGAAGTGCGCAGTTCGCCTCGCATTTTTGAAAATGCCTCGCTCAACTCGGCAACCTCACTGCTCCCACGGGGAGTAATCGAGTATGTGTAGTCACCGGCCGCCAGCGCTCGAACACCCGAAACCAAGTCATCCAGGGGGTGCGTGATCGTTCTGGAGACGAAACCTAAGAGCAAGGCCGCCAAAACCACTGCAGAAATCGCCAGTACAAAAATTGTACGATTCAGCCGCTGGATGAAGCCGTTGGCAGGCTGCAACGACATCAACACGTAACACTTCACGGGCGTTGGCGGTCCGCTTTGGATTAAAATGGAAGACACTTGATATTGATCCGGCCCTAAGGCGAGTTCCCCTGTGCCGGTATCGGACTTGAGATTTTGCTGAATCCACCGCTGCAACTCCGCTTCAGCGTCTTTCGAGAAGGTGGAGGCGATAATTTTCTCTCTCGTGGCTAACGCAATTTCGCCGCCGGACACAATGGCAAGCTGCTTCGCTACCGTGGAGTCTATCTGGTAGCCGATCGCAAGGATTCCGAGCTGCCTCTGGTTCTCCGCAATTCCAGCGGTGATCGGCCGCAGGAAAACCCGATAAAGTTGGCCGTCGGCGTACCACCAGGCGGCATCTTCTCCCCGTTGCAGAGAGTTCTTCAAGTTACGCCTGGCGAGATCCGCTTCCCAACCCGGTTTCGCGACGTGAAAGCCCAGCAGTTCTCCATCCGGTTTGGCAAGCAGGAAAAGATCGCTGCCCGCGAGCTTCCAGAAGGGTTCTGACGCGTCTTGAATCGTCAGCGGGTGTTGCGTCGTCATCGCAGCCTTCAGGGTGGGAAGTTCCGCCAAGAGCGCCGCGGTGTGCGACAGTTGGAGATCGCGCTCGCGCTGGACATTCTCGAATGCCAGTAGTGACGCATCTGTGCTTTCTCGCACCTGCTTGGCAATTTCCGAACGCACTGTGTATCGCACGATGAAAAGCAGAGCGCCGGTGAGCGCGCAGATTATCAGGAAGGTTGCGATCAGAAGTTGCGTGCGCAATCTAAGACGGCCCATTCAGGTCCTCGCGCTATTTTCCAGGAACCGCAACGAGGTCTCCGGGAGAGAACTTGTAGCCGGTGCCGTGCATGGTCAGGAAATATCGCGGATTGCCGGGATCGGGCTCGAGCTTTTGCCGCAGACGCAAAACGTGATTGTCTACCGTTCGGGTCGTCGGATAGTTCTGATATCCCCATACGGCGTTCAGGAGCTCTTCGCGCGAAATAGCTTTTTCCGGTGACCGCGCAAAAAACTTAAGCAGCTTGAATTCCTGTGCGGTGAGGGTCAGGATCTTACCGCCGCGGGTGGCCACCATTCCGGTAAAGTCGATCTTGGCGTCCCCAAACACGAGCCATTCGTGCTGCGGAGTTTCCGGGCTCACCCGCGCGCCGTCAGCCGTTGCCGTGCTCGCGCGGCGCATCGCCCGCCTCACTCGCGCCAGAAGTTCCTTCGGGCTGAACGGCTTGGTGACGTAATCATCGGCTCCCAGTTCCAATAGGAGCACTTTATCTTCTACTTCGGTATTTGCGCTCAGCACCACCACCGGCACCGCCGCCGCATGGCTTTTGAACGCCCTGCAAAGTTCCTTGCCGGGAAGGCGCGGAAGAGTCAGGTCCAGAACCACCACATTGGGGATCTGCTTTCTAAAGCTTTCTAGTCCGTCCACTCCATCCGAGGCAATTTCTACCTGCAGCCCGTCGGACTCAAACAGCCGCCGCAACGTCCGCTGCATGGGACGGCTGTCTTCGACAATCAGAACAGTATCCATAATGTCAATGTCCTCGGTCACGCTAACCTGAGCGTGCGATCGGCTAGGGGAAACGGGGAGTTCCTCGATGGTAATCCGTTCGCCTGAAAACGGTCAATGCGGTCCCGCATCCAGCGCGCGAAGCCACGAGAATTGGCGAAAACCCGGTGAATCCAGAAACCCCGTACCATGGACCAAAAGTCTGAGAGAACTCACCCCGTTCGTTGTCACCGCACTGTTTGCAATTTGTAAAAAAATTGTAACTTCGTCCCGAAATCGACAGGGAGGTTCACCGGCGATCGACGTTCTACGGCTGAACATACCCAGGATTGGGCGGTGGGATATATTCCTGGCCATACTTGTTTTTGTGCGCCAGAGTGAAATCGGGATTCTCCATCACACGAAGGGGAGGTAATGCACGGGAAGACTCCGAAATTTCAATCACATGAGTTAAGCTCTTCAGGTTTTCCGCGGTCCCGCGTTCGTACCACACGTGTAGTTCATAGCGTCCGTCCGGGACATTCGCTATGCTCAGGCGCCCTTGGTGATCGGAGATTGCAAAGTACGGACTGTCCACCGCCACCACCGCGGCGCTCATTTCCGCATGGATATTGCAGAACAAAAAGCTCACCCCGGGCCGGTCGAAGCGCACCGAGCGTGTGGTGCCAGCTTCATACAGGCCCAGATCGAATCTCTTGCCGTCATATAAGGAGAAAATATTGTGGAAAAAAGGGTCGCGGTTTGGAAATTCCACCACGGTGCCGACCCGTACTACAAGAATATGAGGCTCAAAGCGTTTGTTGCGCTGCACGAGCTGCGGACTTTGGCCGTCTGCCGCTTCCGACGCGCGGCCTGGCTTCGACCCATCGAGCGGACTGAGCCAAACCACCGCGTTGGCTGCATCGGAAGCTCTTTCTGCTGCTTGCTTCACTTCCACAACCTTCATCGTGACCGCGCGCTCCTGCGACTGCGCAGCTGACTGAATCAGAAAAATCCCGAACGGCACGAACCAGCCGTACGATTTCAAGAATTGCGCGATTCCCGAGAACTTCATCAGAATATGTATCCAACGCTCGTGCCGAATTGATTTGCCGCGCTAAGACTGCCGTAGGGAGCATAGGTTTGAATTCTTCGGTATTCGGCTGAAAATAGCACGTTTGAGCGCACCTGATAAATGAAATTGGCGAACGGGCTCAGATTCCGCGAGATGGAATACCCGTAGTAATTCTGCGTGGCCGGGAAGCGCCTCAATTCGCCTGCAAACGGATTATCGTCACCCACCGCTGCATTTATTTCGAATTTAGCGGTCGGCTTGAATTTCAGCTGCATCCAGCCCCCTACGGAATTCAGGCCTCGAATGGTAGTGGTCGAATCTGTGACCGGACCTGAAAGCAAAACATCCTGTCCTACTGCCCCGGAAATCCCCCCTACCGCGCGCCCTCGGTAGATCTCTCCGGTCACCGCGAACAATCTGCCGAGAGGCAGCGAAAGATCCAGGGTGCCAGCCCACCCATCCACATGGCGGCCAAATTCCCAATTTTGCCGGCCGTAATATCCGCCCGCGCCGAGCGTAAGATTTTGTGCGAACAAACGGTGGGTCCAGGCTACCCGCGCAGCATACGCCGGTTGGCCCGATTGTTCACCTTGTGTCGGAACGCGCTCACCCGGAACCGGTAAATCTCCTGTAAGCGAATCCAGAATTCCAGCCTGAAATAACAAACTGGAAGCGTCGGACAACTCCTTGCGATGTTCGATGCGCACTTGCGGCGTCCAATTCCAAAGATTCCCGGCGTAGGACAGCGCAGGAACGGCGAGCGAAGACAACGAAGTTGGAGATAAAGGTGAGAAGAACAGAGAATCCTGGCCGGCGATGATCGAAGTGTTAGTCCAGTCCATTCGAACGGTGCCCGTGCGCAAACGCACCAGCCCCATGGAAATTCCGTTCGGCAACTGCGCAAACCCGCCCGCGAAATCGAACTTCACATTCGCGCTGGTGCGCGCCCCTGCAATCTCCGGTCCGAAGGCTTCCAGCCCAATTTGCGATTGGCGAAGCGAGGCCCCGAAAGCATTTGATGAAATACTCGGCGTGTGGGGAATCGCCCACTGCGGAAAATCCAAATTATCAACACCTCCTCGCGCATCGAAAAGATTGAAGAGCACGATTCCTGACAGCCTGAGCGGGTACTTCGAGCCACTTTCCACCCTTGTTTGGCTCTGCTCGGTGAGCTTGGCATCGATCAAATCCTGGCTGTCCTCGAGCTTTGTTACGCGCTCTTGCAGAGTCGCGGACGCAGCAGATTCGCGCGTTCCAGAGGTACTTAGATTTGTGTTTGGATCCGGCGAGGGCGGCGCAAACCTTTGGCGCGATGTGGGAGATTCGGCGTAGTTCGACGAATTGTTCACGGTATTGTCCACAGCACCCGGATGCCAGGCCAGCCGCGCTCGGGTGACTTCCAGCTCGCTTCGAAGCTCGCGAGCTTCTGTATGCCAGCGCTGCTCGTCGGCGCGCAACTCGCTCACCTGTGAGCTCAGCGTTTGCACCTGCGCTTGCAAAGCGCGCACCGCATCCGCAAGCGCGCGCACGTCGGCCGCCGCATCCGACGGCGCGGCAATCCGCGCTCCCGCCGCCGATTCTTGACCTCTGGCCAAGGCGCCGCTCAGGAAAAACAAGCTCAGGCCAATCCAAACCCTGAAAAACGAACGCCGGCATCTGTTATTTCGCATATTGTCTCCCGACCCGACATGAAGAAACAAACATCCCAAGACACCCCGAAATCGCGCGTTACGCCTTATGATGCGTCCGAAGTGCCCATCCACGGAAAGAAATACCACATTTCCCACTTTTCAAGTTCTTGCAATTCCATGGCGATCAGAGACAACCGGAAACTGGTAATACAGGGCTTAGAGCGAGCCGCTCGGTACAAATTGGATTCACGCCTAGAAGTACAGTTGGAAGGGTACTCTGTCGGATTAGCGAGAATTGTGCTTAATGGGCCACGCCTTGTTTGCGAAGCCTTTTCCCGCCAACTGACTTGCTGGCAGTGAATCGATGGGTTAGTGTACGCGCATGGACAGCCCCCCGGATGAGATCGATGTTCTCAAAACTCAGGTTGCCGCTCTAACTGCGCGGGTCTATCAGTTGGAACAAAGAAGCGGCGTCTCCTCCGAGGCTCGGCCACAAGCAATTCCTTCGGCACCACAACGACCGCCCGCTCCTAAGACGACGCTTCCTCCACCCGCGGCTGAGGTTGGAGCCGGCTCGCCTTCGCCTGACGCAATCGCGTCTCCCCAACAACCCTCCGGACGATCTCAACCGCACTTCCCGTCATCCCGAAAGTATGAAGACACCGGCCTCGAAAAAAAAATCGGCCAATTTTGGCTGAACCGAATCGGCATCGTCGCGCTGCTCGTCGGAGTTTCTTATTTTCTGAAATACGCATTTGAAAACAATTGGATCGGCCCTGGCGGGCGGGTCGCCATTGGTCTGCTGGCGGGCATCGGACTAGTGATATGGAGTGAAAAGTTTCGCCATCGAGGCCACCTAGCATTCTCGTATTCGCTAAAAGCTGCCGGCATTGGCACGTTATATCTCTCGCTTTGGGGTGCTTTTCAGATTTACCACCTCATACCTGCGGCTGCCGCGTTTTCTGCGATGGTTATCGTCACCGCGGCCACCATCGTTCTAGCGCTGACTCAAGACGCGGAATTGCTGGCGAGTTTCGCGCTGGCAGGTGGTTTCGCTACTCCGGTGTTGCTTTCCACCGGCGAGAACCATGAAGCCGTTCTGTTTTCCTATGTCATCCTCTTGGATCTTGCGATTTTGGCGATGGCTATCTACAAGCCCTGGCGCCGCCTGCTTTGGGGAAGTTTTGCAGGGACGATCATCCTATATATCGGTTGGTGCTCTGATTACTACTCCAAAGACCAACGGCCTTTGACGGTTTGTTTTACGGCGTTGTTTGCGGCCATCTTTGCGACGATTCCGCTGGCATCCCCTTACGAAGAGTCGAAGCGATTCACCGGGCCTTCCGTTACGCTGACGATAATTCCCTTGTTCAACGCTGTGCTGTTTTTCCTGGCCCTCTATGAGATGTATTTAGGCGAGACCCTTACACTCACCTGGTTCGCACTGGCACTGGCGGCCGTTTATTTAGGTATTGCCGCATCATTCAAAAAGCGTTTCCCCAAAAAAGATACGACGTTCATCCATTTATTGCACGTGGCCATCGCCATCGCTTTCATCACGATTGCCATTCCGTTAAAGCTGGAAGGCCAGTGGATCACCATTTCCTGGCTGGTCGAATCGGCAGCGCTTCTATGGATTAGCGTAAAAACCCAAACGGACTTTTTGCGCTACTTGGCAAGCGCGGCCTTACTCTTGGGTCTTTTCCGATTACTCTTCTACGATCACATTCGCACGGAGACATTTTTGTTTAATTTGCGATTTTCTACGTACTTGGTCGCCATTGCTGTTTTGGGTGGAATCGCATTCTTCGGAAAGAAGCACGCATCGGAACACGAAATGCCACTTCTGCATCTTGCTGCAGTGGGCGTGAATTTCCTGGCCCTGATTGCCCTCACCCTGGAAGTTTCGGATTATTTTGCGCGGCGAATGCCTGCCAGCGGAAACCACTTCCTGTTTTACCGCCAGAACCAACTGGCGATCGCCCGCGATTTCAGCTATTCAGCAATTTGGCTAATGTACGGCGCGATCCTGATGACCATCGGCTTTCGAAAACGTTCCGCCTTGGTCCGCTGGCAGGCTTTAATTTTGATCGCTTTCACGATTGCTAAAGTTTTTATGTATGACGTTTCCCAACTGGGCGGCACGTATAGGATTGTGAGCTTTATCGCCCTCGGCGCGGTACTACTTGCAATTTCGTTCATCTATCAACGCGACTGGCTGAAGCTTTCTTCTGACTCCTCGGGGAAATCTGCGTAAAGGACTGAATGATGAGGACCGCCCAGAAGATGCTGGCCATGCTTCTAATAGCCACGCCCACCATTTCCTATTTTAGATATGAACGCCAGCTCCAGCCCATACCCACCGCCGGCCAGCACTACGTCGTGTTGGACGAAAGTATTTGGCCGCATGTCCAGCCAGGTTTGGAAGATCTGCGGATTTATTCAGCGGAGAAAGAAATTCCCTACGCCTTCCGCATAGAGCGAGGCGGATTGGAGATAGGACAGAAAAAGATAAGCGTGCTGCAGCCCGGAACGGTCGCTGGAAAGACGGAATTTCTTCTGGATATGTCCGATATCCCCCGATACGACCGCGTCGAATTAAAGCTGCAAACGAGGAACTTCGTGGCTCACGCCCGCGTGGAAGGAAGTGATGATCCGCACGGAACTCAATGGTCCAATCTCGGTACCACCACGCTTTACGACCTGTCGGAGGAAAAGCTTGGCAACAACAGCACGCTTCAGATTCCAGTGACCGCTTACAAATACTTGCGCGTTTCGCTGGAGAGTTCGGTGAAACCTTCCGACGTCGAGGGCGCAACTGCGGGGATGAATTTGAAACAAACGGCAATCTGGCGGGACCTTAGCGCTCAGCTAGAACAAACACAGCAGGGTCGCGACACGATCTTCATTATTTCCGTTCCGAAGAATGTTCCGGTGGAAAGAATCCTCTTTGCCATTGATCCGGCACAGGGGAATTTCCGACGCGACATTGAAATTCAAAGCGACCAGGGCATGTGGTTTGGGTCCGGAGAGCTCAGCCGCATCCACATGCAACGAAATGGCCAAAGGGTTGATGCCGAGCAGCCCTCGCTTGACGTCGGCGGGACCGGCACAGCCCCGTTCAAAGTTATTCTTCACAACGGAGATGATGCGCCGCTTAAAATCACAGCCGTGCATCTGCAGCAGTACGAGCGCCGCATCTACCTCGACGCCAACGCAGGGGCCCACTTCACCCTTTATTACGGGGACGAAAAACTCGCCACGCCGGTCTATGACTACGCGAAGCTATTTCAAAAAGACGCGAACGCTCTTCAGGTCCAGCTCAGCGCCGAAGAGCTGAACGCGGCCTATACGGGACGCCCCGACGATCGGCCCTGGTCGGAACGCCACCCCGCGTTTCTGTGGGTGACGATCCTTGCGGCCGTAATCATCCTCGGCGGAATAGCCCTTCGCTCGATGAAGCCCACCACGAATTAACCGAGGGCTGTACTTACCATTACTTCCGGCCTATCGCTTTTCCCATCTTGACAGCAGGCTAGCTTACCGCTAAAAAAGAAAGCGGACCCCAACCCATCGTCTGCTCCTGGCTACGTTGGTTAGGCTCGACTCCCTGAATACTCTTCGGAGGAAGCTGTGTCTAAAGCAACGTGGCGAACCCTTGCCATCGTACTGTGTGCACTGTTTGGCACAGCACTTTCCAGTATCGCCTTTGCGCAAGACCGACCGCCACAAGGGCGTCCCGCGCCCGGAAGGCAAGCTCCCCGACTTCCCTCCCAAGCATCCGAAACCCGCCTGGGCATGTGGCGCGGACGCCCGGTCACCTACCAGGTGATCAACGGCCGAAATGTATATCAAGGCGACATCATCCTTGAGAATCTGCAGCCTATGCCGCAAGCCGGAGGCGTGCATCCTGCCTCGGTGGGTCTTGCCAACTCAAACTTCCTCTGGGACAAAGTCAACGGCGTGGCCCAGATTCCCTATGTGATCGAGCCAACCTCGGGCGATCAACCCAACATTCAGGCCGCTATCAGTATTTACAACGCCACCTTTGCCGGCGTCATCCAGTTTGTGCCGCGTGCCTCGCAAGCGAACTACATCGATATAAACTTGTTCGATCGTCCCAACGGCTCGTGCGAAGCGCAAGAAGGCGACGCGCATCAAGGCGAGCAGTTCGTGAACGGAGCCACAAATTGCACCATCGCGACGATTCTCCACGAGTTTGGACACGTGACCGGCGTGTGGCACGAGCAATCGCGTACGGATGCGTCCACCTATGTAACGTTCAACGAAGCCAACGTCATTAAAGGCTCGATTGGCAACTTTCTTCCGGCCGTGGACAACGATCAGCAGAACCTCGGCTTTTATGACTATGCGTCGGTTATGGAATATCCCGCCTTCTCGTTTTCCCGCAACGGAGGACCTCCGCTCGATTCGATTCCGCCAGGTATGCCGCTCTCCAATCTTGTCGGGTACTCGGCGGCCGACGTGGAAGGCATCATGCGCCTATACGGCGTGGCTCCCACCGAAGTAACGGTCACCTCGAACCCGCTAGGGTTGCAGGTGTTGGTGGACGGTTCGCCCGTCACCACCCCAATGACTTTCAATTGGAACTTAGGTTCGATGCATACGCTCGCCGTTGCCGCCGGCGTACAAACCGTGAACGGCGTGATCGTCGCGAGCAGCAATCCCCAAGAGCCGACGACTTTCTACTACGAGTACGGCCGCTGGAACGATGGGCAACCACAAAGCCATTCGATTACGGTGACGCCGGGAAATGGCGACGCTGGCTTTCCGGTAAGCGCTCCGCAAGTGGCAACCTATACGGCAAACTTCATACAGCTTGTTCCTTACACTCCATCGGTATTTCCGTCAGGGAGCGGGAGTGTAGTTCTCACGGGTACGCCCGCACCGCAAAACATAACTGTCAACGGAACCCCCGGCACTTACGTCCTAGCGCGACAGCAGGCAACGCTGACCGCCACGGCAAACAGCGGCTTCAGCTTCTACGAATTCAACAATGGGCCCCTTTGGCTGGCAGGCGGATTAGGCTCGAATCCGAAAACGTTCTATGTCCCGGAGACCGGTCTGACGGTCAATCCCAGCGTGGAATTTACAAATATGCCCGTCTATACCATAGATGTAACTCCCAACTCCTTCAGTTCGAGCCTGGGCGTGCTTGTGGATGGCGGGTTTTGGGATGTCCCGAAGAATTTTTCGCCAGACCCCGCTTTGGATGGTTCGGCCTGGGCCTCAGGCACCATGCATACCCTGCAGTTTTCCACGCCGCAGGGACCATTCAGCGTGAACACCCAATTTGCTTTTTCCAGCTGGACCCCCGGCGGTACTGCCAATCCTCTTTCCATTACCTTGCCGGCGGCCAGCCAGAGCTACATCGCGACCATTCTTCCGGAGTATGCGCCAGCAACCAATTTCAATTTTCCGCCATGCGGGGGCACCGCAGCGATTACTCCTGCGTCCACCATCACCGGCGGCTTCTATCCGTCGGGCACCACATTGACCTACACCGAAACGCCAGCTACGACCACGCCCCCCGGCCAGTGGATATTCACCGGCTGGACTTTCGATCTAAGCGGAACGACCAACCCGGATACCTTGTCTCCGACTGACGAATCGCTCGTATATGCAAATTTCAACACAACGACCGCGCCGCTAACGATTACGAGCCTAAGCCCGTCTACAATCGCTTCAGGCGGCTCAGCATTCACCCTTACGATAAATGGAACAGGCTTCACCCCGGCGTCGAATGTAGGGATCAATTTCCCAAGTATCTTTCTCACGCCGATATTTGTGAGTTCGACGGAATTACAAGTGACTGTGCCCGCGTCCGACATCGCCACTCCCGCGACGTTCCTTGTATTTGTCGAGAATTTC
>Ga0210405_10005730_pt1 | contig 11253 bp, 7 predicted proteins | sample IncBWH11MmetaG_FD_155492 | JGI IMG/M metagenome (GOLD analysis project Ga0210405, IMG submission 155492) | Forest soil microbial communities from Barre Woods Harvard Forest LTER site, Petersham, Massachusetts, United States - Inc-BW-H-11-M | ecosystem: Environmental > Terrestrial > Soil >... | reverse complement strand
GATTGCGTGTGAGGCCGATCAGTTCTATCACGCGCTGTCGTCGGTCGATTGGGGAGCCCCGATAACAGGAAACCAGCGGATGCATCTCGCAAGTCTTGCTGCGGCGCTGGGTCCAATGCAGAGCGGCAGGATCGCCACTGAATTATTCGGCGAGGAGTTGGGACAAGGAGTAGTCGCGGCCTGCGCAGATGGTCAATGGGAAAAAGTCGCGAAAAGACTTAAGACTCAGTCACGACGTCGCAGGTTGGCCACATTTTTCAGCGCGAGCACGGGTGCCGTCGCGCAATTCGAGTCGGTGCTGCGGCGTTGGTTTCGCGCGGGAGGACTATACATTGTCATACTCGGGCCGGATGGAGCAGGAAAAAGTACTCTGACGAACAAGATCCTCGAACTTTTCGGCCCACTCTTTTCCACCCAAAGAATTCTTCAATGGCGACCGCAGTTTTTGAAGCCGCGACCGCGTTATTCGCCCGGCTTCAATCCTCCTCACGGCAAACCGCCGCGCGGATTTATAGAATCGACGGTCCGCGTTTTTGCGGTGTTAGCGGACTACTGGATAGCCTACCCGACGATCGTACGACCGTTGTTGGTACGGGTCGGGCTAATTATCTACGATCGCGATTTCCACGATCTCCTGGTCGATCGCATGCGATATCAGTACGGCGGTCCCGACTGGCTCCCACGCTTCGCCGCCAAACTATTACCTCGGCCAGAGACCTTGTACCTAACCCTCGATGCCGAGCCCGACATTATTCTGAGCCGAAAGAACGAGGTTGCTCTCGAGGAGCTTCGCCGCCAGCGGGTAGCCTACGCAAATCTAGCTGCCGAACTTCCCAGTTCCACGTTGATCCGTACCGATGAAGGAGTTGAAGCCAGCGTGGCTGCGGCGACCAAAGCAATTCTCACTCATTTGTCCGATCGCTTTACCCGTCACCAGCGGCGACCGGTGAATCAGGCGGGGGGAAAAAACTCTACCCACAGAATTTCCTCGCCGGCGGCTCCCACCAATCGGTGTGACATTCACGAACCGGACTTGACCGTGAATCGCCTGGTGGAGTTGGTTGTCGGGCTTAAGTCCTGGCTGCTCAAAGGCAGCCTGGCCATTGCCGATCAGGGTCTCATCTCTGGTTCGAATTTTGTTCTCAGCATTCTTCTGGCCCGCTATTTAGGCGTTGATCAATACGGCGCATACGCTTTGGCATTCTCCACTTTTGTGCTGCTCTCTCTAGTTCACCAGTCTTTGGTGCTGGAACCTCTGTCGGTTTTTGGTCCTTCCGTCTACCGCAATTCTTTGCGGCGTTATCTGGGCCTGATCATGTGGCTGCAGCTGGCCATGGGCGCGGTTTTCGTCATCGCCGCCGGCTCCGTGGGAGTCTTTGTTTCTTTCCTCAGAGGATCCAGCCAGCTTGCGATGCCTTTCTGTGGAATGGCATTCGCCGCACCTTGGGTGTTGCTACTGTGGTTTGCGCGGCGCGCGTTTTATTTGCAGTTGCTGCCGGGGCGGGCGCTGATCGGCGCGCTAGCGTATTCAACGTTTCTTTGGCTTGGAATCTGGGTGCTGGTCCGCAGCCATTTGCTCTCGGCCTTCTCCGCCTTTCTGGTAATGGGCACCTGCGCGCTCCTCACCAGTATTCTTCTCCTGATTCGCCTCCATCCAACAGTGAAATGGAAAGGCACCGAAGCCTGGGTGGCGATGAAGGAGATTGGCGAACGGCACTGGCGCTACGGCGTTTGGGCCCTGGTCAGCTCCCTGTTTTATTGGATTCCTTGGAACATATTTTATCCGCTGGTGGCGCACTTCTCGGGTCTGGCGGAGGCGGGAGTCCTGAGAGCCTTGCTGAATCTGGCGCTGCCAATCACCTCAGCATATGCAGCGTTCTCAATGCTCTTTATATCCCACGCCGCACGTCTTGGACACGAAGGTGGTTGGCAGGCGGTGAAAATTCAGGCTTGGCGTGTAGCCGGGTTATTTGCCATGGGATCAGGTTCTTATTGGTTGTTGGTGTGTCTCTTCCGCGAACAGATGATTCATTTTCTTTATGCGGGTCAGTACTCCCAGGTGGCTACTCTCATGCCGGTGTTGGCCATTTCTTCGATCCTGGCCGGCGCGACGCTGGGGCCCGCTATTGCCATACGAGCCATGCGCTCGCCCTCCGCAGTCGCGCTCATCTATTTTGGAGCGAGTCTCGTCGCTCTGCTGGTGGGAATCCCGGCGTGCCGCCAATGGGGAATCCACGGCGCGATGTTGTCCATTTTGTTATCCAGCATAACGGCGTTTCTTACGGGCTTCCAGATCTTGCGGTCTCGCGCGCGGGAACAACTACCCGAAATCGGAAAGATGGCAACCATTCGCGTGGAAAAACCAACGCAGACCAACCCTGAGACGGCTTAATCGGAATGTCGACATCAACTCCCACCAAAGTTCTTTGGGCCATCGACAAGAGGACGGTGTTGGCTTTTACTGTCGCCGCTGCATTGGGCATGCTGGTGGCCGCCAGTCCGCTGGTTGGTTTAGCCGCATTGCCGGCGTGCTTCGTTGTCTATGGAATCTACCGGTGGTCCCGGGTGCGCTTGGAAGTTTGGCAGGCGCTTGTTTTGTTCGCCATGACGCCTTACTTCCTGTTGAACTATGGCTTCGACAACGTTGCCGTCGGATGGGGCGGAATGCGGTTTCCCGCGGGCGACTTGCTGATTTTCCTGGCGATCGTTCTGGTGATATGGGGGAAACAAAGCGGCGTGCTTTCCTTTGCGATGCAGGATTCTGCCGCGATGTGCATGAGCATTCTGCTGCTGTTATCCATCGCACATCTAATCTTCGATGTGCCCAGGTTTGGTTTGTACGCCTTGCGGGATAGTTCCATGATTTTTGAGGCTGCGTTGCTCGTCTTGGGGATCGTGTGGGCTAGCGATGCAAAAAGAATGAAGTTGTTGATGCGTTGGTTGTTTTTTGTTTTCTTCATCAATCTGTTCTACAGCTATACCTTTCCCTGGGGAGAAGCGATTCGCAGTAGCTCTCCCAGTGCCGGCGTGTTTCATCCCGTCCCGCTGTTCGGCAATTACCAACAGAGTGCCATGTGGTTACTTCTGGGTGCGCTCTTTTTCGTTTGGCTGGGACCGTCGCTGGTTCGCTGGCCGCGCTGGGTTTTGCTTCTGCTTGCTGCCGCGCAACTCGGCGGATTGGCAATCTTGCAGGTTCGCTCGATGTATGTCGGCATAGCGGTTATCTTTGTTATTTTGTTTTTGTTGGGCGAGCTCCGAAAAGCATTCAGCCTGGCGTCGATGCTCGCGGCGGGAACCGGCGTGTTGATTGCCTTTCTCCTATTCGTTGCAATGGCCGGCATTCAGATTCAGGGTCGTATGGGCCCCGTCGATTTTTCCTTCATCGCTAATCAGACGAAAACCTTGTTCGACCTAGTCGACCCTAATGCCCGTATGTCGCATGACGTTGATCGCAGCGGGTGGTACCAGGAAGTTTGGGGGCGCATTCGATCCAGCGCCTCGAACACGATCATCGGCGAAGGATTTGGCCAGGCATTGATTAACTTCGAAACTGAAGAGGGCATTCCGGTTCGCCAGCCCCATAATTCCTCACTCACGGTTCTGGCTCGCTTAGGTTTTGTGGGGCTCGCGGCTTGGCTATTGTTCATCCTGCTCGTTTGCACGCGCTACGTGCGGTACATCCGCAACGCGAACGCGTCCCCGCAAATCTCCAGCCTGATGGTATGGCTGCTGTGTGCCTTCGTAGTGGCGCTGCTGCAAGCCAGTGTCCAGCCTTCTCTCGAATTTTCTTCCGGAGCATGTCCCTTTTATTTTTTGGCAGGCATCGGCCTAGGCATCATCCGCTGGCGCAAGCGCGAACCGTCAGCGGTATCGCTGCCGATGAGTTTGAGACAACTCGCGACTCCTTCGGCGTAGTAAGCAGGGCAGAGGTCTTTTCCATTACCGGCTTGTTCACACATCAAATAGTGGGCGCTATCGAGCGATGACCAATCGAACCTTGGAATCAACTGACAAACATTTTTCCGACAGCGCGGCAGGCAAGGCGGGTCATTCTCCCTCGAGCATTGTCACCACCAGTTGGGACGACGGCGACCCTCTGGATCTAGGCCTCGCGGAAATGCTGAGGGAGCGAGGACTTCCCGGAACCTTTTTTGTTCCGCTGACCGGACCGTACGGCAAACCTACGTTGCGTCCGGCCGACTTACGCATGCTGCAAGCGGAAGGCTTTGAGATTGGCGCGCACACGGTGTCGCACCGGCCCCTGGCTCCGTTGAACGGAGAGGAGCTTTGGAAGGAGGTGCGCAACTCCAAGTGCGTGTTGGAAGACACCCTGGGCGAGGAAGTAACGATGTTCTGCTATCCGAACGGTAGCTACAACCGGCGAACGATACGTGCCGTCAAGAAAGCGGGATTCGAAGGCGCCCGCACGGTGCGGATGCTCAGTCACAGTCCAGCGTTCAATGCATACGAGATGCCGACCACCGTGCAAGCCTATCCACACACGCCGCTTGCTTATCTGAGGAATTTGGGTAAGCAGGGCGACTTAGCAGGTCTCTACGGTTACGTCACTGACTTGCACCGTTGCAAGAATTGGGTACAGCTGGGCAAAAAACTTTTCGATAAGGTGTTGGCGGAAGGCGGCATCTGGCACCTTTACGGCCATTCTTGGGAGATTGAGGGTTTAAACCTATGGGATGAGCTCGCCGAAATGCTTGATTATGTCGCACGCCGGCCCGGTGCCTCCTATCTACTCAACAGTCAGGTTGTCCGCGAGCGAGCGGTGCTGAAGCAAGTCCCCCATCTGGCCACGGCATGAAAATCGTCGCCGTCCACAATACCTATCAGCAGCCTGGAGGCGAGGACATTTGCTTCCAAAGCGAGCGAAATCTTCTGCGCGATGCCGGGCACGAAGTCGTTGAATATCTGCGCAGCAACTTCGAGGTGGAAGAGTATCGGGGGCTCATCGGGCAGGCCTCTTTAGCCAAGCACACCATCTGGGCCGGCGACACACGCCGCGAATTTCGAGATTTGCTGGTCAGAGAAAAACCAGACATTGTGCACGTTCACAACACCTTCATGATGATCTCGCCTTCGATTTATTGGGCGTGCCTTGAAGCGCAGGTGCCGGTGGTTCAGACGCTGCACAATTACCGCCTACTTTGCCCGGGCGCGACTTTTATGCGTAACAACAACGTCTGCGAAGAGTGCCTCGAGCATGGTCCCTGGCGAGCCGTGCGCTACGGCTGTTACCGTGACTCGCGTTCCGCCACCGCCGTCATCGCGGCGATGCTCACGGTGCACCGCGTTAGCGGCACCTGGACACGCGCAGTGGACCACTTCATCGCCACGAGTAATTTCAGCCGGGCGAAATTTGTGGCTGCGGGAATGCCGCCTGAACGCATATCGGTCAAGCCGAATTTCGTCTATCCCGACCCGGGCGCGAAGACCGGAATCGGTGATTACGCGTTGTTCGTCGGTAGACTTTCCCCTGAGAAGGGCGTGCCGACACTTCTGGCTGCCTGGGAGCGGCTCAGGTCACCGATCCCGTTGCACATTATCGGCGATGGGCTGCAACGCCGGGAGCTCGAAGAACAAGCGCGCCAGCGAGGTTTATCCACGGTGTGCTTCCGCGGGCAATTGACCCGCGCGCAGACTCTCGAAGCTATGCGCGAGGCTCGTTTTCTTGTTCTTCCCAGCGAGTGCTATGAAAATTTCCCCATGACCATCGCCGAGGCTTTCGCTTCCGGCACACCGGTGCTCTGCTCGCGGATGGGGGCAATGCAGGACCTGGTCGAGCATGACCGCACAGGTCTGCACTTCACCCCCGGCGATCCCGCCAGCCTTGCCGCGCAAGTTATGTGGGCATGGGAGCGCCCCGAACTGCTAGCGGTCATGGGCCATGAAGCGCGCCTGGAATACAACGCGAAATTCTCGGCCGAACGTAACATCGAGACGCTGCTGAATATTTATCACCGCTCCATTCACTTTCGGGGAACGGAGTCCAAGGCGCGCGAGGCCGTCGCCGCGAGCAATGCATAGCTCTACGCACCAAGGCCAACTGCTATCAATCTAGAAGGAGCCCAATAGTGGCAAGCAATTCGGAAGCGAAAGCGCACATTCACAACTTGTCGATTCTGGCGATGAGCCCGGCCCGGTCAAGGGAGGCTCTGGATTATGTAGCCGCTCTTAGCGCCGACGGACGCGCACATCTGCTGGCGCTGGCCGACGCGAATCACGTCGTCCTGCGCGCTCTGCGGCCGCTGAAGGAAGCGGCTATCGCTGCCGGAGCAATCGAGGTTGCGCAGTTCGCAAGTGAAGCCCTCGACAAGGAAGAAGCACGCATCGCCAACGCTCTGAAATTCCTGGACGAGATATTTCGGGAGCTGGAGTCAGCTGGCTGCCCCGTTGCAGTAATGAAGACGCTCGATCACTGGCCGGACTTTGGAAACGATCTTGACCTCATCACTATGGCCGACGAATCGCGTATCCGCAATTTTTTCAAGCACCGCTTCAACAGCCGGCCACTTCCTCGTACCGTAGGCGACTATCTCGCCCACAAACGGAGTTTCGCTCTCGAAGGTCTTCGCCAAGAAGTTGAAATTCACATTGGCAGGCTCGGGCAGGCCGGAGAGCACATCGAGCTGGCCCGTCGCTTCGTCGAGCGCCGCCTGCCGGTGGAGTTCAACGGTTATACCTTTCTCTCGCCCGCTCCCGAAGAGCGCATCATCGCCGGCACCTTGCAGCGCATGTACCGGCACCTGTACTTCCGAGTGTGTGACATCCTGAACACCGCCAGGATGATCGAATCCGGCTGGGTCGATTATCGCCAGCTTCGCACCGCGTCGGATCTCGGAGGAATCTGGGACGGCGTGGCCACCTATCTGAGGATCGCTTCGGAGTACGTGCGCGAATACCGTGGCCGCGGCCTGGATTTACCGGCAGAAGTGCTCGCCAGTGCGCGTTTTGGATCCGACAAGATGTTCGTGCGTGGCAAGTTCCTATGTATCCCGGTTGTGCCACAAAGTTTCGCACTGTATGCCAACCAGTTTGCACACTTCGCGCGGACCGGAAACGTTACTGCCACCGCGCGACTGAGCCTGCTACCCCCCTTGGCCAGCGTGGCGGCTCTGGCTTATGCGGTTGCCGGTAGCAGCGAGCGTATCTGGTGAGCCAAACGCGACGTATATTTCGCGAAAAGAAGAACCAAGTCGGCCTAGAGGTGGGCTCTCGTTGAAAAACGGTCTGATGGAGAGCCTGGCCCGCAAGCGCCGAGCGGTTCGTGTGCTTCAACAGAAAGAGGGCATCTCCGGGCTGTTACTGGAAATATTGAACCAGGGCCTCAAGCCGTTATTGAGGCTTTACGAGGGCGTGGTGTGGCGATGGAATCGCGCCCGCGGCCGCACGTGCTTCAACGTCCACGGGTACGCGCTTACCATCCTGCCCGAAGACCATGGGATTTCGCGCGAGTTGTCGGTTTATCAGATTCATGAGCCGCTCACCACTGAGCTGGTAAAGCAGTTCCTGAAACCCGGCATGAATGTTGTGGACATCGGCGGAAACCTCGGCTACTACGCCTTGCTGGAAGCCCAGATGGTCGGCGACGCCGGGCGCGTCATCGCCATTGAACCGGTGGCATCCAATTTTGCGCAACTTTCTAAGAACGTTGCCGCCAATGGTTACCGCAACGTTATTTTGGAAAATGTCGCCATCGGCACCATCAACGGTTCCGCGCCGATCTATCTCTCGAAGAAATCGAACTGGCACAGCCTGCAGCCCGTTCCTTGGGAGACTCGCGAAGTCACCGTGCGGGTTTCCACGCTGGACTCCTTGCTCGCGCGCCATGAGCTTCCCACCGTAGACCTGATCCGCATGGATCTCGAAGGCTACGAAATCAAAGTGATCCGCGGCATGAAATCAACGATCAAAAAATACCGCCCGCGGCTGTTGATCGAACTTCATCCGCATGTAGTTGGTGCGCAAGCGATGATCACCTTCTTGAAACAACTCAAGGTCCTCGGTTACGAACTCGAATGGGTGCTCGATAACGAACGCGACCGTCCGATACGCTGGCGGTTCTTGAAGGCCGAGAAAATCAGCATGGAAGAGCTCCTAAGCGATTCGCGAATCACCACGGATACCAGAACGCTCATGGTGCTGCTCTCGAATAAGCTCGCAAGACAATTTCATGCGGAGCCGAATTCTGGTTGGACCTCGACAGAAACAGTTTTTGGAGACTAGTTCAACCACTCCAGCGGTACGAATGCCATGGAAATCCGCGATTTTATTTTTGTTTTCGAGCGCGCGATTCTGCAACCCCGGCGGTCTCTGAGCGCGATTCGAACGGTCCTGAAACTCAAACTACAAATACATTACTAAGGGAGGATTCAAAATGAGCACAACGAAACGCATTCTCGTCACCGGAGCTGGCGGCTTCATCGGCCACCATCTAATCCGCCGTCTAAAGGGCGATGGACACTGGGTGAGGGGAGTGGACATCAAAGAACCCGATTATGAACCATCGGCTGCCGATGAGTTCGCATTGCTGGATCTTCGGCGCTTCGACCAGTGCCTGGCGGCCACGCAAGACATCGACCAGGTGTACAACCTCGCGGCAGACATGGGCGGCATCGGTTACATCACCGCTTTCCTTGCCAGCATTGCCTGCAACAACACGCTCATCAACGCGCACATGCTGGAAGCCAGTCGTTTGAATAACATTCAAAAATTCCTGTTCTCGTCATCAGCCTGCGTCTACGCGCAGTCAAAACAGAAGAGCGCCAATGTTACACCGCTGAAAGAAGAGGACGCTTATCCGGCCGAGCCGGAACCCGGTTACGGATGGGAAAAACTGTGGACCGAAGAACTTTGCCACTACTTCTACAAAGACTACAAGCTGGAGACCAGAATCGTCCGCTTCCACAATGTGTTCGGTCCACTGGGAACTTACGACGGCGGCAAGGAAAAAGCTCCCGCGGCGGTCTCTCGCAAAGTTGCGCTGGCCCAGGACGGCGGCGAGATCGAAGTCTGGGGCGACGGCGAACAGACTCGTTCGTTCATGTACATCGACGATTGTGTCGAAGGTTTGATCCGGTTGATGCACTCCGATTATCACGACGCTTTGAATCTCGGCACCGACCGCATGGTGACCATCAATGAGTTAGTGGACATCGTCAGCGGAATTGCCGGCAAGCGGCTGCACAAGCGCCACGACGTGAGTAAGCCTCAGGGCGTGCGCGGCAGAAATAGCGACAACTCCCGGTTGCGGGAGGTCCTCGGCTGGGAGCCCTCCATCACCCTCGAACAGGGACTGGCGAGCACCTACAAGTGGATAGCAGCCGAGATCGCCAAGGAAAAACCGGCTCTGGCGGCCGCTGCCACTGCAACCTAGAGTCAGCCATGAGGGAGAATTTGCCACTCATACCAGGGCCACGCGCCAATGTTCTTGGCGTGGGCATTCATGCAGTCGACATGCACGGTGCCGTCGAGGTGTTCAAGTCGGCGGTGCAGGACCACAGGAAGGGTTACGTCTGCGTCACGGGAGTCCACGGAATTATGGAGGCGCAGACGAATCCGTCCTTTCGCTCTATCCTCAATCGTTCGCTACTAACCACTCCCGATGGCATGCCCACTGTCTGGGTCGGTAGATGGCAGGGGCACTCGCGGATGCGGCGCGTCTTCGGCCCGGACTTGATGCTTGAAGTCTGTGAGATGTCTGTCCGCGAAGGCTACACGCATTTTCTATATGGCGGCGCCGACGGCGTTGCCGAACAACTAAGTGTAGCCCTTTCGCGGAGATTTCCCGGGCTGCGCATCGTGGGCACATACAGTCCCCCGTTTCGGCCCTTGAACCGGATCGAGCAAGAGGAACTTAGCGCCCTGGTGACAAGCGTAAAACCCGATATCTTCTGGGTAGGTCTGAGTACTCCGAAGCAAGAGCGCTTCATGGCCGAATACTTGCCGCGTCTCGATACCCTGGTGATGGTTGGCGTTGGCGCGGCGTTCGATGTACACACCGGCCGCATTCAAGACGCTCCCGCATGGGTCAAACAGTCGGGGCTACAGTGGCTTCACCGTCTGGGCCAGGAACCGCGGCGCCTCTGGAAGCGGTATCTCTACAACAACCCACGATTCGTTATCAAAATGACGTCGCAGCTGCTCGGCTTGTCGAAATATCCGCTGCTGTAACAAATCCCTCGCGGCGTTTAATGGTCCAACGCTATTGATTTATGCCTGCGTCAGAAAAAGTCCAGATTCACTGAATTTGCATCCCCGGTTTAGCGAAATTTGGAGGGGGCTACCCGAAAGCAGAAGAGGTGCGTTCCCCATGAGTAAGAAAAAATATTTCAAGCTATTTAGAACTTTCCGTAGGAATGGAAAAGTTCTAGCGGTTTCTGTCGCCGCGCTTGCGGTTCTGGCCGGCACATTATTTTCCGGACCAGCGCGCGCTCAGTCCGGGACTGATTCCATTTCCGGAACCATCAGTCCCCCGGCGAGCGGCAACGGCGCTACCGTGGGATTGAGCGGAGCCGCTCCCGTCCTGGTGCAAAGCGCCCCGGGTTCGAGCCTCACCGGCAACAGTTCTGGGACCGTCTCCTTCAGCACGCCTAGTATTGCCGGTGACACCATCGTGCTTTTCGTGCGCTTCGGCGGAACCACCATCTCGGGCGTAACCGACAACCATCCAGGCGGAAGCAATACCTACACGTCGGTCCTGGGCCCCACGCAATGGGGCGTCGCGCCTAACTCGACGGACCGATCTGCTCAGGTGTTTGTCGCCAGCAACATCGCGGGTGGGAGCACTCTGACCATTACCGTCAGTCTTGCGGGAAATTCGACGCATGACATTTACATGGCCGCACTCGAATATTCCGGCGTCGATCCGACTAATCCTGTCAACGTGACGGCCGTCGGATCTGGAACTAACGGACGTGCGCCGTCAACAGGCAATGCGACCACCACAGTGGCCAATACCAAGCTGGTCGCGACGAGTTGGGATTCGAACGAGTCTTACACGGCCAGCGGCAATGGCACCGGATATGTGACGAACGTTGCGGCCGGTATCACCAGTATTTCTGGCGGAAGCGGTTGGTCCAATCTCACCGAAGATCGCACGGCCGCTACCGCCGGAACATGGAACGCGACCGCCAGTTCGGCGCCTGCCGTCAATGATTGGATTGTGCAGATGGTGGCGCTGACTCCCGCCAACTTCGCGACCGTGGTCGGCGATGTTAATGGTAATTACGCATTCACTGG
>Ga0210405_10005728_pt1 | contig 11257 bp, 6 predicted proteins | sample IncBWH11MmetaG_FD_155492 | JGI IMG/M metagenome (GOLD analysis project Ga0210405, IMG submission 155492) | Forest soil microbial communities from Barre Woods Harvard Forest LTER site, Petersham, Massachusetts, United States - Inc-BW-H-11-M | ecosystem: Environmental > Terrestrial > Soil >... | reverse complement strand
CCGCATAAATAGGACCAAGCACATCGCTTTCGAAACGTGGCGCCGTTGGAGAGAACGGAGGAGGCATCTCGATGGTGCTGGTGATCGTGTCGGGAACCTTGACCTCGAACAGGTGAGCGAGGGTTTCGTCGACAGCCTTCATGTTCTTCTCAACAATCTCTTCACCCTTTTTGCCGTAGGTATAGCGAATTGACTGGCGGATCGCTTCAATGGCTGCTTCTCGGGGCAGCACCTTGGAAATTGCAAAGAAGCAAACCTGCAGAATCGTGTTCATGCGGCTGCCCATGCCCGCATCCCGCGCGACCTTGTATGCGTCGATCACATAAAACTTTGCCTTCTTGGCGATGATCTGTTCTTGCATGGGACGGGGCAGGCGATCCCACACTTCTTCGGCGCCGAAAGGACTGTTTAAGAGAAACGTTCCACCCTCGACCAGCGCGCTCAGCATGTCGTAGCGTTCGAGGAAAATCCATTGGTGGCAAGCGACGAAATTCGCCTTCGACACCAGATAGCTCGAGCGAATCGGGCGCGGACCGAAGCGGAGATGCGACACCGTCATTGCGCCTGACTTTTTGGAGTCGTAGACGAAATATCCCTGGGCGTAATTGTCAGTGTTTTCGCCGATGATCTTGATTGAATTCTTGTTCGCTCCCACAGTTCCATCGGCGCCCAGCCCGTAAAAAAGCGCGCGTACAACGCTGTCTGGCTCGGTAGAAAAATCTTTGTCGTAGGAAAGACTGGTCTGGCTGACATCATCCTGAATGCCGACGGTGAAATGATCTTTGGGACGATCGGATTTCAGATTGTCGTATACCGCCTTGACCATGGCCGGTGTGAACTCTTTGGAGGACAGACCATAACGTCCGCCGACTACGGTAGTGATGTTTGACCATCGCGAAGAGCCCAGTTTCACGCCCTCCAGCAGCGCATTGGCAACATCCAGAAACAGTGGTTCGCCAACCGCGCCCGCTTCTTTCGTTCGATCGAGCACCGCGATGCGGCTGGCAGTCGCCGGCAAGGCTTCCAGAAAATGTTTGACCGAGAACGGCCGATACAGGCGCACCTTCAGCAGTCCCAGCTTTTCGCCGCGGGCATTGAGGTAGTCGACCGTCTCATGCGCGACTTCGGCTCCTGATCCCATGATGACCAGCACGCGCTCCGCGTCCGGCGCGCCGACATATTCAAATAGTTTGTAAGAGCGTCCGACGACTTGCCCGAACCGGTCCATTGCTGCCTGCACTTTTTCAGGACACGCGCTGTAGAAGGGATTGCTGCTCTCGCGCATCTGAAAGAAGACATCAGGATTCTGCGCTGTGCCGCGCATCACCGGATGATCCGGCGAAAGCCCGCGTTTGCGATGCTCGAACACGCGATCCATGTCGATCATGGCTCGCATGTCGTCTTCATTCAGCATCTCGATCTTGTTGACTTCGTGCGAAGTGCGGAAGCCGTCGAAGAAGTGCAGGAAGGGAATCCGTGTTTCTAAACTTGCAGAGTGCGCGATCAATGCCAGATCCATCGCCTCTTGCACGGAATTCGAACAAAGCATGGCCCAACCTGTCGTCCGGCAGAACATCACATCGCTGTGGTCGCCAAAGATCGACAGCGCGTGTGTGGCCACGGTTCTGGCTGAAACATGGAATGTTGCCGGAGTCAGCTCGCCGGCGATCTTATTCATGTTGGGGATCATCAGAAGCAAACCCTGGGAAGCCGTAAAGGTGGTCGCTAGCGAACCGGTCTGCAGAGCTCCATGCACCGCACCGGCGGCGCCGCCCTCGCTCTGCATCTCCATTACATGAGGGACCGTTCCCCAGATGTTCGGAACCCGCTCCGAAGCCCATTGGTCGGCCCATTCGCCCATGGCTGACGACGGCGTAATCGGGTATATGGCGATCACTTCATTTACGCGGTAGGCGACATTCGCCACCGCCTCGTTGGCATCCATGGTCTTCGACTTACGCTTCATGATGTTCCTCATGCTCCCAGCGGATGTGGGCACAACCCATGGCTAAGAGGATGCGCGTCGAAGGGCACACTCGTCCGGAACGTGGGTCACAGACGGTTGTGATTCAGATCACAGGGGGGAATTTCCGGTAGCATGGTTGTAGGGATGGCTGGGAGCGACAACCCGATCCTGCTTTACGACGGCATTTGCGGCCTGTGCAACCGTTTTGTGCAGTTTGTCCTGAAACGTGACCGCAACGATCGATTCCGGTTTGCCGCGCTACAAAGCGAGTTCGCGCGGGCCATCCTGGGAAGGCATGGCGTGCGCGCCGCCGACCTGGATACGGTGTATCTGGTTCGTGATTTCCAACAGGCTGGCGAATCTTTGGTCAACCGTTCCGATGCGGCAGTCGCAGTTCTCTCCGAGTTGGGTGGGTTCTGGAGCTTGCTGTCAGTATTCATGCGCCTCACGCCGCGGCCACTTCGCGACTGGGGCTACAACGTGGTGGCGGGAAACCGTTATCGAATTTTCGGCAAGTATGATGTCTGTCCCTTGCCTGATCCCCGAGATCGCCACAAATTCCTCGATCAGTTGTGACCTGAGCCTGGGTTTGGTATAGATTTATGCCCGCACTCATCACTTGGTGACTGATATGAAAAGACTGTTCTTGTTGCTTCTGCTTGTGCCGTTCTGCGCCGCGCAGGCGACGCCATCCGCGAGCAACGTAACCCGCTACACGCTGATGCTGGCGGGCAATAAGGCGGGATACGAAACCGCGACGCGTAACGCTGACGGTAGCCTCGACCTTTACTACGAGTTCAATGATCGCGGTCGCGGGCCCAAGATCACCGAGCATCTGGTGCTCGACAAGAATGGCCTTCCGACGGAAATTCACAATAGCGGCAATGACTATCTCAAAGCTCCGGTCGAAGAACAATTCTCAGTAAAGAACGGAGTTGCGAGTTGGAAGAATCGCGCAGAGCAGGGTGAAAAGAAACTAACAGGGAAGGCTTTTTACATAAGCATCAGCGGCACCCCACAAGAGGGTGCGGTGCTAGCCAGAGCCATTCTCGGAAATGGGGGTCGTCTCCCGCTGCTGCCTTCAGGCGAAGCGTCGATCGAACATCGCAGCGATCTCAAGGTCAACGTCAATAACCAGACGCTCACCATGAGCCAGTACGCGATTAGCGGCCTCGACTTCGCTCCTGATCCTATTTGGCTCGACGAGAAAGGTGAGATGTTCGCTAGCGTCAGTGGCTGGTTCGTGGTCGTGCGTGAGGGATGGGAATCGACGGTTGACTCGTTGCAAAAAGCGCAAGATGATTTCGACAACCAGCGGATCGCGAATCTCGCAAGTTCGCTGGGCCATAAGCCTGGCGGCCCTCTCGCCTTCGTTCACGCGAACCTTTTCGACTCAACCACTGCCACCGTGGTTCCCAGCAGCACTGTCGTTATCGAGGGCAACAAAATTACCGCAGTTGGTGGCGACGGCAGTGTTCCGGTTCCCAAATCAGCCCAGGTGATCGACGCGACGAACAAGACTCTAATGCCTGGTCTCTGGGATATGCACGTTCACCTCGGACCCAACGATGGCTTGCTCCACATCGCGAGCGGCATCACGAGCGTCCGCGATCTGGGCAACGATATCGATCAACTGGGGAAGATGCGCGCGCGTTTTGATAATGGAACGGAGATCGGTCCGCGCGTGCTGATGGCAGGACTCATCGATGGCCGCGGGCCCTATGCGGGCCCGACCAAGATCAACGTCGATAGTGAGCAGGAGGCACGCGACAACATCGACCGCTTCGCCAAGCTCGGTTATGTCCAGATCAAGATCTACAGCTCAATCAAGCCGGAACTTGTCCCCAAAATCGCGGAGATAGCGCACGCCCACGGCCTGCGCGTCAGCGGACACGTTCCCGCTTTCATGAACGCAGAGCAATTCGTCAATGATGGCGCCGACGAGATCCAGCACATGAATTTCATCTTCCTGAATTTCATGTTTGACAAGGTGAAGGACACACGCACTCCCGCCCGCTTCACCGAAGTCGCAAGTCGTGGAGCCGACATTGATCCCGCATCGCCGCAAGTACAAAGCTTTATTCAATTGTTGCAGCAACACAAAACCGTCGTCGACCCCACGCTGGTTGTTTTTGAAGGCATGTTTGACGACCGGCCAGGCAAGATGTCCGCTGTCTATGCGGCTGTCGGCGATCGCTTGCCCGCCCAGATCCGTCGTGGATTCCTCTACGGAGGTCTCGAAGTTCCCGAGGGCATGGACCGACGTTATCAAGACTCGTTCCGGCAAATGCTCAAGATGACGAAAGCCCTTTACGACGCGGGAATTCCCCTTGTAGCCGGCACCGACTCGCTCGCGGGATTTACTCTGCCCCGCGAACTCGAACTGTATGAAGCCGCGGGGATTCCGTCTCCCAAGGTTCTGCAACTGGCAACTCTAGGCGCCGCCCGCGTTATGAAACAGGACCAGGAACGGGGAAGCATCGAAGTCGGCAAACTCGCCGATGTCATTCTCATTGACGGCAACCCCGCCGCCCACGTAGGCGACGTACGAAGGGTAAAAACCGTGGTGAAAGACGGTGTGGTCTATCAGACCGCCGATCTCGACCGCGCCGTCGGCGTGCGACCCGTCCGCTAGTTCCAACTTGCGCAGGAGAGTCGGCCGAGTTTCCGTCTCTCCTGCCCCTCCGTCGTAAATCACAGACCCGTTGTGACGAGTGAACGCTCGATCGTGACAGTTATCACTGAACGACCGTTCGGACTGCACGACAATCCCGCAACCTGATCGCGGAAGAAAACGCAAACCGCGCACAGGGAGGCCCGTCTGTTCATCCGCATCGGAGGTCTCCATGATGGGACGTTCGTTCCGCTCTTCTTTAATACTTGTGGCCGCGCTATTCCTGGCTTGCCCTCTATTCGCAGCTGATCCTCCAGCCACGGCTGACGGCGATCCGCTGATTCAACTTCTTACCAGCAAGGGCGTGATCACGCGCGACGAGGCCAAGACAATCAACGGCGTTCCCACCAGTCAGCAGCGCGATCGCTTGCTCACGCTGTTGCGTGACAAAGGCGTAATCTCATCGGACGAACTCTCTTCATTAACGGCGCCCGCCGCCTCCACCCAGGTTGCGAAAGCTCTAGTAGCTTCTACGACGCCGGTCGTTCCCGCGGCAGCTCCAGCTGCCATTCCTCCGCAGGAAACGAAGCCGAAGGGCCCCGTCGTCGTTTCCGCAGTCGCTCCGATGCGCGTGTTACCTGTCGATCCACCGGTTAAAGACGGGCTGATCCCCGGCTTCAAGGTCGGCCCCGTGAAGGTCACTCCTTTTGGCTTTATCAAGGCGACCGCCGTGCACGATACGAGTTCTCCCAACGGAGATGATTTTCCTTTCCCTGGAATCTTTCTGAATTCGAGTTCGCTCTTCAGTACCGGTCCAACGACAAATTCGTCTTTCCATATCAAAGCGCGTTCCACTCGTTTGGGAAGCAATTTCGAGTGGCCCGACATGTCGCCGAAGTTGACCTTAACCGGCAAAGTGGAGATGGATTTCGAAGGCAACTTCAGTGAAGTGGATAACGCTGATATATCTTCGATCCGCAACCCCGGCCCACGCCTGCGCCTCGCCTACGTGCGTGCCGACTATGCCGCCAGCGAGAAGTCGGATGTCTTCTTCGAAGCCGGGCAGGACTGGACTCTGTTCGGATCAACCGCTCTGCCCAACATTCTGGAAACAACTTTCCTGGGAGCATTCTCTGGAGACATTTGGGAACGCGCGCCGCAATTCCGTTTCGGCCTGGTGCAGAAGTTAGGTGGATCACGCAACGTCAAGCTCTCACCCGAATTCGCCCTCATGATGCCGAGCACGGGGCAAATCTACAAGCTCAACAACACGCTTGGAGGTTTCGAGGCGCAAATCGGGGAAGGGGAGCGGCAGGGCGCAGACTCCGGGCGTCCCGAACTCGAAGCACGTGCAGTCTTGCAATTCCAGCTCGATAAGGCGCCGGGAGTGGCTCCCGCGCAACTGCTTTGGTCTGGATACGAAGCCCGCCGTACCGCCATCACCACCAGCGGCAATCTCGCTTCGTCTTCAACTTTGCCGCCGGACGTTCTGACGCAGTATCCCGCGGGTTTTACCAACAGCAGCAATCTTTATGGAAACCAACTTGGAGTACAACTGCCAACCCGGTGGTTCACTCTGGTTGCTAGCGCCTATCGCGGCGCGGATATGCGCTTCATGCTCGCCGGTCAACTAAATACTTTTTACACCGACACCGAAGGGCTCTTCAATGTGCAGACGGTTCAGACCGTCGACAACGTGGGCGTCGCCGGCGCACAGCAGCTTGGCTGCACGGTCAGAATTCTGGCCAACAACACCTGCACCAGTTCAGGCGGTGTTTGGCAGATTGCCCGCCAGCGCCCGGTCGGCGCGTTCGGAGGATTCGTAAATCTTGGGCTGCCTTTGTCTCGCTGGTTTAATGCCGATCCCAAGGGCCACAACGCCGGCTGGCAACTCTACCTGCACGCTGGCAAAGATCAGGTCGTACATCGCGATATTCAGAAGGCCCTGGGCATCGGTTGTACCAGTGCGGATGCCGCGACTGCCTGCAACGGGGGCATCCCGCTCTCGCAGTCGAGGTTCACCGCCGTCACTCTGTACTACAAACTTAACTCTTGGGCTACGTTTGCCTTCGAGCAGTCACAGTACAAAACCCTCGCGACTCCGGACGTAGGGGGGCTCTACACCATTGCCGGGAAGCCCTCAAATTCCTGGAAAGACAACCGCACAGAATTCGGGCCGATCTTCAGCTTCTAAGCCGATCGTTTGTTGTTCGAACTATGTTGGCGCAAATGATAGGATGCCCGTCGCAACTAGATCGACGGCCGCTGGAAAGCGTAATTCAAGGGGACGCCCCGCAGGGCTTCCCTTCAAAGGAAGGAACGCCCATGAACGCCCTGCCCCAGGAAATGCAGCGATACGAGGCCAGCCAGACCGAGTGGGATCGCGTCGCGGCCAGCAAGGAATTCAAGGATTTGATGGCGACCAAGAAGATCTTCATCGTCCCCGCGTTTGTCTTTTTCATTGTCTATTATTTCGCCTTGCCCATTCTCGTGGGATACGCGCCGGCGTTCATGTCCACCAAAGTGATTGGCAACGTGAACCTCGCTTACCTCTTCGCGCTCTCCCAATTCTTCATGGCTTGGACGATCGCATGGCTCTACGTGAAAGCCGCTGGCGACTTCGACAAACTGGCCAAGGACATCATCGAGAAGGCCGAGAATCGGAAAGGCGCTTAACTATGTCAACGCCACTGGTCATGTTCGTGGGATTTATTGCCATCACGCTTGGCATTACTTATTGGGCGTCGAAACGATCGAGCGGAAGTAGCGCTTTCTTCGCCGCTGGACGCCGCATCACCGCATGGCAGAACGGGATCGCGGTCGCTGGCGACTACATGAGCGCCGCATCGTTCCTAGGCATCGCTGGCATCATCGCTTTCCAGGGATACGACGGCTTCCTCTTCTCCGTCGGATGGCTGGTGGCTTATCTAACGGTGCTGCTCGTGATCGCCGAGCCACTACGCAACGCCGGCAAGTACACCATGGCCGACGTTCTGGCCTATCGTCTCCGTCCTCGTCCGGTGCGTGCCATGGCTTCGCTCAGCACGCTCACCGTCAGCACGTTTTACATGATCGCGCAGATGGTCGGTGCGGGCGCGCTGGTGACGCTCCTGTTGAAGGACTCTGGCATCAGCTACCAGACGGCCGTGATTGGCGTCGGCGTATTGATGATCGTTTACGTCGTGTTTGGAGGTATGCTCGCAACCACCTGGGTGCAGATCATCAAGGCCATCCTGCTGATCGCAGGTACGGTATTGCTCAGCATTCTCGTGCTTGCCCATTTCCATTTCAGCTTCGCGGCGTTCTTCGATGCCGTCGGCCATGTCACCTATCATGACAAGGGACAAGTCGTCGTCAAAGACTTCCTGCAACCGGGCTTGCGCTACAAGCCGCCATACGGGCCACTCGACCTGATCTCCCTCGGTATGGCGCTTATCCTGGGCACCGCGGGACTGCCGCATATCCTGGTCCGCTTCTACACCGTTCCTGACGCCAAGACGGCCCGCCACAGCGTGGTTTGGGCCATGGTGCTGATCGGCAGCTTCTACATCATGACGACGTTTCTGGGCTTCGGCGCCGCCACCATCGTGGGACGTGACTTCATCTCAACTCATGGCGGCACCAACATGAGCGCGCCCTTGCTTGCGCAAAGCCTGGCTGGAGACGTCTTCTTCGCGTTCATCTCCGCCATCGCCTTCGCGACGATTCTTGCCGTGGTGGCCGGACTGACCATCAGCGCCTCCACTTCTTTCGCGCACGACTTCTGGACCAACGTCATCCACAAAGGAGTCGAGCGCAAAGCGGGCGAGGAAGTGATGGTCGCGCGCATCTCGGCGTTCGTGGTGGGAGCCATCGCGATCTTCATCGCGATTCTGCTCGGACCCACGGCAAACGTAGCCTTTCTGGTGGCTCTCGCCTTCGCAGTCGCGGCATCGGCCAACTTGCCGGTGATCGTGCTCTCCATCTTCTGGCGGCGATTCAACACCGCTGGCGCAGTCACGGGACTCGCCACCGGCCTTGTTGCTTCGATCGGATTAATTCTGGTGAGTCCGAGCCTCATGGCTGTCGATCCGCCGACCGTGGTCGGCGCGGCGCGGCACCTGATTCAAGCGAAAGCCTGGTTCCCACTCGAGAATCCCGGCATCCTCAGTATTCCACTCGGATTTCTCGGCGCGTTTGTCGGCACCATGCTGAGTCACGAGCCAACATCACAACATAAGTTCAACGAGCTGCTGGTTCGTTCAAACACAGGCTTAGGAGCCGAAAGGGCTGGGGCCGCTTAGTGTGGGGCCGCTTCAGTTGACGGTACTGCGTCCCCGAGACATTCTTCGCCGCGCGCAGTAAAATCGCCTGCGGCGAACCAAAATTCAGAGGTGAGGCTCATGGCAGAAGCGACCGTGCCCGGCGTCAACATCGATTCCGTCCTTCACGAAGACCGCAAGTTCGAATGTCCCCCGGAGTTCGCAAAGCAAGCGCACATCAAAAGCCTCGAGGACTACGAACGCCTTTACCGCGAATCGATTGAGCAGCCCGACAAGTTCTGGTCGCGCATCGCCAGCGAACTGCACTGGTTCAAGAAGTGGGACAAGGTTCTCGACTGGAATTGCCCGTGGGCCAAATGGTTCGTCGGCGGGCAAATCAATCTTTCCTACAACTGTCTCGATCGTCACGTGCAGACCTGGCGCAAGAACAAAGCCGCGCTCATTTGGGAAAGTGAACCTGGCGAGATTCGTACCTTCACCTACCAGCAGCTGCATCGTGAAGTGCAGAAGTTTGCTAACGTCCTCAAATCGCTTGGCGTGAAGAAAGGTGACAGGGTCGCGATCTACATGGGTATGACGCCTGAACTCCCGATCGCCATGCTGGCCTGCGCCCGAATCGGCGCGCCGCATACCATCGTCTTTGGGGGATTCTCCTCCAACGCGCTCATCGATCGTATTCATGACTCGCAAGCTGTCGCGGTCGTCACGCAAGATGGCTCCTATCGTCGTGGCTCGGAAGTGAAATTGTTTCCTGCAGTCGAAGAGGCGCTCAAATCCTGCCCTTCGGTCAAGCACGTTGTCGTCTACAAACGCACCGGCAGCCACATCGATCTGAAAACTGGACGCGATCACTGGTGGCACGACCTGATGGCCACGGCCTCTGATGAATGTCCCGCCGAACCGCTCGACTCCGAGCATCCGCTTTACATTCTTTATACTTCAGGCACAACCGGAAAACCGAAAGGCGTTGTACATACAACGGGTGGCTACTCAGTGGGAACTTATCTCACGACGAAGTGGGTTTTCGACCTGAAGGAAGAAGACACCTACTGGTGTACGGCCGACATCGGGTGGGTCACTGGACACAGTTACATCGTCTACGGCCCTTTGCAAAACGGCGCGACTAGCCTGATGTATGAAGGCGCTCCCAACTTCCCGCAACCCGACCGCTTCTGGGACATTATCGACCGCCATCAGGTCAACGTTTTCTATACCGCCCCTACGGCGATTCGCACGTTCATCAAATGGGGCGACGAGTGGCCGAAGAAACACAAGATGTCGAGCCTGCGCCTGTTGGGAACGGTGGGCGAGCCCATCAATCCCGAAGCCTGGATGTGGTACCGCGAAGTCATCGGCCATGACAAATGCCCTATCGTCGATACATGGTGGCAGACCGAAACCGGACACATCATGATCGCTCCCATTCCCGGCGCAATCGCCACCAAGCCCGGATCGGCTACTCGGCCTGTCCCTGGTGTGGTTCCCGAAATTGTCACCATGGAAGGCAATCCTGTGCCCGACGGTTCCGGTGGTTTTCTCATCATTCGTCAACCTTGGCCCGGGATGTTGCGCACCGTCTACGGAGATCCTGACCGCTATGTCCGCCAATACTGGTCGCAGATTCCTGGTGCGTATTTCACCGGAGACGGCGCTCGCAAAGATAAAGACGGCTACTTCTGGATCATGGGCCGCGTCGATGATGTGCTCAACGTCTCGGGACACAGGTTGAGCACCATGGAAGTGGAATCAGCCCTCGTCGCTCATGAAGCTGTTGCCGAAGCCGCAGTCGTTGGACGTCCCGACGAACTCAAGGGCCAGGCGATCTCTGCGTTTGTCACCCTTGAGCAGGGCAGAAAACCGACTCCTGAACTGAAAGAAGAATTGCGCCGCTGGGTCGCTAAAGAAATCGGTTCACTCGCCAAGCCCGACGACATCCGCTTCACTGACATGTTGCCGAAAACGAGAAGCGGCAAAATCATGCGCCGTCTATTGCGGGAATTAGCGACAAACGGCGACGTGAAAGGCGATACCACCACGCTCGAAGATTTCGGCGTCATTGCGAAACTCAAAGAAAGCGACGAAGTCTAGTAGCGCCGGCGTCCCGCCGGCCACGAAGTTCATTGTCATTCCGAGCGCAGCGAGGAATCTGCAGTTATTTGTTGTGCCCGCCATTCACATCCCCCTGTGACCGCCATCACTGCGGTCGGGTTGTCGCCGGACGAAAATCCCAACACCTGTCCGTTGGAGGAGCTCCCTCATGAGCAGCCCTGCAATCACCGACCAGAAAATCTCTAACCTGTTGGCCATCGACGAAGAGTACGCAGCCCCAGCCATTGTCGCGTCGAACTGTCGCCAACAAAAATTCGCCGAAGACTACCAGCGGTCGATTCAGGATCCGGAAGCCTTCTGGGGGGA
>Ga0210405_10005727_pt1 | contig 11259 bp, 9 predicted proteins | sample IncBWH11MmetaG_FD_155492 | JGI IMG/M metagenome (GOLD analysis project Ga0210405, IMG submission 155492) | Forest soil microbial communities from Barre Woods Harvard Forest LTER site, Petersham, Massachusetts, United States - Inc-BW-H-11-M | ecosystem: Environmental > Terrestrial > Soil >... | reverse complement strand
TGCCGATGGTGTCTGCAAAATCAGATCGCTCGTTTTTGGACGCGATGCTTGCGCGACAGAAAGAAGCGGTTCGGGGATTGAATGTTTACGTGGATCACATTAGTAAACGGACACCCATGCACCCGGAGCCCGTCGCGGCGGCTTTGAGTGAGGCTGCGGCTCCTGATGCAATCTTTACGGCCGACACTGGGATGTGCAACGTCTGGTCTTCGCGGTATATCCGTCCAACGAAAGACCGCCGGCTGATCGGGTCTTTCACGCACGGCTCCATGGCAAACGCACTTCCCCAGTCCATTGGCGCTCAATTCGCCTATCCCGGAAGACAGGTCGTCGCAATGTGCGGTGACGGCGGATTTGCCATGAGCTTGGGAGATATATTGACGATTACGCAATACAACCTGCCCATCAAGCTCATGGTGTTTAACAACGGCGCACTTGGAATGGTGAAAGTCGAGATGGAGGTGGCGGGCCTTCCCGACTATCAAACGGACTTGAAGAATCCGAACTTTGCAAAACTCGCCGAGGCCATCGGAATCATGGGAGTAAGAATCGAAAACCCGGCGGATGTCTCGTCGGGAATCAAGAAGGCGCTTCAGCATTCTGGTCCTGCGTTAATTGATGTAGTGACCGATCCCAATGCGCTTTCCATCCCTTCCCATGTGGTGCCGGAAATGGCGGTGGGGTTCGGTCTGGCCATGGGGAAACTGGTGCTGGGCGGCCATATTGATGAGGTGCTGGACACGATCGAGAACAACATTCGCCATATGGGCGGGGCGTTGGAGGCGATTTAGATCGGCATTCGATAAAAACGTAGCCGGTTCGCTGAGGTTTCCATAGGAATTGTCGCGGTTGTCTTCGTGGTGGTGTGCCCGGAGAAAGAACTTTGACCGCTCGCGGCAAGAGTGAATTGAGGCACAAATGGTTTCCTCACGGGTTAAGAACGGCCACCGAGGAGGGAGTTGTGAGAATGGTTTGCTTACGCGTTCTGTGTTTATTGTTAATAACGCCAATCTCTATGTGGGCTCAGAACGATCCTCAGAAACCGGATTCCTCGGCAAACAACTCGGATGCTGCCGGCGAACTGGGAGCGCTTCGCGAATCCCTCTCGCAAACTCAGAGGCAGGTGGCTTCGCAACAAGAGGAGATTGAAGCCCTAAAGCATTTATTGAGGGCCAGGCAGTCCGCCTCGGCCGGCGCGCAGCAAGAAGCACTGGAGGCGTCCAACGCGGACCCGACTCAACCGATTTTTCCGTCCGCGGGCAGTTATACTGGCGGGAATTTTGGCATTCAGCCGGCGGCCCAAGGAGAAGGACAGAAAGAATCGCCGCTGTCCTTCAAGATTGGCTCGGCAACATTTACGCCCGGTGGGTTCGTAGACATTGAAAATATCTTCCGCACCACCAATACGCAGAACAACATCGCCACGAACTTCGCCGCGATTCCGTTTAGCAACACGGCGCAGGGTAACCTTACCGAGTATCGTCTCACAGGACAGTTTTCCCGCTTTGACATAACCGTCCGAGACAAATTCGGCGCCAATGATATGACCGGCTATTGCGAAGCGGACTTCAGCGGCAATGACGCAACGAACGTGTATCAGACCGTGAATGGCCACACACTTCGTGTACGACTCTGCTTCCTGAACTTGAAACGTGGCAAGTGGGAGGTTCTGGGCGGACAAACATGGAGTTGGCTAACCCCCAATCGCAAAGGGGTCGGTGGAATGCCCGCCGATGATCTGTGGATCACCTACAACGAAGACCAGAATATCGCGGCCGGGTTTCCGTACACCCGCGCTGCGGAGTTCCGCGTGGCATATCATCTCAACGATCACTGGGCGATGGGGCTTGGCATTGAGGACCCCAATCAGTTCATCGGCGGGTTCGTTGCCCTACCGACGGCATTTAGCACGACACTTGGTCCCCAGTTTGACAACGGGGCCCAAATAGGCGCCCCCAATCTTTTTCCGGATATCCTTCCAAAAATTGCTTACGACACAGAAATTGGAAGCAGACATTTCCACCTAGAAGCTGTCGGCCTGGTTACGGGAGCGAGGTCCACCGTGGTGCCGATCGGGAGAACAACATTCAACCCGCATTCGGCCGTGGGTGGGGGCGGGCAGATATCCACGAACTTCCAATTGACCCGAAGCCTTACTTTCCTGGCTGTTGGATTTTGGAGCGACGGCGGCGCGCGCTATCTAGTGGCGGACGGACCGCAATTGGTTGTTCGCCCGAACGCCGCGGGAACCGACGTGAGCCCTTCCATGGTGCACGCCGGAGCCGGAACGGCTGGCTTTGAATGGAACGCGAATCAAAAAACCACGCTCGCCGTCTATTACGGAGCAGATTATTTCGGGCGCAATTTTTTCCCGGACACTACGAACACCGCCCATCCGGGCACGATCATTGGATATGGCGGGCCTGGTTCACCGAACACCAACAACCGGACCATTCAGCAAGCGACGATGGATTGGATTCAGATCTTCTGGAAGAATCCAAAGTACGGAGCACTGCAGTATTACACTCAGTATTCTTACCTGACTCGTGCTCCATGGTTCGTGGCTGCAGGCGCGCCTAAGAACGCGCATCTCAGCATGGTGTACGCAGGTATCCGTTACGTCTTACCTTCAGCGCTCGATTTCGACGGCTACAAATGACGGGTCCCTTGCAAAATCGGTCTCATCGTTTGAAAAGAGTATCGGAGACGCCAACCGAACTTCACGAGAACACAAAGGGGGCGGGCACACGCCATAGATGTTCGTCGCGTCTTTTCGAGCTAAGCTAGGAACGGCGCATAGACCCGGAGCGCATGAGATCGACCGGAAAAACTCGCATCGTGGTCAGCAAGGTCGCCGGCATCGGTGTATTGATTGCCGGCTTCCTGCTCGCTGCAACACTTTGTTTCGGCGGGCCGGCGGATCCTTCCCAGATTCCCAGCATATTCAGACCGCAGTCGACACCCGCGGATTCGATCTTTCGGTTGTCGATATTGGTGCTGACAATTACGGGTGCGATTTTTGCGGTTGTCTTCAGCTTGCTTGTCTATGCCATTTCCAAGTATCGCAGGCGCGGCGATGATGACGGTCGCGAGCCGCCGCAAGTTTACGGCAGCAATCAGGTGGAACTTGCCTGGACGGTGATTCCTGTCCTGATCGTGCTTGTGCTGTTCCTCGTCACAGCAAGGGTGATCCATTCAATCCAGGATGCTCCTCAGCCGCCCGGTGCAATTGAAGTCATCGCCATCGGCCACCAGTTCTGGTGGGAGTTCCGTTATCCCGCTCTGGGCGTGGTCACGGCCAATGAACTGCATGTACCTGTGAGCAATCCGTCGCATCCCACACCGACTTTTATGACCCTGAGTTCGGCGGATACGGACCACAGCTTCTGGGTGCCGCGTCTTGCCGGAAAAACGGATTTGATTCCAAACCGCATCAACCACATGTGGATCGATCCTCATGAAACGGGAATGTATCTGGGCCAATGCGCCCAGTACTGCGGCACACAGCACGCCAAGATGCTGCTGCGCGTATATGTTGATTCGCCCGAACAGTTTGACCGGTGGGTTCAGGAAGAAAAAAGGCCTGCCGTTATTACCAATTCGGTGGAGCAAGGCCGACAGGTGTTTGAAACCACGGCCTGTGTGAACTGTCACGCCATCTCGGGAACAGTGGCGGACGGGCGATTCGGTCCGGACCTTACTCATCTTATGAGCCGAAACACGATCGCTTCGGGCGCAGCTCCAAATACTCCCGAACAACTCAAGCTGTGGATCCGGAATCCCGACGCAATCAAACCAGGCTCGTTGATGCCTGCAATGCAGCTGAGCGAAAAAGATCTCGACGCGCTTACCGCGTACCTCGAGACACTTCGATGAGAAGAGAGACGAGAAGAGAATAGCGATGGCCTCTGAAACAATTGCGATCACGGGAGCGGCCGGGATCACGCGTCCCATCAGCGAACGGCTTCACGATTGGATCGTCACCGTCGATCACAAGAAGCTGGGGATTCTTTACATCGTCTACTCGCTCGTATTTCTCATAATTGGCGGTATCGAAGCCACCATCATTCGAATACAGCTGATCGTTCCGCACAATCAGTTCGTTTCTCCTCAAGTTTTCAACCGCATGATGACGATGCATGGCACCACGATGATCTTTTTTGTGGCCATGCCTATCCTGTTTGGGTTCGGAACGTATTTGATTCCCTTGATGATTGGCGCCAGGGACATGGCCTTTCCACGGCTGAACGCTTTCAGTTTTTGGATGACTGCGTTTGGAGGGCTGCTTCTCTACTTCAGTTTCATCGGCGGCAATGGGCTTTACGGCGCCGGGAATGCTCCCGATGTTGGATGGTGGGCTTATGCGCCACTCACTTCTCGCGCATTCTCAGTCGGGCACAGTACCGATTTCTGGACGCTGGCCTTGCTCGTGTCGGGTGTTGGCAGCATCGGTACCGCTGTGAATTTCATATCCACGATTTTGTGCATGCGCTGCCCTGGAATGACTCTTGGAAAAATGCCGCTTCTGGCGTGGCTGAACCTCGTAATGGGCGGGATGGTCATTCTGGCCGTATCGCCGCTCACCGCAGCTCAGGCGATGCTATGCATTGACCGTTATCTCGGCGGGCACTTCTTTGACACGCAGGCGGGAGGGTCAGCAGTTCTTTGGATGCACTTCTTCTGGATTTTTGGCCATCCGGAGGTTTACGTCCTGATCATTCCCGCGTTCGCTTTTCTATCGGAAATTGTCCCTGTTTTCTCGCGCAAACCGATATTCGGGTATCCAGTGATGGTGGCGGCGACGGTTTGTATCGGCTTCGTGAGCCTCAGTGTCTGGGCTCACCACATGTTTACAGTCGGGATGAATTCCTATGCGAACAGTTTCTTCACCATCACTACGATGGCGGTTGGCGTTCCCACCGGAATTAAGATCTTCAATTGGCTGGGGACAATGTGGGGAGGGAAGATTCAGTTTCGGGCTCCGATGCTTTTCTGTATTGGCTTTCTGTTCCAATTCCTGATCGCTGGCCTTACGGGAATCATGCTGGGCGCATCCCCGTTCAACTGGCAACTCAGCGGCTCCTATTTTGTGGTCGCGCATTTTCATTACGTCATCGTCGGAGGAATTCTATTTGCGCTCTTCGGAGCCTTTTACTTCTGGTTCCCGAAAATGAGCGGCCGGATGTATGACGAAGTTCTTGCCAAATGCCACTTCTGGCTTTTTTTAGTCGGTTTTCATATGACTTTCGACTTCATGCACATTCCGGGAATCTTGGGTATGCCGCGGCGGATCTACACGTACGAACCGGGGCGTGGATGGGAAATCTGGAACCTGATCGTCACAATCGGCGTGGTCTTTCAAGCAGCCGGGGTGCTGTTACTCGTTGTGAACCTGCTCTGGTCACTTTGGAAGGGCGAGCCTGCCGGAAACGATCCGTGGGATGCGTGGACGCTCGAGTGGTCCACAACTTCACCTCCGCCAGATTACAATTTCGCGACGATTCCGGTTGTACATAGCCGGCGTCCGCTTTGGGACCTCAAGCACCCAGAGGATCCGGATTGGAAGTATGAATAGAGGAGAACGCGATTGAGCTCCGCAGTGGTTGCACCAACAAGGACTGAGCCTGAGTGGATTCTTCCCTCGCGCGGGCGAGTGGGGATGATTTCACTGATTGTCGCTGAATGCGCGATCTTCACGATTTTCGTGGTCGCGTACATTTTTTATATCGGAAAGAGCCTGTCCGGGCCTATGCCAAAAGACGTGCTCGAAACTCCCATCTTCAACACCATCTGCCTGCTCTCGAGCAGTCTGACGATTCATCTGGCCGTGAGAGCGCTGCGTAGTGCAAGAGTTAACGCGTTTGGATTATGGTGGTTCGTCACGATGGTCCTCGGCACTATTTTTCTGGTCGGAACAGGTCGCGAATGGCAGCACCTGATTTTCGACAAAGGACTGACCATCAGTACGAACCTCTTTGGCACGACGTATTACTCGCTCGTGGGCCTGCACGCTTTTCACGTCACCGTGGGATTGATCGGGATTGTGCTTGCCATGATTTTTACGCTGTTAGGCAAGGTGGAGCCGGTTCACAGCGAGCGCGTCGACGTTTTTTCGATGTATTGGCATTTCGTTGATGTGGTCTGGGTCGTCGTTTTCACGGTTGTTTACATCATCGGGCGCTGAAGGAAGCAGAGTCATATGGATTCCTATAATTCACGAACAGAAGCAACTGACGCCGCGCCAAGCACGATCATACTGCCCGCGCCAACGGCTTGGCCCATCATTCTTGCGTTCGGCATCACGCTGCTGTTTGCAGGCCTGGTCACGAACGTTTCACTCAGCATTCTCGGCGCGATCTTGGCTGTGACCGCGTGTGTTGGCTGGTTCCGTGACGTTCTCCCTGAAGAGAAAGAGGAAACGATTCGAGTCACTGCGGAGGTTCCCGTCTTCGCTACTACCCGGCGCGAAGTCGAACGGCTCGCGATCGCACCAGAGCTCTCCCGCGCGCTGCTTCCACTGGAAACGTATCCAGTTTCAGCAGGAATCAAGGGTGGCCTCGCTGGAAGCGTGGCAATGGCCGTACTCGCGTGCCTGTACGGATTGCTCAAACAAGGAAGCATCTGGTATCCGATCAATCTGCTGGCAGCGACCGCCTATTCTGAATTCCTCCGGTTCGGAACAGCGTCGCTCGATACTTTCCATTTGAGTAGCTTTTCGATTGCGGTCGTCATCCACCTGCTCACGTCTCTGTTGGTCGGGCTTCTGTATGGAGCCATGCTGCCGATGTTTCCCCGCCGCCCAATTCTTTTGGGAGGAATCATCGCTCCGATTCTTTGGACCGGCTTGCTCTACAGCATACTTGAGCTCATAAACCCCTTGTTGAACAAGCATATCGACTGGCTGTGGTTCATCGCTTCGCAGTTTGCTTTCGGCATCGTCGCCGGATTGGTGGTTATGCGCCAGGAGCGCGTGCCAACTGAACAGTTCGTGCCGTTTTCAATCCGTGCGGGCATTGAGGCTCCGGGAATGACAAGGGAAAAGCCTGGGCCGGGTGGAGCAAAATGAGGTTCCGACATCTCGTCCTCGGAATTGCGAGCCTCTCTGCTTTTGCTTTGTCCGGGTGTAGTGGCGTACCCAGGGGGGCGTCCACAATCGAAGTTCCGATCGTTCCGAGCGACATTTCAGATTTCAAGATTCTCTTTGCACAGAACTGCTCGGGTTGCCACGGCTCAGAAGGTAAAGGTGGAGCTGCCATTGCTCTTGCCGATCCGGTGTACCTCGCGGTTGCAGGCGACGCAGTAGTTCGGCGCGCGGCGGCGAACGGAATCTCAGGAACGGTGATGCCTGCTTTCGCACAGAGCGCCGGTGGAATGCTCACCAGCAAACAGATCGACTTGATCGTCGGCGGTATTCGCGCACGCTGGTCGAAGCCGGATGTTTTACGCGGCACGAATCCGCCTCCATATTCTTCGCCTGAACCGGGCAATTCTTCGCGCGGATCGGAAGTGTACGCCAACTACTGTTCTTCCTGTCATGGTGCTGGAGGCCGGGGCGGAGAGAAGGCGAGCTCGATCGTGGATGGGTCATTTCTTGCTCTACTGAATGATCAAGAACTCCGGACGATTGTGATCGTAGGCCGTCCTGAACTCGGGGCTCCCGACTGGCGAAATAACGTGCCAGGGAAGCCGATGTCCTCACAGGATGTCTCTGATGTTGTAGCCTGGCTCGCCTCCCAGCGGCTGAAATTCCCCGGTCAACCCTATCCGAGTGTCGCAAAAACAGCAGGAGAATCTCGATGACGCTCCCAGGCGGCTTTACCAGACGCGACGTGCTGATGAAGATCGGAATCCTCCTCAATGGAATCGTCGCCGCTATTCTTGCCGTTCCGATCGTGCGCTACCTTTTCTCTCCTGTTGCGCGCGGACGTAAGGGCGGCTATGAGTCGTGGGTCCCGCTTGGCAACCTCGAACAGTTCCCTTCCGGCCAGACTCGCCTCGCCACATATCGCAATCCGGTCGTGAATCCAACCGATGGGGATACCGCGGATATCGCCTGCTGGGTTCGCAATGTGGACGGGCAAAACTTCCAGGTCTTCGCAATCAACTGCGCGCATCTAGGATGTCCGGTTCGCTGGTTTCCGCAATCGAGCCTGTTTATGTGCCCGTGTCATGGTGGCGCTTACTATCAAGACGGTTCCCGCGCTTCCGGCCCTCCGGAACGTGGATTATTTCAATACCACTATAGGATCGAAAGTGGACGGCTGTTCATCAATGCGGGCGAAATGCCTACGCCCGGCAATCCCACTGCTTCAAATATCGTCACCGAGATAAGGCCATGCGCCTGATCGAATCCATTGGCGAGTGGCTGGATGCGCGCCTTCAGATTGGCACGTCCCTCCGCGAGACGATGGAGCATCGAATACCTCGCGAGACCTCCAGCTGGTTTTACGTATTTGGCAGTGCTGCCTTCGTCGTGTTCATGCTTCAAATTGTTACCGGCATCATGCTGGCGTTTATTTATGTGCCCTCTGCCGGAGAGGCTTGGAATAGCCTCCAGACTCTAAATCACAACGTCTCGCTCGGTTGGTACATTCGCGCCCTTCACGGTTGGGGCTCGAATTTCATGGTCGCCATTGTCCTGATTCATATGGTCCAGGTTTTCCTCTTTGGCGCGTACAAATACCCGCGAGAACTTACCTGGATCGTTGGCGTTTTCCTTTTGATCGTCACTCTCGGTATGGCTTTCACAGGGCAAGTGTTGAGATTCGATCAGGACGCGTACTGGGGCCTTGGGATTGGTGCTTCGATCGCGAGTCGCGTCCCCGTGATTGGCCCCTGGGTCGTCAACCTGATGCTGGGCGGCCCGATCATTGCAGGTGCAACTCTGTCGCGATTTTTTGCATTGCACGTGTTTGCTATTCCCGGACTCCTCATCGCTTTCGTATCCATTCATCTCTTGATGGTTTTGAAACTCGGAATCAACGAGTGGCCTATGCCCGGGCGCGTAGTTCGCAAGGCTACCTATATCAAGGAGTATCACGCACTCACAAAAGCTGACGGGATTCCCTTCGTTCCCGACGCGATCTGGAAGGACATGTTTTTTGCCGCTTTCATTTTGCTTTCGATCGGCGTCTGCGCTGCATGGTTCGGGCCATTCGGCCCATCGGGCCCGCCCGATCCAACAATTATTCAAACCTCGCCGCGCCCCGATCTCTTCTTCCTGTGGCTTTATGCAGTTCTCTCGTTCTTGCCGCCTTCTATGGAAACGCCCGCTCTGCTCATCGGACCGGTTGTCGCAATTCTGGCGCTGATTCTCCTGCCATTTCTTTTCGGCGAAGGTGAGAAGAGTTGGCGGCGCAGGCCAGTCGCGGTGCTCACGATTCTGTTGGTGGCGGTTGCGTTGGCAACATTCACGCATCTGGCTCAACATACGCCGTGGAGTCCTATCATGGACGCGTGGAGCGGTGACCCGATCCCGCCTGAATTTCTCCACAGCCGCTCGGCTCTCGAGCGGCAAGGCGCTCTTGTGTTTCAGGTGAAACAGTGCCACAACTGCCATTCGCTCGGCGACCAAGGCGGAAAGCGTGGCCCGGCTCTGGACGCTGTGGCGGTGAGACTGACGCAAGATCAGCTCATCCGGCAGGTGATCCAAGGGGGCGGGAACATGCCTGCGTACGGCAAGAACCTGAGCCCGGCGGAGACCACAGCACTGGTCGCTTTCCTCGAGACCTTGCATCCCGCTGGACAACAGCCTGCGCGAAACGCCTCGCGTGCCCTCGCAATCGAACCGGGTACGGCTGCACCGTCTGCGGGCCATCAATGAAATTGCCATGACCTCTGACGCCCAAGCCATTTTGCAATCATGGTCCCCTCCACTCGGCGTCAATATCGCTCTGGGCCTCGCCACCGTTGTCTACTTACGGGGTTGGCTGCGTTTACATGCCACGTTTCCGAAGCTCCTTTCGGCGTGGAGGATTGCTGCATTTCTTACGGGAATCATTTCAATTTGGATCGCCATCGGCTCCCCTTTGGCTGCGTTTGACGATGTGTCCCTTACCGTTCACATGGTGCAGCATCTCTTGCTCATGGCTATCGCTCCTCTCTTGATCCTGCTTGGGGCTCCAGCACTGCCGCTTCTTCAAGGACTTCCGCAGTTGATCGCTCGAGGAGTCATAGGACCATTTCTCAGATGGACTCCAGTTAGAAGGTTCGGACATCTGATCACAAATCCCGCGATTTGTTGGCTTGCGGCCACTCTTGCGTTGATCGCATGGCACGTTCCTACAGTGTTTGAAGCGGCGTTGCACAATGACTGGCTGCACAATTTGGAGCACGCCTGCTTTTTAAGCGCTGGGCTCTTGTTTTGGTGGCCCGTAGTCCAGCCGTGGCCGAGCACCGCACGCTGGCCTCGGTGGTCCGTGCCTTTGTATCTTTTCGCGGCCACATTGCCCTGTGATGCGCTCTCTGGTTTTCTCGCCTTCTGCGATCGCGTCGTCTACGCCTCTTACATCTCCGCACCTCGGCTTCTCAATATTCCGCCGCTCGAAGATCAGCAACTCGCCGCATCCCTGATGTGGATCTGCGTAACGATCATCCTCCTCGTGCCAGCAGTCATCGTCACAATGCAAATACTTTCGCCTAAGAATTCGCGTTTGGCGGAGACGACGTGGGCCGAGACAAGCGGAATCAAGACTCAGCCTCGCCATAAAGATGAGAATTGCCCAGAGATGACGCCCGAACCCTCGATTGCGGTCGTGCCTTAGGGTCTGAATAAAACAACAACGCTGAAGGTGCCTCGGATGAGTTTAGGAAAAATCGCTGTTTTGGGCTGCTGAGTCAGCAATTGTGTCACACGGAAAACCGAGATCGCAATGAGCGAACAACTCTTGCCGCAAGCACAAACACAAGATCGAGAAACTGGACAGCCTTCGGCTCTCGAGATCCGCATTGAGAACCTCTACAAATCATTCGGCAGCCGTTGCGTGCTTGACGGAATCACCTTGGATGTACATCGCGGTGAGATGATCGCCATCGTGGGAGGATCGGGAGATGGCAAGTCCACTTTGTTGCGGCATATCATTGGTCTCGATAAGCCCGACCGGGGACGTGTTCTCGTCGCAAACCATGAAACTGACGGATCCCCCCTCGTCAATCTAGCCAATCTAAATGCCGCGCGGATGGAAAGCCTTGAACGGCACTGGGCAGTTGTATTTCAGACCAATGCGCTGCTCTCGGGAAGGACGGTGGGCTACAACATCG
>Ga0210405_10005723_pt1 | contig 11261 bp, 8 predicted proteins | sample IncBWH11MmetaG_FD_155492 | JGI IMG/M metagenome (GOLD analysis project Ga0210405, IMG submission 155492) | Forest soil microbial communities from Barre Woods Harvard Forest LTER site, Petersham, Massachusetts, United States - Inc-BW-H-11-M | ecosystem: Environmental > Terrestrial > Soil >... | reverse complement strand
CGCGCCGGGGTGATGAAGCGCCAACCCTCGCGCGTGCACAGGGGGCCTACCGATCACCTTGGCGACCGATCCCCAGCGGCGAGCCTATTTTAACGATCGGCGGGGTTGGGGACAGCCAACAGATCGCCGCGCGCCAGAGCCACCCGGTTCGTGGCGCCATCACGGGTCCTGAAACAACAGGGGGCCGAATGGAACCGACACACCCATTGGTGACAGGGCCTCCCGAACCGCGGGGGTCCGCGATGCCCAAATCCGCTTCCGGCCCTCATAGGGTGGAGATCCATGCCTCCCATACTCCCCCTACAAGTCTGGGGACCCTGGCCGTCGGTGTCGTTACCGTTGCTGCGCTGTACTTCGGACGGGAAGTCTTCGTTCCGATGGCCCTTGCGATCCTTCTGGGGTTTGCGCTCGCGCCATTCGTGCTGCTTCTGCGCCGTTGGCACTTGGGCCGTGTGCCTTCGGTAGTTGCAGTTGTCGTCCTCGCCTTCCTGATGATCGTCGGGATCGGCGTATTCGTCGGCAACCAGCTTGCCCACCTAGCCGGGGAGCTTCCCGGATACCAGACCAACATTGCACAAAAGATCCGATCGCTTCGGGACACGACAACCAAGGGGGGCGTTGTCGACCGTACCTCGGCGATGCTGAGCAATCTTAATAACGAGATCACGAAACCAGAGGAAAAGGAAAAAGGCAGCGTGGCGAATCCCGTTGCCGCTCTACCGCGCAACAACCAGCCGCAAGACCCGGTGCCAGTCGAGATACACCAACCCAATGCGTCGCCGTTCCTGCTCCTCCAGCAGTTCGCCGTACCCCTGCTTCAACCTTTCGCGACGGCTGGAATCGTCTTGGTTTTCGTAATTTTCTTCCTGCTACAACGGGAAGATCTGCGAGATCGCTTCATTCGTCTCGCCGGGGCGGGAGATCTGAGGCGCACAACGGTGGCCATGGATGACGCCGCCAGCCGCCTCAGCCGTTACCTCCTGACGCAGACCGCGATCAACACGAGCTTTGGCGTGCTTGTCGGGACCGGGCTGTGGTTCATCGGCGTACCCCATCCGGTACTCTGGGGCATTCTCGGGATGCTGCTGCGGTTCGTGCCCTATATCGGCCCTGTTATTGCCGCCGCGCTTCCGGTGATCGTCGCGCTGGCCGTCGATCCTGGGTGGGCCATGCTGCTCTGGGCGATGGCTCTGTTCCTCGTCGTCGAACTCGCCATCGGGCAGGTTATCGAGCCCTGGCTCTACGGCCACAGCACCGGGCTTTCCGGCATCGCGGTTGTCGTCGCCGCGGCTTTCTGGACGCTACTTTGGGGACCCGTTGGACTGCTATTGTCGACGCCATTGACGATGTGCCTCGTTGTCCTCGGCCGGCATGTCGAGCGTTTACAGTTTCTCGAGGTGCTTCTCGGCGACCAACCTGCATTGGCGCCGGAGGAAGCCTTTTACCAACGAATGCTCGCCGGGGATCCCGACGAAGCAGCGCGCCAGGCTGAGGAGTTTCTTAAAACCGAACCGCTGTCGGCCTACTACGACGAAGTCGCGATCGGCGGGCTTACTCTGGCCCAATTCGACGTGAACCGCGGTGCGCTGGGACATGACCACCGGGTCCGGATCAAAGAAGCGGTCGATGGACTCATTGATAATCTTGCCGACCACGATCCCAAATCTGTCCAGAAAGAGGGGGATAGTGGCGAGGCGGTAATACCGCCGGTTTTCGCTCCAGAGGAACTTGCCCCCCCTTGGCGAGGAACCGTCGTATTATGTGTTGCCGGCCGTGGATCGCTCGACGAGGCATCGGCGGCAATGCTGGCACAGCTTCTGCAAAAACACGGCATTGGTGCGCGTGTGGTGCCGTCCGAAGCCGTTTCGGTACCGAACCTGTTCAGGCTCGACGTGACCGACGTGCAGATGGCCATTCTTTGCTATCTCGAGCCCGGCAGCTTCTCGAACCCGTGCTACCTCGTGCGGCGATTGAGGCGCAAGCTACCTAAGGCGACGATTGTGGCCGGGTTCTGGACGCTAAAGAAGAACGAAATCGAGGAGCGGAATGCAGTGACGCTCACGGGCGCCGACCTCGTCGCCGTGTCGTTACGGCAAGCAGTCGAGCAGGTAGTCGATGCCGTACATGCGAGCACTGACGGCCAGTTGAACGCTGAAAACGGACCGCCCATTCCGCTATCGGCAGCATCGTGACGACGAACAAGGCTGCCTTTACTCGACGCCCAACAATAGAATCATTCACTGGAGATGTGTCATGTCGATATTGGAAACACTGCAAACCGATCACCGCCAGGTTAGGGAACTCCTGAAAACCATCCTCTCTACCGCGGACGCCAAAAAGCGAAGCGACCTTTTCAAGCAGTTCAGAACCGAACTGACGGCGCATAGCCGGGCCGAGGAAAAGGTGCTCTACCGCGGAATGGAAAAATCCGAGGAGGGCAAAGACGACGCGCTCGAAGGCGCGGTCGAGCATGAGGTCGTGGATCGTCTGATGGAAGACCTGTCACGGAGCCGGAGTATCGGCTCAGACAAATGGACGGCTCGTTGCACCGTGCTCCAGGAGCTTCTAGAGCACCACATCGACGAAGAGGAAGGCGAGTTTTTCAAGATTGCCCGGAAAATCTTCGATCGTGAGGGCTTGACCAAGATGGGAACGGCATTCACGGCCGAGAAAACCAAGCTTGCGAGTGCCATAACCTAAAAACGAGCCGCCGCGATTAGGAAAGGAGTATTGGAGATTTCCGTTTTCTAGCTAACTTATTTACTCTTAGGTATTCTATTTATTGAAATTTTATCCGGTAATCCCCAAATACCATTATCCTACAGCTGAAAAGTGGATGTGCACCATGAAAACCGCACGGCGGACTGGCGCCGACCTCCGCAAAGTGACGAAAACCCTGGCTGTTGCCGGCGCGAATTTGGCGAAAGGTGCCGAACTTGCTATGGCCAGTAGCCGTGTCGTTTCCAAGCGAACTGAGCTGGGCGTTGCTGCAATAGCTGATCCACTCCGAGCGGAGCACCGAGAATTGGAGCGGATAATTCCGGAAAAGACGAAAGCGTTCTCCGCCTCCAACGCCGTTCTGATCAAAGGTTTGGGTGAGATGGCCGAACGGGCGGCCGGCTTTGTGATCAATGAAATGGCGATCGCAACGCGCATGACCTCCGAGTTGGCGCTCTGTCGTACCCCGGCGGCCGTGTTGGGTTTGCAGAGCCGGTTAGCGATGGAATGGTATGGGCGCGTCTTCTCTCAATATATTGCATTGGCCGCGTTGGCGGTCCGCTCGCAGGGAGCGATGCTGACTCCCGTGCATCGTGCGGCGACGGACAACGCCCGACGGCTCAACGCGTGAGTGGTTGGAACGGCGAGCGTCGAGGCGATGCTGGACCTGGACCCAACGTCCGACCACCATCGCTCAGGCCAAGGTGGAGGTTTTCGAACGTGCACGCGACACGGTCGTGCCGGCGCTTATGCGAACCTTCGGCCGGGTGGAGATTGAAGTGCCGCGCGACTCTCTCGTTGAGAGCGACGGCGCCCGCCCAGGTCCCATGTCGCACGACCCAAATGGAACCTTAGCTGCAGCCCAGCCGTCAACTCAGTGACGACGTCCCGGGCCTAGCGACCTTAGACGGCGCGATAATCGAAGCACCTCTGCTCGAAGAACCCTGATGCCAAGCCAAAACCATTTCGACGCCATCGCCCTGCTGAAGGCCGACCATCGCAAGGTGGAGGATTTGTTTGACGAGTTCGAAGCCGCCAAGGGCGCAGCCAGAAAGCAGGCGCTGGTTGAGAAGATCTGCGCCGAACTCAGCGCGCACACAGTGATCGAGGAAGAAATCTTCTATCCGGCCTGCCGAGGCAAGGTCGAAGAAGGCTTGCTCAATGAAGGGTATGTCGAGCACGACGGCAGCAAGGTCCTAATAGCTGAGCTACTCGCGAGCGCTCCGAGTGCGGAATTCTACGACGCCAAGGTCAAGGTGCTGTCTGAACAGATAGAGCATCACGTTCACGAGGAGGAGCGGCGCTCGGACGGGATCTTCGCTCAAGCCCGGGTTGCTGGCCTTGATATGGACGAGCTTGGCGATCGCCTGAAGGCGCGGAAGGAGGAGATCCTGGCTGAGTATAAAACGAGCGGCATACCGGCGCCGGAAACGCGCACATTTACCGGCCACGCGCTCGAACAAGGAGAGCCGGTCGACGAAAACGCGGCGCCTGTTTAAGCGCCCATCCTGGTACCGCCGCTAACCGAAGTCTGAAGAACGCTCAACGCCCGATCGCCCAATTCGGCGATCGGCCCTTGCTTTCGGAGTTCTAATGCCCAAGAGATCACGCGGCCGCGCGCGGCCGCCCATAGCTCGCACTTCCGGTCAGTCCGCCTCTGCCATCGATAAAGAATCCCTCCACGGGGAAACCAATAAGACATCCGACCTCGCGCTTGACACCGTCGAACCCGGCGAGGTGATGAGCGGGAATCAGGGCGTCAAGATTTCCGACGACCAAAACTCCCTGAAGGCCGGACCACGCGGCCCCACGCTGATGGAGGACTTCCACCTCCGTGAAAAGATCACCCATTTCGACCACGAGCGCATACCCGAGCGGGTTGTCCATGCGCGCGGCGCTGCGGCGCACGGCGTGTTTCGGGTCTATGAGGATCTGTCGGACCTGACTATGGCCGGCCTCCTGACCGATCCGTCGCGGCAGACGCCTGTCTTCGTGCGATTCTCGACTGTCGCCGGTTCCCGCGGGTCGACCGACTGCGCGCGCGACGTGCGCGGATTTGCGGTCAAGTTTTATTCCGAGGAAGGGATTTGGGACCTCGTCGGCAACAATATGCCCGTCTTCTTCATCCAGGACGCGATCAAGTTCCCCGACCTGATCCATGCGGTCAAGCCCGAGCCAAACAACGAAATTCCCCAGGCAGCTTCGGCTCACGACACCTTCTGGGATTTCGTCTCATTGACGCCCGAAAGCGCCCATATGCTGATGTGGGTGATGAGTGACCGGGCCCTGCCGCGCAGCTTTGCGATGATGGAGGGGTTTGGCGTCCACACGTTCCGGCTGATCAACGATGCCGGCACGGCCCGTTTTGTGAAGTTTCACTGGAAACCGGTCAAAGGCGTCAAGTCCCTCGTCTGGGATGAAGCGCAGAAGATCTCTGGCAAGGACCCTGATTTTCACCGCCGCGATCTCTTCGAGGCGATCGAGCGCGGCGACTATCCGGAATGGGAGCTGGGCCTGCAGATCGTCGAGGAGGAGGACGAGTTTAAATTCGACTTCGACCTCCTCGACCCGACCAAGATCATCCCTGAGGAGCTCGTTCCGGTGCGCCGCGTCGGCAAGCTGACGCTGAACCGCAACCCCGATAACTTTTTCGCGGAAACCGAGCAGGTCGCCTTCCATACCGGCCACGTCGTGCCGGGAATCGACTTCACCAACGATCCCCTATTGCAAGGGCGTCTGTTCTCCTACATCGACACTCAGCTTCGCCGCGTCGGTCCGAACTTCGCCGAGCTCCCAATCAATCGGCCCCTCAATCCCGTCTGCAACAACCAGCGCGATGCGATGGCGCGGACCGTGATCAACAAGGGGCGGGTCTCCTATTTCCCGAACCGCCTAGGCGGCGGTTGCCCGATGCATTCACCGGAGGCTGCCGACGCCTTCGTCAGCTACGCCGAAAAGGTCGACGGTGCGAAGATCCGTATCCGCAGTGACAGCTTCTCCGACCACTTCAGCCAAGCGACCCAGTTCTGGAACAGCATGTCCGATTGGGAACAAGCACACATTGCCGAGGCCTTCGCCTTCGAACTAAACCAAGTCGAAAGCGAGGAGGTTCGTCACCACGTGATAAACGAGCTCCTCGTGAATATCGCCGATGCGTTAGCAGAGGCGGTTTCCGCCCAAACTGGAATCGAGATTGCGCCGATCGGCAACCCCGAGAATCCCACACCGTCCGCGCCGACGCCGTCGGGACCCCTGCGCCCGGAGGCGAAGGACCTTTCGTCGCCGGCACTCAGCCAAGATAAACCCGGCGATACGATCAAGGGCCGGAAGATCGCCATCCTCGGCGGCGACGGCGTTGATGCGAAGCAGTTGGAGGCGGTGAAGGATGCGTTGATTGCGCAGGAAGCGCTCGTTGAATTGATCGCCGCTCACGCCGGGATGATTACGGATTCCGCAGGCAAGCCCCAGAAGGTCAATCGCGCAGCTCCCAACTCTCCATCAGTGATCTATGACGCTGTGGTCGTACCAGGTGGGAGCTCCGCGGCCGCACTGGCGAAATCGGGCTTGGCGGTCCATTTCCTCAATGAGGCTTACCGCCATGGAAAGCCGATCGCGGCGATCAGCGACGGCTCGCTCGTGCTGGACGCTTGCTCTCTGGGTGAGGCCAAGGCGCAGGATGGGGTTATTGTCGGCGATGGCGCGAATGCAATCGACGGCCTGATTGCCGCCTTGCTGCAGCATAGATTTCCGCGACGGCTCATCGCAGGCGTGCCAGCGTGACCCTCCGCAAGCTCGGCTTTACCCTCGCCGACACGGTCGGCAGAACGCGGTTGGAGGCGCGAAGGAGCTATACCACCTCAACTCGACAAGGAGGTGATGCAGCGACCCGGTGGCGGGACCGCGCATGCTATGGAGCAAGCGCATGAGGAGCACTGATGTTCATAGACCGGGGAGTATGGGTTTAACGGCACCGGAACACGCGCCCTTATGGGCGATCGGATTGAGCGCTCTGCTTATCGCAATCGGATTTGCCCGGCGGCGGGCCGGAGATGCGAGCCCTGCGAGCGGCGATCGCAGCCAGAGCGAGACAGGTCGTGGCCGGTCGGCAGAGACTCCCTCGGAGATCCCGGCCTCGGGATGGAAGGATATTCTTTTGCGCGTCTACCGAGGCATCTCGGAAAACCGCATCCTGTTGGTCGCCGCCGGCGTCACATTCTATGCGCTTCTCGCAATTTTCCCCGGGATCGCGGCTTTAATATCAATTTTCGGCCTGTTCACCGACCCGGCTAGTGTAGCCAACCATCTCGACACGATTGCGAACGTCGCACCGGGCGGGGCGATCGACCTTCTTCGTGAAGAAATGACCCGTCTTGCGTCACAGGGCGGGACAACCCTGGGCGTCAGCTTTCTAGTGAGCCTTGCGATCTCACTTTGGACCGCTAACTCAGGGGTCAAAGCTATCTTCGATGCGCTCAACATCGTTTACGGAGAAGACGAGAAGCGCAGTTTTCTTAAACTCAATGCCATCACTTTGTCTGTCACCCTTGGTATAGTTGTCTTTATCCTGCTTACGCTTGCAGCAATTGTCGCAGTTCCGGTTGCTTTGACGTATATTCCACTTCCCGGAGTGACCGCTCTGGTAGTTAAAATCGGCAGATGGCCCATTCTTTTCGCGCTTGTCACAACAGCGTTGGCGGTTCTTTACAAATACGGCCCAAGCCGCACCGAGCCGCGATGGCGCTGGATTACTTGGGGCAGCGTATCTGCTGCGATCGTTTGGCTCGCTGCTTCGGCCCTGTTCTCATGGTACGTGGCGAGTTTCGGCAGCTACAACAAGACCTATGGCTCGCTGGGCGCGGTGGTCGGCTTCATGACCTGGATTTGGATCTCGATCATCGTCGTTCTACTTGGCGCCAAGCTCAATGCGGAGATGGAACACCAGACGGCCCACGAAAGCACCATTGGGCAACCAAGACCGATCGGGAGACGCGGCGCAAGAATGGCGGACACGGTTGGGGCAGCACAGGCCTGAGAAGTGGATTGGCGACATGCTGACCATAAGCGAGGCACAACGGCGGACCGAGCTCTTCCTGACCGGGCAGATGCTGGAAGCGCTGCGCGCCGTCGAATACGGATTGCCAGCTTTGATACCCAGTTGCACGGATGTGGACTTGGCCGAGATCGCCCGCGCACGTGTCGAGATCCGCCATGTGCGAGGCGCTTCCGACGCCACCTACCTCATCAACGCCTTCGGCGAAGAGCTGTTGATGCAGCTGCAGCTCAACGCTCACAGGCTCGTCGTTGTTTATCGCGTGCCCGCACTCGATGCGCTCGACGCCAGTACCCTTGCGGTACGTCTCTGCCAGTGTCTCCCGCCATACCAAACGGTCGATGCCGCATTCACGGCGGTTGCAGCCCTGGCGCACCCCGAGGTACGCGCCGGCAACCCATCTCGATCGCTTACGCGTGTCATGCGACGGTGGCGGCAAAAGATTACATTTTCACGGCGTATCCGAAGAGGTGAAGGGGGTCATTACCGGCGGCCTTCTAGTCGTCTCCGATCATCGCATTGATACGGGATCCAAGAGCTTCCATGGTGAAGGGCTTGACCATTAACTGCATGCCGAGTTCGAGTTGGACACCCCTGAGCGCGGCGTTCTCGGCGTAGCCGGTAATAAACAGCACTTTCAACCCGGGTAGGACCTGACGCGCCGCTTCTGCAACCTGGCGGCCGTTCATGCCGTTGGGCAGTGCGACATCGCTTATCAGCAAGTCGATCCGGGCTCCTGACAGGAGGATCGCCAGTCCGGATGGGCCGTCGATAGCCTCGATGGCGCCGTAACCAAGCTCGCGAAGAACTTCCGCGATCAACATCCGCACCGCCGGCTCGTCATCGATCACCAGCACCGACTGGCATCGTTCCGCATGCGGCGCGTTGTCCAGCCGCGGCGAAGGGGTGTCTACCCCGGGCCCACCCACATGCCGTGGCAGGTAGATCGATACTTTGGTGCCGTGTCGCACTTCCGACTCGATCCGCACCTCTCCGCCCGATTGTTGGACAAACCCATAGATCATCGAGAGCCCGAGCCCGGTGCCTTGGCCCAGCGGCTTTGTCGTGAAAAACGGGTCGAACGCGCGCCCCTTTACCTCCGGTGTCATCCCGGCGCCTGTATCAGACACGGCGATTAACACATAGGAGCCAGCGGTGATCCTCTGTTCGCGGGCGGCTCTTTTGTTGATCGTCTGGTTGGCGGTTTCGATGATCAACGTCCCTCCGCCGGGCATCGCATCGCGGGCGTTGATACAAAGATTCACGATGGCGTTTTCAAGCTGGTTCGGATCGCAGAACGACAACCAGAGATCTGACGCCAGCGCGGTTTTCAGAGTGATCGAAGGGCCGATCGTGCGACGAATTAAATCCTCCATCCCGGAGATCCGATCGTTTGCCCGGATGGCCTTGGCGTCGAGCGTTTGCTGCCGAGCGAACGCCAGTAGCCGTTGAGTCAGGGCGGTGGCGCGATCCGCCGCTGCGCTCGCTGTATTGATATAGCGATCAAGGTCGTTCACGCGTCCCTGGCTCAGGCGAAGCCGCAGCAGCTCCAAACTTCCTTGGATTCCGGTCAGGATATTGTTGAAATCATGGGCGAGCCCTCCCGTGAGTTGGCCGACCGCCTCCATCTTCTGCGCCTGGCGGAGGACCTCCTCGACCCTCGCTCGGTTCGCCGTTTCAGCCTGAAGTGCCTGAAGTGCGTCACTCAATTCCGAAGTGCGCTCGATTACCCGGCTTTCCAGTAGCCGGTTACTTTCCTGAAGCGCTTCAGCTGCACATTTCTGGTCGTTGATGTCCGTCGCGGCCACAAACCACTCGACGATCCGGCCTGCTTGATCGCGCACCGGCTCGCCGCGCAGGAGGAACCAGCGAAATGCACCGTCATAACGCCGGATGCGGTGTTCCTGGCGATAGCGCGAACCCACGTTCAGGCCGTCCTCCAGTGCTCTGGTCAACTCATCGCGGTCCTCAGGGTGCATGGCATCCATCCATCCCCGACCGGTATCGGCATGCGAAGCTTGACCGGTGTAGTCATGCCACCTGTCGTTGTGCCACACGACTGTGGCGCTCGGCGCAATGCGCCAGAGAAGATCTGGCACTAGGTCCACGACTGCACGGAAGCGTTCCTCGCTCTCGCGCAGCGCGATCAGCGCTGTTGCCCGCTCCGACGCGCCCCTCGTCTGATCGGCGTCCGCCGGATCGAGCAGCACCCGCGCCAGCTCTTCGTGCCGCTCCATTAATTGGAGCATGTCCGGCTCGTATTCGATGTCGGGGTGCGTTTCGGTCCAGTAATGAGCTGCCCGGATGAACGCGAGATAAGCAATCAGATATTCGAAGTTTGTTTCTCCCACCGCGGCGCGCATCGCTTCCCGCGCGCGCCCCGAAGCGAGCGGGTCGAGAAAGAGGATCGTCAGTACATCGAACAGTTCGTACTCAAATGGCGTTGCCGAGGCCGGAATTTCTTCGGGAACCGGATGGTCAAGGAGGCGGGACACGGCCCGATCGAAGGCGGCTGAATTGGGGACCGGCCGTTGCAGCAGCGACAGAACCTCGGCGACGGTCCCGGCAGGGCCTGTCGCGTCGCCCGCCGGTCGGCCGGCGCCGATCAGAAAGCCGACGTGGCGGACGATGCAATAGCGGACGGGGCAGAATCGGGATAGGTGAACAAATAGTCTTTCCTTGAATAAGGACGGCAAAGGACTGTCGAGATAAGCGGATTGCGCGAAATCCCAGAGCCCCTCGATGAGCCCGGGGGCCGCACTCGCCGAGCAGAAGAAATTGGGCAGCACGCCAAACCGGTCGGCGACGTTGGCGCGAAAGGCTGCGCGCTGATGGTTCGCAGCGATGTCGTTCATTTGTCGCCTTTTCTGCCCAGCATGTCCGCCCGAGCATGACGGATTGGATCATCCACATCGAACAACAAGCGGCGCCAACGAGAAGATCCACGGTTATTTTCGGGAGACGAACTCGGCGGGCGAATGAGGCCTTCAAGTCAACAGGCACTTCGCTTGGCCGCGCATGCGCGGCCAATTCCGCATATCCGGTGAGCTCCGGCCTTCTTTAAACTTTTGCGGTATACTGCCCTGGCAGCGAGAGAGGATCGGCCAAGCCGGCTCGATTTCAAGCCTGAACATTATGAAGCGATGCAGCTCGTGATCGCGCTTCATGGTTGCATGACGCGATCGCTCGCGGGCGGGCGACGCGCCGAGGCGACGGTGCTGCCGACTTGGGTCAAACCGCACCACCAAATTGCTCGACCAGCCGCCAGAAGGGTCGGAATCGCTACACGAAATCAATTCGATGAGTACCGGATGCATGCGCGGCTCGATCGGGGCGTGGTCCGGCTGCTGACCGCACGGGTTCGACTGGACGCACAAATACCCGGCCGATCGCCGCGGCGGTGGCGTCGCTTCCCGCCAGGCAAGCCTATCTCGACGGGGAGCTGGGCGGCGTTCAATAGGATGGCACAACCCTCGTTCAGCTCCTCCAGTCC
>Ga0210405_10005721_pt1 | contig 11263 bp, 8 predicted proteins | sample IncBWH11MmetaG_FD_155492 | JGI IMG/M metagenome (GOLD analysis project Ga0210405, IMG submission 155492) | Forest soil microbial communities from Barre Woods Harvard Forest LTER site, Petersham, Massachusetts, United States - Inc-BW-H-11-M | ecosystem: Environmental > Terrestrial > Soil >... | reverse complement strand
CGTGGCGTTCGCGCTGGATGATGGTTTGAACCTCAGATGTGCGCAACAACAAAATGAGCGGCTGAAGTTACTTCTGAATCTGACGAATCGAATTACATCAAATCTGCAACCTCGGGAACTGTTGCGCGAGATTGCAGCCAGCATTCGCGAGGTCATGCACTGTGACGTCGTTGCCGTTTCGCTGTTGGACCCAGAATCGGGAAAATCGAGGCTTTACGCCCTAGATTTTCCACAGGGAAAGGGCTTTATCAGGGAAGGACACGTCCACATAATAACTGGGCCGAGCCAGCGGGTGCTTGAGACATTGAAGCCAGTCATCGTGGAGAGGTTCGACCCTGCCGATATCCCTCCAGAGATCTACGATGAAGTCCTCGCGGAGGGCTTGAAAAGGACCTGTCTGATTCCTCTAGTTAATCGAGGTCGAGCACTCGGAATCTTGAGCATTGCCCGGACGAGCGAGGTTAATTTCACGCCAGAGGACGTCGAATTCCTTGCCCAAGCTGCAGGCCAGATCGCCATCGCCATCGAAAACGCGTTGGCATACCACGAGATTTCTCAACTCAAAGACAAGCTCGCCCAGGAGAAACTTTATCTCGAAGAAGAAATCCGCAGCGAGATGAACTTTGAAAACATAATTGGAAACAGCCCCCCGTTGAAACATGTTCTGGAACTCGTTGAAACAGTCGCTACCAGCGACTCTACAGTTCTGCTGCTTGGGGAGACAGGTACAGGCAAGGAGTTGATCGCCCGCGCCATTCACGACCGCAGCCGGCGCAAAGATCGCACGTTTGTGAAGCTGAATTGTGCCGCCATTCCTACTGGTCTGCTGGAAAGCGAACTGTTTGGACATGAAAAAGGAGCGTTCACCGGCGCGATTACTCAGAAAGTCGGCCGAATGGAACTGGCAGATCAAGGCACTTTATTCCTCGACGAAGTGGGAGACATTCCCATCGAAATTCAACCGAAGCTTTTGCGTGCATTACAAGAGCGCGAATTTGAACGACTGGGGAGCACTCATACGCGAAGAGTCAACATTCGGCTCGTCGCGGCGACCAATCGCGATCTCGAACAGATGATTGCGGCCCGCGAATTCCGAAGTGATCTGTACTACCGATTGCATGTATTTCCGATCCGGATACCGCCTCTGCGGGAACGTAAGGAAGACATTCCACAACTGGTGAGTTATTTTGTGCAGAAGTTTGCCAAGCAAATGCAGAAGAAGATTGAAACTATTTCTCCGGCCGTCATGAAGGGGCTTACGGCGTGGGATTGGCCTGGCAACATTCGCGAGCTGGAGAATTTTATTGAGCGGGCAGTGATCCTTACGCGCGGCAGGTCGCTGGAGCCTCCGCTCGGAGAACTTCGGAGAACGAATACGGTAGCGTTTCCTCATGCCGAGCGGCATAACGTCGAGCAAGTCGCTGGAGAAAAAACAAATTCGCAAAGCGACCAAACCAGCGTTGCTGACGAATATGAAAGAAGGCTGCGTGATGAGATCATACGGGCGCTAACTGCATGCAAGGGGCGCGTCGGCGGCTCCGATGGTGCTGCCGCAAGCCTGGGAATGAACCGCACGACTTTCCTTTCTCGAATGAAGAAATTTGGGATCTATGCGAAGCAGTATGCTTGATCTCCAGCCCGCCTCGTAGCTTCGACATTTTCGACGCTTTCAACTCCTTCGACCTCGATATTTCGAGTCCCAGCGTTCCTCCCCTGAAAATTCAGCGACTTACGCATCCGCAGGTTTGGTGTGCGCCTTGCCTTATCGCGAGTGGGAGAAGCAATGTTGAAGATCTCGCTCGTTGATAACGCCAGGCAGCGCCGGGTGATTGTGGAAGGAAAGCTCATAGCGCCCTGGACCGCCGAGCTAAGGAATGCCTGTCAAGAGGCAAGAGCAGATCTTCGTGATCGCGAACTCGTCATCGAGATGAAACATATCACGACGATCAGCCAGGAGGGCGAGAACGTACTCCTTGAATTGATAAACGGGGGAATCCGATTCCGCTGTCAGGGCGTGTTTACGAAGCATGTAGTGAAAGAACTAACTCGCCGCGCGAGCAGGAATCTCAGGACTCGAGCAGGTGATTGAAGAGAGAAAGCGGTCGATACGCGGGTCGCGACACTTTCGAAGGATAGAGAAAAAGAGCATGCAAAACACAAATGCAGACGTCGGAATTGACGACCGTAATGAAACTCCAAAGAAAGAGGGAGCGACTCAGCAATTGGAGCAAATTCTATCGAGTGGCCTACATCCGCTTTACAGAAGGGCATACCGCCTCCTAGGCAACGCAGCGGATGCGGAGGACGCGGTGCAGGATGGGCTTCTCGCTGCCTATACCCACCTGAACCAGTTCAAAGGGCAGTCACAGGTTTCTACTTGGCTGACTACCATCGTGCTCAACTGCGCTCGATTGCAGCTACGCCGACGGCCAAGACACCTCCCTGTGTCTCTCGACGAATCCACCGGGGAACTGCAACCAGTTTCAGTGTCGGAACGGCTAGCGGATCGCCGGCCCAATCCCGAAGACGAATGCAGAGAATCTGAACTAAGTGCTCGGTTGACTCAGTTGCATAGTCAGCTCTCTCCCACTCTGCGTAGGACATTTCAGCTGCGCGACGTTGATGGCTTATCGATCCGCGAAACTGCACGGATATTGGGAGTGCCAACCGGCACTGTGAAGGCCCAGTCAGCGCGAGCGCGCAAGAGACTCAAAGAATTGATGCGGCGTACCCTCAGGCCGCGGTCTCGGAGGCTGCCAAATCGATTGTTACGGTTCGCAAATTCGACAAGCTGCTTGCGCCAATGAACGTCACGGTCGCTATTTGGAGACGAAATGACTGAACAGGTCCACATTCAAGTTCGCCAAAAAGAAGGAAACGTGTACGCGAGTCATGAGGACTTTCACACAATCTTTAATGAGGATCTGAAGGAGCTCTATCAGCTTTCGTTTCTACTCACGAGCGATCCCGCTAAGGCCGAGCGATGCCTTGTAAGTGGACTTGAGGACTGTGTCTCGGGAAACCCCGTCTTTCGTGAATGGGCGCGTTCTTGGGCGAAGCGAGCAATCGTCCAGAATGCAATTCGTGAATTGAAACCACGACCCAGCCAGTCCAATTCAGCTCTGTCTAGAGCGACGTCCTACAACATGGACGAACACTCGAGGGGTCCAGGAAGACACTTCGATATCGAGGCCGTGTTGCAGCTTGCAGCTTTCGATCGGTTCGTGTTCGTCATGTCCGCCCTGGAGCATTACTCGGAACACGATTGTGCCCTTCTCCTCGGGTGCTCGGTTAGAGACATTCGGGAGGGTCGTACTCGCGCTCTGAAGGAACTGGCAGACTCGCCTTACATGGAATCTTCTGAAAATCAACTCTTCGTGCAGGAAAAGAAGTGAAATGAGTATTCTGCCAACTCAGTCTTGACCAGTTCGTACCTCTAGAACGAACACCTTGCCGAAGACCGGACGCACTGATGAGAGCGCTCTATGCTGACAAATCACGAGCCCGACCGCAATATCGAAGACCTGACCGACACGAAGATATATGACGCAATTCGCTATCTTGAACCGGACCCAAAAAGCGCGAAAGAGATCGACGAGGATGATCGGGAAAAAGATAACGGTGTCGTCATCTGCGTCTGTTTGTATATCGCACTGCTAGGGTGCCTCGCGTTCGTCTGGCTGTATTGGAGATGATGTTCTCAACGTCAGGTCTACCGCCTTTCTCAACACTTTCAACAGATTCGTCGCCCACATGACGCATGATCGTGGCAGGACTCGCTGGAACTCAATCACTTAATTCAGAGCGACATTTGGCATGAAGCTTGCCTCCTGAATGAGCGATGGCACGCAAATTCCAAATGGAGATTGCTGCAATGGCTCACACTCAATCTCTCTCTCTTCTGCCACGAAATGGTCATTCTGTTCCCTTCGTAGAGCTGCGACAGTCGTTCCCCAGTAAAGTCGCGGCTATCACTCCATTCGTAGACCAGCTAATGCGGTTCGTTCTCAACTTTCGGCGCGCGGATGAAAGCGAGATCGATATCGAGATGGCCCTGCGTGAAGCGCTAGCGAATGCTGTGATCCATGGCAATGGCGATGACTCTTGCAAGAGCGTTTACGTCACGTGTCGTTGCTACGTGGACGGAGAAGTCGTAATCACGGTTCGGGACGAAGGAAAAGGATTCGACAGCAGCACGCTGCCGGATCCCACTTTTATGGAAAACCTGCTGTTCGCGCATGGTCGTGGGATCTACCTCATAAAGACGTTAATGGACGAAGTCTCTTTCGAAGAAGGCGGCGCGGTTGTCATGATGCGAAAGAAATCTAACGCAAATTCAGCCGAACAGAGGAAACCATAATGATGCGGACATTCTCAACGTTCGTACTTGCAACACTTCGAGTCGGAGCCCTCGTATCCGTGGTTCTTTTGCTCTCAGGCCTTGGCCTAGCGCAAAAAGTGGTGACCGCGAGGGCCACCATTCCATTTACTTTTTGGGCACAAGGCCACGAATTCCGAGCTGGGGACTATGTCTTCGACAACGAGGTCCCAGGTACAGCTGCGATCCACCGTGAAGGAACAAACTCAAGTATTGGGGTCTCAATCATCCTCTATGCCGTTCCGGAAGAAAAAGAAAATCCCAGAGTGATCTTCGTACCTCGAGACGGAAAGTATTGTCTGGTTGAACTCTGGGGAGTCCAGGACCGACACGTGGTTACCGCCGAATTCCAATATCGCGGCGAAGCCAGCGAACAACAACGGCAAGTACCATTGACGATCGTGGAGTCACACGACGAGTGACTCTTCAGAACAGGCGGTCAGCAGCATCTCGGGAAGCGCGAGGCAGGAGTAGCAACGAAAGATGCCGAGAGACTTGACCGCCCAGGCATAAAGAGAAAAATCATGCGTGAACACAACGAATACTCGAACGGCCGTGCGGAATCGGCTCGGCTGAATCCTGGGAAGGTCTGAGACCATCTCACAGGTGGCGAATCATGGAAAAGTCAAGCAGTGAAAGAGTGCTGGTAGTCGAGTCGGATGATGCATTGAGAAGTAGCATCGTCGGTGCCTTGAGCGACGCCGGATACGAGGTTTCTACCGACTATCGCGAAGGAATGAAGTTTGTCCTTCAGTTCAGTCCCGATGCAGTTGTATTGGGCGCCAATCCGCCCCAATTGGATTGTTGCGATCTTCTATCCGAAATCAAAGGATCCGAGCGCACTCAGAATATCCGTGTGGTGATGCTTTCTCCCGGAGGATCAGCCGAGCGGACTCGCGGGCTTGATCTGGGCGCTGATGATGTCCTGTCACTGCCCCTCGATGCTCATGAATTGTTGTCACGGTTGCGTTGGCAACTGCGGAACAGACGAGCCGTTGAGGAATTTCGGCAGCAGGCCCACACGGTCGAAGAGAACCGCAATGCCGCCCAGCAGGTGGTAGCCGCGGTCAGCGAGGAACAGCGGACACTTCGAGTTGGCCGCATAATCGCCCTTGCCATAGTGGGGGTTGCGGCTGTGGCTTTTCTGATCTTTTATCACCGCACTCAGCAACAGAACACCCGCGTTTATGCCGCGATCACTCGATTACAGACCGGGGCGCTGACGGAACAAGAGTTGATCGACCGCTCGCGTCGCGTCCTGGAACGCGTGCGAAATGATCCATCGCCACCACGTGATTCCGAGAAGCTTCAACTCCAGAAGCAGAGCCAGGACCTGAGATCACAGATTGCAAGCGGCGGCACCCAGAACATCTCTCCATTGCAAAGTCAGTTAAGCGTGGTGGAAGAGCGCTTGCAGCGGCTTGAGGCTGGAGGTAAGATCGCGCAGACGATCATCCAAACTTACGAGCCCAGCGTGTGCCTCATTCATGTTGTAGTTGGCTTCCGCGAGCGCTCTACTGGATTGAGACTACGCTACGAGGGGGTGACAAGCACAGGCGAACCTGCGACAGACGAGCATAGCAATGCGCTCGCTGGCGTTACGGGCAGCGGTCCGGAGGTACACCTCGATGTTCTCGGCACCGGCTTTTTGGTTTCGGACAAGGGGCAGATCCTCACCAATCATCACGTGGCTGAACCTTGGTGGGACAACGATGATTTAAAGGAGATGACGGACCAAGGGGTTGACCCAGTTGTCATCGAAATGACGGCATATTTCCCTGGCATCAGCCACGGGATCTCCATGACTACGGAGAAAATTTCACTGGATGCGGATGTAGCGCTCCTGAAGGGCAACGTTTCAGGACCGAAAATCAAAGAGGTCGCTTTTGCCGAAGGTGATCGCTCGTCCGTTAGCGGCGGGCCGGTCGTGCTCCTGGGATATCCGACGGGGCTCGATGCAATTCTTGCTCGCAGCGGCGAAGAAACAATCCGGTCCATTGCGACTGCAACTAAAGGCGAGCCGAAAGCGGTTGTGGAAGACCTTGCACGGCGGCACCTAATACGCCCGGTTGTCACGCAAGGTCACATCGGCGACGTCCTGCCCGACAAAATCATTTACGATGCCCAAACGTCCATGGGCGGCTCTGGTGGTCCTCTTTTCAACAGCGAGGGCAAAGTCATCGGAATTAACTTCGCCATGGTGCGCGATTTCGGAGGAGCAAATTTCGCTATCCCAATAGCCTACGGGAAGTCTCTCCTGAAACCGGGGGGCGATAGTCTTCGCCGTTAACAATCGGTCTGTCGCCACCTTTCACACCTTCATCCGTAGCACAAACGATCCTATTATTAACTCGCCCTGTGTGGTTCGTCCCTTCTGCACTTTTCTCAAACCGTTCGGTCCCCGGCGCCATTTCTGGTTGACGAGTTCGTCTGTCGCGAACCGGCTTTCTCGACACTTTCGACCCCTTCGACAGTTCTTGTGCTGAACTGCCGGGAGAGTTCCTTGATTTGGCGCGACTTAGCCGCGCATCCGTTTTGGTCTGCCATTTGCTTTTGCAGAAGGGTGCAATCGCGTGACTGACGCGCCTGAAATCGACGAGACGACTCTCTGGGCACATTTACCTCAACCGAGAAGCGTCCCGAATCCGGCGCGCCAGTGACGCGATTGAAGCGGCAGTTCATTAACTCGATTGAGGGGAAGGGAACGATGAAGCAAATATCGACAGGTTTACTTAGTGCAGTGCTCCTGCTGAATGCACTTGGGTGCAACGACGGTAAGGTGCGGGCTGCGGCCCCGCCTCCACCATCGGTCGTCGAAATCGCACCAGTCATTCAAAAGGATGTACCGGTTCAGGGCGAGTGGGTAGGAACGCTCGAAGGCTACGTCAACGCACAGATCTCTCCGCAAGTGAACGGTTACCTCATTCGCCAGGATTATCACGAAGGCGCATTCGTCAAAAAGGGTCAAGTGCTATTTGAGATTGACCCGCGTCCATTTCAGGCGGTGCTCGATCAGGCCAAAGCGCAACTGGCGCAGGCTGAAGCGCAGATGGCGAACGCCGAAACGAACGTGAAGCGCGACATTCCCGAGGCGGAGGCTCATGCCATTCCGCAAAGTCAGTTGGATACCGACACGCAGTCGCTCCGTGGGGCGAAGGCAGCAGTTGAGGCCGCCCAGGCGTCGGTCGAACAGGCCGAGCTGAATTTGGGCTACACAAGGGTCGTCTCCTTAGTGGACGGAATCGCCGGCATCAACACGGTGCAGGTAGGCAACCTGGTGGGGCCGTCAACGGTCCTCACCGCGGTTTCGCAGGTAAGTCCGATCAAAGTCTATTTCCCCATCAGCGAACAGGAATACCTGCGCATGGCGGACGGCGGCAGTCCGGGAAGCGTGGACTTTCTGACGCACGCCTCACGAATCCCGTTGCAGTTGACTTTGGCAGACGGGAGTGCCTACCCGCATCCGGGCAGAATCATCTTCGCGGATCGCCAGGTAAACACGCAGACCGGAACCATCCAGATCGTGGGCGAGTTCCCGAACTCCAAGAATCTGTTGCGGCCGGGCCAATATGCACGCATTCAGACGCCCACCGGAAACATCACGGGAGCGCTGCTGGTGCCACAGGCGGCCGTGAACCAGCAGCAAGGAACGTATCAGGTAACTGTGGTCGGCGCCGATAATCGGGCGCAGCTCCGTACGGTACAGGTCGGACCGAGAGTGGGCACGCTGTGGGTGATCACGACGGGCCTGAAGCCGGGAGAACGAGTGGTGGCGGTTGGCGCGGAGAAAGCAAAAGAAGGCGAACTGGTGAATCCCACGCCGTACAAAGAAACCGAGGAGCGCTAATTATGGCGAACTTTTTTATCCGACGCCCCATCGTCGCGATTGTGATTGCGATCCTCACGGTCATAGTCGGCGTAATCACAATCGTCACCTTGCCGGTAGCGCAGTTCCCGCAGATCGCTCCGCCTGAGATCAGGCTGCAAGCCAACTATCCAGGTGCAGATGCACAGACTCTCGAGCAAGCAGTTGCTACACCCATCGAGCAGCAAGTCAGTGGCGTCGACAACATGAGCTATATGTACTCGCTGAACGCCACGGCGAACCAGCAAACGCAGTTGCTTGTCGATTTCGATCTCAAAACTGACCCCAACACGGATCTGCTGCTCACGCAGTCGCGTCAACAGTTGGCCAACGGTCAGTTGCCGCCCGAGGTAAACAACTACGGAATCACGTTGAAGAAGTCGACCACTGCACCGCTCATGCTGGTTGCGCTGTATTCGCCGCACGGCACCCATGATTCGAACTATCTGGCGAATTACGCCTATATCAATCTGAATGATCCGATCGCGCGCTCATACGGCGTTGGCCAGACCCAGGTGTTCGGCTCGGGGCAGTATGCAATGCGGCTATGGGTGAAGCCTGATGAAATGGCCAAGCTTGGCATCACCGTCACGGACATTGCCAAGGCGCTTCAGGCCCAGAACACCGTCAATCCCGCCGGTCAGGTCGGTGGCGAGCCGGCTCAGAGCAACCAGCAGTTCACCTATGCCGTGCTGGCTCAAGGCCGCCTGACTTCGCCGGAGCAGTTTGGCAACGTGATCGTGCGCGAAGCACCGAATGGGGGGACCGTTCGCGTCAGAGACGTTGCTCGGGTCGAGCTGGGAACGCAGGACTACAGCCTGATGAGTCGACTCAATGGCAAGCCCAGCGCCGCCGTTGCCGTCTATCAGTTGCCCGGTAGCAATGCTGTTCAAACGGTCGCGGGCGTCCGGAAGCTCATGGCGCAGATGAAACAACGCTTCCCGCAGGACATCGATTACACGGTTTCGCTTGATCAGACGCTCCCGGTCACTGAGGGGATGAAAGAGATCATTGAAACCCTCGTGATTGCGATTGTGCTGGTCATTTTTGTGGTCTACCTGTTTTTGCAGGACTGGCGGGCCACGCTGATTCCAATGCTGGCCGTGCCTGTCTCCTTGGTGGGAACGTTCGTTATCTTCCCGTTGTTCGGCTTCTCGATCAATACGCTTTCGTTGTTCGGGTTGGTGCTCGCAATTGGGCTGGTGGTCGACGACGCCATAGTGGTCGTTGAAGGAGTGCTGCACCACATCGAGGAAGGACTGAGTCCGAAAGATGCCTCCATCAAGGCGATGCAAGAACTTTCCGGTCCCGTGGTGGGTATTGCCCTTGTTCTAGCGTCGGTGTTTGTGCCGACGGCTTTCATACCTGGCATCACTGGCAGGCTGTATCAGCAGTTTGCCATAACGATCGCCATTTCGGTAATGCTCTCTGCGTTTAATGCTCTTACCTTGAGCCCCGCACTCTCGGCGCTTCTCCTCAAACCCAAGAAGCAGACTCGCGGACCGTTGGGAAAATTCTTCGGCTGGTTCAACGCCTACTTTGAGCGCTCAACCGACAGCTTTGTCAGGTTGTCCGGTGACCTGATTCGCAAGGCTGGAGTGGTGATGGTGCTGCTTGTAGTCGCAGGCGGTGCGGCATGGTTCTTTAGCAAACATCTTCCCACCAGCTTCCTTCCTGATGAAGACCAGGGCTACCTCTATATCAACATGCAGCTTCCTAAAGCCGCTTCCATGGAACGCACGAGTGCGGCTGCAAAACAGGTCGAGGATGTTCTCGCAAACACGCCGGGGGTTCAGTACACCACAAGCGTCATCGGCTTCAGTCTGCTCAGCTACGTCCGGACTTCCTACAACGCCTTCTTCTGGGTATCGCTGAAACCGTGGGATGAGCGCCAAAGCCGGAGCGAACAATATCAAGCCATTAAGGCGCGTTTGAACCAGGAACTCAAGCAGCTTCCAGATGGGACGGTCTTCAGTTTCTCGCCACCCGCGATCCCGGGTGTCGGCACTTCCGGTGGCGTCACGTTTGTCCTGGAGGATCGCGCCGGCAAAGATGTCAAGTTTCTTACGGATAACCTCAACAAGTTCCTGGCGGCCGCTCGCAAGCGCCCTGAACTTGCCCTGGTCAGCACCACCTTTATCCCGAGTGTGCCGGAAGAGTTCATCAATGTGGATAAGGACAAGGTCTTGAAGCAAGGCGTGAATTTGACGGATGTCTACAACACCATTCAGGCGTACATGGGCGGATTGTTTGTGAACTACTACAACGACTTCGGCCGCACCTGGCAGGTGTACGTCGAGGCTGAAGCGCCCTACCGGGCCACGACGAGTGATCTGGGCCAATTCTATGTCCGCAACGGACAAGGGCAGACGGTGCCGCTTACTGCGCTGGCAAAATTCGAAACCCGTTCCGGTCCCGAGTTCACCATGCGCTACAACGAATACCGTTCCGCGCAGATCAACGCTAGCGCCGCGCCGGGTTATAGCTCCGATCAGGCATCGGCGGCGCTGGAAGATGTTTTCAAACAGACCATGCCCCGCGAAATGGGGTTCGATTACCTGGGCATGTCTTACCAGGAGCAGAAAGCGCGGCAGGGAGTACCACCGTCAGTCATTTTCGGATTCTCGCTGCTGTTCGTTTTCCTAATTCTGGCAGCTCTGTATGAAAGCTGGACTGTGCCTTTTAGCGTGCTGCTCAGCACGCCAGTCGCAGTATTCGGCGCCCTCGCTGCGCTCTGGCTGCGTCGCGTCGTAGTCGGTCTTTACCTGCCGCAGTACATGGTTCAAATCGAGAACGACGTGTACGCGCAGATCGGCTTGGTGATGCTGATCGGACTGGCTGCCAAGAATTCGATTTTGATCGTGGCATTTGCGAAAGAGGACTACGAACGCGGCATGTCCATCGTCGATGCGGCACTTTCCGCCGCGAGGCTTCGCTTCCGGCCCCTCATGATGACCGCGCTCGCCTTTATTCTCGGCTGCGTGCCACTCTGGACAGCCTCCGGAGCAGGCTCTGTCGCG
>Ga0210405_10005720_pt1 | contig 11264 bp, 11 predicted proteins | sample IncBWH11MmetaG_FD_155492 | JGI IMG/M metagenome (GOLD analysis project Ga0210405, IMG submission 155492) | Forest soil microbial communities from Barre Woods Harvard Forest LTER site, Petersham, Massachusetts, United States - Inc-BW-H-11-M | ecosystem: Environmental > Terrestrial > Soil >... | reverse complement strand
GAGCTTGTTCGATCAAGCGGTCGTCGATGGCCAGGTTGGTAGGCATGGTCGGCTTTCGGAACAATTATACACATCTCGATGTGTAGCCTCAAGTAGATTAGAGTGTGTAGAAATTCGGGACAGACGGGACGTTCCCCCGTTAACTTAGTTCGAATCGCAACCCAGAGAGAAGCGCAGAGCCGCGCACACCTCATTCATTCGTGCCGAACCAAGCTGGGCCACGCGTCTCCCTAACCGCTGTTGAGATACCGTCACCGCGTTGTGCAGGTTTACGGCGCAAGGGGACTTCATCCCGTCTTCCTCATTCAGAACCACTTCCGATGGCACACCGCGAATGGTAGAAGTGACCGGCGCCACCGTGACCGTGGATAAATAGGCCAGGGCGCTGTTGCGGGTGAGCACCAGGGCCGGTCGTTTCTTGTCGGGCGCGGCAAACTGGTAGAGCCGAACTTCGCCTCGGGCTATTCTTCCGGCCACGTGGCCTCCGATTCCCAACCCCGCGCTTCCGCGTCGGCTGGAGACTGTCGCGAGTAGCCCTGGCGGTCGCGCACTTCATTGGCACGCAGTTCCAACCGGCGGAGATATTCCCGCAGGGCCTCGCGCACCAGAGCGGACCGGTTTCGCCGGGTGCGCTTCGCGGCTTGGTCGGCGGCGTGTAACAGCTTCTTATCCAGCACGATTTGAACGATTCGCATATGTGGAACCTACTCCACAGTATACTCCACATAGGGCTGTTAACTGTCAACTGTCGACTGTTAACCTCGTTCCGTTTGGCCGCGGTCAGATAGGAGGACGGCGGGTGGCCTAGCCTTTGTTACAAAGGGTGGGGCCGTCGTCACTCCGCCTTTGCCACAAACAATCCCGCAAAATTCGCGCGGTAACGGTAAAACAAAATAAACCACAAAATTGTCACCACCACACCTGGACCGATTCCACCAAGATTCATCAAAAGATGAAACGTCAGGATGTTCACAATCACTGGACCCAGCAGCGCCAACCCCAGCGGCACATAGCGACCCACCAGTAATAACAACCCTCCGATCACCTGCACCGTCGCAATTATCGTCACCCAGTGCGACTGCATGAACACCGCTATGAACTGGCCAGCAAGTCCCGTCGGCATTGGCCCCATCGGCAAAAACGGATGCAATCCGTTCGCCCCAAAAAACACAAATGTGAATCCCAATAACACTCGCGCAATGATCACAGCGATTTTCATTCCTTCTCCTCCATCGAAATTCAAGGATGTTCGCTTGGATGCTCAGGCGGAACATTCCGGTGCGGGCATTAAATCACGTTCGAACCATAGTCTTACAGCACAAACCTTTGGCGGGTGGGCGGGCGGCGGATGGCCGCGCCTTAATTCCGAAAAACGCCTTTGGGTGGCCCATCCTTGCGCGTTTGTTTTTTGCACCTCCGCCCCATCCCGCTGCTCTTCGCGGGATGAACGGTGGGGTCTTTCTCCCTCTTTTTTCTAATTTCCATTTTTCTATTTTCCAAGTTTAGAGAGTTTCAGGCAGGCCAGTCCAAAACAACTTGCTTGCCTGTACATTCTGCGGTACAGTAGCACCATATAAGGTGCAGGATGACTGTAAAGAGCAAGAAGCGGAAGAATCGGAAAAACCACATGGGTTCGAGCATCGAAGACTTCCTGAAAGAAGAGGGCATCTTTGAGGAGTCTCAAGCGCAAGCGATCAAAGAGGTCGTTGCCTGGCAGCTCGAAGAGGCTATGAAAAAACAGAAAATCTCCAAAAATCGCATGGCGTCGATGCTCAAGACCAGCCGCACCCAGGTCGACCGCCTCCTCAATCCGAAAAACGACATCACACTTTCCAGCCTGCAGCGCGCCGCAGCCATGGTCGGCCGCCGCGTAATGATCGAATTGGTCTGAGAAGTTTCAGGCATTCTTCTCTTCGCTTTCTCGTGGAGCGGGACAAGCAACCACGCGAGCGGCACGGCTAGCGAAGCTGGTCTTCAGGTTCTGGGGCGACGCGAGGGGCGTTGCGAAGGAATTTCATGAGACCGTCGCCCTTGGCTTTTCCCGCACGCTTCTTGAAAAAGTCAGCAGCCGTTTCAATGACACCAACTTTTTCCGCGACGGCGGCAGCGATCCACTGGTTCAAAGACACGCCGTCCTCTTTCGCGAGGCGCTGGGCGGCCTTCTTGACGGAGTTCGGGAGCTTCAATGGATAAGTAGCTATACTCATGATTTCATCCTCTTCAAAACATCGATTGGCCGGTGGCTGCGCCTTAAATTCCGAAAAACGCCTTTGGGTGGCCCATCCTTGCGCGTTTGTTTATTGCAAGGGTGGGGCCGTTCTCCTCTCCTTTTTTCTAATTTCCGTGTTTCTATTTTCCAAGTTTAGAGAGTTTCAGGCGGGCGCGTGCCGCGCCGCGTCAGTCGCGGCGGACTGAAATCGTAGCGGGCTGAAGCGCTCCCAATCTACGGTCACGCGTTGTTCCGTAATCCATTCACGAATTAGCCGCGCGGTGATGGGTGTGAGCAGGATCCCGCTGCGAAAATGTCCCGTAGCAATCATCAAGCCATCGAGATCGGCCGGGCCGAGAATCGGCAAGTGATCGGGAGAGTCCGGCCTCAAGCCTGCCCAGGTTTCTTCGATGCGCGCATCGGCGAGGCCTGGCGCCAGGTCGATAGCGGCAGAAAGAACTTTCTCGATTCCACCCGCCGTGGTCCGCTTGTCAAAGCCAGCGTATTCAACCGTTGCTCCCGCAAGGATTCGCCCGTCGTTCCGCGGCACGAGATAAATCTTCTCGGACCAGAGCACGCGTTCCATCTTCAAATCATCCGCGCGCAATGCCACCATCTGTCCTTTCGCGGGACGTACCGGCGCATACGGCGCAATCCCTTCGATCGTCGCCGAAAAGCAGCCCGCGGCGATGATCGTCCATTTTGCCTCCACTTTCTCATTTTGCAGGACCAATCCCGCGCAACGGTTCCCCTCGCGCCAAATCGCTTTCGCGCCATTGCCGGAAAAAATCTCCGCGCCGCTGCGTTGCGCCGCTTCTAGAACGGCAGCCGTTAGCGCGCGGTTATCCACCGACGCCTCCTCCGGCCGCAGCACCGCCGCTTCGACTTCTTCACTCAGCGCCGGTTCGAGTTCGCGCGCGTCCTCAGCGCGCAGTGGCTCGGCCTTCAATCCCAGGCCATGATGCAGCGCGATGATGGTGCTAAGTTCCGCCTTGGTATCGTGCGAGAAAAGCGCTTCCAGTGTCCCTTTCGGTCGGAATCCAACTCTTCTTCCCGAAATCTCTTCCACCTGCGCCACGAACTCCGGATACAGCAAAACGCTCGCTTTGGCCAGTGGAACCGTCACAATCATCGCCGGGCTTTCCGGAGCGGGAGAAATAATGCCCGCGCTGGCCCACGACGCTTCCTGTCCCGGCTGCTGCCGGTCAAACACCGCTACGCGCAATCCGGCGCGCGCCAACTCCAGCGCGATGGCCCCGCCAATCACTCCGCCGCCCGCAATGGCCGCGTCGAACTTTTTCATAAACTCATCTTATCGCATCCCGCCGCGTGCTTCCTTCGCCCCGATAAGTTTGTACCAGCGAAGCGCCTGCCCGGCGAAAAGATCTTGCACCTGAATGTAAAACTAGAGCGAATCGGCGAGTTCTTCGGAGAGCACTTGAGCTTTCTTCGCTAGACTGCGGGCGCGGCTCCAATCCGCGCTCTGCGCGGCTTCGCGCGCGTCCTTGATAAAGCTACTGATCTTGGAAACCAGGTCCGTCTGCACCGCATTCAAGTTTCTCCCGCGCGCCAACGCCAGGTTTTTCTCCGCGATGCCCAGACTTTGGTTGGCCTGCTGCCGCGCCACCGCCGATTCCTGGGGAGTAAGCGGCGGGGCAAGCACCGGCGATTCCAACTTTTCGCCGTCGTTCCTCGCGCCTGCGGACGGCGGCGTCCCAACGCGCGCGCGTGGAGGTGGAGGCGCGCTCCGGACGATGATCAGATGGTTGAGAGAAGCCGGCAACTCCAGCCGTAATTCCGGGAGCGCATCGCCAGGACCATTGTTCGCTTCCGGCGCCTGCGCGGGCATCACAGGCCGCACCTGCACCGCCGTGGCCCACGGAATACTCGGCCGTTTCCTCACGCTGCATCCGCCAGACACTACGGCGCCGCAACACACTAGAAAAATAACAGAGCGGGCAGAACATCGCGGCAATACCATAAGGGGCCGGACTCGGTTTTCCGTCATGTTTAGGCCGCGAGTGGCAGTTCGATTCGGAACGTCGTGCCCCGGCCGACCTCCGAGGTAAAGTCTATCGAACCGTTCAGAAGCTGCACAATTCGAAACGTGCTCGCCAGCCCGATGCCGCTGCCTCCTGGGCGCGTGGTGAAAAACAATTGAAAAATCTTCTGCCGGTTTTCCAGCGGAATTCCCTTGCCCGTATCGCCCACCGCAATTTCCGCCATTTCGCCGCGCCGGCTCAGCACCAGCCGCAGTTGCCCGCCGCCGGGCATGGCTTCCGCCGCGTTCAGCACCAGATTCAGCACCGCCTGCTTGAGCAGCGCGCGATCCACATAGACTTCCGGGACGTCGATCGGCAAAAGCTGAGCCAGTTGAATGCTAGACTTCTGCAATTGGGGTTTTGCCACTTCGAGGACTTCGTTCAACAGCTGAGCCAGTTGCGTGGCTTCCAGGCGGATGTCCATCGGCCGCGTGAAATCCAGGAAGCGCTTTACCACAGCGTCCAGCCGGTCGATTTCCTTGTCCAGCACCTGCACGGCCTGCTGCGCTGCTCCGTCCTGTTCCGCCGGCAGCGATTCCTTCAGGTTCTCCAGCCACAGCCGCATCGAATTCAACGGATTCTTCACTTCGTGCGCCACGCCCGCAGTAATGCGCCCCAGCGCCGCCAGCCTTTCGCTCACTTGCAGTTGCGTATTGATGCTTTCCAGCGAGTCCAGATCGCGCAGCGTCACCAGCGCCCCCATGCGTTCGCCGTCTTCCTGGATCGCTTGCACGCTGACGCTCACGCGCCTCGGCCCTTCGGTTGTCTCTATTTCCGTTTCCGCGGCCACTTCGCTCAGTTCATCGCTTTCCACGTGCAGCGCCTCGTGCAGCGGATGGCCGGGAGGAAAAATCTCCGTCACGCGGCGCCCCAGGAATTGTCCCGCTGGCGCGCCCAAAAATTTTTCCGCCGCCGGACTGATCATCACCGCGCGCGAGTCCCGCGTGAACAGCAGCAAGCCGTCTTCCAGCCCGGCCATCACCGAATTCATGTTTTCGCGCATGGTGCTGAAAATCTCATGCACTCCGCGCAATTGCTGTCCCACTTGGCTGATCTTCTGGCTCACCAAACCCAGTTCATCTCCGCTCCCGCCGATGCCTTTCAACTCCGGAGACGGCACGTCATATTGTCCCGCCGAGATGCGATCCAACTGCGCGGAGATATCTTGCAAGGGCGCCAGCGTCGCCCGGCTCACGATGGCCGCCAGCAACGTGGAAACCACCACCGCCAGCAGCGCAATGGTCCCGGAAGTCCAAAGACTCGGGGAAATCTCATTCAGCAGCAAGCCCACGTTGAGCACCACGCGCACTTCTCCGAAAGGCTGCTTCCCTTTGTTGAACGGATAATCCAGCTCAAAAACTCTTAACGGCCCCGCCAGGGCCTTCACCTTTTGCGGGAAATTTTTCTGCAGCAATTGCGAAAGCGGCGGCCTCCGCGCAAGAAATCTTCCCGGCAGGTTCTCGTCCGTGGAAACCATCGCCATGCCGTCCTGGTCCGTGATCGACACTTCGTAAATCAGCGGGTTCTCTTTGGCCGCTCGCAGTTGCGTGTGCAGCCCTTCGTCGATTTCGAAAGCGTGCCGCACGTAGTCGTGGATTTCTTGCGGAGAGTCCGACGCCGGCCGCAATCCCTGCTGGCTGGCGTCCGTCAACGAGTGCTGCGCCTGCAGGAATACCTGCCCGGCGAGATCGCCCGCGCGGTCCTTGGTGGCTTGCAGCAATTGGTCGAGGAGCTGCGCGGCGAATACGCCAGACAAGACCGCGGCGACGAGCAGCACCAGGCTCGTCATCACCAGCGTGAGTTTTGTCCGCAGCCGCAGCTGCATTCGGCGTCTCTACTCCGTTTCGGCGCGGTCGCCGCAGTATTCCTTCCTATCTTACGCGCTTTTATTTTACTTTGAGAGGAGAGAGGAGTGAACTTCAGAAAAATAGGAAAACGTCCCGTCTGCCCCCGAGCTCAAACAAACAATGAAAGAGCAAAGTCAAAAGCCCCACACGTAACCCCGACGTGTGGGCCACCCAAAATCGTATCCGGATCTATCGACCGGGCCACCCGCCCACCCGCGAAAGCTACGTCTTAGGCGATGAGAGTATGATGCGATAAAACTCTTCTGATTCTTGCGGCCGCCCTTCAAAAGTCGCTCTCCATCTGCCCCCATAGATCAGGCACGAAAACTCAATCAGATTGCGCTTATCGGTAGAAATGGACTGCATGCAAATCGCCTCATTTTCGCCCTGACCAAAACGAAAGGGGCCTTTGACTGCATTCCGTTCTCTAACCATATAGTTCCAGTAGATGCTTGGATAAGAATTGAAAAGGTTTTCCTTCGCGTCTTGCGTCGCGGGTGGATTGGAATTAGGTGATAACGTAACGGTCGCAAGTATGTCCGGCCTTGAAAAAATCGTATATGGGCGCTTATAGAGAAACACAATCGTGGGCCTAGGCTTAACTTCCCATCTGGACGGCACGAAAACTGATTTGTCGCCGTAGGTCAGGAAATTACCATGCCTGAGATGCCACCAAAAAGTTGATAGAGGATAAAGGAAAACCACTGCCGCATAGCCAAGCAAGAAGAGTGAGGCTAGGCGTATCCTGGTTCGTTTATCCATTGGAACTCAATGATTATACTTCATGGGCAGTTAGAAGCCGGCGAGGTGGAGCAAGGTGGCTTCTGAGCTTGCGGCGGCACAGGCGTTGTTGGCAGTGGTGGTGGCGGTGGAGATGAAAACAGAGCTTTGAGCCCTCCCCAAATGCTGGGCGATGCTGATTGCTGTTGTTGGGCTTGCCCACCGGGAGCTCCTTTAGTGGCTTTGATGAGCGCTTTGACGCCCTTGGTGCCCGTCGAAACACCTGCACCGAGAGCTTTTTCGGTGTTAGCCGCAGGACGAATTCCAGCAGCAGGCAGGGAGCTTGCGGCAGGATTGCCAGATATCGCAGCGCTTGCCGTAGATGACAAGGTCCCGAGTCCGCTGTTAACTTCGGATCCGGCCGTCACTGCACCATTGAGTTCAGCGGCGGTCTCGTTTTTATACGTTTCGACGTTAGCGTCAATGTTGGGTTGGCTGCGGTCAGGAGCATTCGGAGTTGCCATGTCGATGATTTGTCCGCGCGCTGCTTCGGCTTTTTCGCCATGTTCGACCGCCTCCTGTAAATGAGTAACACCCTTATAGATTGCGTATCCAGCAACTGCCAGGCCAACTACGACCGCGGCCCCCTCGAGAAGGCAACCATCCCAGATACAATGCCCGTCGAGGTCTGCGAAGGATTCGGGGTCGTCGGCGACCATGGCATAGAGGTTGAGGGTTTGCGGGTTGGTGAGGTTGGCGTAGGGGACGGGCACGGGAACGCTGGACCAATCAGCACTGAGCCAGCGGCCGAAGCGGTTGGAGTAGTAGCGGGCGCCGAAATCGTCGTTGCCGGTTTCCGTGTCGCGCTCCTTGCCTTCGAATTTGTAATTGTTCTGGAGGCAGGAGTTGACGTAAGCGCGCTCGCCGCCGTAGGGATAGAAATCGGCGTCGTAGCAGACCACGCCAGTATTCGTCGTGACGACGCGTGAGCTGCCCAGGAAGTCTTCGGCGTAGAACTGAGCGGTGCTGCCGGCGGGGAGCAAAGCGACACGCTTGCCGCCGAAATAGATGTACTCGTTTAGGGTGGCACCTGTGGCGTTGGTTTCGGCTAGGATTGCGCCGCCGGAACCGTACCAGTAGAGCTTGTAGGGGACGGGCGGCGCGGCGGTGTTGGCCTTGGCGACGCGGCGGCCATCGCCATCGTAAAGATACGTCGAGCCTGCTGTGACTTTGAGCTGGCTTTCGGCGTCCCAAGTGTAGGAATTGTAGCCGTCCGCAGTGGTATTGCCAGAGGCGTCATAGGAAAAACCCGAAAGGTGATTGTAGCCATCAGCAGTCTTGGTAAAGCCTGGTTCATAGGTGCAGCCGGTGTACCGGGGATCGGTGTTTGCGACGAGGGATTGCATGTTCCCCCAAGAATCAAGGCTATAGGTTTCTTCCCAGCAATGGGCGGGGCTTGTTGCGAAAGTGGAAGTGGTCTGGGCGGCGGTGATGCGGTTGAGCTGGTCATAGGTGAAAGTTTGGGAACGAGTCGGGTCTGTATTGTTGGTAATACCGAAGACTCGGCCGTTGTTCCCCGTGCCGAGGTTAAAGTTGTAGGAAAGATCCATAGGATTGCCGCCGGAAGAGGAGGCCTTGAGCTCTAGTGGCTGGAGGCGAGTGTTGTACGTGTTCGTTAGGACTAAGCCTCCAGGGAAGACAGAACTGACTCCGATTTTGGCGGAGCTTAAGGCGCCCTGAGGAGTGTAGCAGACGCCAGTGCCAGACGTGCCGCAAGTGCCCGAAGCGTACGTGATGCCGTTGGCAGAATCGGCAGCGGTGCTGGGGCGATTGGCCGAATCGAAAGTGTAATTGACTGTGCCGGGCGTGCCCGTGCGCCTACTCGGAGTCGGGGCGGTCGCTGCCGTATTCCTTGAGCTTGTTGTGAAGGGTTTTCAGGCTGATGCCCAGCAGCTCCGCCGCGCGCGTTTTGTTGTTCCCCGTGGCGCCCAGCGTTTGCAGGATCAATTCACGCTCCATCGCGTCCACGGTCGTTCCCACCGGAAACTTGATCGCCGAAAGATCGCTTGGCCCTTTCCCCGCCGACTTCCCGAATTCTCCCGGCAGGCACGCGCGCGTGATCAAATCTTTTTCGCACATAATCGCCGCGCGCTCCAGTATATTGCGCAGCTCGCGAATGTTTCCCGGCCAGGTGTGCCCCATGAAAATGTCCAGCACTTCCGCGCCAATCCCGCGCACGTGCTTGGCGTGCTTGGCGTTGACGTCCCGGAGAATATGCTCGACCAACAGCGGAATGTCGTCTTTGTGCTCGCGCAGGGGCGGCAGGTGGATGTGAAACACATTGAGCCGGAAGTACAAATCCTGCCGCATCTGGCCGCTGCTGACCGCTTGCTCCGGCTCTTTGTTCGTCGCCGCCAGAACGCGCACGTCCACCGGCGTCTCGCTCTTGCTTCCCAGCCGCCGCACCGTGCGGTCTTCCAGGACGCGCAACAGCTTGGCCTGCGTGGGCGCGGGCATTTCGCCGATTTCATCCAGCAGCAGCGTTCCCGCATCCGCCAGCTCGAAGCAGCCGATGCGCCGCTCAGCCGCGCCCGTAAAGGCCCCGCGTTCGTGGCCAAAAATTTCGCTCTCCATCAATGTTTCAGGAATGGCGGAACAATTGATCGCCACAAACGGCCCGTTGGCGCGCGGCGAAAGCTTGTGCAAAGTCCGCGCCACAATTTCTTTTCCCGACCCGGTCTCGCCCGTGATCAACACCGAAGCCGAACTCGGCGCGGCCATCTCCACGATGCGCATCACTTCCTGCATCGGTTTTGATCCGCCGACAAGGTCGCCCAGCCGTCCCGTTTCGCGGAGCTGCCGCTGTAGCACCGCCAGTTGCCGCGCATCGCGCGCCTTGCCCAGCGCGCGGTCCAGCAGCGCGCGCAGCACCGGCCCCTTCAGCGGCTTTTCGATATACCAGAACGCTCCCGCCTCGATCGCCGCCACCGCGCGTTCTTCGCTGCCCTTGCCGGTTATGATGATTGCCGGGACGTCGTAGAGTTCCGGCCCCAGCTGCCTCAGCAAATCCAGCCCATTCATTCCCGGCAATTCCACGTCCGCGATCAGCGTGTCCGGCTGGTAACTCGCAAATTTCGCCAGCGCCTCTTCCGCCGTTGCCACGCCTACCACGTCGCAGCCCCAGCGCTGCAAGAGCTGTTCGTAGCCCTTTCGCGCATTGTCCTCATCTTCGACGATCAGCACGCGGTCTTTCCGCTCCACCATTTCGATGGCCCGAACCGCCGCTCGCGTCTCTTCCCCCATGGGTCTCAGCCTCTCTTTGGCCTGCTCTTGATGAATGGCTTTCGCATCGATTCGCTGGACACCTCGACTCTAGCAATCTGCCCGCCGCTTGCCAAGTTCTTACCAGTCTGTTGAAAAGCCTTATGAAAAGGCCCTCAAATGCCATCCTTCATTCTCATTCTTAGTTGTGATCCTGACCGAAGCGCGCTTTGCGCTCCGGATGCTTCGGCGGAGCGAGGGATCCGCTTCTGAGTTGAAGCAGACGTCTGGTTTCTAAACTTGCCCTTTGGTTGCGGGGAAATTCTTCGATATTTAACTTCCCAGACCGGCATTTCGGGGGAGTCGGCTTGATTTCACTTGTACTGTGATTGCCAGGCACGGCAAAGCTAAATTCAGCTCCATCTCAGCGTGGTGATTGAATCCGCGGTCAGCGCTACTTTCGCGGTTTGGCCGCCGCACGCGACTGTCACTTCCCGCGCGTCGCCCGGATTCGTCAGCACCAGCACCAGGGAGCCGTCGGGATTTTTCGCCGCAGTGTGATACACGCGCGAAGTTACAGCGCTATTCGGCGTCGCTGTTACACTTGATGATGACGCTGGCTGGCCGATCAGTGCGCCGTTCGCCGCCGGAGCATCGCCGTTGGCGTCGTGTGAAGCGACAATCACAGCTCCGCGGCGAAACGCGCGGGCGTGCTGCACCAAGGCCCAATACAATCCCGTTAGCGTGATTTCTTTCGTCACCGAATGAATCTGCACCAGCCCGCCGCAATCGAACGGACCGATGTTAGGCCGCCCCCGCTCATCGAGAGCCAAATTCCACATCGTGATGCTCTGTGGGCCGTTCGCCAGAATGCCGCTGAAAGTCGCGCCCCACTTGCTCCAGTTCGTCAGATAATCGGGAAACTTGTAATCGTCTCCGCCTTCGGTCCAGTGCATTTCCACGTCCGGAAATCTCTGCTTCACGTTACCCATCATCTCCGGGGTTCCCACGTAGCCGTGCCAGGCCACGGTGTTCACGTATTTCTTGAGCCGGGGCCTCGAGAGCTGATCAAGGGCGCGGCCAAACAAATTGTAATTGTGGTCGAGCGTCCAGATTTTCGTGCCGCTGGCTTCGAGCAGCGGGCCAAGCTCTGCCACGAGGCGCTCCTCGTCCTCTTCCGGCCAG
>Ga0210405_10005717_pt1 | contig 11267 bp, 7 predicted proteins | sample IncBWH11MmetaG_FD_155492 | JGI IMG/M metagenome (GOLD analysis project Ga0210405, IMG submission 155492) | Forest soil microbial communities from Barre Woods Harvard Forest LTER site, Petersham, Massachusetts, United States - Inc-BW-H-11-M | ecosystem: Environmental > Terrestrial > Soil >... | reverse complement strand
TGGCCAGTTTTGTGGGGACGCACACGCTGTGTTGTAATGGATTTGTAACAATAACGATATAGGCTCCCAGCCACGTCGAGACGATTGTGCCCACAAATGTGACCGAACCACAGGATCCGAAAACGGCTCCGCGCCCGGAGGCGACGAAATCCACGCTCCCGCAGCCAGGCCGGCCGGTTCCGAGCCGCGCCTATCCCGGAGCGCTGATCGTTGTAGAAGGGACAGACGGTTCGGGCAAGAGCACGCAACTCTATTTGCTGAAGCGCTGGCTGGAGATCGGCGGTTACCGGCTGCACTTCACGGAGTGGAATTCGTCGCCGCTGGTGAAGTCCGCGACGCGCCGCGGCAAGCAGCGCCGGCTGCTGACTCCAACGACGTTTTCCCTGCTGCACGCCGCGGATTTCGCGGACCGCTGCGAGCGCCAAATCATGCCTCTGCTCCAGGGCGACTACCTCGTGCTCGCCGACCGCTACATTTACACGGCGTTTGCGCGCGACGCCTCGCGCGGCTGCCCTCCGCGTTGGCTGCGCAATCTCTATCGCTTCGCGCCCATTCCGGATATCACGTTTTATTTTCGCGCGCCGCTGGACGTTGCGGTGCACCGGATTCTGAGCGGGCGCCCCAGGCTGAAATATTATGAGGCGGGGATGGACATGGGACTGTCCTATGATCGCGCCGAAAGCTTTCGCTTGTTCCAGGCGCGTATTCTCGAGGAATACGACAAAATGGTCGACACCGATAATTTCGTGGTCCTCGACGGCACCATTCCGGTCAACAAGCTGCAAAAGCAGATGCGCGACATCGTAGCCTCCAAAATCGATTTGAAGCGCTTTGCGCCGCACGCGGCCGAGGCAGAATAGCCATGTCTGACCAGGAAAAAGAAAAAGAGAAACCAGCAGCGGTCCTGGCCGCGACCGCCGACGCCACCTCTGCTCCCGTGACCGGGCCCGCGACGAAGACGGCCACCGACGAAGAAGCCTCGCAATATTTTTACGGCGAAGCGCTGGTCGGCTTCGATCCCAGCGAAGTTACCGGAAGCTTGATCGTCATCGAAGGGATGGACGGCTCCGGCCGCTCGACGCAAATTGCGTTGTTGCAGGAATGGCTGGAGTCCGAAGGTTTTGCGGTGCAGACGAGCGGTCTGCGGCGTTCGAATCTGGTCGGACGCGACATCGACGAACTGCTCGCGAAGAACGCCGTAACCCGGCTGACGCTTTCCCTGATGTACGCAACTGACTTTTTCGATCAAGTGGAGCACCGCATCTTGCCGGCGTTGCGTTCCGGCACTGTCGTCCTTGCCGACCGCTTCATCTTTACGCTGATCGCCCGCGGCGTCGTGCGCGGCATCAACCGCGATTACATCAGCGGTTTGTACGCCATGGCCTTGCGCCCGCACCTCACGTTTTGGCTGAACGTGCGCCCGGAAACGGCGTTCGCGCGCGAATTCAAGAAAGCGCAAGCCATCAGTTATTGGGAAGCGGGACGCGACATGTCGCTGTCCCACGATCTCTATTGGTCCTTCATCCGCTACCAGACCATGATCAAGCGCGAGTTTGAAGTCATGGCCAAGCGCCACAACTTTATCGAGCTCGACGGCGAAGCCAGCGTCTCCACGGTGAACAAACTTTTGCGCCAGCGCATCGCCGACCAGTTGGGCATTCGCGTCACAAAATACACTCCCTCCGCTGCGTTGGCGCACCTCTGGCGGTAAACTCTGCGCATGTCTGAGCCGGTCCACATCGCCGCCATCGACGCCGGCTCCAACGCCGTGCGCCTCTCCGTCGCGCGCGCCTATTCCGCGCTGGACATCGAGCCGCTGCAGAACGAGCGCTACTCGCTGCGCCTCGGCGAAGGCGTGTTCCTCCGCCATCGCTTCAGCGAAGAGATCTTTACGAAAGGCGTCAAGGCTTTCCGCCATTTCAAGGAAATCATGGATGAATTTGGCGTGACGCGATATCGCGCCGTGGCCACCAGCGCCTCCCGTGAAGCCCGCAACCGCGACGCTTTCGTCCGGCACATGAAACAAAAAACCGGCATCGCTCTCGAGGTAATCAGCGGAACGGAAGAATCCCGGCTGGGAAGGGAAGCAGCCGTCGCCGCGCTCGGGCCGGAATCGCCTCCGCGCTGCATCGCGGACCTCGGCGGCGGAAGCCTGGAGATCAACATCCTTCGCGATCACAGCGTCGAGCAAAGCGCGCAATTGCCTGTCGGCACCGTTCGCTTGATGACCACGCTGAACCTTCCCGGTGTAATTCGTCCCGCGCAAGCAGAACAGGTGAGGCGATACGTGCGCGCGCTGCTGGAGTCGCGCCTGCCCTCGCGGCCGAACCTCGGCGAAAGCATCGCCGTCGCGCTTGGCGGCAACGCGGAAACGCTCATGACCGTCGCGCCGGGTCCCCGCCAGCACGGTGTGCCGACGCTGCAGCTTTCTCTCTTGCGCGAGCGGCTTGACGACATCCTGCGCCGCGATGTCCGCGAGCGCATGAAGGCTTACGCGGTGCGCCGCGACCGCGCCGACGTCATGGCCATCGCGGCCATCACCTTCGTCACCCTCGGCCGCTATCTTAACCTGCGGACCCTGGCGATCCCCGGAGTAGGCATCCGCGAAGGACTGCTTCAGGAAATCGCGCGCGAGGCCTTCTCCCGCAAGGAGCCGCACCGCTACAGCGCTGCCGCGCGCCAGCTCCTGGTTGGTACGCGCAGCTTTGCGCGCCGCATGGAGTACGATCAGCGTCACGCCGAGCATGTCCGCGAGCTGAGCATCCTGCTTTTTGACGAGCTGCAAGCGGTTCATCATTTGCCCGCTGAATCGCGCGTCCTGCTCGAGGCTGGCGCTCTGCTCCACGATACCGGCCACATGATCAGCCACCGCGGCCACCATAAACACGGCGAATACCTTGCGCTCAATGGCGACATTCCCGGTCTCGCGGGCCGCGACCGCGCTGTCGTGGCCGCCCTGGTGCGCTACCACAATCGCAAATCCGATCCGGCCAGCCATCACGTCGCGTATTCGTCGTTGAATAACAACGATAAGCGCATGGCTCGCCGCCTGGCTGCTATTCTCCGCATCGCCGAAGCCCTCGATCACTCGCATCGCCAGCGTGTCACCAATGTCGATGCCACGTTTCAACGCGGAGCCGTCGGCGTGCAAATCAGCGCGCGCGGCGACGCCGCGGAAGATCTAAGCGATGCAAATCGCAGCGCCGAACTTTTTGAGAAGGAATTTCACGTGCGGACGTTTTTCCGGCAAGCTGCGCCCGCGCGCTTGTAATCCGGATTGAACGAACCGACAATCGGATTCCTGTTGCCCGAAGGAGAAAACTCCACTCATGCAGCTCTACATCGTCCGTCACGGCATTGCCATCGACCGCGAAGACCCCAAGTGTCCGCCGGAGGCCGAGCGCTATTTGACCGAGGAAGGCATCGAGAGGAGCAGGCAAGTGGCCAAAGGCATTGCGGCTCTGGGAGCGCACGCGGACCTGATGGTCAGCAGCCCGTACGTGCGCGCCACGCAAACGGCCGCCATTTTCGCCGGCGCCCTCGACTATCCGGAGCACAAAATACGCCACACCGAGAGCCTGCTTCCCGGCGCCGAGCCCGCCGCCCTGTTGCGCGAGCTGGCGCGCGAAAAAAACGCCGCGTCGGTATTTTGCTTCGGCCACGCGCCGCACGTGGACGGCCTGCTGGCCGGCGCGGTGGGCGCGCAACGGCACATCACCTCGCTGAAAAAAGCCGGGGTCGCCTTCGTCGAGCTGAAGCGTGTTTCCCCGCCGAGTGGCCAGCTCATCTGGCTCGTCACGCCGAAGCTCTTTCGCAAAACGAAGTAACGCACCACAGTCGTTGCACGTTCCATTGGTTGTGCGCCAGCGTCAGCGGCTTTTCCGTGGCCTCGTGTTACTCTTACCGCCGCAAGGGAGTTGCCCCATGACCGAAAACGCGATCCCGCGCCGAAAATTTATTTCGCAGACCGCTGCCACCGCCGCTGCGTTGACGATTGTCCCCCGCCACGTTCTCGGCCGCGGTTTTGTGCCGCCCAGCGACATGCTCAACATCGCCAGCATCGGCGTCGGCGGTATGGGGCGCGCCAATCTCATCAATCTGGCCTCGCAGAATATTGTCGCTCTTTGCGACGTGGACTGGGGCTACGCCGGAAAGGCCCTCGACCGCCTGGATTCCGACATCGACAAGCTGCGCACCCGCATCGATACCCCGCCCGCGGAGCCCGCGCCCGGGCAGCCGGCCGCCGAATTCGATCGCGAGAAGGCCAAGGTCCAGCTCGCCAACATGATCAAGCTCAAGACCGAGCGCCTTCCGAAAGCCAAACGCTACAAAGACTATCGCCAGATGCTCGAGCAGCAGAAAGACATCGACGCCGTCGTCGTGGCTACTCCCGATCACATGCATGCGACCATCGCGCTCGCCGCCATGGATCTCGGCAAGCACGTCTACGTGCAGAAGCCGCTGGCCTGGTCGGTCGACGAAGCACGCCGCCTCGCTCGACGTGCCAAAGAAACCAAAGTCGCCACGCAAATGGGCAATCAGGGCCATTCCTTTGACGAAGCGCGCACCGCCGTTGAATACATCTGGGCGGGCGCCATCGGAGAAGTCCGCGAAGTCCACGTCTGGACCAATCGCCCGCTCGGCTTCTGGCCGCAGGGCGTGCCGCGCCCCGAGCCGCTGAAAGTTTCTGCCGACACGCTCCGCTGGAATGGCACCGGAGTGAACACGCGCCTCGCCGCCGCGCTTGCCGGCAACTATCCCGTGCCCGAAGGCCTCGACTGGAATTTATTTCTCGGCGTCGCGCCGCAGATCGACTATCACCCCATCTATCATCCCTTCAACTGGCGCGGTTGGACCGACTGGGGCGTCGGCGCGATTGGCGACATGGGTGCGCACCTCATCGATCACTCCATGTGGGCGCTCAATCTTGGCCTGCCAACGTCGATCGAAACCATCTCGACGCCCTTCAACGGTGCTTCCTATCCCAACGCTACGTTCACCTACTACGAATTTCCCGCGCGCGGCACAATGCCGCCCGTCAAGCTCACTTGGTACGACGGCGGCCTTCTCCCCAACCGCCCCGACGAGCTCGGCGAAGAGCAATTGAACAAAGGGGGTGGGGCATTGCTGATCGGAAGCAAAGGCAAGCTCCTTCACGACACCTACGGCCTCAAGCCTCGCCTTCTGCCCAAGTCACTTCACGATTCCTTCGGCAAGCCGCCGCAAAAACTCCCGCGCATACCGGGCGAACACCACGAACTAAACTGGGTCGACGCCGCCAAGGGCAAGACCGCAGCCTCCTGCCCCTTCGAGTACGCCGCGCGCCTGACGGAGGTCATGGTCCTCGGAGTAGTCGCCCTCCGCGCCGGAACCAAAATCCACTACGACGCCGACAACATGCGCATTACGAACGCCATCGGCGCCAACGATTACCTGACGCGTGCGTATCGTCAAGCTTGGTAAGCAACAGCAAATAGTGATGATTAGAGCGATAGGGTGCTTCCACTGCGCTCTGGATTACATCCTGAGCCGACTACCGACACGGTCATCAGGGCATTCGATTACCCGTAAAAGACCTGATTGCGTTCTCAAGTGATTTGTGGCAGCGTACCCCGCGAAAGTGGTTTGTCCAGAGACCAAAAAACTTAACGGAACTTTCGCCGAGCAGTGATGGTACCGCTCAGTATTTGTGGTGCCATCGTTGTGGTTGCCATGGTGCAAATCTCTGTGTCATTACAAGGAGGCGGCCAATGAAGAATATCTGGCGGGTCGCGGTCTTGGTGTGCTTGATGGGCTCTATCGTTTCAGGGGCCCTGTACGCGCAATCCGACCTCGGAACCATCTCAGGCTTCGTAAAGGATCCCTCTGGGGCGACGATTGCCAATGCAAAAGTCACCATCCAAAACAATCGCGGCGTGGAGCGCGTAGCTGCCTCCAACGATTCCGGATACTACACGATCACCAACGTCCCGCCAGGGTTGTACACCATCGTCGCCGAAGCTCAGGGCTTCCGGCGATACGAATCGAAAGACAACAAAGTGGATCCCAGCGCGAATCTCGCCGTAGATGTTGCGCTCACGGTGGGCTCCGCCAGTGAAACCGTCCAGGTTTCCGCGTCGGCCGTGGAGTTACAGACCGAATCGGCCTCGGTCCAAAAGCTTGTTACCCGCGAGCAGATCGATTCCCTCGAAATCAACGGACGCAACCCTATTTTCATGGCCAACCTGGTTCCCGGCACTCGCGGCGGCACGCTTGCGAACCTCAGTTTCAATTTCAGCCAGGGACCATCGAATATCAACGGCGCGCGCACGCCGGAAAGTCTGATCACTTACGACGGCGCCCCCGCCGTTCGCACCCGCTCCAACGGTACCAGCATCGGCGCAGCCGACGTGGACTCCACGGAGGAAATTCAGATACTCACCGCGGATTACGCTCCTGAGTATGGCCGGTCCTCCGGCGGCCAGATCCGCATCACATCCAAAAGCGGCTCGCAGGACTTCCACGGAGCTGCCTATGAATACGTCCGCAATACCATTTTCGATGCGAATCCCTGGCAGCGCAACGCGGTCGCCAGAACTACCGGCATCACCGCTCCCGTTCACTACAATCAGTTTGGATACAACATCGGCGGTCCCTTTTACATCCCCAACCATTTCAATACCAACAAGACCAAAGTCTTCTGGTACTGGGGAGAGGAATGGGTACGCTACATCTTTACGGATACCAACGGCCTGACCGTTCCCACACTCTCGATGCGGCAGGGCGACTTTAGCGAGCTGCTGAATCCAAACAATATTTTCGTCACGCGCAAGAATTCAGCTGGCAACAAGATTCCCGTGTACATCGCGGACCCGACGTCGCTCTCGGCCTCGCAGTGTGGGCAAGAAATTCCCCCTGGGTCTGGAATCATCAGCACCGCTGGCTGCTTTCAAGATCCGTCGCGGGCGACCCCGAGCAACCCCCAAGGTTTTAACATTATTCCCGCTAACCGGTTGAGCCCGAATGGCCTAGGCATCTTGAAGGCCTATCCCGCGCCGAATCTGGCCATCCCAATCAACGGCAACCAAAACTGGTTTTTCTCCGCCAAGCACCCGCAGAACCAGCGCAAGGATACAGTAGCCGTTGATCTCAATCTGACCGATAAGCAGCGGTTGCGCTTCCGTCGTGTGTATTTCACCTTCCATGAGTACCAGCCTCTCGATGGCGGCACCAACGAGACGCCCAAATTCTTCGATCGCCCCAATCAGACCAACTCCCTCGACCATGTCTGGACCATCAGTCCCACCAAGGTAAATGAGGTGCTGTTCTCCTTCAGCTTGGATGAGGTCTACATTCCTGTGGATCAAGCGCATTTCCTTGACCGCACCACCGTCGGCCTGAACTACCCCTACATTTTTCCGACCGGAAAGTTAATCCCCACTCGTATTCCCACTGTAAATATGTCCAGCTTCTCTGGACTGAGTGGCGGGCCATATCCATCGCACTCCGCGGGCCCGATCTACGACATCTCCGACAGCTTTACGTGGATCAAAGGCAACCACACTTTGAAGTTCGGCGGTCTCTACGAATATTCCGGCGAAAATGACAACGATGAGATTAATGTGCAGGCTTGTTCCACTTGCACGAACAATCAGAATGGCCAATTCCTCTTCAGTGACAACGGAGGAAAGTTCATTCGGCCCGGATTCGTCGTCGCGTCCACGAGCGTCGCTGCCGCCAACGCAGCTCTAGGACTCTTCGACAGCTACTCGGAGATTGGCCACCGCGCGTATACCGTATTTCGCGGAAGCATGTGGGAAGGATTCGGCCAGGATTCTTGGAAGGTTAGGCAGAACCTGACCGTCAATTTCGGTCTCCGCTACTCGGTCATCGTGCCCTATCATGCCATCTGGGCTAACATGATCGTCTTTGACCCCAGCGCGTACAATCCAGCCAATGCCGTGACGGTCGATCCGACGACCGGTCTCATCACCGGTTCACCCACGGTCGCCCAACTCTATAACGGCATGGTCATTCCTGGGTCCGGATTCCCCTCCTCTGCCAACGGTCGCGTTCCCGAGGCCACCACGGGAACATTCAACGGTCTGTTCCGCAACGTTCCCAATCGGTTCTCCGACATCCAGTGGGGCGACGTCCAGCCGCGCCTGGGCATTGCCTATCAGCTCAACAACAAGACCGTGCTCCGCGCCGGCGGCGGCCGTTTCTTCACTCGTCTCGGCGTTAGCGACTCGGTTTTCCTCGGTGGAAATCCGCCCTTCCAGCCCAACGCCAGCGTGTCGTTTGGCTCCGTGGACAATCCGGGAGGTACCGGCACCAACCAGGTTCCGTTAGTAGTGACCACCCAAAGCAAGGCCTTTAAGAACCCAGAAGCATGGGCCTGGAATGTCACCGTCGAACGCGAGCTATTCTGGAAGTCACTCCTCAGTGTGGGCTACGTGGCTCGCCGTGGCCTGCATCAGCAGCGGGAATCCGACATCAATCAACCTACCCTCGCTACGCGCGCAGCAAATCCGACGGCCAATCTTAACGCCATAAGGCCCTTTAAAGGTTTCGGCTCCATTCGGGAAACCGATAACGTCGCCAGTTCCATCTACAACTCGCTGCAAATCGCGTGGAACCGGCGATTCAGCAACACTCTCCAGTTTGGCGTGTCTTACACCCTCTCCAAGAGCATGGATAGCGGGTCTAACCAGCGCGACGTCGTTCCTGATACCTACGACACGAGCATGTTGTGGGGGCCATCTGAATTCGATGCCCGCCATATCGTAATCATCAACTACCTTTACCAACTGCCGTTCTATCGTAAGCAATCGGGCTTCGCCGGCAAGGCCCTCGGTGGATGGCAAATCAGCGGCATCACGCAGTTCCAAACGGGCTTGCCTTGCAGCATTATCGCGCCGAATGTTGACTACGCTGGCGTCGGCCAGGATGCCAACTGGGGATGCGGAGGGAACGGCCAGTTTTGGGTCGTTAATGGAAGTCCCAAAATCATTGGCACATTTGGACCGACTGGCCAATGGTTCGCCACCACCAATCCGGATGGAACACAGATCTTTACCGCGCCTGCCGCTGGTACCTTCAACACCCAGCGCGTCCGCAACCTTATCTACCAACCCGGATATCAGAATTGGAACATGGGCCTGTTCAAGACCATCCCCGTCAACGAACGCCTTCGCTTCCAATTCCGCGCCGAAGCCTACAACGTCTGGAACCATCCGAATTGGTGCGGCAACAGCGGTTGCAGCGGCACGACCAATATCGGTCTCAACCCGACCAATACCACGACCTTCGGCAAAGTACTCGCCAAGGGTAGTGGCAGCTCAGGCCAGGGCGAGCGCAATTTGCAGCTCTCCCTTCGCCTCGAGTTCTAAAGCTGCCTCGGCAAATCGGCTTCTGCTGCCCCTGTTGACGTTGACGCTTGACGCGACATTGTGAGTCTAGTCTCGCCTCTGCTGCTACAATTCCATCAGAGGCAAAACTATCCGATTATGTTTGCCGTTCGCCTTATTGGCGTCCTCGCGCTCGTGGCGCTCAATGGCTTCTTTGCCGCGGCGGAATTCTCCCTCGTCGCCGTACGCCTGTCGCGCGTGCGTCAACTTGTCCGCAAAGGCGATGTCCGTGCCCGCGTCGTCGAGGTTCTCCTCGGGGATCTGCATCGCGTTGTCTCCGCGGTGCAATTCGGCATAACCCTGACCAGCCTCGCCCTGGGCGCCCTTGGTGAGTCAACCCTCGCGGCCATGATCCGCTCCGTGATGCCGGCCACGGCTGATTCGCGCGTCACACTCCTGGTGCACGCCGCCGCCTTGGCCATCGCCTTCGCCATGCTCTGCGCCCTGCACGTAGTCATCGGCGAGTTGGTGCCAAAAACCGTCAGTCTGGCGCGCGCCGAGCGTGTCGCGCTACTGGTCGCGCGGCCCTTTTCCTGGTTCCTTAAGACGTTTCGCTGGGCCATCGATCTCCTCGATGGCGTTTCTGGTGCGATTGTAAAGGCCCTTGGCGTCACCCAAGCCCAGGTCCCGGGCGCGGTGCACTCTACCGAAGAGCTGCAAATTCAGATTCAGCAGGCTCGCGAACGCGGCCTGCTTGCTCCCGGTGAGGAGAAATTTATCGTCAGCGCCATCGAGCTGGGTCAAATACAAGTCCGCGAAATCATGGTCCCGCGCCCGGACATGCATACGCTGCCCGCTGAATCCACGCTCGACGCGGTCCTGAGCGCCTTCGCCACCACGCAGCGGTCTCGCATTCCCGTCTTTCGCGGCACCGAAGATCAGATTCTCGGTTTCGTTCATATTAAAGACATGCTATGGGTTCTTCTGGATCGCGAGCGGCGCCTGGAAGAAAATCTCTCGGCCTCGCCGTTCGATCTCCGCCGCGTGCTGCGCGAAGTGCTCATCGTCCCGGAGACCAAACCCGCGAGCGAGCTGTTGCTGGAATTGCGTACGCGTCACGTCGGCTTGGCCATCGTGGTCGATGAATTCGGCAGCGTTCTGGGCCTGGTCACCCTGGAGGACATCCTCGAGCAGGTCGTAGGAGAAATTCACGACGAATTTGACGTCGTCGAGCGCCCGCTGACGCTCGCCGATGGCGCCATCGTTTTCGATGCCGCGCTGAACGTACGCGATCTCGACACGCAATACAACATCACCCTTCCGGAAGATCCCGCGTATGCCACAGTCGGCGGATTCGTCCTCGACCAGCTCGGTTTCATTCCGCGCGGCGGCGAAAGCTTTGAGTTTGGAAACAATCGTTTCACGGTCGTCGAAATGGACGGCAAGCGCGTCGCCCGCGTAAAGGTTCAGCGCGCGCTTCCCGCATTGGGCGACCGTCCGGCCGAGGGACTTACAGCCACGCCTGTCCCGGAAGAACCGCAACCCGTCAAGGCCACGAAGTCTTCGCGGTCCAATCCTTCGGCGGATTCTCGCTGATGGCGCGCCACCTCCTGCAGCATTTCCTCTTTTGACTCTCCCGGCGCTTTGGCTCGTCCTCACTCTGGTTCTTGATGATTCACATCGTTCCTCGCGATCCCGGTAGAGTGTCAGGATAGACAAGATTCGGTGGTATGAGCGTTGAGTTTCGTGAGGCTCCCGTAGACGATGAAGGCGTGAGTCCGCACAAGCACCGGATCGCCGACTACCTGCGGCCCAAAACGCTGACGATGTTGTTGCTCGGGTTTTCTTCAGGCCTTCCTTTTTTTCTAGTCGGCAATACGTTCGGCTACTGGCTGCGCGATGAACACACCTCCCTGACGGCGATCGGGTTTCTTTCCT
>Ga0210405_10005715_pt1 | contig 11270 bp, 12 predicted proteins | sample IncBWH11MmetaG_FD_155492 | JGI IMG/M metagenome (GOLD analysis project Ga0210405, IMG submission 155492) | Forest soil microbial communities from Barre Woods Harvard Forest LTER site, Petersham, Massachusetts, United States - Inc-BW-H-11-M | ecosystem: Environmental > Terrestrial > Soil >... | reverse complement strand
CGTTTTTGACAGCCACTGTCCCACGCGACAAGTGCTTGATCGCATTGCCGATAAATGGACGGTGCTCATCATTCGTCGTCTCTCCAACGGTACTCTCCGGTTCGCCCAGTTGCGCCGGGCCGTGGATGGAATCTCGCAGAAAGTCCTAACCAACACACTGCGCGGCTTGGAGCGAGACGGCATCGTGACGCGCCGAATCTACGCCAGCGTTCCACCCAAGGTCGAATACTCGCTGACCACCCTGGGACGATCCTTGTGTGGTCTAGTCGAAGGGATCTGCGGTTGGGCTGAAGCGAACATCAAGCTGGTTGAGGGGGCGCGCGAGGTGTACGACCGAACTCCCCGCGAAGTATCCGTCTCGCAATGACATTGTGCATTCGAACGGCGCAGTGAGAGCGAGCCCCTGCCGGCCTTATTGATCGGCGGAATAGGAGCTCGAGTTACAACGCTGACCTCGCGAAGAAATCAGTGCAGGCCCCCGCAATCGTCCGCCGCATCGTCATGCGGCTAGTGAGAAACTAAACTCCGTGGCACGCGTGGTGCAAACCGGGCCCCCGGCACCATTCCTCGCCAAAACTTCCCTCCATCAAGGCGGATGAATCCCTCAAACCGAAACAGCATTGTGCATCTGCTCAGTGAGCCTGCGCAGATTGGGGCAGTGCAAAAACGTAGAGAATATCTTGCACAGCGAGAATGAGATATTGCCGCCCGTCGAGGGTGTAAGTCATCGGGGAAGCCTGCATGTGACCCCCCGCGTTCAAGTGCCACAGCGTTTTGCCGGTCGCCGGATCGAGAGCCAGCAGATTGCCGGAATTGTCTGCGCTGAAAAGAAGATGGCCCGCCGTCGTAAGAATCCCAGAAATGCTTTCCCCATCCCCCAGTTCGTGGTTCCACACCACCTTGCCGGTGCGGTAGTCGAGCGCGCGCAACGTCGAGTTGGCCCAAAGGTTGCGATCGCGGCCTCCCCACCCTTCTGCTTTTCCCGTAACCGTGTTGTAAAACACGCTGAACAGCCGGCGGCAGTTGACATAAAAAAGTCCCGTCTGCGGATCAAAACTGGGCGCCATCCAATTTGTCGATCCATCAGAACCAGGTTCTACGAGCGCTCCATCCGGGCTAGGAGCCGCTTCGGGCTTGGCGATCGGGCGCCCCCGAGAGTCAACACCCTTCGCCCAAGTTTGCTCGATGAACTCCGAAGTCACCAGATGTTCTCCGTTGATGCGGTCAAGCACAAAGAAAAATCCGTTCCGGCTGGCTTGTGCTAGAAGCTTCCGACGCTTGCCTTTGAATTCGGCATCGAACAATACCGGCGTCTCGACGGCATCCCAATCGTGTACGTCGTGTGGCGACGGCTGAAAATACCATGCCAGCTTCCCCGTGTCGGGATTCAAAGCCACAATCGAGCAGGTGTAAAGATTGTCGCCCAGGCGTCCATCGCCCACGAGGACGGGGTTAGGATTTCCTGTGCCCCAATAAAGCAGATTCAGCTCAGGATCATAGGTGCCCGTCATCCAGGTCATACCGCCGCCGTGGAGAATGGCGTCGCTATCCTTGGGCCAGGTTTCGGATCCGGGCTGGCCGGGATCCGGCTCCGTATACCAGCGCCACTGAATTGCCCCCGTCTCCGGATCAATCGATTCGAGAAAACCCCTAATGTCGGTCATGTCGCCCGAGACGCCCACAATCACGTGATCGCGTATGACCAGCGGCGCCATGGTAGAGAAGTAGGCTAGCTTCTCATCCGCCAGCTCCACGATCCAACGCACGCTGCCATCCTTCGCGTCGAGACACACCAGGTGCGCGTCGGGAGTCGTAAAGTAGAGCCAATTCTTATACATCGCGAGTCCGCGATGGCCGATGTGGTCGCCCTCGGACTTTCGCTCGTAGTGCCAGATCTGGCGGCCAAAGCGCGCATCGACGGCCCAAACATTGTCTGGAACCGAAAAGTAGAGAACGCCGTTCACTTCGAGAGGAGTCGATTTAATCGTTCCGGTGTGCGTCGGAAACACCCAAGCAAGTGTCAACGAATTGATGTTTCCGGCGTTGATCTGGTCAAGCGTGCTAAAACGCGCACCGGAATAGTCGCCGTTATAGGTCGGCCAGGTATCCGTCGGTGGCTTAAGCAGTGCCGCCGGGTCCAGAGCTTGCGCCGACGCGAACGATGGACCCAGCGCCAGAGCCAAAAGCAGGACCACACCGGCGGCCACTAATCGTTTCGCGTCTAAGGAGTGGCACCCGCTACCGATGCCATTCTTGCGCTCGCGCGCCCTTTGCATCGTTCCACGGCAGTGTGGAAACATTCCGGCTCCTGTCCTCTAATTGTGGCTCTCTTTTTTCCTACTTCAAAGTTTCCAAATACGCGAAGAGGTTGTGCATGTCGGCCTGCGTGAGCTTACCGAGCATTTCACGGTGTGCCGCCAGAGCATCCTGAAGTTCAACCTTTACCTGGTCGCGCGAAAAAGAGCGATACCAGCCTGCAGCGTCGTGCAGCGAAACCACAAAGTCGTCGACGTGCGCCACCGGCCCTTTGATCTGCTCGCCAGAGGGCAGCGTTATCACCGCGGTCGTATGACGGCCCCCTGGATAAAGCATGTGAGCTTCGAGTTCGATAGGAGAGTATTTATTTGCGACCTTGTCGAGATCGCCCGCGGGAGAATGGCATTTGTTGCAGCCGCCCGCGCCGTTGAAGAACACTTTGCCGGCATCGGCGTTGCCGGTGAGGAGCTTTTCCACGGCATACACGCTTGGCAGCCCGCTGGACCTCATGGCTTCCACCGCGCGCGCGTGAAGATACGAAGCTATGTCCGCGATCTGCTCATCCGTCAGTGACTGCGCTGGCATTCCTTTATCCGGCCGGCCATGGCGAATCACTTCGCCGATGAGATCGCCCTTCACGTCGTGCGCCAACAACGTCGAGCGGATAAGGTCGGGGGCGCGGGCCCCAGTAGCGTCCGGTCCATGACAAAAACCGCAAGCCTGCCCGAACTGTTTGTGTCCGCGTGCGATGGCCGGGTCCGGAGCTTCAGCCTGTTGTTGCTGAGCCAGCGAATTCGATATGGCTATGAGAAAAACGAACGCCAACAAGGGAGTGATCAAGACGCCGTATCGTCCTACTGATAGAAAACTGCGCTCACCCATGGTTTAGTGCTCACCTCGCGTCGCGTGGATTCTAGCACTGAGTCTCTTGAACTGCATCCGGGAGTAGGTCGTTTCGCGGCGCTAGTGGCATTGTTGACAGATTAAGGTGCGCCGATGCGTTGCGCCAAATCCGGAGCCAGCTGCTGGAAGTGATGAACGTTGAAAGTATAAATTCGCTCGCAATCCGCCTCCCTTGCACAGCGTAGATGGATGGCGTCGTGAATACGGCCTCCGATCCATCCTCTATCTGCGCACTCCCGAATGGCCTCGATATACATTTGTGGCGTGATTGTGACGAGCTGAAAATAAGGCAGGATATTTTCGTCCAAGATCTTCAAGGCTTCCGCTGGATAGACTGTAGGGCGGAACGGCGTTCGCGTAAGAACTGAGTACGCTTCAGCTAAGCCGTGGCCGCTGACGTAATTCTTATTCTTCATTTTGGCGCTCTTGGCCAACTCAAGCGCAGCAAGGGCTTGGTTGTGGTGGACATGATCCTCAACTGACGCTGCCACAAAAATTGCGGTGTCGAAGTAAGCCCTCATAGGCCCGATAGGTCTTTGATTCGATCGTTCCGCTCATCGTCGATGAGGCTGTCCCAATCATGTCCCTCGGGTAACTTGCCCAGATGCACCCAGAAGCCATTTTTTTTGACCATCGAGGGCCGCTGGTGGACCGGTCTCAGCAGCACTCCCTCCGGGCGCTCCTCTATTTCTAAATCGCTTCCCTGTCGCAAATGGAGGCGATCCCGCACAGGCTTGGGAAGGACTATCCTCCCAGCTTTGTCAATTTTCACGTTCATACCATTCATAATGGCACATGCCATTTATAAATGGCAATGGGCTTCCCTGGCCCAGACCGTCAGCGTCCTAACGGCCATCCCCCATGTTGTTCATGTTGCTTAGAGCCGCCGGTTTGTCGAGCGAGTCGGTGGCCGCGGCACCAGTGATAAGCCGCGCCCCTCGGCTAAATGTCAGATACTCAAAGCCCCACTGAACAAAGACCAAAACGCGGCTTTGAAACTCCACGATATAAATCAAGTGGATAAAGAGCCAAGTGAGCCACGCAAATAGCCCCGCGAGATGAAACCCGAAAATATTGGCAACAGCTGCCGCGCGTCCAATGACGGCCATGTCCCCTTTATTGAAATAGTGAAATGGTTTTGCGTCCTTCTTCCCTTCCAGGCGGGCGCGAATGGCCTTTGCCGCGTAGGCGCCACCCTGGATGGCCACCTGCGCGACACCCGGCAGCGGTTTCCCATCTTTGCCCATCGAAAGCGCTAGATCACCGACGATGAAAATGTCCGGATAGCCAGGCACAGTAAGGTCCGGATTGACTTTAATCCGCCCGCTGCGGTCTGTCTCTGCGTGTGTGCGTTCGCCCAGTTTTCTGCCGAACGCATTTGTGGTAACTCCGCCAGCCCACAGCACAGTTTTCGCCGGCAGACGATTCGATTCATCGCCCGATTTATAAGTGACCCCCTCGGCATCGATGCACGTCACCATCACTCCTTTGGTCACTTCGACGCCGAGGCGTGAAACAAGCTTTTCTCCTTTCGCCGAGAGATCCTCGGGAAACGCATTGAGTACCCGTGGCCCGCCTTCCATAAGAACGATGCGTGCTTCTCGCGGGTTAATGCGGCGAAAATCATTCTTCAGCGTCTCCTTAGCGATCTCCGCAAGCGCGCCGGCAAGCTCCATCCCGGTCGCCCCCGCCCCAACTATGACGAACGTAAGCCAGGCTCGCGCCTCTTCCTCGCTAGTCGAACGCTCGGCGCACTCAAACGCGTACAGAATCTTGTGCCGAATAGCGGTCGCTTCCTCGACGGACTTCAGGCTCGGCGCCCATTCGCGCCACTCATCATTCCCGTAGTAAGAAGTCTGAGAGCCCGTCGAAACAATCAGCGAATCGTAAGAAAACGCAGCCCCGTCCCGCAAAATCACTCGCTTTGCCTCGGGCTCGATGTCCGCTGCCTCGCCAAGCAACACCTGCGTATTTTTTTGCCGGCTCAAAACGCCACGCAGCGGAGCGGCAATCTCACCCGGCGACAAGGAGCCTGTCGCCACCTGGTAGAGCAGCGGCTGAAAAAGATGAAAGTTGCGCCGGTCGATCAACGTAACCTCCACAGGCGCCCGCCTGAGCTTTAACGCGGCGTTTAAGCCTCCGAACCCGCCGCCAAGGATTACCACCCGGTGCTTCTGTTCCATGCCCGCCGCTCCCTCCAACGCAACCTCGTTCTCTCTAATATCATCTCATCAAGCGTGAATTTCTCAATTAAGATGCCCAAGGATCTTTTGGAGATAGGGTATAGTTTCGGGCGCTCATGACATGAAGACGAAATTGATTCCAAATCCGCCGAACCGGGAGCAAATGGAGCGCAATACCCTGCGCTTGCTCTGCTCCGTGCTCGTGAAGCCCGGCACGCGCCTGGAAATCTGCCGTCTCCTGCATTCGAATGATTTTCTCGACCCGCTCCGCAGAACTGTTTTTGAAGAAGTTCAAGCCGCAGGCGTGATCAGTTCGAAACAGCTAAGGGCGTCACTGCCAGTCCGTATCACCGGCCGTGGATTCCCCGATTTCGATTTGGAAAAACTGCTGGCTCCAAAACTCGTCAGCGAGGCAGAAATCGAGCAGTTGTTCGAAAGCACTCTCCGCCTGCTGAAACTTGGCGGCGCCGGCGACGCAGCTCTTATCGCATCCGGGACCGATGTCCAAGACTAGTTTTCGTGTGTTAACGCTGCTAGAGACGCTCGGACTAGCTGGTTACATTGCCTGGTACATCTGGCAGCTTCAAAGCGCAAAGCCTAATTCGTGGATCGTCTTCCCGGTCTGGCTTATCGTCAGCATCGCCTTGCATCGCGACACTCCCAAAACCCTGGGCTGGCGGGCCGACAATCTCTGGCCCGCAACGCGCCAAGGACTTCTGATTTATACAGTTTTGGTTCTTGGTGTTTGCGCCGCGGGCTTGTGGCTCGCGGCTTACCACCGGTTGCCGCCTCATGTTACTGAGCCCTGGCGCTTCTTCGCCTATTCCGGATTCTGTCTGCTGCAACAAGTTGCCCTGAATTCCTATCTGACGAACCGCCTTCTTTATGCGCTCGAGGAACCCCGGCTGGCCGCGCTCGTGGCTGGCGTCATCTTTGCCGCGCTGCATTGGCCGAACCCGGTTCTCGTCCCCTTAACCTTTATCGGCGGCACGGCCATGAGCTGGCTCTTCTCTCGAGAACGCAACATCCTCCCACTCACCGTCGGACAGGCCATTCTGGGCACGCTCGTATGGTGGGTTTTCCCGGTTGCATGGCATCACGGAATGCGCGTTGGGCCCGGCTACTATTCTTTTCACCTATAAAGAATGCGATTTTGGATTCGCAGCGCAGGTAAGTGCAGACCGTCTCCAGCACCAGCAGGGCTCGGGTGATTCCGCCCTTAGCCACATTGGTTATAAATTCAAATGATCGTAATTTCCCGCTGTTCTTCGCGCGCCGGTCTCTCTTGAGAACGTCTTCGCAGACTTCTCCCACACACCTGGCAGGACCATCGAACATTTTGGACAGCCGCCTCGCACCACCCGATTCTCGAGCACATTGTGCCAGGAGCGCCGTATCAGCAGCTCACCGCACTTGGGGCAACACGTATTCGCGCCGTCGCTGAAAATATTTCCTTCGTATACATAGTGCAGCCCCGTCTCCAACGCGATAGCTCGCGCCCGGTGCAATGTCTCCGGCGGCGTGCGAGGCTTATCCTGCAATTTGAAATCGGGATGAAACGCCGTGAAATGCAACGGCACATCCGGTCCAAGGTGCGTCAAAATCCATTCCGAAAGTTTGCGCGTCTCCGCAGGATCATCGTTTAAAGTGGGAATCATCAGGTTCGTGACTTCGAACCACACTTTCGTCTCGTTCTTGAGCCATTTCAGCGTCTCCAAAACCGGCTGCAAGTGCGTCAGCGTGATCTTCCCGTAGAAACCCTCTGTGAAGGCCTTGAGATCGATGTTGGCCGCATCCACATGGTCGTAGATATCGTGAAATGCCCCATAGGTGATGTAGCCGTTCGAAACCATCACCGTCTTCAATCCGTATTCCTTCGCGGCCTTGCAAATATCGATGACGTACTCACCCCAGATAGTCGGCTCGTTGTAGGTGAACGCCAGCGAATCGCAGCCATGTTGAAGCGCTAGCAAAGGAACATCTTCCGGAGCAACAGCCTGGGACCGCACCTGATCCTGTCGCGACTTCGAAATATCCCAGTTCTGGCAAAAGAAGCACCCCATGTTGCATCCCGCCGTACCCATGCTGAACACACGTGTCCCCGGCAGAAAGTGGTTGAGTGGCTTCTTCTCGATCGGATCGACCTGCAGCGCTGCCGGAGCTCCATAGCCCAGGCTGTAAAGTTTTCCACCTTCGTTTACGCGGATGAAACAAAACCCGGATTGCCCCGGCTGCATGTGGCAATGCCGGGGACAAAGGTAACAATGCACGCGCCCGCCAGCTTCCGCCTCCCACCAGCGCGCTTCGTGTAGCGTGTCCGTCTTCTGGAGGATCTTCAGCTCGCTCACAAACCAATCCTCCTTCCCTTCAAATCATACGCCTTCCCTGCGCGTCCCAACGTCGAATTGTGTTCTTGAGGAATACCTGCTTACAACAGGCTGACGATAGGCTTACGATAGGCTTACAAGAGGAGGTAAAGTCTCAATCGTGCTTTCAAGCGTGATGACGAATGCGCCGCTGCACGCGCCGCCGTTCCGCCGCCCAGCCCACAAAATTCATCATATTGGACCGGTATTTCCAGGAAAGCCGTAAGAATTTTCGCGCGTCCAGGTCCGCCGCTTCTTTACCCAGAAATGTCTCAAATCGCCAGCGCAAGTACGGGCTCCTCCAAGGTTTGAAGCGATACCCGCGAGCAACGTTCCAATAATACTGCAGTGTCTTAAACATCGGTCTTACACGGGCGCAACGCCCGCTCCCAAACCTTCCTAAATCCCTAATTCCCGCCCAGCGGCGCCGAAAGATGCTCATGCACCAGGAGCCACCCTGCCGGGCGTTTCTCCCAAATACCCGTATACCGAATCTCTGTTTCTACATTCTTGCCGTCTCTTGTTTTTTCGGATAAATGCATCGAAACCGTAGTCCACGCCACCGTCCCATGCCGCCGTATCTTCAAATCCTTGCCCGCCGTCAGCGACCCGCTCTCCATATTGTCAAAAATCGCCGCCTTCACGCCCTCGTGGTATTCCTTCCAATTGTGGTAGGAAAACGGGGTGACGTCATAAAACACAAGTCCATCTTCCTTCGCATAGTATCGTGCCGGATTGTCAGGATTCCCCGTGCTCCACGCAGCGCAATAGCCGTCGATGATCTTTCGAAAGGTCGCTTCATCGGTAGCCTTCTGCTGCGCGCGCGCGCCAACAAAAGTCAGCAATCCGCCCCCCAGCGCAAGCGCCACATACAAGAGCCAGCGCCACCGTTCGCCGCGACTGGCGTTCGCATTTTCTGTCTGCAAATCTATCTCCGTCCGCCGCGAGATTTCTCCGGCAATTGGGTGTGAACTCCTACTGGATGGTTGTGCCACCCTACGGCGATTCCCGCGATTTTGCAAGAGGAGTCTGGTACCCACCCAAGCTCGGCTCTCCCTTATTATGTTTTTCGCCGCCGCCGGCTGCCACTGGCCGGTAAATTCCCCCTGCCTGCCGAAAAGCGAGTGCACACCTCTCGGGCAATGCGTAGTCTCGCCCGTGGGCAGACAAACGCCCGATTCGGAGGCGCGCATGGCACCGCGGCAACCTGCTGAATACCAACGCAAGGGTTACTTGGGAAGAATCTTGGTGACGCTGGGCTCCGTAGCCCTGGCGTTCCTTGCGCAACCCATCTTAAGGCTCATCGAAAGACTCCGCGATGGGCTCTTCGCCATCGTGCCTGCACTCGGCTTATATTTCCTCGACGCGGCGAGAGCAATTGTGTTCCATCAGATCGACTACTTCTGCCTGGTTTCGCGTATCTTGGTATTATTCTCGGCGCTCGTCGCTGTGGTGGTGGGGACCACGCTTTGGAATGCGCGCCAAACATCCACGGGTTCACCGGACCGGAGGAGTGTGGCTGGCTCCCTTGAGGGAGATCGCTGATGGATCAAATCGATTCGCAAGGGACAAAACGACCTAAGGTCGGCCTCCTCGGTGGCTCTCACTGGGGCATGATCTGGGGCTTTGTAATTGTGTTTGTCGGGGTCGCCTTGCTCCTGGATCACATAGGTGTTCTGCCGTTTGACCACGTGTATCGTTTCTGGCCGCTGATTCTTGTCTTGTTCGGCCTCATGAACCTCGCGACGCACTCTAGCCGCGGCTTTGGAATCGTGCTGATCGTCGCCGGCGCGGTTCTCCAGTTGAAGAATCTCGGGTTGATCCATCTAAGTTTTGCGGATTTATGGCCCCTTGCAATCATTGCTATCGGCGTGTTGTTGATCTGGGGTTCGCTCGAATCGCGTGGCGTGGTACACAAAAAACCAAAAATTGATTGGACGGCTCCTGGGGCAGCCGAAGCCCTCCGCCAGCGCATAGTGGACGCGAGCACTGACACGGACACCTCGCTTAACGCCGTCGCTATTTTTGGTAACTGCGAGAGGCGCTTCACGGGGCGGCATTTCCAGGGAGGCAAAGCTACTTCCATCTTTGGCGGAATGGAAATTGATTTTCGCGATGCCGACATCGACGATCAGGCCGTCCTCGAGGTGAGCTGCGTGTTTGGCGGCGTTGAAATCCGCGTGCCGGAAACTTGGTACGTCCATTCGCGCAGCTTGCCCGTCTTTGGCGGCTTTGAAGACAAGACCCGGCAAGCGCGCATTGAACAGCCCGCGGACACAAAGAGGAAAACGCTTATTGTCACCGGTCTCGTGGTTTTCGGAGGCGTGGAGATTATGAACTGAGCCGTATTTATGCATCCACTCCTCAAACCGATCAAACGCTATGGAATTTACCTGTCTGCATGGTCGCCGCTTGCGGGAATCCTCATCTATTTGATGGCCGTGCCTGGAAAACTTGGCTGGCGGGATGCCACGGTTCTCATTGTGCCGCTGTGTCTGGTCTATCAATTCGTCTGTCTTTCCGCCTGGTATATGTGCAAAGCGGCGCCATTGCAAAGGACTCCCATCCTCCGCACAAGGCTTACGCACCTCGTCGCGGCCGTGATCATCAGCTTCCTGTGGGTTGAGCTCGCCAGAGTGCTGGCTTATGGCTTGGCGCAATTCCCAACATTTCGAGGACTCGACGAGAGGTTTGCTCCCCAAACGCCGGTCTTATACGGCCTCGGCTTTTTGCTTTACCTGCTTTCTGTGGCTGCTCACTACGTGGTTCTCGCGATGGAAGATTCCAACAAGGCGGAAGCCCACGCGCTGGAAACGAGCATTTTTGCGCGAGAGGCGGAGTTACGGGCGCTGAAGGCGCAGGTGAATCCCCACTTTCTTTTCAACAGCCTCAATTCCATCAGCGCGCTCACCAGTGTCGACCCTGCGAAAGCTCGCGAAATGTGCATTCTGCTGGCCGAATTTCTCCGCATGACGCTGGGGCTCGGCGAGAAAGCCAGCGTTCCTTTTTCAGAAGAGCTATCACTACTCCATCACTACCTGGCAATCGAAAAAGTGCGCTTCGGAGCACGCTTACAAATGGAAGAACACTTCGAGGAAGTCTCGAAATCAATCCAGTTGCCGCCCCTCCTCCTGCAACCTCTTGTCGAGAACGCCGTCACGCATGGCATCGCAAATCTCACGGACGGCGGGACGGTCCGTCTTTCCGGACAGAGCTCCAATGGCCGCGTCTTACTCGCCATTGAGAACTCTTTCGATCCAGAGTCCACTCCCCCGCGCAAAGGCGGTCTCGGACTAAAGAATGTTCGCGAAAGACTCGATGCTCGCTATGGCAAGGAAGCGAATATGCGAGTCAGCTCCGATGACGGAAAATTCCGTGTCGAATTGTCGTTTCCATCGGGCCACGACGAGGTGAGGAGTTGACCAGGCAAGGGGAAAAGAGATTCACCGCGCTCATCGTTGACGATGAAGATCTGGCCCGCCTTGTCCTGCGCGAACTGGTGCAAACCCATCCCGAACTTGCGGTCGTCGCGGAGTGCGCCAACGGCTTCGAGGCCGTGAAA
>Ga0210405_10005714_pt1 | contig 11271 bp, 10 predicted proteins | sample IncBWH11MmetaG_FD_155492 | JGI IMG/M metagenome (GOLD analysis project Ga0210405, IMG submission 155492) | Forest soil microbial communities from Barre Woods Harvard Forest LTER site, Petersham, Massachusetts, United States - Inc-BW-H-11-M | ecosystem: Environmental > Terrestrial > Soil >... | reverse complement strand
CTGACCGGTCTATCCCGCGTAGTGCCCTGAACCGGGAAGGCTCCTTGCTTTACCGAGCGGGAAATGGACTCTGGGCCCGCCCACAGTGTAGATTGTAGTCCGCCCTCGCGAGCCAAAGTAGGTATCAGGCTACCCCGTGCGGTGTCGGCAAGAAGTCGGAGGGCACGATAGAGGCTGGATTTTCCACTTCCGTTCCCGCCGGTAATTACATTGAGCCCTCGCATCGGGACAATGAGCTTCCGCAATGACCGATAGTTGGAAATGGCTAGGACCGTAAGCATGGGTGCATTGTAGCCCCATCGGTGAAACCCGACTATCGATGGTACCGGTGGCCCGAATTGTCCAGAAGCTACGAAAGCCGCACTCACCAACCCGGATGGAAGGCTGTGCTAAGCGACTGGAACTTTTGGCAAATTTTTGGCAAGTCGCTTTTTTGGAGCAGGCTCCAGGAAGGGAAAAGTGAAAATAGCGGCGTATTTACTGGATTTGAATGGTGGGCCTGGGTGGACTTGAACCACCGACCTCGCCCTTATCAGGGGCGCGCTCTAGCCACCTGAGCTACAGGCCCAACATACTGGTGGGTAATATCTTACGCGATTCGCTGCTTTCGTCAAATAACAGCTCAACGTCCTCAACGTCCGTTTAGCGTCCGCTATGGATCAAGAATCAGCGACACCAGCGAATCCAAACTACACAGCGGCCATTTTAGCATCAGCGAACGAATGAGAATACCGGGTCGTCGTTATCTTGCTCTGCCCTAGCAAGTGTTGAATTGTAACGAATGCAAAAGACTGTTCATTAGACCACTCCACCCAAGTGCCACCCCACTCAATGTATCAGCGACAGGGGGAGGTCCGCAGCAGGGGAGATAAGTTTCATCAGCATTATGATTCGCGTTTCGCGTAACAAGAGTTTGGCCGCCGTTAACGGATAGCTCCCATTGCGCGATGTTCCCGTTAGAATCGGTTACTGATGAAGAATGTGCTATAGCTTTGCGCTGCAACATGACTCCCATCTGTGAACGAAAATGACGCAGGAGAGATGCTGCCAAAAGCTAAATCGGCAACAAGAGGCTGGGATGTTGTGAAAGAGCCTGAGATGTTGCACGCAAGCGGGCAGGAGTATCCGTTGAAGTTTGTAAATGCGGAACCGAAGGCGATGCCGCCCTAAGCTTCTACCGCCTGGCCGTCGCTTAGTTCAGCGAGCGTCGCGGGATTCTCGGCTCTCCTGTTAAATACAAAAGGGCCGGCGCGGTAACCGCACCAGCCCTATTCCATTCGCGGACTGTTTTCAGTTTTGCCGGTCATCCTCCGTTGGCCGTGCTACTACTTCTGGGCCAGCGAGATTCCCGGATTGGAACTTACCTGGGTGCCCGAGCCGCTGTATGCTTTCATGAGGACGGCTTTCGTCCCCGACACCACATAGAAAATTACATTCGGCGTGGTGCTCAGTCCCGTTTTAAAGACCGTTCCCCGGCCGTTTGCGGCCACCGAATAATCCTGGGAGAACGTTCCACCGACACTCGGGGCGCTGCCGAGCGTAATGTTGTCGCTCTCCCCCGAGACAGTTCCTGCAGCGTTGAAATTGACCCAGCCTTCCTGATAGTCAACATTTGGCTCCGCGGGCAAGATGCTTCCAAAGCTAAATACCCCGCTCATAGACGCATCCGAGAATGGTCCGGCCGATTGAGCTACAGGCCCACGGCAGGCATTTCGCCCGCTTCGGATTTCATCATTCGAACACGGCCAAGCAAACAGCCGTATCGCCGAAGTGCCCACAAATCAAATTTGTTCAAATAGGGAGGATGTTCGCGCCGCGGAGGTTAAAGTTTGTTCAGGCCGTCTAATGCGGCTACCTTGTAAGCTTCGGCGAGCGTGGGATAGTTGAAAACCGTGTCCCGGAAATAGTCCACCTTGCCGCCGTAATACAGGACGGCTTGCCCGATGTGAATGATTTCCGTGGCGCGTTGGCCGATCACGTGAACCCCAAGAAGTTTTAGCGTGTTGCGATCGAAAAGAACTTTGAGCATTCCGGTTTCGTCACCAAGCATCATGCTCTTTGCGAGTTCCGCATACTTGGCAATCCCCACCTCGTAAGGGACCTTCGCCGCTGTAAGCTGTTCCTCGTTCTGACCCACCATGGAGATTTCCGGGATGGTGTAAATACCGTACGGAAACAAATCGGTTATGTGTTCCGAAGCAGCGCCAAACATGTGGCAGCTCGCGAGTCGGCCCTGTTCCATAGACGTGCTGGCCAGAGCGGGAAATCCGATGATATCTCCCGCGGCGTAAATATGCGGAACGTCGGTCTGATAGTGTTCGTTCACTTTGATCTTGCCGCGCGTGTCAGGTTCTAGACCGGCCGCTGCCAGGTTTAGCCGATCGCCATTCGCTTGGCGGCCAACAGCATAGATGAGCGCATCGCCTTGAACTTTCTTTCCGCTTTCGAGTTCCGCGAACACTCGGTCACGGTGCGGATCGATTCCCACTCGCGTCACTTTTTCGCCCAGGCGAAACGTCGTCCCCATTTGCCGCAGGTGGTAGGCCAGAGCCTCGATGATTTCACGATCCACGAAGTCCAAAAGTGTCGGGCGCTGGTCTATCAAAGTAACTTCCGTGCCCAAAGCAGCAAGGAATGACGCATATTCAAGGCCCACGACGCCCGCACCAACCACAATGATTTCCCGGGGCAGTCCTGCCATCGATGAGAGACTGTCGGTATCGAGAATGCGTTTCTCGTCGAATGGTATCTGCGAATTTCGGGCCGGGCGCGTTCCGCAGGCGATCAGAATATGATCCCCGCTGACCTGGATTTTTTCTTTCTCACCCTCGATTTCAATCGTATGCGGATCAACAAACTGGGCGGTACCTTGAAAAACTGCGACTCCGTTACGTTTTAGCTGCGCGCGAATCACTTCCGTCTCGCGCGCCACGATGGCTTTCACGCGGAAAGAAAGGTCCTGAACCGTAATATCGTTCTTCCCGCGATAGCTTTCACCGTAAAACGCCCTTACCGCATTTCCAGTCAATTGAAAGATTGCTTCGCGAACACTCTTGCTCGGAATCGTCCCGGTGTGCACACAAACACCGCCGATCATCAGCGTGCGATCGATCACCGCGGCACGCTTGCGCATTTTCGCTGCGCAAATGGCGCCTTTTTGTCCCGCCGGACCGCTGCCGATTACCACCAAGTCAAACTGCGAATTCGCCATGGACCCGCCTGATCGGTTTCTATTCAACGGCGCAGAAGCGCGTCATTGTGTGCAAACAAATTAAGAAGCCGAAAAACGCCGCAAGTCTAACGCAACCTTTTTTCTGGAATGTGAACGTCCCTAGGATACTGAAAAAAACGACGGCATGCCATTTGCCCTCAAATTGAGGGCGAATGTATCAACTGACTTCTTCAACGGCGCAGCGAAATGCATAGGTGGCCGTCCCTGAACTGGTTAGGCCAGTGCAATCACGTCCATTTCCACCAGGAAGTCGCGAGGAAGTCTGGCCACTTCAACAGTAGTGCGTGCCGGTGGATTTGCTGGGAAGTAAAGGGCATACACCTCGTTCATCGCTGTGAAATCGTTCATGTCTTTCAGGAATACTCCGACCTTAACCACACGATCCAGAGAAGAACCCGCCGCTTGCAGGATGGCTTTCACATTTTCAAGCGTACACTCGGTTTGTTTTGCCGTTTCTCCTTGAATGGCCTTGCCGCTTGCGGGATCGAAGGCAGTTTGGCCCGAAACAAAAATGAATCCGTTTGCCTTGATCGCCTGCGAATAGGGGCCGATCGCTTGGGGACCCTTTTCTGTAGAAATAACTTCACGCATCTTCCCTCCTGGGATGGCGTTTTGTTTCGAGTCATTTCGCGCTTTCGTATTTCTCTCTGAATTCGTCGGGAATACCCGGGTTGTAAATCCACACTCGGAACATGGGGGCGAGATCCTTATTCGTCGCATTCTCCAGCGCTGCGCGAAGGTCCGGGTATCCGACCCTCTGTGCGTGCAGAAGAGTGAGCACTTGCGTCAGCCCGCGACGAACGGACTCCTCTCCACAGGCATCCTCAAGCGCGATGAAAAACAGCGGCGCCTTTGCCAAAGCGATGCGACGTTGCTCGACAGGGTCCTGCTTCGTAGTCGAAATAAGCGGCTTTTCGACCGCTTCTTTTAGCGCGCTTTCGTACTCTTGAAAAAATCTGGATACCCGATCACGGCGCGAGGCTTCGCCGTTAAGAGCTTCATCGACCACGGCTTCGGCATACTCAGGCAAGCCTTCGCTGATGCCGATCGGCGATTCCGGCGCAGATATACTTGCGAACCAGCTGCGCGCCAATCCGCTTTCTACCAATTTCAAGAAATTTGAGCTGTCTATGCCGAGCCCCACTGCTCTTGAACTGACCAAAACACCGGCGGGAAAAGGAACAACTTGAGGCTCGGATGTAACATCCGAAGAAGCTCCTGCCAATTCGACTACGTGCACGGCGGAGCTATCCTTATCCAGAGGCCCAAAATTCTTCTGAAGAATATCCGAGACGGAAGTAAGTTGTTTCTCCACTCCGGCTGAATCTCCTTCGAGAGGTCCGAAAGTCCAGAAGCTGACACTGTTCTTCTGGCGACTCGAAGCTGTCTCCACATACCGCCCGGCAATGACGTACGGCGCCACGTCGTCTTTGCGCAATTCGAATTGATACTTCACCGTTCCGCGATCTTTTTTTCGGGCACGTGGCTTCCCGGATGCCAGTACCAGGAAATCTTCCGGAATTTCGACCGAATAGGTCGTCCCTTCCGGAATAGCAGGGGTGGAAGACAACGCATGGCTCGGCGGTTGAAGCGCAGGAAGCCAACCGGGCGAGATTAGGTAAAAAGACGCCGCGGCGAGCGCTTCGCTTTTCTCCGATCCTTCGTGCGCGCTGAAGTTGTACTCGATGACCAGATTCCGCCGCTCTCTCGGATTCCAGCCAGGATCAAACGGAACGCGCATCTTGCTGGTCCGCGCTTCAGGAGAACCTCCGGAGACTTGCGCGGAACTGACATTCTGGCCGTCCACTTTAACTAGCAGATTTCTTATTGCGTAGCGGGTTTCGTTCGGCAACAGTACATCTATAAAAGGCAGGACGCTCGCGCCGTAATTCTCGAGCGTATAGCCCGCGCTCAGATGCAGCTCGGTAGATTGCCCCGGGATGAACTCGATCTTAACCGCCGCCTTGTCGATTCGATAATCGGGCGCTGGCGACACCACGCAACTCGATAGGCATAAAACGAGGCAAAGCACGAACGTAACATTCAGGCCTGAAAGCGAAGTCGAATGGCTCGTGAGAAAAATCTGCCGATTCAAGATAGAAAGATTCTACCGGGCAATCCCAAGCGGGAAAAGACAGAAATAAAAAGAATGGGACCGCATCCTCGACAAGTTGCCCGGTGGCTTAAGTAGCAGGGTATCTGCGCAGAACATCAACGTCTCTCGCACCGCGGCGATGCGCCGCAATAATCGTCGCAGCCTCGGAATCGGGAACTCCGCGGCGCAAAAGTTCCAGCAGCATGGATTCATGTATGCCCGCATTTTTCATGGTCGACAGTGAAGCTCCTGATAACACGGGTCTCCCCGCTGCCTCCTGGCGAGCTACCTCCACCACCACCGCATCCGAAAAACCAGCCAGGCGTATCAATTGCAGTTCGCCGGCGTTTATGCCGAGCTCATTCAGTCTGGCCAATTCGAGAATCGTCTCTCCGCTAAGACGCGCTCGAAGCAGACCCGCAACAGTATCGCCCGCGTTAAACGGAAGCTGACGCCCGTGGTACAGCTGTACTATCTCGATACATTTGTCGTCGGAAAGTCCTGCAGTCCGAGCCTTTACGATCTCATGGAGTTCCGCACCGGTGATATTAAGCGCTTGTAACTGTTTGATCGCCGCGTAACTCATTCCCGCGCTGTCGAGCGGTTTCGTATCCAGCGGCATCATCCGCTGACATCCGGCGACCACCATCATGAGCGTTAAGGAGACTATCGCGCAAACGCGCCCAACTCCGTCCCACGAACGGCCCGCAACCTGCCCGATAAATTGACCGGCTTCAGCTTTCCACATCCATCTAATTCTACAGACGGACCGCTCGCACGCCACGCAAGCCACAAAACGTTGTCGCGGACTGATTAACGTTCCCCGGTACGATCAAAGTCCCCGCAGCACTTGTTGGCCAAATTGACTAAGTATCGTCTAGGTCAGGAAGGTCTATCAAACGTTATAAACGCGCTCGATGTCAAAAACTCCGGGAATCCGTTTCACTCCGCTGAGAATTCGTTCAAGCTGTTTGCGATCGTGAACATCCAGCGCCACCTCAATCCGCGCGCGAAGATCTTGCCCTCCACTCTCGAATGTACGAATATTCGCGCCGGTGTCGCTGATCACAGCAGTAATGCCCGCGAGTATTCCCGGCCGGTCTTCCGAGAAAATGCGCAACCTCACCGGGAAAGTAGCCTTAGTTTCTCCCGCCCATTCCACCGGAATCCGCCGCTCCGCTTCATAAAGCAGATTCTGAACATTGGGACAATTTTTACTGTGCACCGCGATACCACGCCCGCGCGTGACGTATCCCACAATGTCGTCCCCGGGAATCGGATTGCAGCATTTCGAGCGAAAAACCATCAACCCGTCGTTACCTCGCACCAGGATGGCCGAGTCATCCATCCCCAGCATGCGCTTAACGGTCGATACGATCTTCGGCTGTTTTTCTTCACCGGGTTCAGCCAGCGGTTGTCCGGTGGCCCTCGCCAGCACTTGCCGCGCCGACCATTTTCCGTAACCCAACTCCGCATGAAGATCCTCAACACGCCCGCAACCGTAATCGGAGGCCACCCGCGCCCAGTTCTCGTCCGATATTTTCTTCAGAGTAATCCCAGCTTGGCGCGCTTCTTTCTCCAACAAGCGGTGTCCCACGTCAGTGGCCTCTTCGCGCTCGTGAAGATTAATCCACTGCCGGATCTTGCTGCGGGCACGCGAAGTTTGAATCGAAGACAGCCAGTCGCGCGACGGCTCGTGACCCTTCTGTGTGATGATTTCTACAACGTCGCCATTGGCCAAGGCATGGCGCAGCGGAACAATCGCGCCATTCACCCTGGCGCCGACGCACTGGTGTCCCACTTCGGTATGGATCGCGTAAGCAAAATCAATCGGAGTCGCTCCGCGCGGAAGCACTACCACGCGCCCTTTGGGCGAAAATGTGTAAACCTCCTCCGGATAAAGATCCACTCGCAGCGTTGACAGAAATTCGCTGGGCTCCTGCATTTCCTGCACCCATTCGATCAATTGCCGCATCCACACGATCCGCTGGTCGTCGGACTGCGAGACCTCCCGGCCGTCTTTATATTTCCAGTGAGCCGCCACGCCTTGCTCGGCGATGCGATGCATATCCTGCGTGCGCAGCTGAACTTCAAAAGGCTGGCCGCCGTGGATTACCGTGGTGTGCAGCGATTGATACAGGTTTGGCCGAGGCATGGCGATGTAATCCTTGAAGCGTCCGGGAACGGGCGGCCATATCTGATGAATCACGCCCAGCGCTGCATAGCAGTTTTTTACCGTGTCGGTAATCACTCGCACAGCCAGTAGATCGAAAACCTGGTCTAAGGTGCGCTGCTGCTTTTGTATTTTCAGATGCAGCGAGTAAAACCGCTTTACCCGCGCCTGAACCTCGGCGGGAATCCCATTTTCAACGAGTTTGTCGCGGATCGAACTTTGAACATCATGCAGGAATTTATCAAAGACTTTCTGTTTCGACGCCAACTTCTTCTGCAACTCGAAATAAGCTTCCGGCTCCAAATAGCGAAACGATAGGTCTTCGAGCTCGCCACGAATCAGCCCCATACCTAGACGGTTGGCGACTGGCGCGTAAATGTCTAAAGTTTCCCGGGCTATGCGTTGCTGTCTTTCCGTGTCCAGGTATTCCAGCGTGCGCATGTTGTGCAAGCGGTCAGCCAGCTTGATCACCACCACCCGCACATCATTCACCATGGCCAGAAGCATCTTGCGAACGTTCTCAGCCTGGCGAGCTTCCGGCGCGAGCAAATCGAGCCGGCTGATTTTCGTGGCGCCCTCCACCAGTTGCGCCACGTCGGGTCCAAAATGGCTGGATATCTGATCCAGCGGAATCTTGGTGTCTTCCACCACGTCGTGAAGAAGGGCGGCGCACAGCGAGGTCACGTCAAGCTTCATCTCCGCCAGAATGTGCGCTACTTCTACGGGATGAGAGAGAAACGGTTCGCCCGAAAGACGCGTCTGAGTCTTGTGCTGTTCAGCCGCAAAATCATAGGCCCGTCGCAGAAGTTCCAGGTCATCGCCGGGGCGGTTACGGCGCAGCTTATCCATTAATTCCACAAAACGCAGATCTACAGCGCGTCTGGCGGCTTGTGTGATGGCGGGTTTTCCGACTGGTTGCATCTAGCCGGCTATTCTAGCTCTTAGGTCGCTCTTGCGCGAGTATTCGGCACTCGCGCTGTTTACATTCGTTTAACGCCCCAGGCCTGGCCCTGATTGGCCAGAGGTCTTTAGGTTTCTGCCGATAAACAACGCTCGGATCAACGAGCTGCCAAAAAAAATCGGCGAGCCTGGTTCGGCTCGCCGGCGTAAATGATTGGGACGGCCTAAGAGGATGGCGAGGGATTTTCCATCTTCCTCTGTTTGATGGCTTTCACCTTATCCACCAAGTCGTCTGCTTGCTTGATGTCCGCGTCGCGCGCCTCCGGAGTGGCCTCCATATCGGCCTTTTGACGGAGAAGGAGATTCAGGTAGGCCATGGCGTCGTCGTAATCGGGACGTAGTTCCATGGCCTTTTGAAGGTCCGCGATGCCTTCGTCTACCAGGGACCCGTATTTCTGTTTGAACTGCGCAGCAAGCGCGGTAGGCATCGGAGAGGTGTCACTGATCGTTTTCTTTGCGGTCTTGTTATATTCCTCGCGCATGTCTTTGTTTCCGCGGAACGCGATCGACCAGTCGATCACGCCGATCCAATAATAGGGTTCCGGGTCGGTAGGCTTGATCTGAATATGTTTTTCGTGGTAGCCCTTCGACTCTTCCATCTTTTTGGGATCGAACGGCGTGCTGGCCATGTTGTAAAGAATGGAGCCGATGCCATCGATGGCATTCAAATTGTTCGGATCTTTGTTCAGGACCTCTTGCCATTCCTGCATGGCCTGCTTGCCCATGCGGACGTTATCGTCAGACGGCGCGCCCGGAATATATTGGCTCGCATACGCCGTCGCCAAATAGAGCTGCGCATTCGTCAGCGAAGGATCGAATTGTTTAGCTTGCTTGAAATCTTCAATGGCAAGATCCGTCTGGTTTGCTTTGTAGGCTTGCACGCCCTTGTTGAGCTTGTCGCGCGCGCGAAGCTTATCGCATCCGGTTCCAGCTCCGGCCGACACAAGTACCATCGCCAATATAAAAAACGTGTGGGGCTTCCGCTGCATCCCGTACTCTCCTTGATGAAGGCCGCCCTGGCCATTCCCGCGTCGCCCAAGAAGGCGAGGCTGGTACACATTTCCCGATGCGTTCGTTATTGGCCTGCTTCGACTTTTGCTGTAATCAATCCCACGCTATCGATGCCTGCGCCCCGCATAATGTCAATCGCCCGCGCGACTTGCCCGAAGTCCACCGCATCGTCGCCTTTCACGAAAGCCACCTTCTCGGCACGCAGCTTGAAAACTTCGTCTAAACGAGGCCCCAGATCATCCCAGGTAGTTTCATCCTGGTTGATCATCACTTTTCCGTTTGCCAACACCTGAACGACGATTGTCTTCGCTAAGACATCCTTATTCTCTGGTGCGTTAGGAGGGGAGGGTTGAGGAACGAGTGTGTCCAACCCTTGTGGTACGGTCGGCGTGATGACCATAAAAATAATAATGAGGACAAGCAGCACATCAATCAGCGGAACGATGTTTGGTTCCGACATCGAACCCTTATTTCCTCCAACTGCCATTCCCATGAAAGGACTCCTTTAACGATTTCCAGCCTCCGCGCTATCCAGCCCTTCAGGCGGGCGGTGCTGGAGCTGCCGGAGCGCCGCTTTTCCCACGGTTCTTCTCGGTCAGCAAGCCGATTTTGTCCACACCCGCGGATCTCACTTCGTCCACCGCCTTCACTACGTCGCCGTACTTCGCGCGTTGGTCGGAACGCACGAAAACGGTCTTGTCCAGGCGGTTCGCCAATTGATCTTTCACCTTGGTCGTGATCTCGCTCAGTCCGACCTGGGTGCTTCCCAAATACAGATGTCCATCCCGCGTGACTGCCACGATGATGGCATCGTCCTTGTCCGCATCCTGCATGTCTTGGGCGTTATTCACCTTGGCCATATCCACCGACACACCCTTCTGCAACATCGGCGTCACGACCATGAAAATAATCAACAAGACCAGCATGATGTCGGCCATGGGAATTACGTTTGGCTCGGCCATCACTGGCGGTGCTTTGGGTTTGTATCCCATGTGTTACTTCTTTCCGCCGCGGCGGGTGATGAAGTAGTTGATCAACTCCATCGAGGAGTTGTCCATTTCCACGTCGAAGGCTTCCACTTTATTTGTGAAATAGTTGAAAGTCCACACGGCCGGCACGGCGACCAATAGACCGAGCGCGGTGGTAACCAAGGCTTCCGCGATACCGCCGGCGACCGCCGAAAGTCCCGTCGCTTTGGAGGCCGAAATACCTTTGAACGCGTTGATGATGCCCATGACCGTTCCGAACAGCCCTACGAACGGAGCTGTTGAGCCGATGGTGGCCAGCCCGGAGAGGCCGCGCTTCATTTCAGCGTGAACGATCGCTACCGAGCGCTCCAGTCCGCGCTTGGCTGCTTCGATCACTTCCTCGTCGCCAACTTGCGCCGAGGCCGCTTGAAATTCCGAGAGGCCCGTCGCCACTACCTTGGCGATGTGGCTCTTCTTATTCCGCTCGGCGATTGAAATTGCCTCGTCGAGTTTATTATCTTTCAGCGCGCCAGCCACCTGCTGTACGAATACGCGGGATTGCTTCCGCGCGGCGCTATACATCAGTGCCCGGTCGATCATGATGCCCACGGACCATGCGGACATAACGAAAAGAATGAAGACGACCGTTTTCGCCGGGTAGCCCATGTTGTGCCACATCGTGAGCAAATCCCAGCCGACCTCCTGCTGCTGCAACATCACTACACTCGCCAAGAGTAAATTCGAAAGCATAGAGTTTGCTCCTCCGTTCGTGCCAAACGATCACGGCAGCAGTATTCTGCCGGTCGGAATTAATTTAAACCAGCCCAGACCC
>Ga0210405_10005713_pt1 | contig 11271 bp, 8 predicted proteins | sample IncBWH11MmetaG_FD_155492 | JGI IMG/M metagenome (GOLD analysis project Ga0210405, IMG submission 155492) | Forest soil microbial communities from Barre Woods Harvard Forest LTER site, Petersham, Massachusetts, United States - Inc-BW-H-11-M | ecosystem: Environmental > Terrestrial > Soil >... | reverse complement strand
AGCACATATTTGCGGACTGTGAGTCCCGCGCCCGGCTGCTGCTCATAGCGGATCAGCGGCAGATGCGCGTCGAACAGATCGTGCGCGGCGTCGCGCTTGCCCTCCTTCGACAGCCGCACCACGTCGATCAGGAGTTCCGGGAAAGCATAGCCCGTCATCGCGCCGTCGGCGCCGCGCTCCATCTCGAAATCGAGAAACAGCCCGCCATTGCCGCACAGGATCGACAGCGGCCGCAGCGAGCCGTCCTTCTGGAAGGCGCGCAGGGTCGAGATCTTCTCCAGGCCAGGCCAGTCCTCGTGCTTGAGCATCACGCAGGACGGGCTGTCCATCACGATCTTGCGGATCACGGCCGGCGTGAACACGACGCTCAAGGTCAGCGGATAATCCTGCAGCACCCAGGGAATGTCGTCGCCAATCGCCTCCTGCGCCTGCTTGAAATAGGCGGTGATCTGGTCGTCGGTGCGCAGGTTCGGCGGCGGGGCGATCATGACGCCGGCGGCGCCCGCATCCATCGAGGCCCACGCCAGCGACCGCATCGAGGCAAAGCCCGGCGCCGAGACACCCACGATCACCTGCATGGTTTTCGCCCGCTTGACGAAACGGACCGCCGCCTGCTCGGCCTCGGCGGCATCGAGTTTCGGTGCCTCGCCGAGAATCCCGAGCACGGTGACACCGTCGCAGCCGACCTCGGCATAGAAGTCGGTCAGCCGGTCGATCGAGCGCTCGTCGATGCGGCCGTCGTCATGGAAGGGCGTGGGCGCGATCGCGAACGTGCCCTTGGCCTCCGCGGTGAGTTTGGTCATCTGTGCCTCTAACCTTTCGTCCGTCATTCCGGGGCGATGCGCAGCATCGAACCCGGAATCTCGATATTTCGCCTGGGTTCCGGGTTCGCTCGTTTCACTCGCGCCCCGGAACGACGGTGTTCAAAACCGCCGCGCCGACTTCCTGATCTCCTCCTCGGAGAAGAAGATCTCCCTGGCGTGGCTGACGATATCCTCTGCCTTCCATCCTGAAAATGGCGGTTTCCAGCCATCCATCTCCATCATCCGCAGCTCGCGCACGCCGCGCGGCCCGGACACGCCGAGCACCTTGCCGGTCTGATCGCCCGAGAGCTCGCTGACCATGTATAGCACGGCTGGCGCGATGCCGTCCGGGCCCAAAGCGGCGGTCGGGTTCTCCTTGTAACGCGGCAGGTCTGAGGTCATGCGGGTCAGCGCGCCCGGCGCCAGGGTCCAGACCCGGATGTTGTATTTGCGGCCCTCGATCGCGAGCACGTTGGAAAAGCCCCAGATGCCGCCCTTGGCGGCGCCATAGTTGGTCTGACCAAAATTGCCGATCAGGCCGGAGGTCGAGGAGGTATTGACGATGACGCCGCCGCCATTGTCGCGCATCCACCGGAACACCGGCAGCGTCGCGCAGAAGGTGCCTTTCAGATGCACCTTGATCACCCTGTCCCAGTCGCCTTCGGTCGCCTTGGCGAAGGTCTGGTCGCGCAGGATGCCGGCGTTGTTCACCAATATGTCGGCGCGGCCGAAATGCTTGATCGCATCGTTGAACACCGACTGGCCGCCTTCGATGGTGGAAATGTCGCCGCCATTGGCGACCGCGCGGCCGCCCTCGGCCGTGATCGCGTCGACCACTTTTTGCGCCATCGAGGTGTCGGCACCGGAACCATCCGCGGTCCGCCGAGATCATTGACCACGACGGCGGCGCCCTCGCGCGCGAACAGTTTTGCGTAGGCTTCCCCCAGTCCGCCGCCTGCGCCCGTGATCAGCGCCACCTTGCCGTCGAGCAGTCCCATTGTTTTCTTCTCCCTCATCATTTCCGTCATTCCGGGTCGGCCCGCAGGGCCGAACCCGGAATCCAGAAGTTGTTGATCGAGATTCCGGGTTCGCGCTTCGCGCGCCCCGGAATGACGGCGTTCATCAGCCGAGCACCGTCTTTCCGTTCTTGATCACTGTGACGCCGCGCGCCTTCACCTTGGCCTCGAACGAGATGACATCGCCCTCCTTCCACATCTCCAGGGTCACGGTCTCGCCGGGATAGACCGGCGAGGAGAAGCGCGCGACATGCTGCTTGAACGCGCCCGGGTCGTAGTCGGCATAAGTCTGCAAGATGCCGCGGCAGGTGATGCCATAGGTGCACATGCCGTGCAGGATCGGTTTTGGGAAACCCGCCTTCTTCGCAAACTCCGGATCGGAGTGCAGCGGGTTGCGGTCGCCGCAGAGCCGGTAGACCAGCGCCTGGTCGGGCCGCGTCGAGATGTCGACGGTCCGGTCGGGCGCACGACTTGGCACGGGATGCGGCTCGGGCTGGCCTTCGGATGGCCCGCCAAAGCCGCCATCGCCACGGGCGAAGCGAGAGGCCACCAGCGTCGCGAGCTTCTCGCCATCGGCATCCCTGAGCACCGTCTGGTGGCGAATGATCGCGCCCTTGTCCTTGCCCTTGTCGAACACCGCGAGCACGGAGGAATCGGCGCTGATGTGCGCCGCCATCGCGAGCGGCTTATGGAAGGTGATGTCGCGCTCGCCATCGACCACCATGACGCGATTGAGGTTCATCTCGCCGGGACCCGCACCCCAGGCCGCGACGGAGGCGAAAGTCGGCACAACTTTAAGTGGGCGCGGCGTGGCGGCGGCTTCGTTGACGAAGGCGAGTTCCTTCTCGTCCAGGGGATCGGCGCCCATGCCGATGCCACAGGCGTACAGCATCACCTCGCGATCGCCATAGCTGTATTTCTGGCCGAGATTCTTCAGCGCCATCAGCTCATCGTAGTTGATCGGCATGTGCAACGTTCCCCCGATCTTTCCTGCTGTAGGATGGGTAGAGCGCAGCGAAACACCCATCACCTTTTTTGGTGGGTTTCGCTGCGCTCTACCCACCCTACGAACCTACACCGGCGTGAAGAACGGCAGCGGCGCGCCGCCGGTCGGCTTGAATACCACCTTCACCTTCGTCCCGATCGCAAGCCGCTCCAGGTCGCAATCGACGAAATTGGTCATCAGCGACGGGCCTTCCTTCAGCGTGACGTAGCCGATCGCGTAGGGCCCACTTGCCGATTTGCGCATCAGGCTGAAGGTGTAGATCGTGCCCTCGCCGGAACTTTCCTCCCATTCCGTCTTGTCGGAGAAGCAGAACGGGCAGATCGAGCGCGGAAAATAATGCGCGTCGCCGCAGGTGGTGCAGCGCTTGATCAGGAACTTGCCTTGCGCCGCGGCATCCCAGAACGGCTTTGTCTCAGGGTTGGTCACTGGCGTCGGATATTTTTTCGCTTCACTCATCACACACGCTCCAGAATGCAGGTCGAGGCGGCGTGCCGCACGCCCAAAAGTCCACCGGTGCCATGGGCGATCGCGAGGTCGCAGTTCTTCACCTGCACTTTGGGATGCGCCTCGCCGCGCAACTGCCGCACCGCCTCGATGATCTTCGTCATGCCGCCGCGGTTGACCGGATGGTTGCTGCAGAGACCGCCGCCATCGGTGTTGAATGGCAGCTTGCCGACGCCGGAAATCAGGTTGCCGTCAGCGACGAACTTGCCGCCCTCGCCTTTCTTGCAAAAACCCAGGTCTTCGAGTTGCATCAGCACGGTGATGGTGAAACTGTCGTAGATCGAGGCGTATTTGATGTCTTGCGGCGTGACGCCGGCTTCCTCGAAGGCGCGCGGGCCGGACCAGACACCGGCGGAATAAGTGAGGTCGAGGTCCTTGCCGCCGCGCGGCCCCTTCATCGCCTCGCCATGGCCGATCAGCCTGACCAGCGGCTTCTTCAGGCTCTTCGCAATCTCCTCCGTGGTCACGATCAGCGCGCCGCCGCCATCGGTGACGACGCAGCAATCCATCCGATGCAGCGGATCGGAGATCATCGGCGAGTTGATGACATCCTGGACGGTGACGACGTCCTTCAGGAACGCGTTGGGGTTGTACTGCGCATGGTGCGAGGCTGCGACCTTGATCCAGGCGAGTTGCTCGCTTGTGGTGCCGTAGTCGTGCATGTGGCGCATGGCACACATGCCGTAGGCATTGTGCGTGGTCGCGCCGTAAGCCGCTTCGAAATCGGCTTCCGGGCCGGCCGCGCGCGGTGGCATCGGCCCGGTGCGCGGCTTACCGGCCAGCGTCACCAGCGCAATCGAACATTTACCGGCGGCGATCGCCTCGGCGGCGTGGCCGAGATGGATCAGATAGGAGCAGCCGCCGGTCTCGGTGGAATCGATGTGGCGCACCTTCAGGCCGAGATAATCCACCATCGGCCAGGCGCCGCCCGGCGCGTCGCCGGCCAAAAAATAGCCGTCGATATCGGCCTTGGTGAGGCCGGCGTCCGCGGTGGCGCCCTTTGCGACTTCGGCATGAAGCTGTGCGGTGGATTTGTCCGGTGCGTGCCGGGTCGGGTGCTCAAAGATCCCGGCGATGTAGGCCTTGCCCTTGATGGTCAACTCGGTCTCCGCTGGCGTTTCTTGTCGTCTTGCTGTCCTGATTTTTTGTGGCCTGCCCGCGCGGCCTTGGCAAGCAGCGAAATATTCCGCGGGGTGAGACGAGTGATCCCGGCAGCCGCCGGGCACCGTCATTGCGAGCGGAGCGAAGCAATCCAGAGCCACTCGTGCGAGTCCGGATTGCTTCCCCCTTCGCGTCTCACGAGCTTCCGCCTTCGCCCGTTGGGCTTCGGCGGGCAAGTCGGCGCTTTGCGCCTTGCAACGACGTGATGAGAGGCGCCCGTTCGCCTTCTCGCGACGCGATCGCGCCCGAGTTGTGCATCGTTCGTGTCCCTCGCGAATGAGAGGGCGCAGGGAAGGCCGGGTATCGACTGATCCCCATGGCCCCCGTGCAGTAGAAAAAGCACGGGGAAGGAACCACAGGTTCAGCCGGAACACCCGATCTTCCCTGCGCAATGGTGTTACAGCTTGTACGTGATCTCCCCGGGGACCGGGCTTGTTTGCCCCGTCGTCTCGCGGATCGTAACCGCAAGACTTGACACCAGCGTGGGGTGTCAGGACCACACGATTTCGCTGTCAGCATCAGCGCCGTTCGTCCGCACGAAAGATCGTGCGCGTCGCCGTCGCGGCCATCGCATCCCGCCTCACGTGTCGTGACGATAGCGCATACGCCCCTCTTCATCGAGGCGGGACGGTGCGGATCATGCTTCTGATTTGGGGTCTAAGTCAAGCGTATTTCTGAAAATCAGCAGATGAGCCCTGCAACAGATTGGCACGACGGGCAGTTTGCGCATGGCGCCCATGCGGGACAGCCTCAGGAGGATTTCGGTCAAATAGGTTGGAGATCATAGGGTGGGCAAAGCGAAGCGTGCCCACCCTTCCAGATGATGCTCGCGGAGAGAGGGTGGGCACGGCGCGAAGTGCGCCTTTGCCCACCCTACACAGCAGCTACTCCGCCGCGAGTTGGCGCGGCGCGGGTGGCGGGCTGGCGAGGTCGGCGGTGAGTTTTTCGTGACGCGCCTTTACATCAGCGGCCGCCTTCTCCTTCACCGGACCATAGCCACGAACGCGCTCCGGTAACGCGAGCAGCTCGACCGCCGCATCGATATTGGCCGGCGACAACTGGCTCAGCACGTTCGCGACGTCTTTCTCGTAAGCCGCGATCAGGCTGCGCTCGAGCCTGCGGTCGTGGCTGTAGCCGAAAATATCGAGCGGGGTGCCGCGCAGCACGCGCAGCTTGGCGAGCTGCCGGAACACCTTCATCATGCCCGGACCGAAGGCGCGCTTCTTCGGCCGTCCCTGGGCGTCGACGCCGCCGCCCAGAATCGGCGGCGCCAGATTGAAGCTCATCTTGAAATCGCCCTCGAAATGCTCGGCGATCTGCTTCTCGAAACTGCCGTCGGTAAACAGCCGTGCCACCTCGTACTCGTCCTTGTAGGCCAAAAGCTTGGCGTAGTTGATTGCGACCGCGCGCGGCAGCGCATCGCCATGACCGCCCTGCGCTGCCGCCTCGCGGACCTGGTCGACGAGCTTGCGATAGCGCTCCACCAGCCGCTTGTTCTGGTAGTCCGTCAGATGCGCGCTGCGGTGGGCGATGATCTCGTCCAGCGACATCGTTTCCAGCGTTTTCGGGACCACCGGCGCCTCGTGGCCCTCCAGCATGATGGCGAGCCGCTCCGGATTGACCACGGCAAGGCGGCCGAGCCGGAACGCTTCGGTGTTCATCTTGATCGCGACGCCGTTGATCTCGATCGCCTGCTCGATCGCCTCCGCCGAGAGCGGCAAAAAACCCTTCTGATAGGCATAGCCGAGCATCATCATGTTGGTGGCGATGGAATCGCCGAGCAGCGCCTCCGCCGGCTTGGTGAAGTCGAAGAAAACGGACTCTTTTCGCAGCGCGTTTTCCAGCACGCTGACCACCTCGCGGTTCTGGAAATTGAAATCGCGGTTGAGGACGAAATCCGCGGTCGGAATCAGATGGCTGTTGATGATGCCGACCGTGCGGCCGGATTCGCAGAGCGTGATGGTGTCCTTGGCGCCGGCCACCACCTCATCGGCGGCGATCACGAGATCGGCGGTGCCGGTGACGATGCGCGAGCAGGTGACGTCCTTGGTGTGCCCGGACAGCCGCACATGGCTCAGCACGGCGCCGCCCTTCTGCGCCAGGCCCGACATGTCCAAAATCATCGAGGCCTTGCCCTCGATATGGGCGGCCATGCCGAGCAGTGCGCCGATCGTCAGCACGCCGGTGCCGCCGACGCCGCCGACCGCGATGTTGTAGGGCCGATCGAGCTGTGGCTTGGTCAAGGGCTCCGGCAGCGTCCCGATCGCGCCGAGATCGGCGGGGGCGCGGTGGCGCAGGCTGCCGCCGTCGATGGTGACAAAGGACGGGCAGAACCCTTTCAGGCAGGAATAATCCTTGTTGCAGCTCGACTGGTTGATGGCGCGCTTGCGGCCGAACTCGGTCTCCAGCGGCTCGACCGAGATACAATTCGACTGCACCGAGCAGTCGCCGCAGCCTTCGCAGACGGCGGGATTGATGTAGAGACGCCGCGGCGGATCCTCCAGCGTGCCGCGCTTGCGGCGGCGGCGCTTTTCCGCCGCACAGGTCTGCACGAACACGATCGCGGACGCGCCTTGAGTCTCGCGCAGGACCTTCATGACGTTGTCGAGCTCATCGCGGTGCGCGAGCTTTACGCCTGTTGCGATGGTGTTTGCGGGATAGAGGCTGGGGTTTTCCGAGACCAGGTAGATCTCGCGGATGCCCTCGGCGTGGAGCTGGTAGGTGATCTGCTGCGGCGAGAGGTCGCCGTCATGCCGCTGGCCGCCGGTCATCGCGACCGCGTCGTTGTAGAGGATCTTGTAGGTGATGTTCGCCTTGGAGGCGATGGCCTGGCGGATCGCCAGAATGCCGGAGTGGAAATAGGTGCCGTCGCCGAGATTGACGAAGATGTGCTTTTCGTCGGTGAACGGGGCGATGCCGACCCAGGGCACGCCCTCCCCGCCCATGTGCGTAAAAGTCTCGGTGTTGCGGTTCATCCACAGCGCCATGAAGTGGCAGCCGATGCCGGCCATGGCGCGGCTACCTTCGGGCACTTTTGTCGAGGTGTTGTGCGGGCAGCCCGAGCAGAAATAGGGTGTGCGGCTGATTGGGGAGGCCGCCTGCATCTGGCTCGCCTCGCGGCCGTTGAACCAGTCGGCCTTGGCGCGGAGCATGCTGGCGATTTCGGGATTGAGATTGAGGCGAAGCAGACGTTCGGTGAGCGATGAGGCAAGCGAAGCCACCGAAAGCTCGGCTGCGAAGGTCAGGAAGCGCTTGTCGTGCTCGTCCATCTTGCCGACGATGCGCGGGCGGACGTCGTCGCGCCAGTTGAACAGCTCCTGCTTGACCTGGTTCTCGACGATCTCGCGGCGCTCCTCGACGATGAAGATTTCCTCGAGCCCGACCGCGAACTGCCGCACGCCTTCCGGCTCCAGCGGCCAGGGCATGCCGATCTTGTAGAGCCGAAGCCCGATCTTGGCGGCGACCTCCTCGGTGATCCCGAGTTCGCGCAGCGCCTGCCGCACGTCCTCATAGCTCTTGCCCGAGGCCATGATGCCGTAGCGCGCGTTCGGCGAGTCCAAGGTGACGCGATTGACCTTGTTGGCGCGGGCAAAGGCGATCGCGGCAAAACCCTTGTAGTCCTGCAGTCGCCGGTCCTGTTCAAAACGGTCGTCGGGCCAGCGCAGATTGAGCCCACCCGGGGGCAGCTCGAAATCCGTGGGGGTGACGAACGGCGTCATCTCGTCGCTGAGGTCGATCTCGGCGGTGGTCTCGACCGTCTCGGTGATCACCTTCATGCCAACCCAGCATCCGGAATAGCGCGACATCGCTATTCCAAGTAGGCCCATCTCGATCATCTCGTGGATGCTGGAGGGATAGAGGTAGGGCATCAGCGCCGAGATGAAGGCGTGGTCGGACTGATGCGGGACGGTGGAGGACTTTGCGCCGTGGTCGTCGCCGGCGAGACACAGCACGCCGCCATTTTTCGCCGAGCCCGCGGCATTGCCGTGGCGAAAGACGTCGCCGCAGCGGTCGACGCCGGGGCCCTTGCCGTACCAGATGCCGACCACGCCGTCATGCTTGGCGCCGGGCGAGAGATTGAGCTGCTGCGAGCCCCAGATCGCGGTGGCGGCAAGATCCTCGTTCACACCGGGCTGGAATTTGATGTTGTACTGCTCGAGATGCTTTCGCGCGGCGAACAGTTGCTGGTCGTAACCGCCGAGCGGCGAGCCGCGATAGCCGGAGACGAAGCCCGCGGTGTTGAGGCCCATCGCGCGGTCGCGGCGGATCTGGGCCATCGGCAGGCGCACCAGCGCCTGGATTCCGGTCAGGAAGACGTGGCCGGTGCCTGCGGTGTATTTCTGATCGAGGCTGATCAGACCCTGATTGATTCCCATTGAAGCCCTCTGTCCAAGCCCTCGGTTCAAGCCTTTGGCCCTGCCGCTGTTTTAGCTATTCACGCCGCGTGCCAACGCCAATAGCACGCTTTCGTCTCAGTCTATGTCCGCCACCGCGACGGGCGCATCACAAATCTCGCGGGCCTGCGGGGGCCGCGCCCAAATCGCAATTTCGTGGCCGGAAGGCGGCACGGCCTTTCACTTTGTGTCGCCCGGACGCGCGCTGGCGCAATGGCATGGCAGCCATCCTGCCGCGCGCGCCCGGGCGCACCGCGCCTTGCTCATGGGCGCCAATCGTCACAGCGATTCCCGCCCGTCTTTTGTGCAGTGCGTTAGCGATCGCGACGCACGGCCGGTCAGTGCTCCTCGCCGCTGAAGACGAATTTCGGCATTTCCCATTTGAAGCGAATTGCGAGCAGGCGAAACGACAGGCCGAGCACGAAGGTCAGCACGGTCCAAATCTCGTCGGTCAGTTTCAGCCCGAACGCCGTCGCATAAAACAACCCGGTCACAACGGACACGCTGGCATAGAGCTCGGAGCGGAACAGCAGCGGCACGTCGTTGCAGAGGATGTCGCGCAGCACCCCACCGGCGCATCCCGTGATCATGCCCGCCACGATCACGATCGGCAACGAGTCATCCATCTGCCAGGCGACGTCGCAGCCGGCCATGGTGAACACGACGAGCCCGATCGCATCCAGCACCAGGAACGCGCCGCTCAGCCGATGCACCATGCGTGCAATCGGGATGGCCAGGAATGCGGCCACCGCGGTCAACGCCAGGTAGGACGGTGACTGCACCCAGAGCAGCGGATAATGACCGAGCAGGACATCGCGGATGGTGCCGCCGCCGAGCGCGGTGATGCAGCCGAGCATGCACACGCCGGCCCAATCCATGCTGCGCCGGCCGGCGGCGAGCGCCGCCGTCATCGCTTGCGCGGCGAGCGCAACCCAGGAGAGCAGATGCAGCACGGTATCGGCGGGCGGCAGGTTCCACATCGCTTCCTCGCAACATCACTTTTGCGCGCGTGCGCGCGTGCGCTCGATGCAACCAATTGATTAATCGATGGCGCGGAACTCGGGCCGGGGCCCGAGACCGCAGTTCCCGGAACCATCCGGGATGCCGGGCAATTGTCAATGCCGGGCGCGGTCACGGTTTGATCGTCCCCGCCAATCCCGACGCGTTCTTGCCTGCTGATGCGAACCGTATCCGCATCTCGCGCAAGCGCACTGATGGAGGAAGCCATCCATGTCAAAAGATTACATTCCGAACGATCCCACCCGTCCCACTTTCAGCGACGATCTCGATCGCCAGTCGCGCTTCAACGATCCGCTGCGGTTCGATCCGGAAACCGCAGGGACGTCCGGTGACGGTGCCAAGATCGGATTGGTCGCAATTGCGTTGGCGCTGCTGATGGGCGCGGTGTTCTACGGCGTCAGCCATTCGAACGTGAACGAAGCGGCCAACCCGCCATCGTCACAGACGGCCCAGAACCAGTCGGGTGCGCTGCCGCAAGCCCCTCCGGGCATGCGCGACGTCACGCCGCGCCGCCCCAACACGGATCCGGGGATGACGACGGGCGCAGCGCCCAGCCAGCCGACCCCGCCGAACAAGTAACGTGCGTCGCTGGGACATCCTTGAGCAGCGCAGCGGGTCATCCGGCTGCGCTGCTTTTTGTCCGACGTATCGGCGCGCGTGGGCGCGTCAGCTGAACATCTTGTTCAGTTCGCCGCCGGGATAGCCGTTCGCAAGCTCGGCAAATGTGCCCTGCTCCGCCATCTCCTTGGCCGCTTTCATGAAGCCGGCCCAGGCGTTGCGCGCGAGCGAGCCGCCGACACTGATCCGGCGCACGCCGAGATCCTCGGCTTGCGCGCGCGACAGGCCGGACGCCCCGATCAGGAGATTGACCGGTTTCGGCGCCACCGCCTTGACGACGGCGGCAATGTCCTCGCGGGTCTTGAGACCCGGCGCATACAGGCAGTCGGCGCCGGCCTCGGCATAGGCCGTGAGGCGATCGATCACGAGGGACAGATCGGTCTGCCCCAACAAAAAGGCCTCGCAGCGCCCGGTGAGCAGCACACCGGATTTGTCGGCATCGATCGCCTTGCGCGCCGCCTTGATGCGTTCGATCGCGCCATTGCGCTCATAGAGCGGCCGCGTCTTCTCGCCGGTCGAATCCTCGATCGACAGTCCGGCGAGGCCCGTCTTCACGGCGCGCGCGACATTGGCGCCGACGCCATCGGGATCATGGGCAAAGCCGCCCTCGAAATCGGCATTGACGGGAATATCGACCGCGGCGCTGATGGCGGAGAGGTGGGCCAGCACATCCTCCAGCGTAACGCGGTTGTCGGCCCTGCCGAGCGTCCAGGCGAAGCCCGCGCTGGTCGAGGCAATCGCCTTGAAGC
>Ga0210405_10005712_pt1 | contig 11271 bp, 9 predicted proteins | sample IncBWH11MmetaG_FD_155492 | JGI IMG/M metagenome (GOLD analysis project Ga0210405, IMG submission 155492) | Forest soil microbial communities from Barre Woods Harvard Forest LTER site, Petersham, Massachusetts, United States - Inc-BW-H-11-M | ecosystem: Environmental > Terrestrial > Soil >... | reverse complement strand
TCCTCAACGTGAGTCCATCCCTTTCGAGCCGTAGATTCGGCTGTATCAAGCGAAGCCCCCTCTGAAAGTTGTTCGGGCGATACGGTGGATGCGATCGCCGAACTAAAGTTTGCCGCGTAAGGCGTGAAAGTCGTGAACTCCTGGTGATTGGCAGCTACCGCCGAAGCAACTTCAGATTTCTTATTTTCCGGATGGTGTGCAGCTTCAATCACTCCAAGAACGGCACTGACAATGCCCTTATATCCCGTACACCGGCAGAGATTGCCGGAAAGTTCCACCCGAACCCGCCGTTCGTCCGCCTGAGGCAAGCGGCGCAGAATATCTCGGGAGGTTATCAGCATGCCAGGTGTGCAAAACCCGCATTGAAGGCCATGCTCTCGCGAAAACATGGCGCGAAGAAGCGCCATGTCTTCATCTTTCTCAAATCCCTCAATCGTTTGGACTTTGGTCCCGTCGCAAGCAACGGCGTAAGTGATACATGATCGCACGGGGGCGTCGTCGAGCAATACCGTGCAAGCACCGCAAACCCCGTGTTCGCATCCTAGATGCGTTCCTGTCAGACGTAGATGGTCTCGTAAAAAATCCGCAAGATGCAGACGTGGCTCAACCTGCGCTGTAACCTGTCGATCATTGACTACCAAAGAGATTGACTTACGATCAAGGTTGAGTTCGGTCATGACACCATCGCTCGTTCAATTGCGCGCCGAACCACGGTAGCGTGAAGATGCACGTCGACCGAATCCAGATTCGGATCGGCATGCCTGACGGCAGTTGCAATGGTATCACTTGTTACTGCGGATCTTCCGTGTTGCGCGATAGCTTCCGCTAGCTGGTGAAGTGCCCGCGGCGCCCCGCTGAGCGCCCCCATAAAAATCCGCGCTGTGCGGTGCTCGGGGTCAAAAACTACTGCGGCGCTCGCCTCGGCAAATTCGCCGGTTTTTCGGCAAAATTTGAAGTATCCATACCGACCGGCAGATGAAATCTTGGGTACCGAAACTGACTCTATCATCTCGTCCTCAGCAAGGCGGGTGGTGAAGGCAGTTGTCGCAAAGTCATCTGCGGGAACCAAACGTGTTTGGCCCGCTGCATTGCGCAAATGAATCACTGCGGCCAAAGTTGCCAGTGCCAGAGGCCAATCTGCGGCGGGATCGGCATGAGCCAAACTGCCTCCTATGGTACCTCTGTTGCGGATACCACGATAAGCGATTCCGGCCGCGACCTCGCCGAGCATCATCGCGCCGTGGAACGTAGATTTGGCGTCTTCCATCTTTGCATGGGTCACCGCGGCACCAATCGACCAGCTGTGAGGTTTTTCCTCGATGGTTTTCAATGCCGCAATCCGAGACACGTCGATTAGTAGCTTGGGCCGAGCCAGGCGCAAGTTTAGCATTGGGCCGAGCGATTGCCCGCCCGCGAGAAGCTTTGCATCGGATCCACCTTGCGCCAAGGCGGTTAGTGCCTCGGGCACTTCTCGCGCGCGCAAATAGTCGAATGAGGACGATTTCATTTCTTTTGCTCGCTTCGGGCTGCTCTTGCGCGCGCTAGAGCCAATAACAAGCGACGCGGGGTAAGAGGAGTTTCGCCCACCTCCGCTCCAAGATCCTTGATTGCATCGTTGACAGCATTAAAAATGACCGCCGGTGGAGCTATGGCACCCCCCTCTCCCATTCCCTTTGCTCCAAATATCGTGTGAGGGGATGGAGTTTCAGTGTGAAAAATGCGGATCGAAGGAATCTCGGTTGGACCAGGCAACAGGTAATCTGCAAAGGACGAGGCGAGCGGTTGGCCATTGGCGTCGTAGGGACTCTCTTCATACAGCGCCGTACCAATTCCCTGGGCGGCACCACCCAAAGTCTGGCCTTCCACAATCATCGGATTCACGATGCGACCAGCATCTTCAACGATGACGTAGTCAAGGATCTCGACTTGGCCAAGATCGGTGTCTACCGCAACCGCTACAGCATGCGAAGCAAAGTTAAATACACCTGTATCCACCTTCGGGCGATATCCCGCCGTCACCTCGAGCCCGCTCGGATCTACATCGGGCGGCAAACGATCAGGGCGACGATACCAGGTAAACGCTATTTCTTCAAAGGTAACTGAACTCTGCGGCCCGTGAACCTTTCCATCTTTGACGTAAGCAGCGTTCGATGCACATTGCAGGAGGTGGCTACCAATGGAAATCAGGCGGGGAATGAGCGATTGACATGCCGTCATTATCGCGCCGCCAGCCATAACGACACCACGAGACGCATAGGTTCCGGTTGAAAACGGTGTCGTAGCCGTGTCGCCAAGTCTAACGCGTATCTTGTCCACGTTTATGCCAAGAACCTCGTTGGCAATTTGCGCGAATGTCGTCTCCATGCCCTGACCGTGGTTATGGACACCTGCAGAAATCTCCAATCCACCATCGAGGCCTATTTTCGCTGTGGCTTGTTCGAAGCCCGGAACAAAAGCGGCTCCCCATGATGCGAAAACACTCGTGCCATGAGCCGTCTGCTCTGTGTACGTCGCGAAGCCGATGCCGATGAGGCGACCGTCGGGCTCCCCCTTACGCTGGCGATCGCGCCAGTACTCAAATTTGATTTTCTCCTTGGCCAGCAGCAAATTTTTCTGAAAGTCACCGCTGTCGTAATGTTTTCCAGCAATGTTTTCGTAGGGCATCGCAGATCCGGCAACGAGGTTTTCGTAACGAACTTCCCAAGGCTCCCGGCCGACCTCGCGAGCAATTGCGTCAATCAGGACCTCGATCGCAAAACACACGCCTGTCCGCGAAACGCCTCGGTATGGACAAAGACCAGGCTTGTTGGTCGCAACTGCATAAGTTCTGGCGCGGTAACCGCGCAAGTCATACGGCCCTGGCAAATTGCCGTTAGCCTGCCCCGGTTCGTGGCCAATGGTAAAGGGCCAGTTGGAATATGCCCCCCCATCAACTGTGATATCCGCGTCCAGGGCGAGAAGCCGGCCGCGTTTATCCGCATATGCGGTTAGTGAATAGTAATGCTGTCGTGCATTCGCAGCGGCGACGAGATGCTCACGTCGGTCTTCCAGATAACGAAAAGGTCGCTTGTACTTAAGCGCTAGCCAAGCGACGCACACTTCTTCTTCGTGCAGAACCGATTTATATCCGAACCCTCCGCCGACATCCGGCGCAATAACCCGAATTTTCCCCTCTTCGAGCTGAAGTACTTCTGCAAGTCCAACCAGGATGACGTGCGGATTCTGGTTCGAACTGCAAACAACAAGTTGGTCGGCCTGATTATCCCAATAGGCAACTAAACCCTTTCCCTCAAGCGGGACCATACATTGGCGCGAAAGCGCTAGCTCGCGTTTGACTATGACATCAGCCTTGCCGGAATGCTCGTCGAACCCCTTGTCCATGCCGAGCGTAAGATAGAGATTATTCTCCCATTCCTCTCGGACACGACTGGTATGGTCCGTACGGGCTACGACCGCGTCGACAATTGCCGGCAGTTCGTCGATATCAAATTCGACGCACTCAAGAATGCACTCAGCCTCGGCTCGAGTGGAAGCAAAGGCCATCGCGATGGGCTCGCCAACAAATCGAACCTTTTCATGGGCAAGCGGATGATGTTCGGAAATTTTGTAAGTAGGAAATGCGCCGCGCGCTACTATCGGCTTTACGTCCAGCATATCCTCGCGCGTGAAAATGACGTCCCCTAGCCGCTGGGGTTTCACGATATTCTTCAATTTCCCGTGGGCAATTGGACTGCGGAGGAACGCGACTTCGCTTTGCCCTGGCAAAATCATGTCGGAAACATAATTTCCGCGTCCGTGCAAAAAACGCTTATCCTCCTTCCTTTGCAGCCGCACACCTATGCCTTGCGCTGGTGGTGCTAGCGGAGTGTTGTGCAGAGGCATTATTCGATATCCTTTTTGTTCGATGGCTGCGCTCCATGAGGCCGGTCGATTTTATTGAAATTTCCCCTTGGTCTCAGGAATGATGAACGCGCCGATCAAAAACAAGATCGATCCTCCCAAAAGAAACAGTGCCAACGAAGTCGAAATATTATCGATGCCCTTGCTGAATAGCGAGACGAAGGTCGGCATCGTTCCGCCAAATGCAAAGCCAATGTTCCAGGACAATCCTGTACCGCTGGCTCGAATACGAGTCGGAAAGCGTTCGTTCAGGAAGATCAACACTGGACCGAGTGGCAAGTTGCCGAGGAAAGTTAAAGCAATCGCCAAGGCGGCGACGAGCATCAGGTCGTTGCTACTTCCCAACGCAAGATAACCCAATGGCATAGTCAGTGCTGTCGCCAGGCCAAACGTGATCATGGCTGGTTTTCGGCCGATCATTGTGCTGACGTGCCCAGCTATCAAAGAACCGAGGAAACCGGATATACTGCAGCCAATTAGAATGGCGGCAGCGGCGGCGTAGGGAACGTGATTTACGATTTTTATAAACGTCGGCATATACCCCGACGTGAGATAATAAGCGACGCCCGCACCACAAGTTACCAGCAAATTGATAAAAAAGACTGATCGGTATTCGGACGAAAACAGGGTGCGCAATGGCGCACGTGCCTTCGTGGCGCCTGGATCAGACTTACTTTCAAGTTTTTTGAAGAAGGGTGTCTCCTCCAGCGCGTTAAAGACCAGGAAGCCCAGGATCGCACTCAGGATTCCCGAGAAAAACATACACCTCCAACCCCATACCTCAAAGGCGTCGCCAGGAAAGAAATAGGAGTTTATCCAAAACACTATCGATGCGAAGAGCGCGCCGACGGCAGCCGAACCACCTCCAATGAGTCCCGACATCGAACCACGCCAGCTCGGCGGCACTGTTTCGGTCGCTATGGTGTGGGTGGAAGCAACCACACCTCCGACAAATACCCCTTGAACCAGTCGAAGCAACAGAAAGATAATCGTCGCAACTTCGCCGGCTTGAGCGATTGTGGGCAAGAAGCCGAATGCCGCTGTGCTTATACCCACTCCCACAAAGGCAACGAACATTGCAGCCTTCCGCCCGTTTCGATCCCCATAAGATCCAAACAGCGCGGAGCCGATCGGTCTCATTAACAACGAAACCGCGAATGACGCATAAACCGCCGCTAGCGACAACGTTGGTGATTCTGATGGAAAAAAAGCTTTCCGATAACTGGGGCGACATACAGCAAAAGATAGAGATCGAATAAGTCGAGAGCAAATCCCAGAATGGAAGCGAAGGCTGCTGTGATAATTTGCCGTTTACTTGTCGGAGCTAAATCTAACTCGGTGACGATAGATGACTGCATTGCTGCCTCCCCCATTCGGCTGCATGATCATCGGGTGGCGCAAGCCAACAAATAATGATAGCGGGATGGCGCAAGCCGACATTAAACATAGAGGATAACGTCCGGGAACATGCCCTCATACAGACGTAGAATGATAGTTGGCATTCACACCGTGAATGTACGATGCGACCGGGACCGAGTTTGATTGACGTCCCCTAATCCGCGCTGCAAATAACTAGGTGCGCCCGGCTTACGTTGCTTCCAGGGTGGCATCTCTGCCACCAAGCCAATAGACACAGCCAATAGACACAGCCAATAGACACAGCACCACATAGTTGAAAATATTAAATGCGACGCCAGCTGCCAAAGCGGCGGCGCAGGACCCAAATGATCGTACATCAGACCGGCGATCCACCTTGAAATATATGTAAAGTATTCATTGAATGCATTTCATTGCGATTAGACGCGGCTTCGAACTGCTCGGGGGGCTGTTCGAAGGTTAGCAAAGCAGCGAACCTAATCGAGCCGGGTCGGTTGGCTTGCTCTCATCAACGGAAATTCCATAACCGCCAATTTTATGCGAACGCCGCTTGCCTAATCTCGGCCAATTACGATCATATCCGACGGCCGAAATGCAATGGTAACTGCTTCGCCCCTGTTCGGAATCGATTGGCGCCGGTTCTTTTCGATAGCCGTCATCTCGGCGGCGCCGTCCAGAGCAATGATCAGCTCGAAGTCGGAGCCCAAATAGATCACGTCTTTTATAGTGCCATTAATTGTATTTAACGGCTCGTCACCATCATTCAGGTCTTTTGATTTTGAGCCGCGCGTGAGAATACGTTCCGGTCGAATACAGACATCATACATTTTATGATTTACCTGATCTGGCTCACGTATGAGAGTGGTCTTCATCTGGCTGCACAGAAACTCTCTAAATTCACCTATTTTCTGGCCGAGGGTTCCGCAGAACCAATTCGATCGGCCGATGAACTCGGCGACAAACCGTGTTTTTGGATCGTCATAAATCTGAGTTGGCGAGCCTTCTTGTCTTATTTGTCCCTTTTCCATCACGATGACCCGTTCGCCGAACGTCATGGCTTCTTCCTGATCGTGGGTGACGATGACCGCCGTCGAGCCGGCCGTTACCAGGATCCGCTTCAATTCTGTTCGAAGTTCCAGACGCAATTTCGCGTCCAAGGCCGATAAAGGCTCGTCCAACAATATCAGCTCTGGATTGCTCGCTAATGCACGCCCCAGCGCAACACGCTGTCGTTGACCGCCGCTGAGAGTTTGCGGACGTCGGTTTGCAAACTCCCTCATCCCAACGAGGTCGAGCATTTCATCCGTGCGCTTTTTTACCTGTGGTTCTCGGAAGCCCCTTTGATGAAGGCCATAGGCGACGTTCTTTCCAACGGTCATATGAGGAAACAGAGCGTAATCCTGAAAAAGCAGGCCGACGTTGCGCTCATACGGTCGCTTGCCGTTCACGTTTTTCGAACCGAGAAAAACCAGTCCTTCATCCGGGTGCTCGAATCCGGCGATAATTCTAAGAAGAGTTGTTTTTCCGCAGCCACTGGGGCCGAGCAGGGATATAATTGACCCTTTCTGAACTGATAACGAGACGCCGTTCACCGCAGTCAAGGGTCCAAATCTTTTCACGACATCTCGCAACTCAAGTACGTTCATGAGAACTTCATTTCCCCACCAGGATTTTGTTGACGCCGAAGATTTTATCAATCGCGAGCATTAGTGTCGTCATGACGACCATCAGGAATACAGCAGCAGCAGCAATACTGAGATCAAACTGGCTCTGCATCATGCCCACCATCGCCACTGGAAGCGTATAGGTGTCAACAGAAGACAGAAACAGGCTCACCGAGACGTCGTCCATGGAAAAAACGAATGCGAAAATAGTGCCTGCGAAGATGTTGGTCCGGGCCAAAGGAAGGGTAACGGTCCAGAATGCCCGCCAATCGCTTGCGCCAAGGCTCAAGGCAGCCTCACTGATGCTTTTTGGTATTCCAACCAATCCTGCGAGAGTTACCCGTATTGTATATGGGACGGTGATGATGATGTGACCGCAAAGCAACCTTGTAAATCCGATGAACAATCCGATCCTGGAAAAGAACAGCAGCAGCGCAAATCCAATTACGACCGTAGGAACTATAAGAGGAGACAGGAAAATTGCTTCCAGCGCCTGCCTGGCTCGTGACCTGGTGTGAACAAGCGCGATTGCAGCGGTTACGCCTATGATGGCCGAAGCGAAGGTTGATATCGTGGCAACGAGGAGGCTGGTTTTCAGGCCCCGCATGTACATTTCATCGTTGAAGAAACGATAAAACCACTGAAACGAGAATCCGTGTGGCGGGAAAGTACCCAGGTACGTTCTCGCATCAAATGCCATCAGCACGGCAACAATAAGTGGGAATATCAAGAATGCAGCAATGACTGCCACCAACACCAACAGCGCGACGAAAAGAATATCGTCCAATACCCTGGCCATGTGCTTACCCCGAAGATGCCGCAGTCAGCCGGGTAAAAAGCCAGGGTACAATTACAACAAAAAACAATGTGATGCTTAAGAGCACGACGGAAATAGCCGAACCACTGGGATAATTTGCGACCTCACTGAAACGGTTGTAAATGAGGTTGGAAACGAAGAGTACTTTTCCCTTTCCCAGGATCAATGGAATCACGAACGCGCTCACGCACACAGTGAAGGAAATCAAAAACGCAGCGGATATTCCGGGAAGACAGAGCGGGATTGTTATCGACAGGTGAGATTTCCAGCGAGACGCGCCAAGCGACTGGGCGGCCTCGATTAGCTCCGAATTCAGGCCTTGGATCGTGCCAATAAGTACCAAGGCTGAGATAGGCGTGTGAAAGTAGACAAGGCCCGCCAATACCACCATCTCGGTGTATGCCGCGCTGTTTTGCCCAAGACCTAAGATAGCGGATAGCTGATTGCCATAACCAACGGGACCAAACGCCAATAGCAGCGCGTACACACGAACCAACGTGCTTACCGAGATTAAAGCAATCAGCGCGCCGGAGGCTATTCCACGCCAAAATTGCGATCGCATCCGCGCAATCAAATAGGCTATCGGAAACGCCAGCGTAACCGCCAAGACAGACCCGACAAACCCAATGCGAAAGGTCTGAATGAAGTAAAATAAATATGTTGGTCTTATTAGTTCTGAATAGTTGAGTAGCGTAAGATGCGCGTCGGCCGCCGCTCCGATGCTGCCGCCCTCAAATACTCTGAAACTCTGGTCGACGACATTTCCGAGTGGAAGGATCAATAATACCGAGAAGACAACGAGAGGCGGCAAAAGCAACAATAGCCTTTGACTTTTTTCCCGCAAGATTCGTGTCATTTCACAATCGCGCGCGTCATGCTTATCAACGATGGTGCTTCCGTATGAGAATGGAAGAGAGAATCAAAACAGCGGGGCTATTTCCGTTTCGAAACGCTTTGTCATCGCGTCGAGGCCGGCGGACAATATTTCGAAATTTGCGCTATATGTGAATTTCTCCTCTTCCTCTGTATAGAAAAAAACAGGCTTTGCGATGTCTCCCGCCTTGGACTTGAGGTTTGCCGGCGCCTGTCCAACCCCTTTGCAGTAGTCCTCGTCGTTTTCATGACTCAACAGGAAATTCAGGTAACGCTTTGCGGCAGCCTTATTGGGCGAGTTTTTCAGGATGACGCAGCCTTCAGAATAAATAAATGTCTTGAGTCCCGGCTTAGCGTCTCGGCTTAGGAACTCGCAGGCGTGGTTCCTGGCCACCGCTTGCCAATTGCTTAGATTAGCAATTGAAACCGACGTTTCGCCGGTCGTCACCGAATTGATGAAGTCGGATTCTGTATTTGCCACACGACCGATATTCCCGGCTTTCGCTATCTCCTTCAGAAACTGCCAGCCAGGCTCCAGGTTGTGTTCATTTCCGCCCCGATGGAGAGCGAGAGATAACAGATGAAGATTGCCGCCATAGGTGGGGGACCACCAGCAGATTTGTCCCCTTAAACGGGGGCTGAGAAGCTGATCCAGATTTTCGAGTTGAATGGGCGAAGTGTCTTTCCGATACCCCCAGAACTTGCCGGTCAAGGTCATGGGCGCATTTATGATCTGGTTATCTGAGCCGCGTACGAACAGGCGCTCCGGAATATCGCGCATATTGGGTATTTCGTCGAACGTAAGAGGCTCACACCATCCTTCCTTGACCAACGCGGGATAAACAGTCGTTAAGGAACCCACTACGTCGTATTGGTAGACTGGCCACGCGCTTTTGATTTTTGGAAGAACGGCGGCTGCTCCCCCGGAGTGGAGTTGCCATTTTACGCTGACATCATTTTGCTTTGCAGTTGTTGCTTTGATCGCTTCAATCCAGGGGCCGCCCCACCAAACCGCGTTAAGCGATGTGGCAGCCTGGGCCATCTTTGACCGAGTACCGAGCAGCGGCAGGGCTGCCGCTCCGGCCAAGACACTACGACGGGTAAGATAGCTCGCATTGTCCTTCAGGGGCGCTGACCGTTTGGTGGCTCTCTTCATCGATGCTTGTTCCTTTTGAGGCACTTCAAAAAGCAAGTCACAACCGGTGCGCTAGCCGAGACAGCAGATTGCCGAGAATTGTCCGTCCAATCAGCTATAAAATGTATCACCGTGAAACCTTGAGGCCTATGTGCAAATTCGCTTATTTTATGCGTCTAAAGCATACATGCCGTACGGGCTGATAGGATAAGGTCCTTTTCAAATGGTTCGCTTTCCGCGCCGGCGACAGAAGCAAGCAGGGCGAAGAAGATAATGATCACTGTCGAGCGCCGCACAAATGCGCTTCGGTCCGATCCGGAGCGCAATCAAATTTGATGTCAGCATGGTCAAGTGGGGGCCTCCGCTATCGCGGCACCTGCAGCAATATCGGAGTAGAGAATGGTTGACGAAGTTACAATTCGGTTCGTGCGAAACGTACGAGAGGTTTCCTTCGATGAAGTCCAACCGGAGGCCATTCAACGCACAAAAATCGCTATTCTGGACATTATTGCGGTCTCACTTGCCGCATTCAACAGCGAGATTTCGACCAAAGTTCGGGCAACTGTTGGAGCCTGGGGCGGTCGCCAAGATAGCCGCATTTTTTTCACCCAATCTCGGTTGCCGGCGCACAATGCAGCATTAGTGAATGCGACTATTTCGCGTGTACTTGATTTCGACGACACTTTCGAGCTCGCGCCGAACGGCGCCCATGCTAGCGCATATATCGTACCCACGGCGCTGGCGTTGGTCGATCGCGATCCCTCACTTTCCGGAAAGGATTTGCTGACTGCTGTTGCTGCGGCCAGCGATTTGTATTGCCGTACATCACGGAGCATCCGCGCAAATGCTGTCGACACGGGCCGCGACAACGGATCCGCTGTCTTTGGGACGACTGCTGCCGCGATGCGGTTGATGCGGCTCGATGAGCGGCAATGCCTGAATGCGTTTGGAATTGCTTACGCGCAATCGGCCGGTGAATTTCAGATGTACGAGGAGGCATCGCAGACTGTTTCGCTGCAGCAAGGCCTGCGCGCCAGGTCCGGCATTGAATCTGCGGAGCTGGCGAGTGCCGGTTTCGATGGTCCGAAGGAAGCACTTTATGGGCGCTATGGCTTTTTCCGTGCGTTCGAACCCACTCATGACCTTGACCTGTTGATGGGCAAGCTCGGCATTGATTTCGTCGCTCGGGAATTGAGCTACAAGCCCTTCCCGTGCTGCAAGTGCATGCACCCGGCGATTTCCGCCACCTTGAAATTGCGGAAGGATAACAACATTGATCCGGCAGAAATCAAATCGATACGCATCGGCACGAACCGTATCTGCAAGGACTTTCTGGCAAAGCCGGAAGACTTGAAATGGAACCCGCCAACCATGGTGGCGGCAAAGTTCAGCTTACCCTTCGGCGTTGCGGTTGCTGCGGCGAAAGGCGCCGTAGGAATCCTTGATTTTGAAGGTGAGGCATTGCGGCACCGTGACGTCCTGCGGCTATTGGCGGCGACAAGCGT
>Ga0210405_10005711_pt1 | contig 11272 bp, 5 predicted proteins | sample IncBWH11MmetaG_FD_155492 | JGI IMG/M metagenome (GOLD analysis project Ga0210405, IMG submission 155492) | Forest soil microbial communities from Barre Woods Harvard Forest LTER site, Petersham, Massachusetts, United States - Inc-BW-H-11-M | ecosystem: Environmental > Terrestrial > Soil >... | reverse complement strand
AGGGAATCGCTCAATCCGCGGTCTCGGATTGTGTTTAAGCGGCGGTTGAGCCACGTACCGCTGCAAGCCAGCCATTCTTACGGCCACGTCAATTCGGCTGACACTGCGGACGCCAAAATGTCGTTGCTCGACATCCTGTTGGCCAGACTCGATCGATGTGCCGCATCTGCGGCGGGCTCGCCTCTTCTTGTTATAGACCCACAGGCGCTCTTCGGGATTGCTCCGCGAAAGTAGTTCACCTCAATCCGGCGTACGTGATCATCTGATTTGCGGAAGTCTCTGTCACATTAGCGCGGTGGAACCTTTGCGCGACTGCCATCAGGTCAGCAGCCTCGCGTTGGGTGAGGGAACTCACCTTACGAAATGGATTCGGCAGGAAACCGCATGAGCAAAATGAATCTGGGCGGGTGGCGCACACAGCTCGGGGTGCCCCATTCAATCGCGCACTTGGCGATTGAGTGGGGTCGGGACGCGACCGACGATTTCCCAAACGTCTCTCGTTTCCTCGGCTTGATCTTTAGCTCCCACTCTTGAACATTCACTCGCAGGTGTACGTTCTCTCTATAGGCACAGGCCCGGAAGCTGTTCCACATCCAATGGTCCGGTTGCGGGACCAGTCTGCGCTTTACCGGATTCCACCCCAGCAAGCCAAAAGCGGGCTTGTCGGGGACTCCGGTAATTCCGATGCATGTAGCGCAACTTCTCCGCATGCTTCCGTTCGCTCCACACGTTGAAGTCGTAAAACCGTTTTCGCCAGTCGGATCGGTTATCGGAAGTTTTCCACCAGCATGGCTTGATCCTGCTCCATGCCCGGTTGATCGAAGGCAACCGCCCGACCATCCCGAGTGGCCCCAAGCCAGAAGGGAGTACGGTCCAGAAACGCGAGGGTCGTCGCGCTGCTGGTTGAAAAATCATAAAAGCTGAGGACCGCCTGGTGTCCCAGAGACGGGCCCACAAACAAAATTCCGTGCTCCACTACTTGCCAGCTGGCCCATGTGCCCGGGCGGACAAGTGGCATCGGCGTTTCCTCCCCGCCAGCGACGGGTACGCGCCACACTTCCGGCTCCGGCCATGGACTCTTCGAGTAGTAAAGATACTTCCCGTCGGGGGATTCCAGAGCTGTGTGTCCGCCATGCTCGGTCACTTGCATAGCGTCTCCGCCAGCGGAGGGCATTTTCCAGACTTGCCAAGCCCCTGACCTCGGAGAGGCGAAATAAATCCACTTTCCGTCGCGAGACCAACTGGGACAAACGTCGTGAACTGTTTCAGGCGAGAGCATCCGCGGTGGGCCACCGCGTACGCGCATCGTCACAATCTTGCTGCCGCCTCGCGTTACCGTGTCGAAGACGATCGACTGGCTGTCAGGCGACCAGCGCGGCGTGCCCGCTCCACCGACGGCGCTCAACTGAAATGCATTGCCGCCGTCACGATCACTGACCCAGATCTCCATCGTCCCCGAGCGGTCCGACATGTAGGCAAGTTTCTTGCCGTCCGGCGAATATTGCGGGCCTGGTCCCTGATCGGTGTCACTGGTGGATGGAACCAGAAGGTAAGGACGATGGTCGGGAGAAGGCGCGAGATTCATCTGCCAGATACTCAGGCTACGCTGCAGTCGCTCGTACGCGAGCCGATAGCCACGACGTGAAACCGTAGGATCCCATGCCGGCGAGCCTGCCTCGCTGATCGCGACAGCCGAGTCCGGTGCGTCCAGAGAAGCTCGAAATAACGATGGATGACCGATGCGGTTGGACGAAAAAATAACGGAACGTCCATCGAACGACCATCGTGGGGGGCTGGTAATTTTGCCGCGCTCGGAGAGAAGTCGGACGCCTTCGCCGCCACCCGCCGGCACGGTCCACAACTCGTCAGGCTCACCGACTTGGCGGCTGCGAACAAACAAAACGGTCTGCCCGTCGGGAGAGAAGGCGGGACCCCAATCTTCCACGGCGGGCGGCGGATCGGTCATCCGTCGAACCGCCGAGTGCTCGGAAGAAATCAGATAAAGTCCCGACGGTCCCGCGAAAACGAGCGACTTGCCGTCCGGCGACCAGTCGAGTTCTCCACGGCTCGGCGTCACGCCCAAGGTATCCAGCTTGCGTTCGGTTGAGCTCGCGGGGGTCAGCTTGAACTCGGCGAATTGCACTTCCGGATCTGGATTTGTCTTAGTCCTTGATTCCGCCTCATTCCCCACAGGAACCAGATAAATGGAATAGGCGCGGTCGTGCATGCGTGAGAAAGCGATCCATCGACGGTCTGGCGACCAAACGGGACAGCAGTCGCGTTCGTTGTTCGTAAGCTGCAACAATTGGTTACTACCAACTGTGGTCACGTAAATGCCGGACTCGCCCGGCTGGGAACGTTCTCGAAAGAAAGCCACGGAGTTGCCGTCGGGAGAGAAGGCGGGCGCCGACGTGTCAGGAACTGCCATCAATGGGCGAACGTGCTCGATCGGAGGGCTGTTTGAGGAATCCGACCGGTTCGCGGACGCCGTTTTCAAAAGGAACAAGCCGGCAATAAATAAGGTGAAAAGCACCCCGGCGCCGAGAAGGTATTGTGGAAACCGGATGGGCGATAAGATCTCCGTTTCACCGGCGGACATCAAGGACAGGGGAAGCGGCGCGTCAGTGTCCGCTGACGTGGGCTGATCGGGAGCGGCAGCTCTCACTGAGGGACTTGTCGTTGCCCACTCGACCTCGGCGATGAAGCGATATCCACGCCTGGGCAAGGTCTCAATGTAGCGTGGTTCATTCGCGGAGTCGCTTAAGGCCTCCCGGAGCTTATTGACCGCCGCGTTCAGGCTGTGGTTGAAGTCAACAAACGTATCCGTTGGCCACAAGCGGTTGCGTAGTTCTTCGCGGGTGACCAACTCTCCCGGCCGACTGAGAAGCACGGCGAGGATCTCAAAGGGCTGCCCTACCAACTTAAGTCGGGTTCCGAACTTCCAGACCTCGTGCGTATGCAGATCAATTTCGAAGGGACCAAAGCGCGCCCGATCAGAATGATTTGTCATTTGACTGCCCGGCCAAAAAACTGCGCGTGCTGTTATTGAACCCGTTCGGCTGTTTCCCGTTCCCTATTTTACGAGGACTCGAGAGCTTTTGTTCCTTTGGACGAGCCAAGAAGTCGTTTGTCATCACGGTATTAACCAGTGATGTTTGCTGCAAGCGGAAATGATGCCGTAAACAATGCAAATGATGGATCTTGCATTGCGCTAATTTTCGTTTCGACAGAATCTCGGTCCCGGTTCGAGGCAGTTCTTGAACTCGAATCGGGAGGATGAAGTGAGGAGCCAGAGTCTGCGGATCGTGGTGGGACTGATCGGTCTAAGCGGCGCAATGAACCTGCGGCGTCTTTTTGCCCAGGCCCCTACTCAAGAACAATGCAGCGTCGCGATTGTTTCTCGGTTTGCTGATCGGAACACTCCGATTTGCGATCTCAAAACAGCCGAACGGATGGCGCGAACCGGCAACCTCTATCAGCAAAATCAAATGGGCATCGCTTCTATGCTGGCGATTGGTCCGGATTTCACTAAGAAAGACGCTTTGACCTGGTTTCAACAAGCGGCGCAACGGGGCTACCCCCCCGCAGAAGTCAACCTGGCCGTGATGTACATCAACGGATGGGGCACGCCAACAAATTACGGGGTGGCGCTGCACTGGCTGCGAGCGGCGGCCGATCAGCACTTCGCGCGCGCGTACTACAACCTGGGCATCCTTTATTTAGAGGGCAAAGGAGTTAAGCAGGACAATTCGGAAGCGTTCCGCTGGTTCCGGATGGGAGCGGCTGCGGGCGATGGCAGTGCGCAAACCAACTTGGGATACATGTACGACCAGGGATTGGGCTGCGAAAAAAATGTCAATACCGCAGCGCTCTGGTACCGCAAAGCGGCCGACGCTGGAAACCCTCTGGGCGAGAACAATCTGGCGGACCTTTATCTGCGCGGGGAAGGCGTCGCACAAGATGACGCACAAGCTTTTCGTTGGTTTCAGAAAGCGGCTGAACAAGGGCATACGGGCGCACGAATAAAACTGGGATACATGTATGCCGAAGGTCGTGGCATTGCGAAGGATCAACAGACCGCATATTTCTGGATCAGCGCCGCGACCGCGACCGGAGACAGTCGGGGCAGGGAACTACAGCACGTCCTCGAGCAACAGTTGAACGCGAAGCAAATCGCAGAAATCCAGGAACGCGTAAGCCGGATGCAGCAAGCTGTGCCGCAAGTGCCGGTTTCTAGCTTCGTGCAGTAAGAAAGATTCGCCAGCTGCCAGGCATGAGGAGAAATCTGCTCGATGAAATCGACAAAAGAGCCGTGAAGCATGTCTTCGGATCTTACCCGGAGATCCTGCAAACTCGTTCAACAGGCAGGAGCGCGCCTTGACTCATTTCTACAACTTTCCGATCATGAACAAGTATGACCTCTCAGTACCGGAATCGATGGAAAAGAGTTCTTCTTGTTCTTTCGCAGCTTGCTCTTCTTGCTTCTTCTGCTGCTGCTGGCAGCGGCACGACGGACTACTACCGGCATATCCTGTTCGATAACAGCCTCGAGACCGACGCGTATTTCAATAGCGATGGAAGAGCATCGGCTCCTTCGGTCCTCGAACTTGTAAGCAAACGGCTGCCTGTAAGCCACGCTCAATTCTTTACACCGCCGAACGCGATTCGACTCAAATGGCGCTCTGAGCCAAAAGGTGGGTGGGCCGCGCAGATACGGGTCATGCGCTTCCGAAACCGCGAAATCGACTTTCGTGGCGACACTCTGTTTTTCTGGATGTTTTCTGAAGAGAGCATCTCCGGGAGTGCACTGCCGTTAATCCGCCTCTCGGAAAGGGACAACAATTTCTCAGAGAGTGTTTCGCTCGGCCAGTACGTCGCACGACTTCCACCAAAGAAATGGACGCAGGTTGCCATTCCGCTGGAAGCGTTCAAGTCCGCGTCATTTCATGAGTTCGTACCGGTCCATGCGTCCGAAGTCGTCTTCAGCCAAGGCGAGGCGGACGGAGTCGACCACACTCTGATTTTGGACGAATTCAAAATCGACGAGCGTGCGAACACGGCAACTGACGCGGAGAGCAACGCGTCGCTTTCCGCGCCGACAAACGTTCGTGCCAAAGGCTACGACCGCCACATTGATATCAGCTGGGATGCTTCTGCGGTTCCTGATCTGGAGCGCTACATCATCTACCGTTCGTTCGATGGCGTTGATTTTCAGCCCGCCGGCATCCAGATTCCCGGGAACCATCGATATACGGATTTCCTAAGCAAGAGTGGCGCCAAGGCTTTCTACAAGGTTGCGGCTTCCGATCACCGTTATCAGCTCTCACCATTTTCCGAGGTCGTCACTGCTTCCACTCGCGCACTCAGCGACGACGAACTTCTCACGATGCTGCAGGAAGCCTGTTTCCGTTACTACTGGGAGGGAGCGCATCCCGACGCTGGGATGGCTCTCGAGAATATTCCCGGCGACGATCGCGTGGTTGCGACCGGAGCCAGCGGTTTCGGCATTATGGCTCTCATCGTTGGTGTCGACCGAGGGTTCATCACGCGAGAGGAGGGACTCCAGCGTCTAATCCGAATCGTCGATTTTCTGGAAAAAGCGCCGCGTTATCACGGCGTCTGGTCACACTTCATGGACGGCACAACCAAACAGACGCTGAGCGTCTTTGGCATGTTCGACAACGGTGGCGACCTGGTGGAAACCGCGTTCCTGATGGAAGGCCTGCTTTCCGCTCGCCAATACTTCAAGGGAACAAGCGCCGCAGAAAAAGATCTTTTTGCTCGCATTACCCGTCTATGGGAGACCGTGGAGTGGGACTGGTACGAACAATCTCCGCAGGGCGGCGCTCTCTTCTGGCACTGGTCGCCGCAGTGGGACTGGTACATCAATCACCGCATCACTGGTTTCAACGAAGCCATGATCGTTTACATGCTGGCCATTGCTTCGCCGACCCATGGGGTTCCGCCTGATCTTTATTATTCCGGCTGGGCCAATCAGCCGGAGGTCGGATCACGATATCGAAGTGACTGGTCGGGCACGAAGGAGGGCGACCGCTACGTCAACGGACACAGCTACTACGGCATCAAGTTGGACGTTGGCGTCGGCTCTGGTGGACCGGTTTTCTTCGCGCATTATTCGTACATGGGATTTGATCCGCGCGGACTTCGCGATCGTTTTACCAATTACTTCGAGAACAATCGTCACATGGCGCAGATCAACTACCAATATTGCATTCACAACCCCGGTCACTACCAAGGTTATGGCAAAGATTTCTGGGGACTGACTGCCAGCGACGGTTCCAAAGGCTACATGCCGCACGAGCCAACTCCGAGAGTCGATGATGGAACCATGACCTTTACCGGAGCGCTTTCGTCATTTCCTTATACACCCGCGGAATCCATGGCCGTTTTCAAACACATCTACCGCGACCTTGGCGACCGTGTGTGGGGTGTGTACGGGCCGCGGGATGCAGTCAATCTCAGCGAGGATTGGGTATCTCCGATCTTCATGGGACTCAATCAGGCGCCCATCGTCGTAATGATTGAGAATTATCGGAGCGGGCTGATCTGGAAGCTGTTCATGTCGAATCCAGAGATTCATCCAATGCTCGATCGCATCGGATTCAAACCCGACGTCGGCAATCGTGCCGCTCAGCAAAACAAAGAAAAGACTCGAGCGAAGAGCGCAACCCGAAGCTCATCGAGAGAGCAACCACATGTGCGGTGATCCGAGAGCCATCACCGTCTCTTTGAGCTTGGCTTCTCTTGATTCTCATTGGAGCGGGCCGTTGTCCCGCGGACGACCAGATGCGGCTCGATCCGAATGATCGGGGGCAGATCGTGCCCCTTGCCGGCAATCTTGCGGAGCAGCGTTTTCGCTGCGATCAATCCCATTTGCCGCAATGGTTGGCTGATGGTTGTCAAGCCTGGCGAGTGGAACGCGGCGGTCTGTATGTCGTCGAACCCGATGACCGAAATGTCTTGCGGCACGCGCAATTTGTGTTCGCGGATGGCTTGAATCGCGCCGATTGCCGAGATATCGTTGAACGCAAACAGCGCGGTAAATCGTTTCCCGTCGGCGAGTAGTTTTTTCGTGACGGCGTACCCAAGTTCCGGCGTCGCTTCGTCTCCCACGAGTTGTGTAACGAACTGCGGCGGAATCGTCACACCAACTTGACGGGCCGCGTTTTGGATGGCAGTCCAGCGAATGTCAGTATCAGAACTAAAGTCCTGCCCTTTGATCACAGCGATTCGCCGGTGTCCCAAGTCGAACAGGTGATTCAGGGCCAGATGGGCAGCGCGATCATGGTCAAGAAGGATGCTGGTGACTCCGCGTTCCCGTCCAGGGTGTTTGCCGGACACTCTTACCACCGGCATGCTGAGGTTCCAGTCGACGGCGGGAGTGTCCACTGCGATCAAGCCGTCGATGTGCCGCTCCAACAATAGGAGAGGGTACTCGTCGATCAGATCGGGTTTATGACGATGGCTGGCGACGATGTAGAAGTAGCCTTCCTGCAGCAAGTAATCCTCAACACCACTCAACAACTTTGTGGCATAGCCCTCGCTGACCTCCGGGACCATCACTCCGACCATGAAGCTGCGCTGTGTCCGCAGGGAACGCGCCACGTAGCTCGGGCGGTAGTTAAGTTTCTTGGCGGCGGCGAAGACCCGATCCTTGGTCTCCTGCGGGATCGAGTTTGCGACTGGAGAATGGTTGATAACGAGAGAAACAGTAGCCGGGGAGAGCTGAAGATGATCGGCGAGAAATTTTAACGAGACCTTCTTTTGAGCGAGGCGTTCCCGCCGCGGTGGCATGATTGCGAAGTCTCGCACAAGGCAACGCAATGCCGCAACGTCGGTCTAGTCGATGCATCCTTGACCTCTTGTGCGCCGCACTGCCGCGCCAGCCAATCGGACCCCCAGACTTGGGTCAAGTGTTAACTGTAGATGCGGCTCTAAGATTCCCGAGATCAACAATGACAGCATATGTCCACGCGACAATCCAACTTCATGACCCTGCTGGATTTAATCGAATCATGCGCGCATTTTCGTGGCATCCATCGTGCACGCGGGATGGTTGACTGTCGATTCCGCACCGTGCTATATACAGCCGGCTTGTGCAAATAAATCGATTTAGCAGTGATTTACTAACTCTACGACGCTACAGATTTCCGTAGTGCTATGCCTAATCGTATGAATCTCTGGATATTCAAGATTCAGAACTGACGTAACCCACCAGGAGAGATTCGAATGCGTAGTTCTAGCCTCCTCCGCCTCATCCTGTTTGTCCTCACCATAATCTTCGTCGCCGCCGTCGCACAAGCGCAATATCGTGCCAGCATACAAGGCGTCATTACGGACCCCCAGGGCGCAGTCGTTGAAGGCGCACAAGTCACCCTGACGGACAACCAGACAAATCGGGTTGTAACAACAACCAGTGATGCCAACGGTGTTTATACTTTCGGGGCCCTCCCGCCAAGCAGTTACACCGTCAAGGTCGAGAAAGACGGTTTCAAGACGAAAACCGTCGACAACTACTCGCCGATTGGGGAGCAGGCGAACGCTCTCAACATCAGCCTTGAGTTAGGCGGTGCGACAGAGACAGTGAGCGTTTCAGCCGACCAACTTCCGGCCATCGACACAGAAACGGCAACGATCAGCGGCACGATCACCGCGAACCAGATCGATCACATGCCTTCCTTTGGACGCGACGTCTTCCAACTGATTCAGCTCGCGCCCGGGGTTTTCGGCGATGGCGCACAGGGTGGCGGAGGCAATGGCCAAAATATGCCCGGCAGCCAAGGGCCCGGTGCGACCGGTGGCAACCAGGGCATTTTCCAGACGGAGAATGGCCCTCAGGCAATCGCCCACGGTCAGCAATATGAGAACAACGGAATCTCGATCGACGGCATCAGCACGACCAGCGCGGTCTGGGGTGGAACCACCATCGTCACACCGACCGAAGATTCGGTCGATAGCGTGAAGGTGGTCTCCAACAGCTACGACGCCGAGGATGGACGCTTCAGTGGCGGCCAGGTCAAAGTCATCTCAAAGAGCGGCACCAACCAGGTTCACGGCAGCCTCTTCTTCACGGCTCATCGTCCGGGCTTGAACGCTTTTCAACCGTTCAATGGGTTGAACAACAAGACGAGAAGGGACAATTTCTTCTTCAATCAGTTTGGTGGCAGCGTTGGCGGTCCAATCTGGAAAAATAAACTATTTGCCTTCTTTGCCTACGAGACGGTTCGAAGTCCGAAGGCAGCGGCCACCACTGCCAACGGGTGGTACGATACTCCCGCTTTCGACAAATTGGCGCCTGCCGGAAGCATCGCGTCGAAGTATCTGACCTTCCCCGGCGCGGGCGTGAACAGTACTTCGATTAACCCATCGACGTGCACCGATGCGGGCCTTCATGAAGGTGTGGATTGTGTAACGATTCCCGGCCAGGGGTTGGATCTTGGCTCTCCTTTGACCACACCGTTAGGAACGCAAGATCCGACGTGGCAAAGCACGTCAAGTCCCGGAATCGGAAACGGCTTCGACGGCATCGCCGATATCGCGAATTACGCGACTGTAAGCAACACGAACTTTTCCAAAGCTCAATACAACGGTCGGCTCGATGCGAATCTTACGAATAGCGATCGAGTGGCTTTCGCCATTTACTATGTACCGCAAAGCACCAGCTCCCTGAACGGTCCTGCCAGAGATTACAACCTGTTCCATCACTCGCAGATCAACGAAGCATTTTCAGTGATCTGGATCCGCACGATCTCGTCCTCCTTCCTCAACGAACTTCGAGCAAACGCGGCTGGCTGGCGCTGGAACGAAGTGTCGTCCAATCCGCAGTCGCCGATCGGTCTGCCGACGGACAAAGTCGATCAGGTCGGCAGTCTCATCAACAATACGGCGATCCAACAGTTTGGCCCGAACGTAGGCAGTATCCTGAATCAATGGACCTATACCATCAAAGATGTGGCGACCAAGGTGATCGGTCGTCACAGCCTCAAATTCGGCGGAGAAGGAACGCGCCTTTATTATTTGAATGAATGTGCGCCCTGCGGTGTCCCAACCTACAACTTCTTTAATGTTTGGGATTTCCTGAATGATGCGCCGCACGTCGAGAAGTCCAATTTTGATCCCCACACGGGATTACCGTCCACCAACCGGCAGGATGATCGCGAAACTATTCTGGGTTTCTTCGCGCAGGATGATCTCAAGGTGCGGCCGAACCTGACTCTCAATCTCGGACTGCGGTGGTCTTACTTTGGTCCCCTCTATTCCACCGAAAACAACATGTACGTCGCCCACCCCGGTGCCGGAGCCGCGTACTTGACGGGATTGACCATCTCGAAGGGACATGCGTGGAACGCGCAGAAGGCCAACTTCGGACCCCAGGTTGGATTTGCCTGGAGTCCGGGCAGATACAACGAAAAAATGGTCATTCGCGGTGGATATGGTCTGGCCTACAACCAGGAAGAAATCGCAATTTCTGCCAATGTTGCCAACAACCCCGGGCTCATCGTCAACTCAACTTTTAACCAGCCCACGCCGAGCTCGGCGAATCCGGGAATCATCTACGCCGTCTCGTCCGGCATCCATGATCTGACTGGCTTTCCCCCAAATACGAATGCCAGGGTGGACTTTGGCTCGAACGGGCTGCCTTTAACGGGTTCTGGATTCAACGTGAGCATTTTCCCCAACACTCTTCCGACCATGCTCACTCATCACTGGTCGCTGGATACCCAGTATGATCTCGGGCACCAGATGGTTGCGATCATCGGCTATCAGGGAAGTGCGTCGCGCAATATCTTTTTCCATCAAAATCCCAATGCCGTTCCGGCGACCCTCGGCTACCAGTTGAATCCGCAAATCGGTGGCGGAGACAATTGGGCCGTGAACGGCTACGGCAACTACAACGCGCTATTGGCTGAACTGAAGCACAACTTCTCGCACCAATTTATGGCCGACGCGCAGTTCATGTGGGCCAAGAGTCTCGACACCAGTTCTGGCCCCTACTATGAACAGCCTTATCCGTTTAACCTGAGCCTGGACTACGGACGTTCCGACTATGACGTCAGCAAGGCTTTCAAGCTCTATGGCATGTGGCAACCGGTCTTCTTTCATGGAAGCAGAGGATGGATCGAGAAGATTGCTGGGAACTGGAGTCTGAGCGGAGTATTGAACGTCCACTCGGGATTCCCATGGAGCCCCATCGTGCCGGTTGTGGGCGGAAGCCTGTACTGCGCCACCTGTGGCTACACAACCCTATTCC
>Ga0210405_10005710_pt1 | contig 11274 bp, 6 predicted proteins | sample IncBWH11MmetaG_FD_155492 | JGI IMG/M metagenome (GOLD analysis project Ga0210405, IMG submission 155492) | Forest soil microbial communities from Barre Woods Harvard Forest LTER site, Petersham, Massachusetts, United States - Inc-BW-H-11-M | ecosystem: Environmental > Terrestrial > Soil >... | reverse complement strand
TCCCTTCTGCGACAGCTCGCGTCCTCTGCGATGATGCTCCTCCGCATTGCTGGGCTTTGCTGCCACCGGCTTCGGAGGCGGCGAGACTGGCAGCGGCGCCGGCGGAGGGGGCGGGGGCTGAGGCGCGACGGTGACCAGAGTGGGAGGCGGCTTGACTTCGGGAGGCTTGACTTCAGGAGCCTTGACTTCGAGGGGCTTAGTTACCGGAGGCCTGGCTTCGGGCGGCGGCATCTTGGTTTCCTGGATATGGGCTTCGGCTTTCGCCAATATACTTTTCATTTCGGCACTGTTAGGATTGAGACGAACCGCCTCCTTCAAGTCCGCATCTGCCTTCTGAAAATTTCCCAGCAAGTAGTATGCACTGCCGCGCGCGAACCAGGCATCGGCTGACTGCGGATTGAGGCGAATGGCCTCGGTGCGGTCGGCCAGGCCCTTTTCATGTTGGTCCATGAGATGGTAGGAGCCGCCTCGGGCGATGTACGCTTCGGGCAGATCGGGTTTGAGCTGGACAGCCTTGTCCCGATCCTGGAAAGCCTCCGCGAGCTTGCCTTGTATGGAGTAGACTTCGGCGCGTTCCAGATAAACGAACGGATCGGTTTGACTGGGAGTGATGGCGCGGTTGTAATCTTCGAGAGCCGTCTGGAGATTGCCAGACAGCGCTTCGAAACGGCCGCGGAGCGCGTAAGCCCTCAGGCTCTTCGGATCGAGCTTCAGCGCGCGATTGAAGTCTTCGATAGCGCGCGTGAACTGGCCGAGGAGGCCGTAAGCGAGTCCCCGGTCAAGCAAGACATCGACGTAGCCGGGCTTGAGCAAGAGACAGTAGTCGAGGTCTTCGATGGCGTCGCGATGGCGGCCGAGGTGGGTGTAGACGGCGGCGCGCTGGCGGTAGGGCTCGGGGTCGTCCAGCCGCATCTTGATCCCGCGGGTGTAGGCGTCGAGGGCTTTCTGATAGGCTCCCAGGTCCGCGAGCGCACCGCCGAGGGAGTTATAGATGGCCGCGGTCTTGGCCCCGAGATTGATGGCCTGTTGCCAGTCGAGGACGGCGTCGGGCTGGCCCAAGGCGCGGTAGAGGTTCGCTCTCAACAATAGCGGCTGCGGATCCTTGGGCATGAGGCGGATGGCTGCGTTCAAATCGGGAAGGGCTTTTTTCTGGTCGCCGAGGTCGAGGTACAGTTTGGCGCGATGGTAGATGGCGGCGGCATAATCGGACTGGAGCTGGATAGCCGCGGTGTAGTCGTCGATGGCCTGCTGGCGCTGGCCCTGGGCCTCGTGCTTCTCGCCGTCGGAGAAATGCTTCAGCGCCTGCTTGGAGGGTGTATCGGCGGATGGGGCGATCGCGCACAGGGCGAGGAGGCAACCGAGGATGCGAGCTTGCCGGAAAAACATCTAATATAAGTTTGCCGCATTTGTCAGGTCATCGCTTAGGTTCCTGTTCGTGTCTCTCCACGGGTGTGAAAAGGCTGAGGGGGCGATTGACCTCTTCCGGTGTTGGCGCAAGGCCCCTATGCTGCGCCCAAGCGAGGGCCAATATCCCGCAGAGGTTTCCACATGTCGAGATCCATAGCAGGTTGTGATTTCCGATAAGATAGCTCACCAAAAAGCCTAGCAGCGACCCAATCGCAAAGCCGGCGAAGTAGTATCGAAGTCTCTTAGCCATCGTGGTTGTTCCTCTTCTATAGGCACACGCGCGAAATAAGGGAAAAGGGGCTCACGACCGTGGAGCGGCCTTTCAAGGCGGCTATGCCCGCTTTCGAGCGGGCATTTCGGAAGGTGCGCGCAATGCATGGTCGTGGGGACAACTCAACTGGGGCTGCTTCGCGCTCGCTTTGCCGTACTCTAAAATCCACTTAGGCGGGTCTGGTTCAAGCAGAGCGTGGCTGAAGCGCGCATCATGGCCCCAGCGTCTTAGCCAGATACTCCACGATGACTTTTACGTCTGCGTCCGACACCGGCGCTCCCCGAGACACCATGCTCTGCACAATCGCATTCCAGTCTGTTGTATTCATCCGCTGGCTCGTCACCACCTCGATCGAATGACACCCCGATCCGCAGGTCTTCTCGACTAACGCTTTCGCTCCGCCCGCTGGCAGCGCCACCGGCGCAAAGGCGCCGACCTTCGGAGCCCCGCGCCTCGCATCGGCGGCCTCGGCTACTGCCTTCGAAACCGAAACCGGCAGCGGCTTCAGCTTGACACCGGGGAGTGCAAACGCGACCAGGCTATTGCTCAACGGCCCGCCCAGAAACGCTCCGCCCCCGGCAGCCATCAGAGCCACGTACTGCCGTCCATCGCGACCCATGTAGGTAATCGGACTCGAGTGCCCACTCGCTTCCAGCTTGACCTCCCAACGCAGCTTCCCCGTTTTCGAATCGAACGCGTGGAATTGCGCATCGTTGGTTGCCCCGATAAACACCAGGCCGCCCGCCGTCGCGATGCTTCCGCCCAGGTTCAGCGTCCCCGTATCGCGCACTCCAATCGCCTCCAGCGACTCGATCCTCCCCAGCGGCGATCGCCAGGCAATATCTCCCGAAGCCAGATGGACGGCGATCAACTCTCCGAAGGGCGGATTCTGGCAGGGTATTCGCGTCTCTCGATCCCAGAACCGCGCATAGGTTCCATATGCCGACGCCCTCCGGTACTCCGAACCCCGCTTCTCCATGTGACCCCACTGCGCCACGTGCATCACATTGACAAACAATAAACCAAGCGCCGGATCGATCGACACTCCACCCCAATTTCCTCCACCGAGCGTGCTCGGAAAAAATACCGCATTGCCTTCGAGCGGCAGCGGTGTGTATGGCACTCCGATCTTCATCTGATTTGTTTCAAACAATTCCTTGCAGAAGCGTGCGTGCTCTGGCGACCGGTTGTACATTTCCTCCATTCGAAACGTGTTCTTTCCGAGCGGCAGAGGTTTCACGGGAAACGGCTGTGTCTTGGATGTCACTTCCCCCGGCACCACGGTTTGGGGAACCGGGCGTTCTTCCATGCCGTAAACCGGCTCGCCGGTGACGCGGTCAAAGACGAACAGCAAACCCATCTTGGTGATCTGCGCGACGGCCGGAATGACGCGCCCATCGCGGTGAATATCGAACAAGGCCGGAGGCGCCGACAGGTCGTAATCCCAGAGGTCGTGATGCACCAGTTGCTGGTGCCACTTCTTTTCGCCGGTCCGCGCATCGAGCGCCACCAGTGAGTTCCCGTACAGGTTGTCTCCGACCCGATCGGCGCCGTAGAAGTCGGAGGTGGGCGAGCCGAGCGGCGCATAGACAATCCCGCGCTTGACGTCGATCGTGAAGAACCCCCAGGTATTGGTTCCCGATCGATTCTTCCAGGCGCCGGCAGGCCACGTGTCCGACCCAGGTTCTCCCGGACGCGGCACCGTGTGAAAAGTCCACAGCAGCTTGCCTGTCTTGGCATCCCAGCCGCGAATGTCTCCATAAGCGCCCGCCGTGGGCGAACCCTCGCCATTGCTGCATCCGGTAATGACGACATCGCCAAACACCGCGGGCGGCGACTGCAGCGCATATCGCCCATCCTTCAAATCCCCCAGCACGCCCGCCTTCAGATCCACGCGGCCCTCGTTGCCGAATCCAGGCGCGGGCTTCCCAGTGGTGACATCGAGCGCCAGCAGGAATTTTCCATTCCCGGCGAATACGCGCGAATGCAAGCCGCCCGATCCTGGCCAATACGCCAGCCCTCGCAGAGCCACCGGAGCCGCGTCATGCTTCCAGAGCAGCTCGCCGGTCTCCGGCACGAGCGCATACACGCCGTCTGGAGCTGTCACGTACATCACACCGTCCACAACGACAGGCGCGGCCTCCGATCCCGGCTTTCCAGTCCGAAACGTCCAGGCGAGCTTCAGTTGTTCGACGTTGCCGGCATGAATCTGATGCAACGGGGAATACCGCATGGCGCCGGGATCATTCCCGTAGGTAGGCCAATCGGTCAGGGCGAAGGCGCCAGTGGACAGCAACAGCAGCGCAACATATCGAGTCACTCCACTACTGTAGCCCGATGCTCAGGTAAAATCAGAGGCATCACTTTGAGGAGCTAACGTCATGATCCATTTTCTTCTGCTACTGGCGCTCATACCGCTTCGAGCCGATGACTACTATCCTCCGCCGGACGCAAAAGGCGGCTGGCGAACGCTCACGGATGCGAGCAAGATTCACAAGCAAGCCGGCATCGATACACAGAAGCTCGATGACGCCTTTCAGTACATTCAACAGGCCAGCCAGCACGGCGGCCTGTTGGTGGTGAGGCACGGATGGCTCGTCTATGAACGATATTTCGGGCGCGGGAATCGCGAGGCGCTGCCGGAGCTAGCGTCCTGCGGGAAAGCCTTCACCAGTATCGCGGTCGGCATCATGCTGAAGGAAAAAGCCAGCCTGATTCCAAATGGTCTCGATGAGAAAGTATTCACGCCGAAATATATGCCGGCCGAGATATTCCCACTTGACGATCCTCGCAAGGCCGACATCACCCTGGGGCAACTGCTATCCATGTCAGCCGGAATCAGAGGCATCAATCCGGTGTATGTTCATGGCAAGAAGGAAACCTGGGATTCGCCGGCTGACGATAATGGTCCGTACTCCACGACCGATTCGTATGCCCTTCATCAGTCGCTGTGGTGCGCTCCGGGAGAGTGTTATTCCTATGCCACCAGTTCTCCTCATCTGGCGTCCATTGTCCTTCGCCGGCTGACAGGCATGGAGATGGAGGACTATATGAGGTTGCGCCTCACCGGCCCCCTGGGTTTTGGGACCTGGGGGTATGCGATGTATCGTCCGCGTCTGAAAGGGGGCATCGACGCCGAAGGGCGCATGTACCTACACCGGGCGGCGGCAGCAACGCGGTCCGCTCGACCGATGTGCTGCGCTTCGCCTATCTGCTGCTGCGCGAGGGGAAGTGGGGCGACAAGCAAATCGTTCCCGCCGAGTTTGTGAGGATGTGCGGCCGGATCGTCAAGTACAATCCGCACTACACTCACAGCTTCAATTTCAATGTGAACGAAGACGGCCACATCGCCGGAGCGCCGCGCGACGCGTTCTGGAAAGGAGGGTCAGGCGGGTACTGCATCTATGTGGTGCCGTCGCTGGACATGGTGATTTACAAAATGGGCGGCACGGAGGGACAGTATGATCCGAAACTCACGCGCCTGCCGGTTGCCTATCAGTACGATGGATCGCGCGATAACTGGAAGGCGGGCAATCCGGCTGTAGTGGGCGACAGCACGGCGAAGACGCTGGAAATGGTGGTGTCGGCGGTAGAGCGGTAGCGGCAGAAACTCCGACCGGCGGCTTCAGCCTGCGCGTCGAGACTAGACTCGTCTCGACGCTTGCCTTTGAACCGACGTCACTCCACGAATAAGCGTCGAGAGAATTTTGTGGTGGGACAGGCGGTTTCGCTTGGCGGTTTCGCCTGTCATTGTGTGTTCCACTTCAAGCGCAACGGAGGGTGGAATGATGATGCGCGCATAAAACCGCGCCAACAGATGGAGCAGATTCGTCTGGAAAAGATACTGAATGGGCGAGGTGTCGCCGGCAGCCTCACGCGTTTTCGCGATCGTGCACCAAGTCCTCTTCGGTCAGGTCGAATGTGTCCACTCCGTATTTGGCCAGGCGGCTGAGAAAAAGTGGCTTGGGCACGCCGGCTAGCTGCGTTGCCGCGCCGGATGACACTTGTCCCATCTCGTACAACTTCACGGATGCCGCGAAGCGCAGTCGCGAAGCGAACTCGTCCGGAGTCGCCTTGAGGGCCGACAGAAGCTCGTCGGGTATCGACAATGTCACCTGGCTCATGAATCGCCTGCTGCTACCAGTCTAAAGGTCGCATCAAAGGGAGCGGGCGCCGCTCAACGTTTTTTGAAGGAAATGTATTCGGCGGCGTTGACACGGGAGCAGGCAGCGGGTGCAGCTTGAAAACCGCGTTAAAGACCGAATCTGCGATAAAGACGTTGCCGATACTGTCCACTGCGATTGCCGACGGAACGATGAAGGCGCCTGTCAGGGCAGATGCGCCGTCGACAGGAAACGAATAGCCACCACTTCCGATGGCGGTTGTGGCGCCATCGGGCGCGATCTTCACCAGACCGTCGTTGGAAAATGCATAGATGTTTCCGGCGTCGTCGACGGTCATCGGCGTTGTTGCGAACACTGCAGGGGCCAGTTCGGTGGAGTCTCCGTTGGGGGCGTATTCCGTGAGGCCGTCAGCATCCGAATACGAGACATACACATTGTTCGCCCCGTCGACGGCTATGGCGTAGGGAGATCTATCGTGGAAGTTGAAGTTGGAGTTGGCGAACGTGCTGATATTGCCCGCTGAATCGACCCTGCGAACCAACCGGTTTTTGGTGTCGGCGACAAAGAGGTCCCCGTTTCCGTTGATAGCGAGACCGTTAGGAAAGGCCGGGTAAAACGGAAGCGTCAATAAGGCCAGGGTGCTGACCGCGCCTTGGGCCGAGATCTTTCGCACACAGGAGTTGAGCTGCTCTATGACGAACAGATTGCCGGGCAGGTCGATCGCCATTCCCGTAAGCGGATAGACCTGCATCCGCGCGTCGGTTGCCGGTCCACCGTCGCCCGAATAACCGAACGATTGTCCACCCGCGATGGTCGCGATGACCCCGGCCGGAGAGACCTCGCGGATACGGCTTCCGTTGTCGGCCACGTACAGATTGCCACCGGGGTCCAGAGTTATGCCTGAAGGAGCGTTGAGCTGGGCCGACGTAGCTGGACCGCCGTCTCCTGTATAGGACACCCCATTTCCTTCGATTGTCTCGATCATACCGGAGGAAGATACGTGACGGACCCGAGTACTGACGGCGATATACAGGTCCCCACTTGGCGTTACAGAAACGCCGGTGACTCCTATCAGCACCGCGTCGGTTGCTGGTCCGCCGTCACCCGGATCCCCGACTAACGGTCCGCCGGCTATGGTCGTGATTATGCCGTCGCTCGATACCTTTCGAATATGCGCAAATTCAGCAATATATAGAGCGCCAGAGGAATCGACTGCAATGGCTACAACATTAGACAAGCGCGCCTGGGTAGCGGGACCGCCATCGCCCGATTCGCCGCTAATCCCCGTACCCGCTACGGTCGTGATGACGCCCGCCGTAGACACCTTCCGCACCAGTGTGCTCTGAACAATAAACACGTTACCCGAGGCGTCGACAGCAACTCCCAGCGGAGCCCCCACATTCGCAATCATCGCCGGACCTCCGTCGCCGGAATACCCGCCCTCTCCGTTTCCGGCAAAGCGGCTTATCGCGCCCAATGGCGAGACCTTCCACACTGCATTGGAGTAGCGGTTGCTGATGAGGATGTCCCCCGAAGCGGCCACCGCGACGCTCGAAATAGGACTTAGGAAACCCAGGCCGGGAGGGACCGAAGAGCCTGGTATGGTCGTGATCACGCTGTCCGGTGTGACCTGACGAATCACCTCGTTCCCGGAGTCGGCGATGTAGAGATTGCCGTCGGCGTCGAGGGCTAATCCGCCAGGAAAGCTGAGTTGTCCATTAAGCGTTGAATCTCCATCGCCAGAATAGCCAATCCGACCATTTCCAGCGATGCGCGTCATTTCCCCAGTGGAGTCGATCTTGAAGACGCAGTTCTCAGCCGAAAAATACACGTTGCCGGAAGAATCGGCAACGACGGCGCTGACCTGTCCCACCAAGGCTTGAGCAGCCACCATGCTTGCTGGGGGCGCCCCACCGCCTGCTACGGTCGAAACTACATACTGCTGGGGAATAGCAGTGGCTGAAAACACAACTACCCAGAGAAGACAGATGATTCGCACCTGTTAAACTGTACCATGTGTGTCGCTCACTCGGCCGCGTTAATCACCCCATGGAACTATCGTCGGCATCGTGTAGAAGTGCCGCCAGCGTGAAGCTACTTAAGAGCGCTCCGATTTTGCGAAGGCTGGTCACAACACTAGAAATTCCCCCAGCTCAGTGAATCCAAACAAGAGCTCACCCAAAAAAGCTCAAAATACTTGACACCGCCTGCTACCGTGGAATCAGCGCCCATCGCTCGCAGCGCCCCCTGCCCCTGCGGCTCCGGAAACAAGTACAAGCGATGCTGTGGCAGTGCCAGCGCGGGCAAATTTACGCCACCCGGAGTTGCCGCCATGAACATCGGTCAACACCGTCGTCAATACTGTACGATGAAATTCTGACCCTATGCCCGAAAAGCCCTACGATCAAAATCAAATCGAGCTGAAGTGGTACGAGCGCTGGCGGGACGCCACCTTCTACCGCGCCGAGGAGAACTCCAGCAAACCCAAGTTTTACCTGCTGGAAATGCTCCCCTATCCAAGCGGGGCGCTTCATATCGGGCACATTCGCAACTATTCGATCGGCGATGCGCTGGCGCGCTATAAGTGGATGCGCGGCTTCAACGTCCTGCACCCCATGGGGTGGGACGCGTTCGGATTGCCGGCCGAGAACGCCGCCATTCTCAACAAGGCTCATCCGCGCGACTGGACCCGCCAGAACATCGCCAAGATGAAAGCCACCCACCGCCGCTTTGCGTTCAGCTACGATTGGGATCGCGAAATCTCCACCTGCGAGCCGGAATACTATCGCTGGAATCAGTGGTTTTTTCTGAAGATGCTGGAGCGCGGCCTGGCCTATCGCAAGAAGGCGCTGGTGAACTGGTGTCCGCAATGCGCCACCGTGCTCGCCAACGAACAGGTCGTCGATGGCTGCTGCTGGCGACACGAGTCCACGCCCGTCGAGCAGCGCGCCCTCGATCAGTGGTTCTTCCGCATAACCGCTTTTGCCGACGAGTTGCTCGATCACATGTCGAAGCTGGAAGGCGGCTGGCCGGAGCGCGTCCTCACCATGCAGCGCAATTGGATCGGCCGCTCCGAAGGCACGGAAATTAACTTCGGAAATATCCGCGTGTTCACAACCCGCGTCGATACCATCTTCGGCGCCACTTGCGTGATCCTGGCGCCGGAGCATCCGCTGTGCGCGGAGTTATTGGATGAAGCCGGACGCGCGCGCGCCAAGGCAATGGTCGACGCTCGCGCCAACCAGGGTCCTGGCGACGTCGAGAAAGAGGGCTTCTTCACCGGCTCGTATACCGTGAACCCCTACAGCGGCGAAAAGGCGCCGATCTGGGTCGGCAACTTCGTCCTGATGGGCTATGGGACCGGCGCCATCATGGCCGTGCCTGCGCACGACGAGCGCGATTTCGAGTTCTGTACCAAGTACGGAATTCCGATCCGCCCTGTGATCCGGCCCGTGGAAGGCGACGCTCCGCAAGGCGCGTTCACCGACGATGGCATCCTCGTGAACTCTGGCGAATGGACCGGCCTCACGAGCGAAGAAGCGCGCCGCCGCATGACGGAGAAAGCAGTCAAGGATGGGTTCGGGAACGCAGCGGTCACCTACCGCATCAAGGACTGGGGCGTGTCCCGCCAGCGCTACTGGGGCACGCCGATACCGGTGATTCACTGCCCGAAATGCGGGATCGTCCCGGTGCCGGAGAGCGATCTCCCGGTGCTGTTGCCGCTCAATGTCGAGATCACTGGCCAGGGCCGTTCACCGCTGGCCGAAGTTCCGGAGTTCGTCAATGTGAAGTGCCCGGTTTGCGGGGGACAGGGACGGCGCGAGTCCGACACCATGGACACCTTCGTCGATTCCTCCTGGTACTTCTACCGTTACACCGATCCGAAGAACGATCATCTTCCTTTCGATTCCTCCAAGGCAGCTTACTGGTTTCCGATCGATCAATACATCGGCGGAGTGGAGCATGCCATCCTGCACCTGATCTATTCGCGCTTTTTCACGAAGGTGATGCGCAACATCGGCCTCACCTCGAACGACGAGCCTGTGACCAAACTGTTCACGCAGGGCATGGTGATTCGCAACGGCGCCAAGATGTCCAAATCCAAAGGCAACGTGGTCGCGGCTGACGATGTGGTGGCCAAGTACGGCGCCGATACTTCGCGCCTGTTCGCCTTGTTCGCCGCGCCGCCCGAGAAGGACGTCGACTGGCTGGACGCCGGCGTCGAAGGGCAGGCCCGCTTTCTCGGCCGTGTCTACCGCTTCGCCACGCGCAATGTCGATCGTATAGGCGATAGCGCTCCCACTGAGGCCGACAAGAAGGCTCTGCGCAAGCTGCACCAGACGATTCAGAAAGTCACGTCAGACTTCGAGACCCGGTGGCACTTCAATACGTCGATCGCCGCCATCATGGAATTAGTCAACGAGCTGTACGGGCTCGAACAGGAGCTCTCCGGCGCCGCGCTGCGGGAAATCCTGGAGAAGCTGACTCTGTTGCTCGCTCCGTTCGCTCCCTACATGGCGGAAGAGCTGTGGGAAGAGCAAGGGCGGGAGGGCCCGGTCTTCCGCCAGCCCTGGCCGGTGTTCGATTCCGCGTTGGCTTGCGAGGAAGAGGCCGAGCTCCCCGTTCAGGTGAACGGCAAGCTGAGGGGCCGCATCCGCGTGCCTTTAGACGCATCGAAAGAATTGATCGAGCAGCGCGCGCTGGCGGATGAAAAGATCCGGCCCTTCCTGCACGGAAAGCAGATCGCGAAGATCATTGTGATTCCTGGCAAGATGGTGAACATCGTGTGGAATATGCTTTAGCTTGTTCGAAAATTACTTGCGCTGGAATTCCGGACCGCCCAAATACAGCCCCGCCGCTTTCACCGCGTCCGCCTTCTGCTCCGGGGCCGGCTGCAAGCTCGCCAACTGATCGAGCATCTTCGGATCCGGCGGCTTCAGGCCGGGGATGCGGTTCCCCGCTAGCGCTAGTCCGAAGTTCATTCGCGCCAGCAGCGATGCCGTGTTCAGCCACTCCTCGCTCGAATTGGAATAACCCGTGGGCTCCTGCTTCTTGTACAGCGGCTCGCCAACTTCCGCTATCTTGTCCGCTAGCGCATCGGCGTAGTCCACCTCCGACCCGAGCGCCCGCACCGCGCTCGCCACCATCTCCAGCGGCGATTTCATCTTCGTGCGATAGTTCTTCTCCGACCAGAACTCATCGGAATCGAGCATGGTCTGCATCACTTCCCGGATATCGCCTCCCGATCTCGTGAACGTCTTCGCCATGCGGTCCACCAGTGATTTCGGCGGATTATCGGCGACAAAGCGCACCGCCAGTTTCCAGGAAATGAAATGCGCGGTGGAGGGATGATGGACCAGAATATCCAGCACCTTGAGCCCGTCCTGCATGCCTCCGCCCTTTGGAATGCGAACGTCCAGCACCACTTTAGCCCGGTCATCGTGGGTGGCGCGGTCGAACTCGAATCCTCCA
>Ga0210405_10005707_pt1 | contig 11278 bp, 9 predicted proteins | sample IncBWH11MmetaG_FD_155492 | JGI IMG/M metagenome (GOLD analysis project Ga0210405, IMG submission 155492) | Forest soil microbial communities from Barre Woods Harvard Forest LTER site, Petersham, Massachusetts, United States - Inc-BW-H-11-M | ecosystem: Environmental > Terrestrial > Soil >... | reverse complement strand
CACACACGACGCGGTAGCGGCCCGGCGGCACCTCCCACCGCACCCCGAGCGCCGCAGCGGGCTCGACCGACTCGCGCACCGGCCTAGCCCACGGCTCCTCCTCCGGCACCAGGGCGACATAATGGGCGCCCTCCTGCGGCCCGCCGAAACGGACCTCGACCGTGCTCCGGTCGGCAGCGGCTTGCGCCGCCGGCCCAAGCCAGAGGAGGGAGGCGGCCAGGAGCGAGCCTCGGAGGATCGGCACCCCCATGGGACCCGCCGAGACGAGGCGGAGGAGGCCATGGCGTCGGGGCGAGCGACCCCACGGGGCGAAGCCCGCCCCTGCCGAGTCGCCTGGTGCCATCTCGTGGGGGATCTGCAAGCTGGTGCCGGCGCCGCCCCGATCGGCATCGTCTCTGGCCAGACGAGAGTCCTCCCGCAGTTGTAACGATTCAGCAGCGATAACTAGCCTACGACATTTAGGCTCTGCGCGACAATAGGTGCCGCCCGTCTTCGCGAGGTGCAGTGCACCGCGGGGAAACCCTTCTCGCCAATGCCATGGCCCGTCCAGACCGCCCAGGGGGAATCCCCAGGATCTCGGCGCGGCGTCGGTCATGGAGGAACCGGCGTTTCCGTCCAGTGCGCGCGCCACGCGGTGCGGCCCAAGGTGCGCTGCTGCTGCGCGACGAAGGCCAGCCGCAAGCGCGAAAGCGCCTCGAGCAGGCGGCGTTCGCCGGCTGGTCCCGCCGCATAGCCCAGGGCGGTGAGGATCGCATCGGGTCCCCTGTACCGCTGCCGGCCACCGCGCTCCGCATCGAGCACCACGACGATCTCCTCGGTTCCGCCATTGGCTCGGCGATAGCCGGGATGGGCCGTGCCCCGAAGCAGGCCGGCCCAACGCCCCGGATTCGCGTTCCTCAAGGCCTCGCGCAGGGCGCGCATCTCTTCGACCACGAGGGAGATTCCGGCAGCCCCGGCGGGATACCCGAAGGCATCGAGCGTGAAGGCCGCCGGCGGCGGACCGCGCCGGCGACCGGGGATGCGGGCCAGGTGCGGCATGCCCGCCTTCGCACTCGGCGGTCGCAGGGTTTCCCGGATCGCCTCTTGTGGCAACCGCAGCAGGCCTCGCTCCGCCGCCCAGCCCAGGAAGAGTCGCGCTGCCATCAGCACCTGGCTCGCCCTGAAACCGCGCGCCGCCAGAACCTCGGCGCGGTACGACGCCAGATCCTCGGTGCTCAGGCGGTCGAGCGCCGTCTTGCCGAGGCGCTCACCGGCGCGCGTGAGGTAGCCGCGGTAGGTGCTGCACGTGGCCAGCGTATAGTCGGATGCCAGCAAGAAGGCCTCCACCGCCACCGACCACGGCACGACCGCCGCCGGCCGCCGGCGCGGGTCTCTCACGCCGGTGCCGCCGTTTGGTGCCTTGCGGGGCGTGGCCGCGGCGCGATCGCCACCACCACACCCTCCGGCACTGCGGATCGCACCACGCCATCCGCGCGAGGAGCCATCGGGCCGATGGCCGTTTCCGGCGCCGTGATCTGGTCCTCGCCCGCCGTCGCACCGTGGGTTTCGCTTTGCAGCTGGCGCCCAGACACCCGTGGAGAGCGTGGACTCTCCACCGGCGCCGTTTCTCCTCCGATCGCGGCGCGGAGCCGCGCCAGGGAGCGCCGGAGCGTCTGGCGCCCCGAGCTGCCCGCGAATCCCGTCGCCCGTGCCGCCTCCGCTGCTCCGAAGCCGAGGCGAAACCGCAGCACGAGCAGCTGACGATGCCCTGCCGGGAGCAGCAGCAAGAGCCTGTCGAGATCGATCCACAGATCATGCAGCGGCCAATGGCCTTCGGTCGTCGGGTTGAGCTCCATGCCATCGAGCTCCAGAAACCGAGCGGCGTGCCGGCGGCGCTCCCGCAGGTAGGCGCGGCAGCAGTTCTCGAGCGTTCCGCACAGCCAGGTGTTTGGCGTCTTGATCTCATCCCACTTGGCGATCATGGCCAGCAGCGCGGTCTGCACGAGGTCCTCCGCGTCCTGGGGTGGAATGCGATAGCGATAGAGGATGCCGCGCATCCGGGCGCGAAGCCTCGCGTCGGTTCCTCGCCAAACGCCGCCCTGGTCCTCACCGTCTCGGCCACGGCCGTCCTCGTCTCGACCACCGCCGATCACAGCGGGACTCCCGGCTCGTCGCACGCCGCGGGCGCCGGCAGGCCGCGCTCCCGGCGATACGCGCTGCATTCCGAGGCGACGACTGCAAGCAGCCAGAGGCCCTTGTCGGCCGTCGGGTCCCAGGAATCCACCGCCGCCACCAGCGCTCGCTCCAGCAGCCCGACTAGATGGTCAGCGGGGATCCGATACTGTCGCAGCAGGGCGCGGAGCTCCGGCCGCACCAAGGAGACGACCCCGACCGTGTCTGGATCGGACCACGCGCATGCCATTGCCCAGGGGTCCGTCAACTCAGCTCGCCAGGCGAGCCGCCGGCCGGCGTTGCCGCCGGAGCATCGCCGCCGTATCGCGCAGCTGATCGGGCGTCACCACGCCGGTGCGGATCGCCGTGAGCGTCTGGCGCAGCGTCGCGGCGCTCTCGGCCGCCAGCCGGAGGCTCCCGCGATCGAGGAGCGGCTCGAGCTCGGCCGCCATGCCCTCGAGGTCTTGCTTGCGCCCGTCCTGCTGCCAGACCTCCGCGAGGTCCAGGTTGACCAGCACCGAGTCGAGAATCTCGTCCTGGGCGAGGAAATCCAGGCCGGCCTGCTGCAGCAGCTCATCGGCCTGCCTGGGATCCTCCGCCGCGAGCAGGCGGCCTGCAAGCCAGTCGTGCTGCAGCCGCCAGGCGTTGTCTCCGACCGCCTGCACCGCGTAGAGCGGCTGGTCCTCCGCGAAATGCGCCCTCGCCACCGCCTCCTCGCCCATCTCCAGCAGGCACAGCGTCTCCGTGTGCCGCGCCCACAGTACGAGCCGTGGGTCACGCTCGCGATCTAGATGTCGCAGGGCGCGCTCACACGCCTCGATCCCCGAGCGGTAATCCTCTGCCTGGTAGTGGATCTCGCCGAGCCGGATGGCGGACTCCGCCGCGAGCTCCACCTCCGCGAGCGCTGAAAACACCAGCGAGGCCCGCGCCTCCAGCCGGGCCGCCTCCCCGAGCCTGCCCTCGTCGCGGGCTAGGCAGGCGCAGTAGCCCTCGAAGTGGCCGAAGACCATCGCGTCCGTCACGCCCTCATCCTGCAGGGTCGCCTGGGCCTGCCGCAGGTTCACCGCCGCCACCTCGAGATCGCCCAGCAGGCGCGCCCCGTTGCCCATCAGGCCCAGCGCCTCCGCCATCATCGCGGCGCGATCCGGCACCTTATGGGCCAGCCGCTCGCAGATCACGGCGGCGCAGTGCGCCAGCGATCGCGCCTTTGCCGCTCTGGCGGGCGTGGCCTGCCGCGCGGCGTCGATCAGCCGCCGGGCCACCACTGGTTCGGTGAACCGTGCGATCTCCGCCTCGACCCGTTGGACCCGCCGCCCCTCCGGCATCGCCAGCACCTCGGCGACCAGCGCCTCGGCGCGCTGCAACCTTGCTTGCCACTGGCTGTCGTGCTCCCTGAGCACCACCTCGAGGCGGCGGAAGGTCTCGGTGAACGCCTCCGGCCCAGCCTCTTCGACCAGGTGTTGTTGCTCCCGGAAGCGGGCCAGCTCGCTCCGGCAATGCGGGCAGAGGCGCTCGAGGTGTTCGAGGATCATCTCCACCAGACCCTCGAGCGGCATGAGCCCCGTGTCCACACCTTCCAGCAACTCCTGCGTCACGTGCAAAGTGACGCCCTCTTCGTTTGCGGTGCGGTCGTCCGTCGCCAACACGGTCCTTCCTCCTTGGCCGCCTCGCCGAGGCAAACCGTCTCGCCTCGCGCGTCTTGTCGCGGCGTCGCGCGTTCCCCAGCCGGCGGCGCCGGTAGACAGCGGTGAATCCGCCGTGCCGCGCGCTTGCTATGTTGCGTAATGGTAGGTCCGGACAACGTGGGTGCAAGCTCGGCAAGCAGCCAGGCGGCCTGCTTGCCGAGTTCCCGAGTTTCTATAGAAGGGTGGCGGGCGGAGTGGAGCTATTCCAAAGGGCGCTCCACCGAAAGCATTAACGCCACAAGCTCACCTTTGGCGAAGAGTTTCCTGCAGGTCGGGCCACGGCCCTCGAAGGGAGCGACCCTACACACCTTCCGGGATTCCCAACGGCCAGCACTGCACCGCGGGCGCGCCGCTCGTGCGGCCACAAGCCGGCCTAGGCAGCGATCCCAACGGGCTGAACGGCACCACCACCAAGGTGTCTGCCGGACACCCAACGAGAGTGACGAACTGACGAATCGAGACGGTCGTGGTCCAGGCAGCGGGTCCGGTCCGATGCCTAGAATCTGGGTACGGTACTCCTTGAGGCAGGTGCGACCCGCGACGCGCCCGCTCGACTCCGATTCAGGCCTGCGCCTCTGCCAGGCGCCGCCAGGCGCTACAGGAGCGCTTCAAGCGTCTCGAGGACATGGTGCGCCACTTCCACGGTGACGGTTTCCCCGTCCACCGCCTCCTGAAAGAGGCTCAGCGCGGCGAGCTGCGACCGCTCCGCTAGACCCAACCTGCCCGTGGCCGGCCGGCACCCAATCTGCCGCGTTCCTCGCCGGGCCGCTCCGCCGCTGCGGCTTCAAAGCTTGTCGTCTGCCCGCCCGGCACTCCAAGTTGCCGAAACCGTGTATTTTTATGGGAGGCATCCTGCACAGGATTCCTTGGGGAGGTCCGCGGCGCGGCCAATCCCGGTCCCGGCGGCGGGTCCTCGCCGAAAGGAGCTGCACATGCGCGCATCGCAGCCTCGCCGGGGGTTCCTGCTCCCAGCCCTCATCTTCGCGCTCGCTTCCGCGCTCGCCCTGCCGTCCATCGCGGCCGTCGGGCCGCTGGACGGCGTTCCTTTGCGCGTGCCCACCATCGCCGGTTTCGGCTGGCTCTCGCAGGTATGGAGCTGGCTCGGGGCAATATGGCCGGACGCCGGGTGCGGCTCCGATCCGGACGGCCAGCACTGCACCGCCGGCGCGATCCGGATGCGGCCGCAGGAAGGCTGTGGGAGCGATCTGGACGGCCGGCACTGCACCGCGGGCGCGCCGCTCGTGCGGCCGCAGGCCGGTCTCGGCAGCGATCCCAACGGGCTGAACGGCGCCGTCGGTGCGGTGTCTGCCGGGCGCACGACGAGAGTGCCGCACTGACGAATCGAGACGGTCGTGGTCCGGGCAACGGGTCTGCTCCGATGCCTGAAATCGGGGTCGGAGTCCCGCCGAGTGCGGTACTCCTTGAGGCAGGTGCGCCCCGCGGCGCGCCCTTTCGACTCCCGTTCAGGTCCGCGCCGCTGCCAGGCGCCGCCAGGCGCCGCAGGTTCGCTCGATCACCTCGAGGACGCTGCGAGCTAGCTCGATGGTGACGGTCTCCCCTTCAACTGCCTCGCGGAAGAGGCCCAGTGCGGCCAACGCCTCGCGCTCGACGCCCTGCGCGGTGAAGATCCAGAGCATCGTGTCTGCCAGTTCGCGCACTGCCGCCAATCGTCCTGCTTCGAGCTCGAGGATCGCCAACTCGAGCGAGACCAAGGCGGTGTCGTAACCCAGCAGCCGCTGCGCGAACTTCTGCCGCACCTCCTCGAAAACACTGCGCGCCTCCTCGTGACGCCCGCGGCCAGCATGGACCCGGCCCGTCAGCCAGCGAGCCCGCAACTGGTCGAGGTCGTTGCCCAGCTGCCGGGCCTGTTCGTGGAGCTCCGGCAGCCCGGCCTCCGCCTCGTGAAAGCGGCCGAGATGGCAGAGAAGGACGAGCCGGTTGATCCGCAGGGTCCAGAAACGATGCGGTTCTCCCTCCAGTCCAATCAGCGGCGCCGCTTCCTCCAGTGCGGCGAGTGCGGGCTCGGCTTCTCCCGCCTGCTCAAGGGTGTAGCTCTTCTTCAGCAGGATGCGACCTTGAGCCACGGCTGGCGCCAGCGCCCGAGCGCGATCCAACAGATCGAGCGCACGGTCGAAGTGGCGCTCGTCCCGGCGCAACGAGGCCTCCAGCTCGAGCAGCCGCCACTCACCAATTCGAGTGTTCGGAGCCGCGGCGCCCGCCCCCCAGAGCCTCCGGGCGGTCGCCAGACTCGTCCCGGCGGCCGGTAGGTCGCACCCTACCCGCTGGGCATTGCCGATGAAGGACCAGGCGAAGCCTTCGAGGCGGCACCGCCACGGTGCGGGTCCGGGAGCCAGCCGCGCCACGCCCAGTGCCAGGTGCGCCAGCCCGAGCGCCCGGCCGGCGGCGTCTGACGCGGCCCGCACGCTCGCTTCGCACAGGCGCTCCACGAATCCCTCGAACTCCAGCCACCATGCAGAGTTTTCTGCCAGACCCTCGGTGGCGGCGGCCAGCGCCAGCGTCCAGGGGTCCGGGACTGCGGCGCCTTCTTCGCCGGCGGCTTGGTTCCCAGCCATCTCGTCCGCGCCGTCCAGGCTCCCGGCGTCGATCTCGGCAAGGAACTCGGCCACCGCAGCGCTCGCCGCATCGCTCGGCCCTTCCGCAAGCGCCGCGGCCAGCGTCTGCTGCACGCTCTCCGGCAGCCGCTCCGCCGTGTCCACCGCGGCCCGGGCAAGTGCGATCGCCGGCAGGATCGCTCCGTCGACGGCCCACATCGGCACTCCAGCCCCGCGGGCCAGCCTCTCGATCGCCGGACGGTCGGGAATCCTGGTGCCCTCTTCATATCGGCTCACCGTGCTGGGATGGAGTCGACACGCCGCCGCCATCTCCGCTTGCGTGCGATGACGCAGCAGGCGCAGGAAGCCCGCCAGCACTCGCAGGTCGTCAGGCTCGATCCGCATCGCTTGGCCCCCCGCCCGGCACGCGCTGACGCCGCTGGCCGCGATCCTCCGCCCAGGTTGGCGTCGAGCCCCAGGACCGCTGCCTTTGTGTCACTGGTAAGTCGCTATCAGGAGATCTTGAAACGGTGCCGGCTTCGCCAGCGACGGCGCCGGCCTCGGCCGATCGTACGAACCGAGCACCTGCCCTCACTCGCCTTCCTTGCCGCGCCGCGCTTCGCCACTGCGCGATCGCTCCAGCGACGCGAGCAGCCGGCGAGCCATCTCCGGGGTCGCGGTGTGCGCCCCCGCTGCGCGGCAGAACACCTGCAAGGCAGCCAGCGTCTCGCGCTGCACCCGCAGGGACCGGAAGATCGGGACCATCTCGTCGGCAAGCGCGGCGGCCTCGGCGGCGCGCCCTTCTTCGAGGAGCAGGCTCGCGAGCTCGAGCGCCACCAGCGCGGAGTCGTAGCCGTTCTCTAGAGCCGCGAACTCCCGCCGCGCCTGCGCCAGCGCCGCGCGTGCCTCCTCGCTCCGTCCACGGTCGGCGGCGATGCGGCCGCCCAGCCAGACCAGGCGCGTCAGGTCAAGACGCCTCTCGAGCTCGATCGCCCGGGTGCGCAGCTCAGGCAGGTGAGCCTCCGCCTCCGTGAAGCGCCGCAGATGCACTAGCATCACGACTCGGTTCATTTTCAAGGTCCACCCAAGGTTCGGGTCCGCGCCGGCCTCGATCAGCGGAGCCGCCTCCTCCAACGTGGCCAGCGCCGCCTCGATCTCGCCGGCCTGCTCCTGGGTATACTGCTTCTTGAGCAGGATGCGTCCCCTGGCCGCGGCAGGTGCGGCTGCGAGCGCGCGTTCGAGCAGCTCGAACGCCGCGTCGAATCGCCGCTGATCGCGCCGCAGCGACGCCTCCAGGTCCTCCAGGCGCCACTCGCCCAGCGGCCTGCCTGCCAGCGGCCCACCCGCTCGCCAGAGCCGCCAGGCGGTCGCGAAGCTCCTCTCCGCCGCCGCGAAGTCGTTTCCGACCCTCTGGGCGTTGCCTAGAAATGCCCAGCAGTAGCCTTGCAGCCTCAAGCGCCAGGTCTCGTCGCCCGGCGAGAGCTCGGCTGCCTGCACCGCCGCCGCCGCCAGATCGAGTGCCCGTCCCGCGTCGTCGGCCGCCGCTCGCACGCTTTCGTCGCACAGCCGTTCCGCCACTGCCCAGTCGTGGAGCGCGGGCGAGCGGGTGACCTGCTCGCGCAGCCGCGCCGATGGGCAGCGCCGCAGCGCTTCCCAAATCCGGGCGGCCTGCTTTCGCGCCTGTTCGATGCGGCGAGCCCGCGCCAGCTCCTGCAGCTGCTGATACAGCCGGCTGGTCTCGGCAAGGCCCACCCGGCCGGCGATCCGCCGGGCGCGCCGCAGGTCGGCCGCCGATGGCTCGATGGGAGAAGGCTGGGCGTCGCGGCTGGCGGCCGAGAGGCCGCCCAGAAAGAGCAGCGCCAGCGTGATGTCCTCGGAAACGTAGCCCATCGCCGCTACCAGCCGGTCCAGCGTGTCGAGGTCCAGCTTCGTGCGGGTCCCCTTCTCGAGGTCGCAGATCTTCTGCCCAGTGACCTTGGCGGCCACGGCGAGATCCTTCTGCGTCCAGCCGCGCGCCGCCCGCAGGTAGGTCAAAGCCAGGCTCAGCGGCGGCGGGATGGGCCGGGGCATCTCACCTCCATTATCGCATCTCCTAAAGGTAACGGTGCTCCAGTGCCATACCCCGGGACACTTTTACGCAACGCGGGGGGCTCCCGTGGGCCGCCACCGCGTAAGAATTCGCATCTTCGGCAATCTTGCGGATTCTCGCCGATTCCCAAGTTCTTGGGAAGAGGAACTTCGCCTACGCTAACCCTCTCGAAAATAGGGGGAGTGGAGAGGAACTAGGCCACCCCGGCAAGCCAAAGGCCGAGCAAACAGGCCATTGTCGGCACAGATCAAGGGAAGCTCCCATCGGAGCCGGCAACTTCGGCAGAAGCGACCTCGAAGTCCCGATGACCAAACCCCACGGACCGGATGCGTCCCGCCACCCCACCCTTGAGATGCTGGCCGAGCTGTTGCTGATGGCCCACGGCTCTCCGGCCCTCGACCGCGCGATGCGCCACTTTCTGGGTCGTTGTCGCGCCTGCCGGCGCGGCTGCGCCAAGCTCCGCTGGCTCAGTCGCGAGGCACGCCACCCGGACTACGCCATCGTTCTTGCGGAGGCCAGACAGGCGCCTGCCCTTTGGCGGACTCTCGAAGCGCTGCCCTATCCCCGACAGGTCGAGGCCGTGGAGGCTCCCGACGGTGGGTTCCAGACCTGGGGTCTCTGCCGCCTCCTGCAGCGCAAGAGTGGCGAGCTTGCCTGCTGCGATCCCGAAGCGGCCTGCCACCTGGCCAACCTTGCGGTGCGGATGCCACGTCATCTGACGCCCGCCTACCACGTCGATTCCGTGCACGACCTGCAGGCGCTCTCGTTTTGCTACCTCGGCAACGCCTGGCGCGCGCTGGGTGATCTGCACAGCGCCGGTGACGCCTTCGACGCCGCCCGCACCTTCCGCCTCAAAGGCACAGCGGACGAGCCTGTCGAGGCCGAGGCACTGGCTCTCGAGGCCATGCTGCTCCGTGACCAGCTGCGGCTGGGCGAGGCCCTTGCCTTGCTCGACCGCGTTGGGACGATCCACGAGCGCGGCGCTGCCGCAGCGGACCCTAATCTCGACGATCCCGAGCGCGCCGCCGCGGCGCGCCTCCATCAAGCCTGGTGCCTCTACCATCTGGGCCACCTCGATGCTGCGCAGCAGCAGCTCGACGAGACCGTCGAGCGTCTGCCCGTCTTCGGCCCCGAGCAGGCACGGCTGGCACTCGCACTGCGGAGCGGTCTGGTGTGGTGCGCCCTCGCCCTTGGCGCCACCGACGTCGAAGCAAGGCTTGCTGCTGCAGTGCAACTCGCCGGCCGCGCCGGCACGGCTCCCGACCGGCTGCGCTTGCGCCGCGCCGAGGCGCGGGTCGATCTCCTACTCGGAGAGCGCGGGCCGGCGGAGCAGGCGTTGTGGCAGGCTGCCGAGGAGTTCGAGAGTCTCGACCTGGGCGTCGACACCGCCCTGACCTACCTCGACCTCGCAGCGCTCTACCTGCGGGAGGGTGCCTGCGACGCCCTCGAGGACGTCGTCAACCGGAAGATGCTGCCCCTCTTCCTCTCGCTCGGCCTCGGGCAGCAGGCGCTTCGCGGTCTGCTCCTCGTCGAACGGACCAGCCAGCGGAGGAGCCTGACTCCCAACCTCCTCGCGGCGATCGGTCAGATGCTCGAGCACAGCCGCCGGCCTTCGCTCGCCTGGTGGTCGGCCTGGGCGACGGTGCTCACGAGGGAGGCCAAGGATGGCGTGTTCCGAGCCCTGGCCGGATATGGCGAGCGAGGAGAGAGCACGCCTTCCATCGGTGACGCCGGCGACCCTCAAGGGCGAGTGGAGTCCTCAACTACGCGCGCCTCCCCGCAGGCGGCACCTGCACGGCCGAAGACAACCGGAGGATCAGGGTCATGATCGAACCACCTCGTGAGCCGGCGGCGCCGACGGTATCGGGCTGGGGGAGCATAGGGAAAAGAGCGGGGGTGTACTGCCTGACGGTCGCGTCCGTCTTGGGCACAGCCGTGCAGCTCGTGGAGGCGGCCGGCGGCAGTCTGTCCGTGATGAACCCTTCGTGGGTCGTGGTGCCAGGACGGGCCGTGGGACCGATCCAAATCGGGATGTCTCAGGAGCAGGTACGAGCCGCTGTGGGTCCTGCAGAGCGGACGAGCCTCGGAGGGTGGGAGTACCTGAGCGGTGGTTACGCCATTCTCTTTGCCAAGGACCGCCGCACGGTGGACGCCATTGCTGGCGGCGATGTGGGGTATCCGCACGGTGCGTTGGTCAAGGCTTTCGTGGCCAGAACCCGCGAAGGCATAGGGATGGGCTCGGCGCGAGCCGAGGTGGTCAAGGCCCTGGGCGAGCCGGAGGCGGACCGGACGCCGCTTGGCGCCGAGATGCTCTCCTACCAAGGGCTCGAGCTCGTGCTCGTCGATGGGGCAGTCGTGCATCTTACGGTGAGAAGGCCTCGCAGCATCGCTGATCGAGCGCTGGCAGCTGACGATCGAGCGCAATGACCTGCGATGGCAACCGACGCGCGAATGGGGGGAGGAGGCTGCGCCCTCGGCATGCGAGCGACGACACCTTCAACTCGAAGGGGATCGATCTCGCGACGATCCGGTGGCGCACCGGCGTGGGCTCCGAATGCCTGGAGAGCGGGCGTCGAGGCATCGCGGTGAAGCACCCCTCTCGCGACGTCGGCGCCGTGCGGCGCGTTCTCTGGTTGGTGCTTCTGGCGGTGAACGGATTGATGGCCGGAGAGACGATCCTCGCAGCGCTGGCGTTTCATCGCCCTGTGCTCGTTCTGGGAGCCACTGCACCGCTCTTGCTCGTTGGTGGCTCTGCTCTCGCTCTGTGGTGGGACACCTGCCGGCCTTGCCGGGAGGCGATG
>Ga0210405_10005705_pt1 | contig 11279 bp, 9 predicted proteins | sample IncBWH11MmetaG_FD_155492 | JGI IMG/M metagenome (GOLD analysis project Ga0210405, IMG submission 155492) | Forest soil microbial communities from Barre Woods Harvard Forest LTER site, Petersham, Massachusetts, United States - Inc-BW-H-11-M | ecosystem: Environmental > Terrestrial > Soil >... | reverse complement strand
CAGTCTGTAAATAATTGAGAAAGAAGGAGAAGTTGGCTCCCCGGGCTAGATTCGAACTAGCAACCCTTCGGTTAACAGCCGAATGCTCTACCATTGAGCTACCGGGGATCATCCTCATTTTCTGATAGTTGCGCGCAATTTTCAAGGGACGAACTTGTGGGGACATCATTTGCCAAGATTGCAGAGAACGACGGAAGCAGAATAATTCTCAGTGATTTACGCGAAGTAGAGTATTCGGTTGCGCCTCGATTGCTCTGGAATGAAGACTTGAGTTTCTGGAGACGTTCCTATGGCGTCGCACTTTTCCGCCGCACAAGTGAGTTAGTTGCGAGTTTTCCGTGATCCGAGCAGAACGGGTTTTTGTGAATTCGCAGAGCCGATACCCTGATGCCCAACCAATACCTGCGCGATTTCCGGTAAACTGGCTACCCAGCGAGGGACTGTTACTTGGACAAACTTAGGTGGTATTTTCATCAGAGTTTCATCGCGCTCTTCGTTTTTTTTGATTGCGGGGTCCGCAGTTGCCCAGTCTGTTCCTCCGCAACTCATGGACAGCCTCAAATGGCGACTCATTGGCCCATTCCGTGGAGGCCGAGTAGTGGCGGTCGCGGGAGTCCCGGGCGACTCGACGACCTTTTATTTTGGCGCGGTTAATGGTGGCGTCTGGAAGACTACGGATGCTGGAACTGTCTGGAAGCCAATCTTTGACAAACAGACTGTGGGCTCAATCGGGGCCATCGCGGTGGCACCGTCTGACTTCAGGACGATCTACGCCGGAACTGGCGAGTCGGATATTCGCTCGGACTTGTCCTAAAGCTGTGCCGGGGATCTACACGGTGAGACTCACTGTTGACGGAAAGCCGCAGACTCAGCCTCTAAAAATCATCATGGACCCGCGATCTTCAGCCACTCCCGAGATACTTCAGCAGCAGCTGCAACTCGGTCAGCAGATATTTGCCGAAACCTTGGAAGCGCGCCGCGTGCTCACTGAAGTCGATTCGCTCCGGAAACAACTTTCCGAGCTAGAGCAGAAGGTTAGCGAGAAAGATTCGGCCATTAAGTCTGCCCTAGTGGATGCTGAAACTGTAATTTCCAAGATTGAGACCAAGCCGGCAGACAGTCCGGAGCAGCCTACAGGTCTGCGGGATGCGTTCGCCGATATGGCGTCGGCGCTGCGCGTCGTCGAAAGTGGAGATCGCGCCGTGCCTTCGCAAGCGATTGCCGTTTACGACGAATCCAACCATCGCGTCAAAGCAGCCATTGCAGAATGGAACGAGTTCAAAACAACTCAACTTCCCCGCCTTAATCAGAAATTGGCCGGAGCACATCTCGCTCCGATCGCTATCTCGGAAATCGCACAGGAAGTCCAATTTCTCATGTCACGTTAAACCGTTTTCGCCTGGTTTGCGATCGGTATGGGACGCTCCCTCTTCCGAGCGTGCCCGCAAGACGCCGACATCTGAAGTGAGTCGCAAAGGGATTCTGCCTAGAAAATCGGCGTTGTGATCACGCGCTTGCGAAACAAGCCGATGCCTACGAGGCCTGCTGCCAGGAGCAAAAGTGTTGCGGGTTCGGGCGTTGCTACTGTACCGACGGGAGACGCGGAGACGATGGATGAATAGGAGTTAACCGTGGGGCTTGCGGAGTCAATGTTGATGAGCAACAGACTGTCAAAGCCCGTGGGATCGGCGCTGGCGACGAGGTTACCGGTTGGGTCGGCAATGTAAATTGCGAACTGATCTGGCGCCGGCGCACCAGGAGCAAAATTTGTCGTCAGATTGAGCATGAAAGAGATCTGGCTGCCAGCGGTAAAGAAACCGGCAAACTCGTTTGTGAATTGATCGCTCACCATCGTTGCACCATCTGCGAGGTTGGTCCCGAACGTCACGTCGCCAAACGTATTCAAGGTGTCGACCAGGCCGCCGGTACCGCCCGTGCCAAAGGCAAAGGTGCTGAGCGCGGCGGTATTGCCACCAGAGGCAGGGGCATTTCCGTCCGTTAGCACAAAGAAGATCTCGGACGGGCCGCTCTGCCCAAGCGTTGAAGTGTCAACCGAGACATTGAGCGAGAGGCCGTCGGCACGCGCTCCCGCTGGCGCTAACAAAAACATCAGGGCCGCGAGCAGGGTCAGTACACAGCCAATTTTTCTTATCATCGAATGCTCCTTCTTTCGAGTCTCGCGATGTTCAGGCCTTTATTTCTTAGCACGCTACTCAGTTCCTTAAGGAGCACCGCTTCCCGCCGTCACACTCGTGCTGAAGGTAATTGCAGCCCTGCTGGGGTCGGCGAAATAAAGCGTTACTTTTACCGCCCCACCAGGTGCAAGCGAAGCAGTCGGCACACTAACATACGGAGTTCCCGCTGCCAATGTGCATCCTGCTGCGGTCGTGCCGGACGGGTTGAGTAGCGAAGCATTGGTACTCAGTCCGCTGATCACCAGTGCCAGCGGGCCTGGAATCGCTGTGGCTCCGTTATTCGTCAGGGTAAGCGTTCGCGCGTATTGGTGCGAAATCGGATTGTATTGGAAGCCTACACCGAAGCCTGAAACCCCAATCTGGCTGCTCACCACCGCCTGGCAGGGCACATTCACGTTCGGCGCGTCGGTGACGTTAATGTTCTCACTGATAGTCGGGATGGTGACGGTTGCCGAGGGTGGGTTCAGCAGGAGGGAGTTGCTGCCCGCGGCATTCAATTGAATGGTCTGCGAATAGTTGTGCGCGCCGATTGCTGGCGAGCTCGGGGGATTACTCAAGGCGGCGTTGTCAAAGAAAACGATTGATCCGCTTGTCGGTGCTCCGGGCCCTCCCGTGTAGACAATCGTGAAGACACATTGACCACCGCTCGGTAGCGAACCAGACTGTGGTCCAGAACAGACTGCTGCGATCAGCTCGAAGCCAGCCGAAACCTGCGGAGCTCCACTGAAAACGAGAGGCCCTCCGCCAACGTTTGAGAGGGTAAGCGTCTGCGCCGATCCGAATCCCGTGGTGTTGCCGAAGCCCAGGCTGGAATTAGAAAAAGCAGCGGCCGGGGGCGAGAAATTGCCCAGTAAGGGCGTCACGAAAACCTGATCGCTTATCGTGATCGCTTCGCTGACCGGAATGTCGGTGAACGTCGGGGAGTCACTCACCGTAATGTTTTCCATGATCGTGCCAAGGTTGACCGTAAGAGAACTGAGAATGTTGAGATTGTAAAAGGCGATGAGGGGATTGGCGGTTTCATCGTAAGAGAGACTGAATGGATTCGCCAACGCACCCGCCAAGGTTGGAGTAACGGTGAGAGTAATAGTAGCTGAGGAGCCCGAAGGTAAAGTGCCAATGTTGCAGGTCACCAGGGCGCCGGGCGTTGGGGTTCCATTGCAACCTGTACCGGTCGTAGTAACGCTCAGGAGCTGAACTGAGGACTCCAGTTGATGGGTAAATGTTAGATTGGTGGCGGGGCTGCCGGGTGTGCTGTTTGCAAGAGTGATCGTATACGTGAAAGGAATTCCGACGGCTAGCACTGCGGGAGAACTGGCGAAATTGATGGACACATTCGCCTGCGAGGCAATACCTGCACCGTTTAGAGTAATGGTCTGCACGTATGATCCGGCGCCTGTACCCGCCACATTCGGGGCATTGCTGGTGGGCGCGTTGTCGTAGATAAGCAATTGCGCGTCAGCGGTTCCGATGGCGTTTGGCGTAAACGTAACATTGAAGGTACAGCTGTCTCCCGTGGGAATAGAAATCTGGCCAATTGCGTTGCTGTTGAATACGCCGTTACTGCACTGATAGAAGGCGAAGGAATACTGGTTCCCCACGTTGTTGTTGAGCGCAAGGTTGTTCAACTGGAGATCAACCCCGCCCGTGTTTTCGAGAATCAGCTGTTGCGTTGTTGGCGCGCCACGCGCGATCCCTCCGAAGTTCAAGGTCGGGGAAAGTTCGTACTGGGCGACAGGATTTCCAGAGCTAACTGACGAGCCGTTCAGCAAAACCGAGAACCCCAAAGAATTGTTTACCAGCACGTCCGCAGTGCCATCGCCGTTCACGTCGATCGCTCGAATCTGGTTTGAATTTGGTCCCGAAGCAAACGCCTGAACTGGAGTTGAAAGCCCTCCCTTGCCATCGCCGGGAAAGATGTACACGATACCGCCAACCGCTGCGGCAACATCCAGGGTGCCGTCTTTGTTGAAATCGGCGATGTCGATTTGCGCCGTGTTGGTGATGATGTCCTGGAAACCCAGCACGGTGCCGTACAGTGGTACAGCGCCGAGATCGGTGAATGTTCCCAGATTCCCCGGCGTGTTCAGCAGGACGTGGATGCCGTCGCTTGCGGAGATCACCACATCCAGCAAGCCGTCGCCGTTCATGTCCGCCAAGGCGACGGAGGAAACGCTTGGCGAAGCGACATCGGAAGGCTGTGAAAAAAGAGGTTTGGTTTGTGGCGGGCCGAAAGTTCCATTGCCCGTGTTCGGGATAATGGCTGCCCCCACGAGTGTACTCGCACCCGTGACGGCTTGGGTGCCCGAGCAAGACTCGCCACCATTGACCACCACAAGATCTGGAACGCCATTCCCAAGCAGGTTACCCGCCGCGAGTCCGACGGGGTTTACAACCGGCGAAGGAATATAGATGGGCAGTTGAAAAGTTCCGTCACCATTGGAGAGGAAGACGTAGATGGCGGACTTCGTATTCGCGTTGCAGTTTTCCGGATACGCGACCACCACGTCCTGATGGCCATCGCCATTTACGTCGACGGCGATAATTGGTGGGCGCGGGCTGTTAGGGGAAAAGCCGAGGCCCGGAAAGTGGGAATCGCCGCCGAGGTAGCAGTTGTTCGGGGGCGTCGGCGTCGGGGCTCCAAAATATCCCTGACAGTTAGGTGCCAAGGTGAAATTGAAGGGTCCCGTGGTGTTAGCTCCCTGATTCTCCAGCAGAGTGATGCCCCGCGAAGTCACAAGGACAATGTCTGGGCCATGGTCGAAGAATCGGAAACTGCCTGCGACTAGCGCGTACCCAGCCGATGCCCCAGAGGTGATCGAACCCACACCTTGACCCGACAGAATACCCAGATCGATGACCGTGGGTGGCTTCGCATATCCCGGCGGAGTCGCTGTCTTGTAAGCATTCTGAAAAATAGAAACGGTGCCAGCGAAAGTTGATTCATCTTGCCCGAGGACGGCTACATCCGGAACGCCCGCGCCATTGAAATCAGCCACCGCAAAGCCCCGCTGTGTGCCCGTGGTTAGAAAGGGAGATTGCGCGTAGAGTGGAGCGAGCTGAGGCTGGCCCGTTGTGGGATCCACCAGATAAACCGCCACCGATCTGGTTTCATCCACTTGTGCAAACAAAGGGTTGAGTTGCACAAAAACGCCGGCGTCCACCAACACCCATTTTCCCAATCCCGTCGAGAAGCCGGCAGCTACGCCTTGTCCCGCGGGCCCAAAGGGTCCGATATGGGAACTCGTCGTCGAGCCGGGGTTCAGGCTGATACCCAAATTTTGATTGGTATCCAGGAAGGCGAAGTCGGGAATCCCGTTGCCGTCAAAGTCGGCCGAGGCAAGCGCGAGTCCGATGGGACTAGACGATAACCCGGCAAAAGTGCCCACGAAGGGTGTTGCGATGCCGATGGCAACACCACCCACAGGTGCATATTGCAAGCCTTGCGCCCCGATACCAACCAGAGACGCGCTGCCGTTTCCTAAAACGTCCGCCAAGGCAATATCCGAAAAGTTTATGGGCGCGGCCACTGCTACGGATGGGAGGAAAGTTAGGCCGACCGGCTTGCCAGATTGTAAGAGTGCTGAATCCGTTTCAATCACGCCGACATATTGCGTAAAAGGGCCGGTGCTGGCGAGGAGCGCCAAACTGGTGGCAGTTTGCCCCGGAAGATTTCCCGCCACGATCGTTCCATAGAGTATGGGGGCGCCCAGGAACAGTGGCTTCACCGAGTAGCTTCCGTAGTTGAAAAAACCGCTCTGGCTGGTGATCGAATTTACGCTGGCGGCGTTAAGGTAAACGGTGATGGTACCGGCGGTGGCGCCGCTAGCGTTGCCAACGGCGATGTCGTCGAAACCATCGTTGTTGAAATCGGCCACTGCAACGGAAGTTATGCCGGTGGGGTTAGCCAAGCAGGTTGGCGGTTGAAACGTTCCGTCGCCATTTCCGTAGAGCAACACCACGCCGCCGGAGGCGCAACCAGGAGCCTGATTGACCGCCACGGCAATCCCCAATGGCGTGCCTGGTCCGTTGAAATGGCCCACGCCGATGGTGTGATTTGTGGCGAATGGCTGGCCGGAAATGGTGCCGATCGTGTAGATGTTGCCTGCGGTGAAACTTCCGTCTTGGTGGCCGATGAAGATTTGTACCTGCGAACTGCCCGGCAGAAGGGGTGCATACTCTACGACGGCAAAATCCAGCAGGCCGTCGCCATTGAAGTCGCCCAGGGCCACGGCATTGGGAATCGAGAAGAGAGCGTTAGTGCCGCCGCTATAAGCCTGCGGCGCCTGGATGAGCGTTGGCGCCGGACCTTGCGCCATTGCCGCTCCGGCAACCAAGCACCACAGACCAAGCAACACTCCGCCGCAGCCGAGGCGGCAAAAAGCGGACGCCTTGTCCATAGTGGATTGGCAAATCATAAGCTCAGCCCCTCTGTCCTGGTGCACCGCATTGGTTTGCGCAATTTTTTACAGCCACTCTTCCCATGTCCCAGCCATGAAGTTGGCGGGAGCGATAAGCACAAAATCACACTGACTCCCGACAGCAAATCGCTAGTTGCCGGAGGAAAATGTGATCGCCACGGTGACCGAGACGGATTGGCCCGAAGCCACCACCGGGATTGACGTGGAGAGTGTCCTCGACGTCAGTGTCGCGGTTCCCGCTTGTGCACCAGCTAGGGTGCCGGCAGGGCTGCCACACTGAAATGGCGTTTGGGGCAACGGCAACGCGAGGCCGGAACCGCCCTCGAGTGGGTTTGCGGATAGTGGGTTCGCGGACGATACAACAGGAGGAGCACCGCAGTAGGTGATTGCAGTCGTAACGAAACCGATGGCTCCGGCCTGTGTCGAAGTGACGCTTCCGCTCAATGTGAAGCCGTTGATAGCGCCAGAAACTGCGGCGCTTGGACTAAAAGCTAGATTATTTGAACACGGTCCGGAGCAACCTAGAGAACCCAGCAGCGACATACGAGAGTCCACGATATAGCAAGCCGTACTCGTTGAAATCCCCGTTATTGGATTTCCAGATGGATGGGGGCACACACCGCCTCCACCCGTTAAATTCGGACCGGCATCAAGCATGATCTGCAGTCCGGCAGGAACGAACGTACCTCCCAACAACCCTGTCAGCGTGGTCGCTCCTTGTACGCTGTCTAGGGCATTCTCAAATTCATTGTGTGAAGCAACCGAACCGTCTGGGTTCTTCACTGTGATGGTCCAGTGTCCGTGAACTGTGATGCCCTCGTGCGAGCCCTTTGAAATGGACTGTTCCCTTCGCGCTGCTGCCTCGTTCGCGTCCGCAATCGCAGGATTGCCGTTCGCTCTAGCCTGGCCGTCAACGGCAGGCGCGGCGGCGGATTTCACATTCAGGGATGCAGCCGGTGCGGAGTTTGACTGCGCACGGCTGAAGGGGGCCAGGGAAAGCAGCAAGGCGAGAAGGGCGGCTAGCAGCAGGCCTCGCCGGGCGATTTGTGCGCGCAGTTCGTGTTTACCGTTCATCTTCATGATGCTGTGTCTCCTTCGTTGTATCTTTCCATTGCCACTTCAAAAGTCATGTACTTCCGGGATTCGCGTGCCGCTGCTTTCTTGCGCAGGCGTTCGCGCTCGGCTTGCAAAACCGAGGCGAGCCACTGTTGAAATTCCGTTTCATTGCCGATGGGAGCGGGCCGTTTCATGGGTGGTCAAGTGCGGGAACAGTGTGCGGGAGTGTGCGAGGAACGCTACGGAACGTCAATGTACGGAGGAAAATTTAGTTGTGTAGTAAGTCTTAACGGGCAGCCGCCTGATAAGAAGAAGGTTACTTCCGTTTGGCTGACTGGACATGCAAGTACTGGTTCCATGCTACACTCTGCCCAGTCCCCGGGTTTCCTTTGAAGGAACTTCATGGAGCAGGCACCCAGTTCGCCAATGCTCAGGTTCGGTCCTTACCTCGTGGACCTGGCAGCGGGGGAAGTACGCAAGAACGGCTCGCTGATCCGGCTGCAGGAAAAACCCTTGCGCGTGCTTGCGCTGCTGGCCGAACGGCAAGGCCAGCTGGTCACCCGCGAGGAACTGAAAAAGCACCTGTGGCCCGAAGACACCTTTGTCGATTTTGAAACCGGCCTGAATACCGCCGTCAGCAAGCTCCGCGACGCCCTTTCCGATAGCGCGGAAACTCCCCGTTACATCGAGACCATCCCCCGCCGCGGCTACCGGTTCCTGGTAGTGGTGGAGAAGTTGGGCGGAGTTATCAAGACTGGGCCAACTTCTCCCGTTGTGGTGACTGCTATCCCTGGCACGCATGTCTCCTCGCGCGCGGAGTCGGCCGAGGAAAGAGCGGGGCCCGCTGGTGGCATTTCGGAGGGAGCAGTACGTTCGTTGCAGGGCCACCCAGAGAACTCTTCTTCAAGTCGGGCGGCGACAAAGCCACTGGACTGGAAAATCGTTGCGGCTGCGAGCGCGTTGATTCTTGCACTGGCGACGGCCGGCTACTTCGGGTACAGGAAGTTCTGGAGGGAGAGGCCCGATCCTGCGGTTTCGATTGCCGTGCTGCCGTTCACAAATCTAACTGGTGATTCCACGAAAGAGTACCTGTCCGATGGCGTCACCGAGGAGATGATTACCAGCCTGGCGCGAACCGAAGGAGGGCAATTGCACGTGATTGCGCGCACTTCGGCGATGTCGTACAAGTTGTCGCGCCAGACGGTGAAGCAAATCTGCGAGGAGTTGGGTGTGCGGTACGCCCTGGAAGGAAGCGTCCAATCCGAGGGAGAGCGCTTGCGTGTGACGGCGCAATTGATTCGTTGCGAGGATCAAATTCACATATGGGCGGATACGTATGACGGGGACTCCGGCCAGATACTGAAATTTGAAAGCAGCCTGACCGATTCCGTCGCCCAGACGCTGTCGCTTAAATTGCTGACTGGAAGAAAGCCGGAGTACGTCCCAAAAAACGCGGCAGCTCACGACGCGTATCTGCAGGGCCGGTACTATCTTTCCCTGCGATCGAAGGAAGGGTTTGAAAACGCACTCCAGAGTTTTGTGTCCGCGATTTCCGAAGATCCGCACTATGCGCGTGCCTATGCTGAACTGGCAGTCACATACAATTTGATGGGGCAATATAACTGGATAGGGACGAACCAAGCGCATGGACAAGGCAAAGCAGCAGCCCTGCAGGCGGTGGAGGCCGATCCTGATCTGGCTGACGCGCATGCGGCAGTGGGATTCAACAAATGGTTCTACGAGTGGGATTCCGTGGGAGCGGAGAACGAACTGCTCCAAGCCATCCAACTGGAGCCCAGTAACGTGGACGCACACCACTGGTACGCAATGGTGCTGATGACCACCGGGCGAATTGACAATGCCGAAAAAGAAATGCGCATAGCCTTGGCGCTGGATCCCAGGGCGCTGATCCTGCGTACCAATCTCGGCTGGGTGCACTATATGGGGCGGAAATATCCTATTGCGCTTCAGGAACTGCAATCGGTTGCCCGCGACAATCCCGGTTTCCTGACGGCTCATTACAAACTCTGGTGGACCTACTCGGTGACGGAAGACTTTCCTCGTGCCTGGGAGGAACTTAAGGCGATCGTTCACGTGATTTCGACGCCTGAAAATGAGAAGAGAATTCAGCTGGCTTATGAAAAGGAGGGATACGCGGCGTCGCTACATGCCCTCTCCACTTCCGCCGGCACGGTTTACGCGGGAAGTATGGTCGATGCCGCACGCTGCATGAATTTTGCGGGCGACAAGGTGGAAGCGCTGAAATTCCTTCAGACCGCGATGAATCGGCATGAGGGATGGATGATTTTCGTGGAGAACGACCCGGCGTTTGACTTGCTACGCTCTGAGCCCGAATTCTCCAGGATGCTGCAGGAAGTCCATGCTGTTTCAACTCGAGGCCGCTGAGGACTTCAGTTTCAGGACAGTATTGAGAGGCTGAACTTATGTGCGCGGTGCAATCCACGCCCCGGAATCGAACTTATATAAGGATGAGTTTACAGAACCGTGCAGGATGGACCGACTAATCATCGGGGGGAACGCTCAGAGTCGGGCGGCTTGGTCTAGGAGCGTTCGACCTTGGGAGTTGACTGAGCTCCCAGCGGTTCGCAGAAAGGATCCATCGGAATAGGCGCGTACTCGACCTCGATGATCTCGAGATGCTCCGTCTTTCCTGGCGCAAACAGCTCCACGCGGTCGCCGGGGCTCGCCTTCATCAGCGCATTGGCCAGAGGCGAGCGCCAGCTGATGTAGCCACGGTCGAGGTCCACCTCATCGATGCCGACGATCGAGACGACGTGTTGGAGGCCGGCGGCGTCCTTGTAGGTCACAGTTGCGCTGAAGAAGACGCGCGTAGCGGCTGACCGCGGACGCGGAGCGGCGGGATCGACGACCACGGCAGCGTCAATGCGTTTCGTGAGAAAGCGAATCCGCGAATCGATCTGGCCTAACCGTCGCTTGCCGTAGAGGTAGTCGGCGTTTTCACTGCGGTCCCCGTTACTGGCGGCCCACGCGACGACCTCCACCACCGCGGGCCGCTCGCGCTTCAGTAGGAACACATGCTCCTCTTTCAACCGCTGCAATCCGGCGGGCGTGATGTAGTTTTTGAGGGTCGGCCCCGCTGGCTCCGGCCGAGGTCCTCGGAGTGGCCGCTTTTCTCGCATTTGCCAATCTGTCATGGGATTTCGTGTACTTGTGGGTGACCCAATCTCGGAAGGTCCGCGCCTCGGTCCCGCACGGTGAACGTGACGTGTGCGGGCTAGATGTCGAATGATACATCGGTCTTTCCTGTGGCACTCTTCGAAAATGCAGTGACCCGTCCGATTGCATATCAAGGCGAGGGAGTATGCGGTTCACCTAAACGATGAGCCGATGAGCTGCCCATTTCCAATGAATTGTTTGTGTTCGACTTGTAGGCTCACACTGATTCCGGGCGGATGGTCGGCTATACGGAAGTACTCCAAGATGGGCACCCGTGCGGATCAGTACCCGGAAGTCCTAGTGTTGTATCGGAAGCGCGAGTGAGCAAGCTGCACACACGAGCACGGTGTGTTGGCGCGCTTTCGATACAACGACTTGAAGGAAGCCGCCGTGGTTGCGGCGGACGCGG
>Ga0210405_10005704_pt1 | contig 11280 bp, 10 predicted proteins | sample IncBWH11MmetaG_FD_155492 | JGI IMG/M metagenome (GOLD analysis project Ga0210405, IMG submission 155492) | Forest soil microbial communities from Barre Woods Harvard Forest LTER site, Petersham, Massachusetts, United States - Inc-BW-H-11-M | ecosystem: Environmental > Terrestrial > Soil >... | reverse complement strand
AAGCGGTTGCGGCGTCCGGGATTGCGAGTCCGCGACTTGCCGGCCATCGACCTTGTGCTGGTAACGCACGCACACTTTGATCATCTGCACCGGCCGTCACTGCGGGCTCTTGTGCAAAACAATCTGCGCACACGAAGAACCGCGCCGGCAATTGTTATTCCGAGCCATGTCACCGATCTGGTTTCGGACTTGGGTTTCTCCGAAATCATCGAACTGGATTGGTGGAAGAGTTCGCGGCACGGCAGTTTGACCGTGACGCATGTTCCTTCGCGGCATTGGGGCGCGCGGATTCTTAAAGATTCGCACCGCGGTTACGGCGGCTATGTGTTGCAGGCGGGGAAGCATTCGGTCTATCACGCCGGGGACACCGCATATTTCACGGGCTTTCGTGAGATCGGACGGCGCTTGTCACCGGAGCTGGCGCTGCTACCCATCGGTGCTTACAATCCGGCAAGCTTTCGCAATGTGCATACCAATCCAGCCGATGCGACCCAAGCCTTCCTCGATTTGAAATCGCGATGGATGGTCCCGATGCACTATGGAACCTTCCGATTGTCGCACGAGCCGGTCGACGAGCCGCTCCAACTGCTCGACCAGGAAGCGCGCACGGCGGGAATTGAGGACCGCGTTGTGGTCCTGGAAGAGGGCGTCACTCGATTTTTCTAACCCATTCTTCTGAATCTTGCCCGCTGTAACACTGTTTTGACAACCATCCCAGTGATTTGGTATAAGCTCTCGGCTGCACGAAATTTTCCCCTTTGGAGGCCAAACATGGCTGTTCAAGCGATTCCCACGGGTTACCACACGCTCACTCCTTTCATGACGGTTCGCGACGCTGCCCGCGCTATCGAATTTTACAAACAGGCATTCGGCGCAACGGAAAAAGGCGTGATGAAGGCACCCGACGGCAAGGTAATGCACGCCGAATTGATCATCGGCGATTCTATTTTTATGCTGGCTGACGAATTCCCGCAATTTGGATCTCTTTCGCCGCAAACCACAGGCGGGTCTGGCATGGGGCTGCATATCTATGTCGAAGATGTTGACTCAGCCTTTGATCGCGCGGTTAAGGCTGGAGCGAACGTCGAGATGCCTGTGAGTGATATGTTCTGGGGCGATCGCTACGGTAGGCTGGCCGACCCCTACGGTCACAAGTGGTCGATTGCGACTCACAAGCGCGATATGTCACCGGAAGAAATGGATAAAGAGATGAGGCAGATGCCCATGCCGAAAAGCGCCTGAAGGGCGAAACAGATTTCGGCTGATTTGTAGAGGGCGCGACCCTTTGGCCGCGCCTTTTTCTAGTTCTAATACCTCCGTAACGCCCTAATATCCGCTATTACACAAGTATTACAGTGGTTGGCCCGATCTCTTGGTAGGTTAAATATGCGCGAGCCATTCAAGACTCGACTTCACAAGAACAATGGGAACGGGGCCGACTTTGGAAATGCAACTGGAAAGCCTGGAAAAACGACAAGCTGCAAACGGTGAAATCAACTGGGTAACTGCAATTTTTATGGGGTTGTTTCATGTGGGGGCCATAGCGGCGCTTTTCTTCTTCACATGGAAGGCATTATTCGTTGCCATGTTCTTGTGGTGGGTGTCGGGCAGCCTGGGCATCGGCATGGCCTACCATCGCCTGCTCACGCACCGCGGATATAAGACTCCAAAGTGGGTTGAGTATTTTATAACCGTCTGCGCCACGCTTGCACTCGAGGGCGGACCGATTTTCTGGGTGGCCACGCACCGCATTCATCACCAGTATTCCGATCAGGATGGCGACCCGCATTCGCCCATCGAAGGCAAGTGGTGGGCGCACATGGGCTGGATTCTGATGGGCAAGTCCATGCACCATGATACGACCACGCTTGCTCGCTACGTTCCCGATCTCGCCAAGGACAAATTCCACGTTTGGATTACGAAATATCACTACGTCCCCATGATAGTGTTGGGCGTCATATTGTTCGCGATTGGCGGCCTTCCGTTCTTGATGTGGGGCATCTTCATGCGCACGGTTGTCGGTCTGCATGCCACCTGGCTGGTGAATTCGGCTACGCACTCGTGGGGCACGCGGCGTTTTGCCACGCGCGATCTTTCAACGAACAGCTGGTGGGTTGCGTTGCTGACTTTCGGGGAAGGCTGGCACAACAATCACCACGCGCATCCCACGGCGGCGCAGCATGGCTTTCGGTGGTATGAAGTTGATATGAACTGGTACGGCATCTGGGCGCTGAAGACGCTGGGTTTGGCTTGGGACATCAAGCGCGTAAGGCTTGCGGACCTCGAAACCGGCTTGGTGGCTGCACCGAACGGACGCTTGATTACGGCTGCATTGCCCGAAGGTGCGGCGGCCGGCGACTAAGGGATCGGAAATCGTATTGAGAAATCTGACCCCGGTCCCGTGACCGGGGTTTTTGCTGTCTACGGAAATCCTAAACACAGAGGCCACAGGCAAACACAGGGATTCGTTGAGCTCTGAGTTCTTCGCGTCCCCTGCTTGTAGAGAACGCGCTAAAATCAGCGTGACACCATGCGCATCACGAGCCGCCGCGGAACGATCGTCTTCTTTCTTTGCTTGGGCATTGGCCTGGTAACGCTGGCGGTAGCTCTCAATGTTGGATGGATCATCCTCAATTGGCGTCTGAGAGTGCTCCTATTCTTCGGCATCATCTTTTTTGCTTTGATCATCGCGGGCATGATCGTGAACACAACGTTTCTGCTGCGCGAGATCCGCCGCAGTGAGCAGCACGACAGCTTTATCAATGCCGTCACTCACGAATTGAAAACGCCGGTTGCCTCGATCCGCCTCCATCTGGAAACTTTGCAGCGCCGCGACCTGCCCGAAGCGCAGAAGCAGGAGTTTTACCGCCTCATGCTCAGTGACACGGATCGCCTGACGGAAACCGTCGAACAAGTGCTGCGCGCGGGACGCGCAGGGGACAAGAGGGCAGGACGCGACAAATCGGCGGTCGACTTCCGGCAACTGGTGCACGAATGCATGGACGCCGCCCGCACTCGCCACCATCTGCCCCCGGAGGCGCTTCGCTACGAGGAGGTTTTAAGCAATGGTGCGGGGCTGAGGGTGCTGGGCAGCGCCGAGGATCTCCGCACCGCCGTTTTCAATGTTCTCGACAACGCGATCAAGTATTCTGGCGAACATGTTGACGTGCGCGTGCGCCTGAACGTGGCGGACGAAAAACGAATCGTACTTAGCGTGCGGGATCATGGGGTCGGCATTCCTGCCGACGATGTGAAAAGCATCTTTAAGCGCTTTTACCGGGTCAACCACCGCTCGCTCGCCCACGTGAAAGGAACCGGGCTTGGCCTGTTCATCGTAAAAGCCATTGCGTTAAAGCACGGTGGCAAAGTGTTCGCCGAGAGTGCGGGCGAAGGCAAGGGCAGTACAGTCACGATGGAGCTGCCGAGGTCGTTGTCATGAGGCAATCGCATGAGCCGCGTTTTAGTTGTGGAAGATGAAGCCCATCTGGCGCAGGGGCTGCGCTTCAATCTGCAGGCGGAAGGTTATTCCGCCGAAGTGGTAGGAGACGGAGAGGCCGCCATAGAGCGTTTGCTCGAGAAGAAAGAGAATTTCGACGTGATCGTTCTCGACATTATGCTGCCGGGCAAAGACGGTTTCAGCGTGGTTGCCGAACTACGCGCGGCGCGGAATTACGTACCCGTGCTGATGCTCACGGCGCGCAGCCGCCCGGAGGATGTGTTGAAAGGTTTTGCCGCGGGTGCGGACGATTATTTGCCGAAGCCTTTTGATCTGTCGATTCTGCTGGCGCGTTTGCAGGGACTGCTACGGCGCAGTAAGTGGACGCGAGCAGGCCAGCCGTCGGATAGTGTTCCGAACGCTTCTTCTCAGGGTTCGCTAAATTCCTCTCAGGCTGCATCGGATCCCAACGGCGTAAGCGACTTCGGAACATTTTCATTCGATGGCAGGACCATCGATTTTGGCACACTGGAACTGCGCACTGCCGAAAATGTCATTCACTTGACGCTTATGGAATCGGAGTTGTTGCGGCATCTGGTGCGCAACGACGGGCGCGTGGTTTCGCGCAAGCAGATTCTCGAGGAGGTCTGGGGTCTGCACGAAGACACCGACACGCGCGCCATCGACAACTTCATGGTTCGTCTGCGGCGCTATATCGAAGATGATCCCGCGCAACCCAGGCACTTGTTGACGGTGCGGGGCGTGGGTTACCGGTTCCTGGCGAATCCAGAGAAGAAGTGAAGCCGAGCCATTTGCCTCGCCTCCGACATTTCATGTCGCCGTAGGGCTTAATGAAGGCCACAAACATCGATGCCCTTTGCCGGGAAAGTCCGCCGAAGGGCATCGATGATGTAGAAATCCAAATGATTACTGCAGCTCCTGGTTACTGCTTCTCGTAGACCGCAGTGCTCGTAACTTTCTTGCCTGCCGAGTCGCTCGAGTGAGTGGTGAGGGTGCGAGTCTTGCCGTCGGCTGAAATAGCGATTCGAGCGGTGAGTGTGACTTTGCCGTCTTTCTTGGCTGTTGCCTCCATGGTGCGGTCGTCAATCTTTTTATACGACCGTGTGTCGGAAGTGGCATCGCCGGTGACCGGATAGTCCTTGCCATCGAACTTGCCCGTCCACTCATTATGCGTGGGTTTGCCTTGACCATCGACGCCATCCAGCGTGGCCTTAATGTTGTCTCCAACGGCTTCATAATTGACCGTGAGATTTTTCTGAGTCCCGGGACTTACCTTCGAATTGGCTTCGTCGAGCTTCCAGGTCCCCAAGTGTGGATTTTCCGCGAAGCACATCGTCAGGGCGACAAAGAGCATTGCGACCGTTATTACGGTCTTTCTTGCGTGCATGTTTCCTCCAGGGTGTGAAACGGTTAGCTTGCTAACGAGCACCGCATTCTAGGCTGCGTGAAGTGTTTTCCGCAACTAAGAGGTGACTGAGGGTTATGAGAGATTGGCCTGCTACGCGCGGCAGAGTTCGGCGACCAGCGTTTCCCGCCGCTCCTCCGCGATGTGGTCCATGCGCCCCAGGACTACCGCGTAACCCGACAATGAAATTCCTGCGAGCAGGAGCAGAATCACAGTCGCGATCCAAAAGCTGCCGTAGTGCCGCGCCACCCAGAACACCGCGGCTCCGATGCCCACGACGACGATTTGCAATAACAGGCTGATGAGCACCGTTACCTGGGAGGCACGTTGCCGGCCGAAGGTGGAGTAATCCAATTTCTTCGGCGAATAGATCGACAGCAGATTGCCCACGGAAAAATTTAATGGCGCAGCAAACAGCAGCCCGGCAAGGGTTGCGATGGTTACGTCGAACGTAGGCCGGCCATAGAGGTAACTGACTCCCATCCATGCCACGATTGTTTCGACGGCCAAGATGGCGGCGTGAGTGAGGTTTTTGCCGAGCACAATTTCGCGGAAGCTTACGGGCGATGCGAGAAAGAACTGGATGCCGCCGGCGTCTCCACCGAAGTTGTTGTAGACGAGATTGGTCAGCATGAGCAGCGTATATCCAGCTGCGGCGGGAAATGCCGTGTCGGGCGTGCGGGCCAGAAATGAGCCCGAGTGCCGGGCGGGATTCATCGGTCCGAAGCGAAAGATCACCAATACGAAGATCGGCATGATCAAGGTCAGTAGCATGGGACCGCTGCGGAGAAGATAGCGGATTTCTTTTTCGAAGACCGCTGCTACCGGAGACGCGAATCCAGGCAGATTCCAACCCAGCCGGAGTGAACGGTCCCTGGGTCGGGTAGAGGTGGAAGCCACTTCGCTTAAATTTTCGCCACGATACTGTGCCCGCAAGCGGACATGCAGAGCGTAGCCAATGATCAGAGCAAACGCGCACAACAGTGCGAGCGAGCTTACGGCAGTCATGAATCGTGAAAATACCGCTTGCGCGATAGCATCGGCGGCAAGGCCCGGTGGAAGAATACCCTGCACGGGGAAGAGAACCTCGACGAACTTTAGTACTTCCGGACGCGCGCGTTTGCCGAAGTATCCCGTGAGCGGACCGATCATCTGAAGACTCAGCATGACCAGTACGAACAGAATGCCGAGAACCTCCCGGGTGCGGCGCTGGGCCAGCCAGCGCTCCACCCAGGCGAAAATCATCTGCATGAACAGTAGATTGAAGGCGGCAAACATCAGCAGAACGAGCAGCGTCCAAGGCAACAGCGAGGGTTTTGCGAAACCGACGCCCAGCAGAATTCCGAACGACCACAGGCTGCCGAGAAAGGTTGCGGGATCAAAGGCTCCATAAGCCATTCGCACCAGAAAGTAGGAGCGGTAGCTCAGGGGAAAACGCAGCAGTTCGGAGGAGTCAGGGTTATTGGTGAAGGCGGTTGCCATGATGGGGAAGAGTTGCCAGAAAAAAAATATGATCCAGAACAGGATCGCAAGCAGCTCGGGCTTGCCTTTTTCAAGAAGAATGAAGAATGTCATTCCGGCCATAAAGGCCATGCCACCGAGGCCACCGATGGCGAAAGCGATCGACACGATGACTTGCGAGAACAGCTCAAGCTTCGCTCGCTTGCTACGCAGACCGTTAGCGAACAGCCGCCAGCGCAACCACGCGATGGCCCGAAGTTGTCCGCGCTTTTTCATGGCCAGGTTGCGGTCAATCATGTTGCATCATCCGAGCCATGACAATTCCTGATCAACGCGGTGCGAGCCGCCGACCGTTTGCAAGAAAATCTGCTCCAGCGTCATCTTTTCGCCGGATGGCCGTGCGCCGTTGACCGAACCATCGATTGAGTTATCCGCCAATCCCGCGGGCGCCTGCGCCTCAACTCCAGCGCGCAACTCTTCAAGTGAACCCTGCGCCACCAGCCGTCCCTTATGAATGATGGCGACGTGACTGCACAGCCGCTCCACGATCTCGAGCACGTGCGAGGTAAGAAAAATCGTGGCCCCGCGCGCGATCATGCCTTGCAGCATCGTCTTGAGCGTTCCGGCGGCGATGGCATCCACGCCTTCGAATGGCTCGTCCAAGAACAAGACCTTCGGCCCATGAATCACCGCCGCCGCCATGGCCAGCTTTTTCTGCATGCCGTGCGAGTAGTCTGTGACCAGCTTCTTCGGCTGATCGGCAAGCTGCATAAAATCGAGTAGTTCCGCCGTGCGTTTGGCCGCGGTTTCGCGGTCGAGCCCATACATGCGTCCTGCAAAGTTCAGGAATTCAGATCCGGTCAGCCGCCCGAACAGCGCCATGCCCTCCGGGACGACGCCGATCTGCCGTTTTACTTCTACGGGATGCGCGGTCAAATCAATCCCTAGGATTTCGATCCTTCCGGAGCTGGGCGCAAGTAGACCAGTGAGCATTTTTATGGTGGTCGATTTTCCCGCGCCATTGGGTCCGAGAAAGCCGAAGAATTGTCCCGGAGAGACTTGCAGGTCGATGCCATCCACAGCAAGCAAGTCGCCGAAGCGGCGAGTCAGTCCCCGGGTAGAGATCGTGGGAGCGGCTTCCATCAAGATTCTGAATCTAGCACAGCTAGGGGGAATCCTGTGCCGTGTTTTGGGGTAGGTTTCGATGGTATAGTTTTGCCGTATACGGGCAGCGTTTCTTCGCGCCCTGGGGCCGATAAAGGGGAGAAAATGGGAAACCTTCGATTCAGTTTCGCGAGCAGTTTTCAATCGCTTGTTGCAGTCGCAGTTTTTCTGGCTGGCTCCGCGGCGGCGAGCACGACCCAGATTTATAGTTTCGGTGGCGGCAGCGACGGCGAGTATACGGATACGGAATTAGTCATGGATAGCGCCGGTAATCTTTACGGAACGTCGGTGCAAGGCGGCACGTTTGGCGGTGGAACGGTTTTCCAGTTGAGCACTTCGAGCAGCGGTTGGACTCACACCGTGCTCTACAACTTTACTGGAGGAGTCGATGGAGGGGAGCCCTACAAAGGCGTCACACTCGACGCTCACGGCGACCTCTACGGAACTGCTGTGACCGGTGGCGGCGGATCTTGTGAGGGCGGATGCGGCGTGGTCTACAAGCTCAGCAACTCTGGTGGGGTCTGGACGCAGAGCGTGGTCCACACTTTCACTGGCGGAAATGACGGGTCTGGTCCGGGAAGCCCCGTGGCCATCGACAAATATGGCAATCTTTACGGAACGACTCCTACAGGAGGCGCAAACGGTTTCGGCGTCGTCTACGGGATAAAACCTGTCGCCAACGGCAACTGGAAGCTGATTGTGATTCACGCTTTCACTGGTGGTACTGATGGGTTGGGAGGTTCAGCAAGCCGGTTGCTGATCCACGCTGCCGGCGATCTGTATGGAGTGAACACGGTGGGCGGAGCGAATGGTTTCGGCAACGTGTTCAGACTCGCGCAGGGCAATGGCCAGTGGCAACTCACAACGCTTTATTCTTTCAAGGATCAACCGGACGGGGCGTCACCCTATGGCGGCGTGATTTTCGACAAGAGCGGAAATCTGTACGGCACCACCTATTACGCTGGCGCGAACGATGTCGGCACGGTTTATAAGCTCACACCCAACGGAAGCTCATGGACCGAATCTGTGCTCTACAGCTTCAAGGGCGGCAGTGACGGCGACAGTCCGATCAGCACTCTGGTGAGCGATGGGCAAGAAAATATGTACGGGACGACCAGCGATGGCGGGGCCGCGAAATGCGGCTGTGGAACAATCTTCAGGATCTCACCAGGCAGCGGCGGCACGTGGACGGAGAAGGCCGTCTATCGTTTTCCGGGCGACCCGAATCCGGGATTTGCCTACAATGGAATGGTTTTCGACGGGAAGGGAAACTTCTACGGCGCGACCGTGCACGGAGGCAGCGGGAACGACGGAGCCATTTATAAGTTCACACCATAAGTAGAGGCGAAACTCCCCGGTCGGCGGCTGGGTTTTTCGTTTGGAGCGTCGCAAAATCTCGAAGAAAGGAACCCGCAAACGCGCAGTGCCGCGGTGCGGCTACTTCTTCTCTTTAACTGGCGTTTCTGCCTGCTTTTTCTGCGCGTCTTCCGTCCAGGGTGGAACGATTCCAACGACTCGTGCATAGGCGATCGACTGTAATTTGCGGCGGAGACGTGCAGAAATACTTCCGCGAAAGAGCGCACGTCGGCGGCAGGCCGCCACGTGTACTTCTCCGCAGGGATGGCCTCAGCGAGGCGAGTAAACTTATCCTCCTGCACGATGACCTCCGACAAGACTTCGGAGCGGTAGCCGCTAACTCCGGGAGTGCCTTCCTTGTAGGGATTGACTTGTGCGACGAGGTGCAGCGTCACAAACATCGGAACAAAGACGAAAAGAGCAAGAACAATGCACTTCATGGATTGCCCGTCCTTTCAGTTGCTCGCAATTATAAGGGTTGCTGCTTAAAGGTGATTGACGTTCCGCCGTATGACTAGTAAGCGAGCAAACGTAAAACGCCCCGGCTTTACGGCCGGGGCTTGACCTGGCAGAACTGCAGCAGCTTAGAATAGGTTCCAAAGGAACTGGTTGTAGACCTCGTGATGAAACTGCACTTCCGGCGCTTTGACGAACGTTCCCAGAGAGCGCGGGCAGCGATCCGCAGCGGCCTGCTTTAAATCGGCGTAGCGTCCTTTCACATCTTCCCCTAGGATTTCAGTCGTCCATTCGGATTTGCGGAAGTTCGCCAGTGCGTCGTAAATATTGTCCGGCAAGTAGCGCTCGGCCTGGCGCAAGTTCTTAATCTTCGCGGTCTCTCCGTCGATACCAGTCTTGAAGATCGAGTACAGCACCAGGTATGGGTTCGCATCCGGCGATACCGAGCGTACTTCGACGCGCATACTCTTCTCGTTGCCAATCGGAATACGGATCATTGAACCACGGTCAACTGCCGAAGCCTTGATCTGATTTGGCGCCTCGAAGTGCGGATCCAGCCGGCGATAAGCGTTCACGCTGGCATTCAGCAGCAGGCAGACATCGTTGCCATGAGTGAGGATGCGATCCACGAAAGACCAGCCCGTCTTGCTGAGCTTCTCTTCGCCCTTAGCGTCCCAGAAAAGATTCTTGCTGCCATCGCTGATCGAAACGTTGGTGTGCATACCGCTTCCGTTCACGCCCACGACTGGCTTGGGTAGGAACGATGCGGTGAATCCCAGGTTAGTCGCGACTTGCCGGCAAATCAGCTTGTAGAGCTGAATCTGATCTGCGGCCGCCACCACTTCGCCGTAGCCGTAATTAATCTCGAATTGCGAAGGAGCGACTTCCGGATGGTCCTTCTCATTCTGGAAGCCCATCGAGCGCTGCACTTCGGCGGTGGTATCGATGAACGTGCGCAGCGGATCGCCGGGGAGCGAGTGATAATAACCGCCGGTGTTGACGTATTCGAACTTGCCGGTTTGGTGGTAGTTGCGCTCGGCATCCGCGCCGTTAAACAAGAAACCTTCAATTTCGTTAGCGGCGTTGAGAGTGTAGCCTTTTTTCTTGTGCAGGTCGCCCGCGTATCCCTTCAGCACGCCGCGAATATCGGCGGCGTAGGGCGTTCCGCCCTTATCGATGACTTCGCCGAACACCAGCACTTTGCCTGAGCCGAAAACATCCGCGGGACCCCAATAAAATGCCGACCAGTCGATGCCCAGCCGCAGATCGCTTTCGCGCTGTGCGGTGAAGCCGCGAATCGAGGAACCGTCGAAGGTGAGATTGTCCCAGCTCTTGATCAGGAATTTCTTATCGTAATCCAGCATGTGCAGGCGGCCTTCAAGGTCGCTGAAAAGCACGGTAATGGCTTTAATCCGCTTTTCGTCGGTGAGGTACTTCAGCCGTTCTTCCTGGATCTTGTGAATGGCGACCCGCTTCCTGCGCTGCTCCTTCGCCTCCAGATTCATTTCTTCCAGTTCGTCGTAAGTGAGTGCCAGGAAATTGCGCAGTTCGTTGGGCATGGATGTCCTTCAGTCTCCTCGTGAGTTGTCAGTAAATAACCATAACGATGAACGGTATCGGCAAACCGCTCCACGAAACATGGAGTTGCAATGGCTGGGAATCAACCTGAGAGAATATCGTGAGTGCGACGTGTGGGACAATCGAAAAAGCTGATGGGATGCATAAAAGAGATTTATCAGACGTTCCGCTTCGGGCGTTCCGTTTAGAGTCGATCTACTGGATTTCGAGTGAAATCACGTTCGCCTCTCCGTTGTTGGTTTCGCGATAATTGATGGCCACTTTCTGGTTGCTCCAGGAACAAGAGAAGTTGTCGGCGCCGATAAGAACGAGATGATTCCGGTCGGCCACCGTCATCTTCCAGGTTTTTTCTCCCGAAACCACGGTTAGCACAGCGGCTGGCGAAGTAGCGCAATCTGCGTTT